>Ga0114934_10001408_pt1 | contig 15657 bp, 12 predicted proteins | sample 4SBtaG_2_FD_99695 | JGI IMG/M metagenome (GOLD analysis project Ga0114934, IMG submission 99695) | Deep subsurface microbial communities from Kolumbo volcano to uncover new lineages of life (NeLLi) - 4SBTROV10_white metaG | ecosystem: Environmental > Aquatic > Marine > Volcanic ... | reverse complement strand
TGACTTTAGTCACCGGAGAAGTAAAACCCCTGTTTGGTTGCTATAGTAACTGCTAAACCAATGGGGCTTGCAGTAATGTGTGAACGGGACCACATTTTCTATAAATATACAGTTTTTGTGCAGGACTTAAGAAATATCATTGGATTTGCTACAGAGTTTTTCAACAGTCCATTAACAAGATATTGAATTTTCTTATATAAAGGAATAAAATGTGTAAAAATCATAGGAGGATATTATGCAAGATATGTTCAGCAAAATAATGAAGAAAGCCAAAGAATATGAATTAGATACAGCTAAGTTTTTATCAAAAATGATACAGTCACCTTCCTTCTCAGGTAAAGAAAAAGAAGTCGTACAGGTAATAAAAAATGAAATGGAAAAAGTCGGCTTCGATGATATTAAAATTGATGGTCTTGGAAGTATAATAGGGAAAATCGGAAATGGGCCTAGAATAATAGCCTTTGATGCGCATATTGATACTGTATATCCCGGAGAAAGAGAGCTATGGAATTCAGATCCCTTTGATGGAAGAATAGAAGAGGGAAAGGTCTGGGGTAGAGGCTCATCTGATCAGGAAGGTGGAATGGCTTCTATGGTCTATGCTGGAAAAATAATAAAAGATCTTGATTTAAATAATGATTTTACAATTCTTTTCACAGGAACAGTCATGGAGGAAGACTGCGATGGTCTATGCTGGCAATACCTGATAAAAGAAGAAGGTATAAAGCCTGAGCTCGTGGTCAGCACCGAGCCTACAAGTCTTAATATTTACAGAGGGCATCGCGGAAGAATGGAAATGATAATAGAAGTAAAGGGTCTCTCCTGCCATGGTTCTGCCCCAGAGAGAGGTGATAATGCAATATATAAAATGGCAAGAATAGCCCTTGAAATCGAAAAATTAAATGATAGACTTAAAACACATGATTTTCTTGGAAAAGGCACGATAACAGCATCTGTATTTGAATCCGGCTCTCCTTCACAATGTGCTGTTGCAGATTATGCTAAGATTCAGGTGGACAGAAGGCTTACCCTTGGTGAGACAAGAGAAAGTGCAGTTGAAGAGCTGAAGGATTGTGCAGCCCGTGCTGGATATCCAGATGCAAAAGTTACTGTCCTTCACTATGATGCCAAAGCATATACAGGCAAAACATATGGGACCGATAAATACTTCCCAACATGGGTTATGGAAGAAGATTCTGAATGGCTTAAAAATGCTTCTATTGCTTATGAATCCCTATTTGGAAAATCTCCAAAAATTGACAAGTGGACTTTCAGTACAAATGGCGTAGCTACTGCTGGTATGTTTGGAATACCTACATTGGGTTTAGGGCCTGGAGATGAGGAAAAAGCACATGCTCCTAATGAGACAACAAGAGTTGATGACCTCAGTAAGGCAGCAGCATTTTATGCAGGATTTGTATATCAGCTAAATAATAAATGATTCTTGCATTTAACAAGCAGTTGAAAAACTCTGTTGGCAAAACTTTAAGAGAGCAGGGAGTAAGGAAATAGGAAGTAGAAAAAGCATTATAAAGTCACCTAGATTCTCTATTACACTGCATCAAGTCCTATCTTCACAAATTCCTCTATAGCGATATCACCTTCCACTGCCTTTATAAAAGCCGACTTTTTCAATGTTGAAAGCCCTTCTTTAAGTGCCTGCTTTTTGATATCAACAGACTCTTTTTTGGCAGCAATCATACTTTTTAGGGTTTCAGTTATTTCAAGCACTTCAAATATTCCTATTCTGCCAGTATAACCAGTATGGCCACACTTTGAGCACCCCGGTGACTGAAAAAAATCGTATGAAGCATAAGATGCCTTATCAAAATTAAGCATCTTTAAAAACTCCCAAGAATTTTCTACTTTTTTCTTACAATCCATGCACATCTTCCTAACAAGCCTCTGGGCTATTACCATTTTCAGGCTCGATATAAGCAATTCACGTTCAACTCCAAGATTAAGAAGTCTACCTATTACCTCTATAGAATTATTGGCATGAATTGTTGCAAGAACAAGATGCCCAGTTAAAGAAGCCTGTACAGCAACCTTAGCAACATTTTCATCTCTAATTTCTCCCAACATTATAATATCAGGATCCGAACGCATGCTAGCCTTTAATCCATCAGCAAAATCAAAGCTTTTTTCAGGTTCAGTCTTATTTATTTTTACATCGGTCTGCACTATACCGGGAAAATGATATTCAATTGGGTCTTCGATAGTAAAGATTTTACTTCCTGTATTATTAAGATAATTAAGCATAGAATAAAGAGTCGTAGTCTTTCCCGAGCCAGTCGGCCCAGTTACCAATATCAATCCATAACTTCTCTGTAGATTTTTCTTTATTATATAAAGCTCACTATTTGATAAACCAAGTTTATCAAGAGAATACGATGCATTCTTGATATTCAGCACACGCAGTACTGCTGTCTCACCATATGCACATGGACATACCAAAAGTCTGAATTCAACATTCATATCTCCCATTTTTAAAATAAAACTGCCATCTTGTGCAACTCTCTTTTCTGAAAGATCAAGCTGTGAAAGAACTTTGAGTCTTGCAATAAGAGGGTTTGCAATATTAGGTTCAGTGTCAAGAAGTAAATGAAGGACTCCATTCATTCTGAATCTAATACGGAATATATTCTCAAAGGGTTCAAAATGAATATCACTTACTTTTTTTCTTATGGCAATAGAAAATATATTTTCCAGAAAATTCACAACCATTTTCTCATTAGCAGTATTTTGTAGGAGGTCTTTTTCATTTTGTGCCAAAGGCACATACTTTTCTTTATTAAACTCAGCCTGAATAGCATCGATATAAGATAACTCATCACCTTTTATTATTCTTTCAGGATTTTTGAGTTCATCCATAGTATTAATATCATTAGTCTTTACATTATCAAATGATGCTTCCTCAACTTTTAGGCTCTTAATATGCATATTCATCTCGGGAGTCATTTCATCTTTAACATTATCAATCTCAGTTTTCTCTGGAATATTTTCTCGAAAATCAGGGTATATTTCTCCAAGTATCCTGATAATATGTTCTTCTTCTGCTAAATAATGTTCTATTGTACAATTTGATGCAAGATGAAGTACTTCAAGGTTTCTAACTGTTTCTGGATCATCACATGCAATTGCTATATGAAGTACATCACCAGTCTTTTTAAACGGAACTGCAAGATTATTTACAAGTGCATCCTGAGGAAGTATTTTAAAAAGTTCAATATCAGGAACTGCTGATGAAAGATCTACAAATTTTGTGTCAGGTTGAGTCTCTTTTATTCTAGATATTATCTGCTGACTTACTTTATTATTATCAATGAGATATTCACTTAGCAATTTTTTTTCTTCAAGACTCTTCTGCCAGCATTGTTCAAAGTCTTCTTGGCTCAAATAGCCCATTTTGACAAGCATTATACCAAGTCTTTTCTCTTTTATTCTAGAAGCAATAAATACTTTTGAGTCTGATTCTATCTCCTCATTAAATTTTTTAAGTTTCTCAACAGAATTCCTTATCTGTCCACTAATTCCTAGATAGAACTCAAGCTTATAAGGTATTATACCTCTATATTTATCGAAAAAATTAAGTTTTTCCATATTAGCAACAACTATTTTGAGAGAACCATTATCAATAGTAAGAGGTACAAAGGGGAGAGAACTCATCTCATTGATTGTAAAGTATTTCAAAAATTCTTTTTTGGGTGTAAACCCTTCAAGATTAATAAAAACAGTTTTGAATAAGAGTGCTTCTACCTTGAGCAGTTCTTCTTCTGAAATAATGTCTGATTCGAGTAATATCTCGTCTATCCCTTTGCTTGTCTTATGATGTTCATTAAGAGCCCACATAAGCTTCTCTTCATCAATAATATCTCTTTCTACAAGAAATTCTCCAAGTTTTTTCTTATTATTTATAATCTCGTCAGAGATATTTATACCTATAAGTTGCAGCCTTCTGTATAAAAGGCATTTCGGGTTTCCTGCATCAAATTTATAGGGTATGTTTTCAAGTATATTTGCAATTATAGTATCAAGATGCTTTTTAGATGTAAGTTCCATAACAACATTAATTCCGATTATAGAAGATATCTCTGAACGATATTTCAAAGAAGAAGTCGAACCTATCAATATCTTCAATGAATCATTAGATATTGCATATGGAAGTATCTTGAAATTTTTTATCACTTCAGGTGGTATTATTGATATAAGTTCCTTATTTACCTTTAGTCTTTTCATTTTAAGATCATGAAAAGGGATATCAGCCTGTTCAGCAAGTATTTGAAGTATTTGCTCTTCTTTAACAAGACCAGCATCAATAAGTATTTCTCCAAGATATTTTTTAGATTTAGCTTTTTCTTCCATTGCCCATCTCAGCTTATCTTCTGAAACGAGATTCTTTTCAAGAAGAAGCTGGCCAAGTTTCTTTCTAAATTTAAATTCCTGATTACCCATTATTTACTCAGATTTTTTATTTTCAGTTTTCTTTTTTGCAGGGCTCTTTTTAACAGTTTTTTTCACTTTTTTATTAATAGCTTTGTCTTCAGTATTCTCTTCTTTTTTTTCAATTATTTCGGTTTCTAATTCAAGTATTTCAGAATCTTCAGGGTATAACTTCTTTGCTGCAGAAACTGATTTTAAAGCATCATCTAATTTTTCCAGTCTCAAATATAGTCTAGATAGATAAAAATCAAGCTTTTCTATATTTCTTTTCTCAGTTTTTAATTTTTCCAATACTGAAAGAGCACTTTCAATATCTTCATTGATTTCATAACAATTAGCCAGCCCAAGCATAATATCATCATCCTCTGGCTTTAATTCCGAGACTTTCTTATAATATTCCAATGCACTTTTATGATCACCCATTGCAGTAGTAAGATAAGCCATCTTTTCCAAAGCAATAATATTATCAGGCTCTATAAGAAGAGACATCTTAAACTCATTGACAGCCATGGATAAATTTCCCTTCATTATATGAAGAGTACCAAGTCTATTATGAAGCCTTGGCGTATTTTTTTTGCTCTTTTTGCTTTTCTTCATTTATCCTCCATTTTCCATTCCTATTTAATCTCTTGAAGTTCTACAAGAATTTCATCTTTAATAACAAGATTTCCAGATTCTACATTAACCTTGCTTATTATACCATTAAAAGGAGCCCGAATCTCGTTTTCCATTTTCATTGCTTCGAGCACCAGTAAGAGATCTCCTTTTTTTACTTTCTGATTATTTTCAACATGCATTGATATTATTTTTCCAGCAAGAACAGCCTTGATCTTTCCTGCATCAGGACTATATCCGTGTTGAGAAGTCTTTCTATCATCAATTTTTTGGACTTCAACAGGGAAAAACTCACCATCCAAAACAATACTGTCCAAATCTCCATTCAGATTCGAGTGAGTATTCAAAAAATAATGTTTTCCATTTACATATACCCCATTTTTAGTAAAAATTATATCATAATGCTTATCTGATTTTTCAACAATATAGTTTGAACTGCCTGTTCTTTTTACATTCAATTGTGATTTATCCTCACCGGTTTTTAAAAAAAGCTTCATTTTATATCTCCTATTACAGCTTTTTATTCTTAAGAATAGTATATCTTCCCATTTTATTCCAGACACTTTGCCTTTTTTTAGGAATATTAAGTTCATTATCGCTATATTTTTCAGCAATTGTTGCAGCCGCTACAACTGCTGCTATTTCAGAACCTTCGATATAATTTTTAAATACTTTGTCCTTCAACATATGATCTATAAATTCCCAGCCCAATTTTCCTTCTCTGAAATATTTTGAGCCTATAAGGTTCTTTAGAAAATTAATAGTATTTATCGTACCCTTAAATTTTGTATTTGAAAGAGCGAATAGGATATTTTCTATCATAGACTCCCTATTTTCAGATGATGTTATCATCTTACCAAGATAAGGGAGATAATAAGATGAAAGAGAATCTCCTGGTTTTAAAGGGGTATAAAAGTATGTATCTGTATCTACCGGGTCAAATCCTAATACTATCTCGGTAATCTCAGCTGGCTTAGGTTTAAACTCATCTGTCCAGTTTTCCGCAAATATCCTAGCTTCAATTCCATATTTACCATTTTTATATTCTTCCATATTAATGCTTTTTGATAATGATATATCAAGCTGATATTTCATAAAATTAATCCCATAAGTCTTTTTATACATGGAATATCCAATTGGAATAAAAGGATTAATATTTGAAAACAAAAATTTTCCTTTGAAAAAGATAAACTCAATAGACCCAACACCAATATAATTAAATGATTCTACTATTTTATAGGATATTTCTTTTAATTTTTTACATTCTTTATCATTTAAAAAAGGAGCCGGTGTTTCCAAAACTATTTTTTTAAATCTGCTTTGAGTTGAAGTATTCATCTCAGGAAATATAAATATTTTTCCAGATGAATCTCTTGCGAAAGGAACTTCAACAGAAAAAGCATTTTTATAGAATTTTTCAAGTAGTACTTCCTGATTTTTGAGAAGTGAATAAGTTTCTTTTTGACAAATCTCAAATTTTGTAATTAGCTCTTTTTTGTTTCTTACAAAGTGTATTCCATAATTAAAATATCCATTATTGGGTATTATAAGAAGAGGAAATCCAATCGTTTTGGCTTCTTCTTGAACTTGCTCTATATTATAAATAATATTTCCTGTCTCAACAGTATCTAATTTTAATTCTTTTACAAATTCTACACAAGCCGCTCTGTTCCTTGCAAATTCAAGCATTGTGAATTCAGGACCAATAAAAGTAATATTTTTTTTCGCACATTCTTCAGATAATTTGGGATAATTTGCTAGAAAGCCATAACCTGGATGTATTGCATCACATTTATTTTCAATAGCAATTTCTATAATCTTCGCATAATCGAAATATATAGTTGAACTTTCTTGTGTAAAAACAACTTTATCTGCAAGCCTTGCAGGAAGCATATCAATATCATCACCGCTACAAAGCAATACAGTTTCTATAGAATTCTTTTTGAAAAATGATATGAGGTCGAGAGCTATCTCGCTTCTATTTGCTATTAATACTCTTTTCATATTTTCCCCTTATAACGGAATATTCCCGTGTTTTTTCGCATATGTATTTGCTCGTTTGCCTACAAGAGAATAAAGACCTCTTATCAGATGATATCTTGTCTTCTCAGGCTCGATTATACCGTCAATATAACCTAATGAAGCAGCTACATAAGGAGTAGCAATCTTGTCTTTATATTCATTTATCAGTTTCTGCCTTTCAGCCTCCTGATCCTCAGCTGCTTTGAGCTCTTTTCTGAAAACAATATTACAGGCCCCCTGAGGTCCCATTACAGCAATTTCTGCAGATGGCCAAGCTACATTATAATCTCCACCTAAATGCTTTGAACACATTACAATATATGCGCCTCCATAAGCTTTGCGCAATATAACCGTAAGTTTTGGAACAGTTGCTTCTGCATAAGCATATAGAAGTTTTGCGCCATGCTTGATTATACCTCCATGTTCCTGTTCTTTTCCTGGAAGAAATCCTGGAACATCAACAAGATTGACAAGTGGTATATTATATGCATCACAGAATCTTACAAATCTCGCAGCCTTAAAGGAACTATTAATGTCAACAGTTCCTGCAAGTACTTTTGGATTATTAGCAACTACACCAACACTAAATCCTGCAAGCCTAGCAAAACCTATTACAATATTCTGAGCATAATCTCTATGTACCTCAAAGAAATCTCCATTATCGAATATTTCTTGAATAACATCATGTATATCATATGGTTTATTCGAGCTTATAGGAACTATCTGCTCTAAATTTGGCAGCATTCTTTCTATAGGGTCATCTGTTTCTATATAGGGTGGTTCTTCAATATTATTAGATGGTATATATTCTAAGAGTTTTCTTACCTGTCTAAGGCAATGTTCTTCATTTTCTGTAGCAAAATGAGCTACTCCACTGATTGAATTATGTACCTGTGCAGAGCCAAGTTCATCAAAAGATATTTCTTCAGAAGTGACTGATTTTATAACTTCAGGACCAGTAATAAACATGTGAGATGTATTATTTACCATAAAAGTAAAGTCTGTTATTGCTGGAGAATAGACCGCCCCACCTGCACAGGGCCCCATAATACACGAAATCTGGGGAATTACTCCTGAAGCCTGAGTATTTCTCATGAAAATCTCTCCGTATCCAAATAAACTCATTACGCCTTCCTGTATCCTTGCTCCTCCAGAATCATTTAGGCCTATCACTGGCGCACCATTTTGAATAGCAAGATCCATTATTTTACAGATCTTTTTTGCACACATTTCCCCTAAAGAGCCACCCAAAACAGTAAAATCTTGAGCAAATACATATACAGTTCTTCCATTTATTTCACCAAAGCCAGTGACTACCGCATCACCATAGAATTTATTCTTTTCCATGCCGAATTCCTGACATCTATGGACGACAAATTTGTCTATCTCCTCAAAAGTACCAGGGTCAAGCAATTTATCAATCCTTTCTCTAGCCGTAAGCTTTCCTTTGGCATGCTGCTTTTCTACTCTAGCTTCACCGCCACCAGCAATAGCCTGTTTATTCATCTGTTTAAGTTTTTCGAGTAATTCTTTCATTATTTACTCCTTGCGAAATTTTTAACCATCTATTGATTTCTGTGCCTCAGGCTTGTACAAAGTCGCAGACAAAATTTTTCATCGTCTGAAATATCATTGTCTCGAAAATCTTCAAGTACAATTATTGATAATACAATATTGCCTTGAAACACTGGTATCCCTATTATACCACTTTCTGTTCCTAATTCCAGTTTATACTTGAAACATAGTTCGCTATAATTTGAAATAGGCACTCCTTCAGATGCAATTGCATTAAGAAATTGCTGTAATTTTTCCTCATTCAATACTGAGTTTTTAGAACCTTGTTCATATTCTTTTTCCCATAAACCCGTTTTAGAATATTTGTATAGTTTTCCTGAACCTGTTTTTAATCTAGTTTGTAATAAAGAAACAAGGAAAATATCAAAATCATCTCTTTTATCAAGTATTGCTTTAATCAACTCATCTTCGATTTGAATATATGAATTCATCCTACTTAATCTCTTCTCGAGCATTATTTCATTAGCTATATTACTTTTTTTATGAGAAGAGGTCTTAATCTTCTTCATCTCTCTTTTAAGATTGGAAATCTCATCTTCTCTATTTTTAATTTCTATTTTAAATCCTTCCCTGAAATAATTCATCAAAAATCCTGTTAAATAAAAAATACCTACAATAAATACATTAAAAATTAGACTTCCTATATATACAGAGCTTGTAATATCAGGATAAAAATTAAATGCATATGCAAGATGAAGAGCTGATATGACAGTAGCAGCAACTATGGTCTTTCTCTTGTCAAAATTAATACCAAGTATGGCTATTAACAGAAAATAACTAATAATATAGTAATAATAGTATATATGATCATCATTAACACCAAAAAATGAAAGCATGAAGGAAAGAAAAGCCAGTACTCCTCCAGTAATTATTAGAAAAAACTTATTATTTGTATAATATTCAATTACTTTCACTGTTTCTATACTCCTTATTTATCAGATCTTCAGGTTTTAAATGGTGTTTACTAGAAATAGAGAAAAGAGGATATGTATTATTATTCTTAATGATCTTCACTATCCTTTCAATCTGTTTTTCAGGATTATGCCTTATTCTATAACCAGCTGTAAAGAAAAAGGCAATAATAAGCACAAGTACAAAAAAATTCAGATATTCTTCTTCCATGATCTTAAATTATAGACTCCCACTGGTTCCCGTTTCCCCTTTAATTTGAATTCTCCAATCTTTTCTGAGACAACATCATTTTGTATAAGTCTGAAAAGGCTTTCAGGCACAAGCAACTGTCCCCCACCTGCAATATCTTCAAGTCTTGCAGTTGTATTGACACAGTCACCTATAGCAGTGTATTCCATTCGCTTCTCAGAGCCGATATTTCCAACGACCGCTTTACCAAAATTTACCGTCATTCCTATTTTAAAATCAAAATTATATTTTCTCTTGAACATATCATTTAAGACAACTGCCTCTGAAAGTATCTTAAAACCACAATCTATAGCATTGATATATGCCTTATCAAAGGAGACTGGAGCGCCAAAGAAAGCAAGTACAGCATCACCCATAAACTTATCTATTGTACCTCTAAAATCTAGTATTATCCCGGAGACTATCTTAAAAAAAGTATTTAATAATTCAACAACAACTTCCGGAGAATTTTGTTCTGAAAAGGTAGTAAATCCACGTATATCCAAAAGAAGTATTGCTATTTCTCTATTTTGTCCACCAAGTACAATACCTTCATTGCTTTCAAGGAGTTGATCTACAACATTCTGAGAAACATATTTTTGAAATAATTCTTTTACTTTGGATTGTCTTTTTCTCTCGAAATCACTCAATTTTCTGACTCTTTTCAGTTCTTCATGGTTAAGATTGAATATCTCGGCATTCTTTAAAGCAATAGTCGAAGAAGAGATTATAGCATTAATAAGCAGCATCTCATCATCTACAAGATCATTTTTTTCCCTTTCGGAAATATTTATTATTGCCTTAACTTCATTATCAACCATTAAAGGTGCAAGTATTTTAGCAGGTAAAGAACTTTTTTTTCTTATATTAAGTAGCTCTGGGTTTCTCTTAAGATCATCAAGAGTTATCATCTCTTTATGAGATATTATATAATTGAGCAATGGCATTTCTTTTAATTTTCGTCTTATTTCTCCATGTTCTGTAATATTTGTCCCTGCCACACTGAAATTTCTTATTGTATAAGCTTCCCCATTCTCTTTATCTATAATAAAAATCTGCCCAGACTTCACCCCAAGTCCTTGAACCAATATATCAACTATGCCCTGCATAATTTTATCAATATTTATGGATGAAGTTATTTCTCTAATATTTATCATCAAGGCATAAAGTTTTACCGTTCTTTCTGTAAGTTTTTCCTTTATTCCCTGAATAATTTCAAGATTACTGTCTAATTGTTTTTCCAATATGGAAATCCTATTAGTAAGCCTTTTTTTGTCAGTTTTAAGGTGTATAAGTCTCTCAATGTTTTTCTGCTGTTTATTATTCAGATAGCTTAATGACAAGCCAACTCCAAAATAAGATAAAAGAAGTGTTATAGATGGCACAAAATTAGGAGAAAAATCAAAAATATATGATAGTATACAAGTAAAACATATAATAAGAGTTATAATAGCACCCTCATATGCCCCTATCATACTTCCAAGTATAATAAATACCCAATAACCAAAATATGTTATATGTGACGGCATGGAAGTATATAAAAAAAGATGGAGCGCCAGGAAAATAAAAAAGCCTATACCAAAATATATTAATTTATCTATACGAATATTTTCTCGAATAGATATATCCTTTTTCTCACCATTATTTTTCTTGCTTTTTATTGTATTTCTTTTTAAGGTATATTTTCCAAAAATATTATCAAGTATTCTCTGCGCTGAAGATGCAATAACAGGTTCAGGATCTTCACATAATTTTTCAAGTATCCTGCTAAAAGATATATCAGCATTTTCTTTCAAGGAATCCATGATCTTCAATTTCATATCAAGAGGCGTTTTTGGCTTTCTAAGCAAAGAATACCAAAGTTCTTTATATTCATTTTTCTGCTCCTTGAGTATGAATTCAATGAGCTTTCTGTTTGAAACATTTTCCTCAAGATAGTTTATTATGTCTTTTTTTATATTATCTGAAATAACAGATCTTTTTATCTTTTGCTGTGCATTTTTTAATATTTCAGGATCATTAGCTGAAAAAGCCCTCAGTATAAATTTATATCCGCCTTTATCAAATCCTAATTCAGCAAAATGTAATAAAGTCTCTATGATAATGGTATCCCCTTTTTTTAAAAAGGAATCAAAAAACTTTATTAAGTCTTCCCATGAAAGCCAATTTGCCTCAATAAGCTTTATTACCATATCTTTTCTCAAAGAAGGATTGACTTGAATTTCAAAGAGCTGATGCATTTTTGAAAAATCAACATTATGTGGAGAATCCATCATAATTTGAAATTGAGAATATATTTCATCAGGATTAAGCATAATGATATTTTAATGCATAACTGTCATTAATGCAAAATGTCCTCTTGGGTCTAATATTCACAGGCTGTTAAAAAAGTCACTTTATAGGATTTTTTCTGAATACCCTCCTTCGCGGGTATTGAAAAACTCTGTCAGCAAATCCGATAATGTTTTTTAAGTCCTACATCCTATATCCGTTCTTCCCATTCAAAACCCAAAATTTAAAATTTTTTCAATGTCCTTTTTACCCCATTTTTTCTCTTTTCATTGAAAAATCCCAAATAATACGCAGAATATTTAAGCATTTCAAGAATACAAAAAATAATACCTTTTTCAAAGGGGAACTTCATTAAAAAATATCTTATTGATATTAACAATTGAATTTGTTTTTTTCTCTTTTTTTCAATAGTATAGCCAAATCTGAGGTAATTTGCCCTCCCCTCACCATATAGAAAAAATTTTTTCATAAATTCTATTATAGTAGATGGCATTTGATGATAAACACAGCATTTATCAGTTATAAGTATTTTTTTATCCTTTAACATAGTCGAAAGTCCAACATCTTCATGAGAAAATGAAAATCTCTCATCAAATTGTATTCCTTCATTTCTTAAAAGAAGATTACAGGTAACATAAATACCATTAGATTTATCATGTTTCCAAGAATATTTTTGTGCCTTATAATAAGCCTTCATAATATTATTTTTGCAAATGGGAAGTATCCCTCCAGCAATGCCAAAAAGATCAGGGTTTTCATTGATTTTCTTTCTATATTCTTTTAATAGAGAATTAACTGGAATAACATCATCATCTAAAAATAGAAGAAATTTATTTTTTGAGCGGACAATCCCTTTATTTCTTCCATGAGCAGGAGAAAATTCCTTTTCTTTTATTAATACTAAATGAGGAAAATTTCTTTTAAGAGCCACTGTATCAATTATACATGGATCATATATAATAATTATTTCATCATCATAATGAAGTTGTGGATAAAGTTTTTTAATAAGATAATAAAGACTTTTCTTTCTTGTTGAAGGTATGATTATAGAAATACTATTAATCGGCATCTTTATATCTAAAATATTGATAAACTCCAAAATATAGATTTCTGAAAAAATCTATAATAGTAGTACGCGAACGATAAAAGATTATTTTATTTTTTCCTGAGCATTCAAAGTTTAGCCCATATCTATTTACAATATATACCATTTCACTAGCAATACTATATTTACTTCCAGCAAGCCTTTTAATAACCACATTAACTGCTCTTTTTGATAATATTCTAAGACCCGATTCAATATCATGTATTTTTTTACCTAAAAGGAATCCTGCAATAAAGCTTAATATATAATTACCAATACGCTTAAAGAAAGGGTATTTGGAAAAATCCCTAGAAACAAGCATAAAATCAAGTCTATTTTCATTAAATTTAGATACATATTCCATAATATTGTCAATGCATAATTGCCCATCACCATCTATAGTTATTAAAGGGAAATAATCTTTTTCATTTTCTAATGATAATTTGAAAGCCGAAATAAGTGCACCACTAAGGCCAACATTCTTTTCATGTCTTATATGAAACACCCTGCCTTCCGGCAGGGTATCAATAAATTCTCTGATTATTTTATCACTATTATCCAAAGACCCATCATCCACTATTATCATTCTATTATTAGGATCTTCCAGAAAAGGTTTGATGTGCTCAAGCAGTTTAGGGAGACCTTTTTCTTCATTATAAACAGGTACTGCAAATAGCATCGAGACTCAGCGGGCGTATTCAGTAGCCCTGACTTCTCTTACTACAACAACCTTAATCTCACCAGGATATTCCAGCGAGTCTTCAATCTTATCCGAAATTGTCCTTGCCAAAACAGTAGATTTTGCATCATCTATGTCCTCAGGCTTAACAATTACTCTGAGTTCCCTTCCTGCTTGAATAGCAAAGGATTTTTCTACTCCATTAAACTCATTTGCAACATTTTCAAGGTCTTTTAATCTCTTTATATAGGCTTCTATACTTTCATGACGAGCTCCATACCTTGCTGCTGAAATAGCATCTGCAACTGCAACAAGTACTGCTTCTACAGTTTCAGGTTGCGCTTCTTCATGATGAGCAAGTATTGCATTAATCACTTTAGGATTTTCTCCATTCTTTCTGGCCATATCTGCACCAAGCTGAGCATGTGTCCCTTCTGTTTCCTGATCAATAGCTTTCCCTATATCATGTAAAAGGCCTGCTCTCTTTGCAAGAGTAACATCGCATTCAAGCTCAGCAGCCATAGCTGAAGCTAAAGATGCTACTTCAATAGAGTGTTTAAGAACATTCTGGCCATAGCTTGTTCTATAATGAAGTTTTCCTAAAGCCTTTACTATCTCAGGAGAAACTTTTCCAAGTCCCATTCTAAGAACTGCCTCTTCACCCTTTTCTTTAATAGTAATTTCCATTTCTTTCTGAACTTTATCAACCATTTCTTCTATTCTAGCAGGGTGTATTCTTCCATCAGAAACAAGTCTCTCAAGGACTATTCTGGCTATTTCCCTCCTAATATTATTAAATCCTGATATAACAACAGCTTCAGGGGTATCATCAATAATAATATTTATACCAAGTAAAGATTCAAGTGTACGGATATTTCTACCCTCTCTACCGATTATTCTTCCCTTCATCTCATCATTTGGAAGAGAAACTGTAGATACTGTTGTCTCATTCACTTGATCAACAGCTACCCTCTGAATCGCCAAAGATATTATTTCTTTCGCTTTTTTATCAGATATCTCTTTAATTTCATCTTCTGCTTTTTTGACTCTTAATGCAATTTCTTTTTCAAGATCTCTTTCAAGCTCTTTCAAAAGCATTTCTTTCGCTTGATTCGCTGTCATTCCAGCAATTTCTTCTAATCTTATCTTCAAGTTCTGAAGAGTTTTATTTATCTCATCCTCTTTGACCTCGATTTGGTTCTCTCTCTTTTTGAATTCTTCCATATTTTTCTCAAAATCATCGATCTTTTTTTCAAGCTTTTCTTCTCTCTGAATTATCCTTGCCTCCATTTTAGATAATTCTCGGCGTTTATCTTTTGTTTCTTTTTCAAATTTTTTCTCAAGATCATTACGAAGATTCATTCTTTTTTCTTTAAGTTCAAGCTTTGTTTTTTGCTCCATTACCTCGATTTCTTTTTTTGCTTCTTTAATAATCATTTCAGCTTTTTCATTAGCATCTTTGATTTTTTTTCGATTAACAACTGGATATATTGCAAGTGTTACAACTATTCCAGCTAAAAACGAACCAGCTGCATATGCTATAACCATTTCATTAGCCCCCTCAATTTATATTAAGCCCTATCCCCTATATTAGAGGTAGTTTAAGGCGTTTGATGATTTTACCACATACCATAGTTTTTTGCAAATTTCATATCATTTTGGGTCTGATCTTCACAAGCTGTTGAAAAACTTTTAAATAAAGCATGTAACTATTTAAGTCCGTAACAAAATACTGTGTATTTATAAAGAAAATGGGTGCGAACCTACCTAGGTTACTTTATAAAAGGGGTAAGGGATATGGGATAAG
>Ga0114934_10001407_pt1 | contig 15663 bp, 16 predicted proteins | sample 4SBtaG_2_FD_99695 | JGI IMG/M metagenome (GOLD analysis project Ga0114934, IMG submission 99695) | Deep subsurface microbial communities from Kolumbo volcano to uncover new lineages of life (NeLLi) - 4SBTROV10_white metaG | ecosystem: Environmental > Aquatic > Marine > Volcanic ... | reverse complement strand
TATTATCCTGATACTCGCTGGGAGTATGGCAAAGTTGTTGAACTTATTGTAAATAAGCGAGACCAATCAAATTTACTTGATGTTGGATGCGGAGATGGTAAATTTCTTGATTTTATAAAAAAAAATCATCATGAAACAAGCATTGAGGCTTTTGGTTTGGATCTAACTAAGGAAAGTGTAGAAAAATGTTTACTAAAAGGACACAAAGTCTATAACATGGATGTTAAACAGTTTAAATTGACATACAACGATATCTATTTTGATGTTATAACAGCTTTTCATGTACTTGAACATATTGCAGATCCAAAAGATTTTCTAATGGAATTATTTAATTTAATAAATCATGGAGGAGCAGTGTATGTGAGCACACCCTATTCTCCAATGGATTTTGAAGTTGAATGGTTTGATGTCCTTAATCATCCACCACATCACATGGGTCGTTGGAATTTAAAAAGTTATAAAATCTTGGCAGAAACACTTGGATTAAAGTCTGAATTCTTTATGCCGAGACAAGGAAAACTTATCACTTCTGCCATCAAATCTTTTTTGTTTTCAATTGATGGAAATTTAGGTAAAAAAGACAAAAAAACAATTATTAAAAGCATTATTAAAAGACCATTTCAATTTCTTACTCATTTCTGGAAGCAATTACAAAGAGATAAAATTATGGGAAAAAGAGCTGCAAATGTAATTCTGGTTAAATTCACAAAATAATTATTCGGATACTAATTCGTGCTCTAAAAGTTTTTCTATGAAAATTAAATATTTTGCTTGGTTCAATTTACCCGCGCCTATTTTGCATAAAAGTTTTTCTACAGATAGAGATATGATCGAATTAATACAGACAAATGAATGGGATTTAATTTTTATTGATGGCAACCACGATTACGAGGTGGCTCAACATGATTTTACTATTTGTTCTCAAAATATAAGGAAAGGGGGATTGATTATTTTAGATGATGCGTCACTTTATACAGATTACAAACCTCCATTTTATTCCACTGCTGGCCATCCAGGCCCATCAAAAGTTGCATCTGAAATTGATTTTAAGATATTTGAAGAGATTTTATCTGTAGGGCATAATCGGGTATTTAGAAAAAATAATGCTAGCGAATTAAAGATCAAATTTCAAAGAGGAAAATATTAAAATAAGCAATGAGAAGAATTACTATTATGCATTATCCAGCTCAACCTCATTTTTTTTCATATGGAGGGTTTGATATTCAAATGAATAGGGTTATTGACATGACCAATAATAGAGAAGTGACCTCAAAAAAAGTTAATCTATGGTCACAAAATGAGATATTTGAAATTGCGCATTTTTGGGGAGCATCAGATGCGCACAAACTTAATATTAGATTTTGCAGGGAAAATGGAATTAAGGTGGTAATATCGGGATTATTTCCGCAAAAGACTTTTCTGGGTAAATATAAAAGTCAAGTTTGGAGAATAATACATAAGTTTGCTCATTGCGAATCTGTGATTTATAATGCAGACATTATTACAGTTATCAATGAGGCTCAAGCAGAAGTAGTAAATGAATATTATGGCTACCCAAAAGAACGAATACGTATAATTCCAACGATATTAGATGACTATATCTTCAGCAATAAAATAAATACTGATATTAAAGAAAATTATATTCTTTGTGTGGGGACAATATGTGACAGGAAGAATCAGATAACATTGGCAAATGCAGCAATTAAGTTTGGAATTAAATGTGTTTTTGTTGGGAGATTTGATTCAAGAGAACAAAAATACAAGGAGAATTTCCAAAAGATTTATTATTTAAACAAAGAATTTATTGAGCATTATCAAAATATTTCCATTGCAGAATTAGTTGATTTATATAGCAAATGTAATATGGTAGCCTGTCTTAGTCAGAACGAAACAGAGCCTGCCAGTATGTTAGAAGGAATGTATTTTAAAAAACCGATAATTGCATCAGATCTTCCATTCGCAAAAATCAAAAAATTTAGTGGTGTGGTTTTATGTGATCAAAATGATATTCAATCAATTATAAAAGCAATAGAAATTGCGGATAGTTCAGAGGGAGAAATAGAATATCAGTTCTTTAACAGAACTGAAAATTTTTCGGGCTCAGTAGTTGATTTATATACAAAATTGTATAAGGAATTAGTTCAATAGACCATTATTTCTTTTTGTAGATTGAAATATATTTTCAAATTAATGAATAACAAGTTGTTTATCTAAAAATGGATTAATAAAAATGAAACATCCATGACGATTTTTTTAGACACACACGCGCATGATTATAAAGGTTCGGTGTACTACATTAAAAATATTATGTAAAATAAGGGTTTGGAAAAGCTAAATATCAGTTATTTAAAAATATAAACAGATGAAAAAAGTACTTGTAACGGGAGGGGCAGGCTTTATCGGAAGCCATCTTTGTGAACTTCTCCTGAAAAAAGGTCATTCAGTTATTGCTGTAGATAATCTTTCATTAGGAAGGATAGAGAATATCTCTTTTTTACAAGAGAACCAGCAATTTAATTTTGAAAGAGTGGATATTTTGGACAAACTTTCTTTTTCAAAGGTATTTAATAGATACAATATTGATACGATATTTCATTTTGCTGCAAATTCAGATATATCGCAAAGCCATACAATTCCTTCTATTGATTTAAATAATACTTTTTTAACTACAATGGCTGTTCTTGAGAATGCCAGAATAAATAATGTATCGGAAATAGTTTTTGCGTCTACATCGGCTATATATGGAGACACTAAAGATGTTTTGACAGAGGATTATGGCCCCCTTAAACCAGTATCACATTATGGGGCTGGAAAACTTGCTTCGGAAGCTTTTTTATATTCATATTCTTCTAATTATAATATCAAAATTTGGATTGCAAGGTTCCCTAATGTTGTAGGAGAGAGAGCAACCCACGGAGTAATTTATGATTTTATAAATAAAATCAATAAAGACCCGGAAATCCTGGAAGTTCTTGGAAATGGTTTACAGACTAAACCCTATATATATGTTAAAGAGTTGGTAGATGCCTTATTATTCATATGGAATAATTCTAATGATTTGGTGAACGTCTATAATATTGGAGTGGATTCCCAAACTAAAGTTCATGAAATTGCTCAGATGGTAATTGATGAAATGAAGACCAATACAAAGATAAACTATTTGGGTGGCGATAGAGGATGGATAGGAGACGTGCCAACTTTTAAATATAATCATGGGAAGATTGAAAAATTAGGTTGGAAGCCAAGTCATACATCCAATGAAGCAGTAAGAATGGCAATTAGACAAATTCTTTTGAATAAAAGTAATTTAAATTTTTGAATTGATGATTTTAGCAATAATTGCTGGAGGAAAGGGGACCAGGTTGGGAAGAACTGATCTGCCCAAACCTATGGTACCGATTTTAGGCAAACCTATTTTAGAATATCAAATTGAATTAGCCGGAAGATATGGAATTAAGGATATTTATATTCTTTCAGGTTTTATGTCCCATGTAATTAGGAATTATTTTAGAGATGGAAAAAAATGGGGCGTTCATATTCACCATATTGTAGAGAAACAGCCATTGGGAACAGCCGGTGCAATTAAGCAATTAGAGCCTTTCGTTAAGAGTAGATTTATGGTGTTTTATGGGGATACTATTATGGATATAAATCTAAAAAAATTTATAGATTTTGACAAAAAATATAAGAGTATAGGAACTTTATTTGTTCATCCCAATGATCACCCATACGATAGCGATCTGATGGAGGTAGATGAGAAAACCAATCAAATATCGGAATTTTATTCTAAACCTCATGATAACTCGTTTAAACAAAATCTTGTAAATGCGGCATTATATATTTTATCTGAAAATGTTTTTCAATACATTCCGGGAGATATAAAATCTGATTTTGGAAAGGATATTTTTCCTTCATTAATTAAAAAAAATTCTCTATTAATTGCCTATCGATCTGCTGAATATATTAAGGATATGGGGACACCTGACCGATTGACACAAATTGAAAATGATCTGTTGACCGGCCGTGTCAGTAAATATAACAACGAGAATAGAAGACGGGCAATTTTTTTAGATAGGGATGGAGTCATTAACAAAGAAGTAAATAACCTTAGAAATATTTCTGATTTTGAGTTAATTAAAGGGGTTCCGGAGGCTATAAAAAATATTAACAGGTCAGATTTCTTATGCATAGTAATTACCAATCAACCTGTAATAGCTAAGGGAATGTGCAGTATAAATGACTTGAAAGAGATTCACAATAAAATGGAATCTCTTTTGGGACTGGAAAACGCATATGTTGACAAAATTTATTTTTGCCCGCATCACCCGGAAAGAGGATTTAAAGGAGAAATCAAAGAGTTAAAAATAGTTTGTTCCTGTAGAAAACCTGATATTGGTATGATTAAAGAAGCTGCTAATGATTTTAATATTGATTTAAAAGGTTCTTATTTTATAGGAGACAGTACTACAGATATTTTAACCGGAATCAATGCAGGAATGAAAACATATTTAGTTAATACTGGATATGGGGGCAAAGACAAGAAATATGATGTGAAACCTTCATTTAAATCTGAGGACCTTCTTTCTGCAGTAAATCAGATATTATCCCTGGAAACCAATGAAGCAATATCAAAAAGCATTCTGGAAATCCTAAAATTACTGAAGGGTGATAAGGATAAAAAAGTAATTGTTGCTGTTGGAGGATTATCTCGGTCCGGGAAATCGACTGTTGTTAAATTTTTAACGGATCAATTAAAAAGTAATTTAATAAAGGTTGTAACTATTAGTCTGGATGATTGGATTTTACCCATTGAAGGAAGAAGGGACGATATGACTGTAAGAGACAGGTACCAATATGAAAAGATTTCAAGTGATTTATCCGTTCTGTTAAAAGGAGGCGAGATTAGGTTATCACCTTACAACATGGATTCTCGAGGTATCTCAAAGACAGATAAATTTTTGTCATTAAAAGATGGTCAATTAATTTTTTTTGATGGGGTTATTGCACTGGATCATCCTATGGTTAGCGAAATTGCAGATCTGATGATTTTCGTTGAGGTGGATGAGCGCGTGCGTAAAATGAGGTTTGATTCGTTTTATGAAAAAAAAGGTTTGGCAAAGGATCAAAGAGAGTCGCTTTATAGTCAAAGATTAATGAATGAAGCAGGGATTATTAAAGACTCTAAAATAAAAGCAAATATTAAAATAGAATTTTAGACATATATGATTATTTCAAGAACTCCTTTTAGGATATCTTTTGCGGGTGGAGGTTCAGATATTTCTTCCTTTTATACAAAAGAAATGGGTGCTGTTTTGAGTACAACAATCGATAAGTATATGTACATTGCAATTCACCCTTTCTTTGATCCTGAAAGTATCCAGCTAAAGTACTCGAGAACAGAGTTGGTTTCTGATATTGAAGATATTCAGCACCCCATTTTTCGTACGGTACTTGATTTGTTTCAATTAAAGGGTGTCGATATTAATTCAATAGCAGATATCCCTTCCGGCACTGGATTGGGATCCAGTAGTTCGTTCACAGTCGGACTATTGAATGCTATTAAGGCGTACCAAAATAGTTTTGCGTCAGCTGGTTATTTGGCAAGCAAAGCAAGCAATATCGAAATCGATTTGTTAAAAAGTCCTATAGGAAAACAGGACCAATATGCTGCTGCTTTTGGCGGATTAAATTTTATTACATTTTATGGCGATGAGCAGGTTAGTGTTGAGAAGATTATTATGAGTCCATCAAGTAAGAAAGAACTTGAGAAAAATTTAATTCTGATTTATACTGGTGAAGTTCGGTCAGCGAATACAATTCTTAAAAAGCAAAATAATGCTATCCGTGAGAAAGATAAGTTTGAAACTCAAAAGAAAATGGTCGAACTGGCTTTTGAGTTAAAAGAATCATTGGAAAAGAATGATATAGATTACTTTGGCAGAATATTACATGAGGGGTGGATGTTGAAAAGATCACTGGTCAAATCGATTTCAAATAACCTTATTGATGATGTGTATGATGAGGGAATGAAAGCCGGTGCATTAGGAGGAAAACTTTTAGGCGCTGGGGGAGGTGGTTTTCTGCTGTTTTACTGTCCACTGGAAAAACAAGATTACTTTAAAAAAAGAATGAATAATTTTAAAGAATTAAAATTTAATTTTGATCATTTTGGTTCAAAAATAATTTATATAGGTAATGATGATGAATTATAAATATGATATTGAAGAATATTTATCTAAGCTGAAAAACACAATAGATGCTGTTTCAGTGGAAAGTATTAATGAATTAATGAATATCCTTGTTGATGCAAAGGATATGGGCAAAACAATTTTTATTATGGGGAATGGGGGATCAGCGGCAACAGCCTCTCATTTTGTATGTGATTTTAATAAAGGTTTGTCCTTTAATGGTTTAAATAGGTATAAGTTCATTTGTTTAAATGATAATATCCCTTCTTTAATGGCTTATGCTAATGATCTTTCTTATGATGCAATTTTTATGGAACAACTAAAGAATTTTTTTCAGAAAGGGGATGTCGTTATTGGAATTTCAGGTTCTGGGAATTCGAAGAATGTTCTAAATGCAATAAATTATGCCAATGAAATGGGGGGTATTACGATAGGACTAAGTGGTTTTGATGGTGGTAAACTTATGAAAATGGCAAAATATAATGTGAATATTCCAATTCATGATATGCAGATAACAGAAGACCTTCATATGGTTCTTGATCACTGTATGATGAAAATTTTAAGTCAAGAATGAAGAAGTTTATATTTGGAGAAATATTTACTTGATTTAGCGAAGATGTTTTACAATGATGCTAAACACTGCTAGTTCTCGTCGTTAAATCAGTACCCATAATTTCATTAAACTTGTGTCAAATTAGGGTGGCAAAAACGACTCATCTATATAGCCAGATCGACAAAGTTGTTGTCGTAAACGAATTGCAAGTCTCTGTTTTGCTTGTTGTCTGGTAGCCATTGTTGGCAATAAACTGAAAGTTACCCGTCCTATCTACGAAATTCTTCAGATTCTCAGTATCTCGCTACTCGATAAAACTCCTATAAAAGAGATACTTACAAAATGCGATTACAAAAATGTCAAAGAACAAGAAATTAAACAATTAAGAATCAGTGGGTTTTAAGTGCCCACTAGTGAAAATTGATAATTACTAAGAAGTATTTATGCGTAACAAATATGACAGAAGTTAGAAAAGTTAGTCTGTATAAAATCGAACGAAACCTCTTGTTGGCCTCATTTGCACTTACAGGATTTGGACATTATTTTATGGGGATTAGTCTTCGTTTGGAGTATTCCACATTTTTGATATTTGTTGTTTTAGTCCTACAGATTATTTCCGGCACTTTCAGATTACCTAAATTTCTGTTCTATATCATCACCTTTATTTGTATACAAACATTTATTATTAATAGCTCTAATCTTTCAGACCCCAGAGTGTGGTTTTATTTTGTCGGTTTAAACCTAGTCGCTGTATCTTTATTTAGTTTTGTTTCTTATTACCGCGAAAATCTTTACAACTTTACAATTAACTATTATAAACTGGTTTATTACATTTCTCTGTTTTCACTGTTCCAAATTGCATTTTTTCTTTTGTTTGGAATTTCCATAATTCCCCAGAATTTAATTAGCGGACATTTACAAACTGGCAGTCCCGTTTTTATTCCAGAAGTTTTGGGAATAATACCACGTAACCTTGGATTGTCAAGCGAACCTGCAAACTTTGCTTATATTCTAATTCCTGGAGTATATTTGGCAATTTCCCAATTGTTTGCAAAAGAAAAATTTGTTACCCAACCCAAACGCTATGCTTGGATTATTTTAATAGCTATGGTTCTGACTTTTTCATTGGTTGCTTACACCGGCATATTATTGTCCGTATTATTTATTTTAAAAGAAAAAATATTTAAACTGTCGGTAAGAATTATTTACCCAATCAGTTTATTGCTTCTTCTTATTTATGGCATTTATACAACGGGTGTTGGTAAAAAATTTATTACCCTTATAGAAATGGGAGAAGAGGTCTCCGAGAATCGCTTAGAAACACATAGTTACACATCATTTGCCATTATATCCAATTTAATGGTAGCGGTTAAATCCCAAAAGGAGAATCATTTTATTGGATCTGGGCTTAATACTCATCTTTATAATTACGATAAATATATTTATACAATTTTTCACCAGAAACAAGTATTGCTTGAGCTAAATAAAAATGCTGCAGGTTCAATATTCATACGAACATTGTCTGAGTTTGGTATCCCGGGATTATTAGCATTATTTATCTTTTTTATTCGTTTTAAATTAAACCGAGGAGTTACTTTTTCAAAATATCAAATTATTAATGAAATGGCTCTAATAACAATTCTACTGGTTTGTACACGAAGTGGCCACTATACCAGCATCACCTTTTTGATGTTTGGAGCAATTTATTACTTTTCATACCAGGTAAATAAAACACAAAGTTTCAAATTAGTAAACGATGAAGTCTCCCCCTGATCCCATTCTTAAACTTTAGGAACCTTTTGCACAATGATTGAAAATTTTAAAACAACTCCCGGGTTGATGAGTATTATTACCATTGTTCGCAATGGAGTAAACGAAATTGAAAATACCATAAAAAGTGTTATCTCTCAAAAGAATGTGAATTTAGAGTACATTATTATTGATGGGAATTCAACAGATGGTACTTTAGAAAAAATTGAAAAATATAAAGATAATATAAACATTATTGTATCAGAAACTGATACAGGAATTTATGATGCCATAAATAAAGGGATTAAACTTGCAACAGGTGAACTCATTGGACTAATCCATTGTGGTGATAAATATAATGATGGAGTTTTAAGGTTATGCTATCAAAAATTTATTGAATCCCAAAAGGATATTATTTATGGAGATATTACAGTTTTGGAACAAAGTGAAAAGAATGAAATTTTAAGGTATGAGTTAGCCAATCATCTGTTATTAACAAGAAAAATGTCAATTTTTCATCCTTCTACTTTTATATCTAGAGCGTGTTACAACAAAAATGGGCTATATAATGAAAACTATAAAATAGCAGCTGATTATGACTTTTTGTTGAGATGTTTTATTGCTGGGGTCTCTTTTGAATATATTCATACTTCTCTGGCCACTTTTCGATCTGGCGGTGTATCTGGAAATACTGCAAAGTTGATAAAAGAGCTTTTTATTGTTTGGAAACACAACATCAACCTATTTTATGCTGTTCGGAACGTCACTTATCGCTTATCTAATTATTATTACTATTACTTAAGAAAAAGGATGGTTGTATTTATAATAGGGAAGAACAATTATTCCAAATTGAAAATTAAAAAATACGAACAAAATGATTGATTTTTTCGACCGAATTTATACTAAAATTGAAAATAAAAATCAATTCTTAACCAAAATAAAATATTATGGTTTATTACGATTTCTAATTAAAATAACTGTGAATGGACTTGTTCCGATATTGTTTTTGTTAACAAAGAATAATAAGAAACACTATCTTTTGAAAACAGAAACTAAAGAATCACCTTTAGTGATTGTATCATTAACATCCTTCCCTGCAAGAATTAAAAGAGTCTGGCTTGTTGTAGAAACCATATTAAGACAAACTCATAAGCCTGATAAAATAATTCTTTGGTTATCAAAAGAACAGTTTCCTGCACTCGAAATATTGCCTCCCAGATTATTGGACCAGCAAAAGCGTGGATTGGAAATCAGACTGGTTGATGGGGATTTAAAATCGCATAAAAAATATTATTATACCCTCCATGAATTCCCTGATGATATAATGATAACTATAGATGATGATATTTTTTATCGCTCAAAAATGATTGAGGATTTGTATGAATATTCTTGTCGCTTTACTAAAAATGTTATTGCACAGTATTGTAAACAAATGAAGTGGAAAGAAAATCGTTTATCTCCTCATATTACCTGGCCAATAAAATATGAGGAAATAATAAATAGCGATAATTTATTTTTTGGAAGTGGAGGAGGTACTCTTTTTCCCCCTCATTCCTTTTATCCTTATGTGTTAAATGAGGAATTATTCATATCACTTACTCCAACAGCAGACGACGTGTGGTTAAATACAATGTGCAAACTTAATCAAACAAAGGTCACACAAACAATTTACCATACTGATCGACTTCCAGTATTAAACAAAGAAAAAATGAGCTTGGCTTCAGTCAATAATGGCAGATCTCAAAATGATATACAGTTAAACGCAGTAAGGGAGTATTTTATTAAAAAGAAAAGTGTTGATCCTTATTTAAGTCCGTGAATAAAATCAGATTCTGTTTTTTACATCAATACTTATATCTTTTTATCTCGCAGTTTTTGAAAATGTTTCCTGACGTTAAATAAAAAAAACACATTAGTCCTATATCCTTCAGCCTGGATAATTGATATTCATAATACTTTTTTAAAAATAAAAATATTGAAAAATAAAATTTGTTGTTTATTTGATTTGGCTGCACATTACAGGGCTCCCATCTATAAAAAAATGGATAAAGAGTTAGATTGCGACTTTTATATTGCAACCTGGCCAAAAATTCCATTTAAACAGATGGATTATTATGAATTGAAAGGATTTAAAAAAATTATTCAAACAAAGTGGTTCTTTAAAAACAAAATTTACTGGCAGAAAGGAGCTTTAAATTTAATATTTTCACCTTATAAGCACTATATTCTAACAGGAGTTCCACATTGTTTAACGACATGGTTAATTTTGTTAGTAACAAAAATAACAGGTAAAAAAACTTATTTGTGGACTCATGGTTGGTATGGAGATGAAACACTACTAAAAAAAATTATAAAAAAAATCTTTTTTTCATTAAGCTATAAAGTTTTATTATACGGCAACTATGCCAGGAATTTAATGATAGGAGAAGGTTACTCAAAAGAAAAATTAATTGTAATCTATAACTCACTTAATTATAAAACACAGATAGAACTAAGAAGAAAAATCAAATTCACCAAGGTTTATGAGAATCATTTTAAAAACAACTATCCTGTATTATTATTTATTGGACGAATTCAGAAATCAAAAAAAATTGATTTGCTACTTAAGGCTATGTCACAATTAAAGGTTCAAGGCAATAAGTATAACCTAATTATAATTGGGAAAAACTATAATGATTTTGACCTAAATGAAAAAATTAACGATTTAGACCTAAATGAAAATATTTGGTTGTTTGGAGAGTGTTACGATGAACAAAAAATTAGTGAATTAATATATAATGCTGATTTGTGTGTTTCTCCTGGTTTTGTTGGCTTAACTGCAATGCATTGTTTGGTTTATGGAACACCAGTTTTAACTCACAATAATTTCCCTAATCAGGCACCTGAATTTGAAGCTATTGTGCCAGATAAAACAGGTGATTTTTTTATTGAGGATTCAGTGGAAGATTTAATGTTTTATATAAAAAAATGGACCAATTTAACTGATAGTAAAAAAAGGAATATACGCCATGAATGCTTTAAAATAATTGATGAAAAATATAACCCTAATATACAAATATCAATATTAAAGAAAACTATAAGATGAAAGTCTCAGTTTGCATGGGTACATACAATGGTCAAAAATATATTATTGAACAACTTAATTCAATTATTCCTCAGTTAAAAAATGATGATGAAATTATCATTGTAGATGATTTTTCTGAGGATGAAACCTATGATATAATAAAGAATTTAAAAAATAAACAAATAAGATTGCATCAGAACGATACAAACAAAGGGCATGTTTATACTTTTGGGAAATCAATAAGTTTAGCAAAAAACGAAATAATAATATTATCTGATCAAGATGATATATGGGAGACAAATAAAATTGAATTAATTAAAAACGAAATTTCTCGTAAAAACATATATTTAGTAACAACAAATCACGACTTATTTTTTGATTCATTATCTAACACCAAACCCTCAATTAAAAAATTAAAAAGTAAAGATTCTAATAATTATTTGGGAAACGTAATTAGAATATTTGCAGGCAGAACAAGCTATTTTGGCTGTACAATGGGTTTCAGGAAGGAATTTAAAGATTATATTCTTCCTATTCCAAAATATGTTGAATCACATGATATTTGGTTTGCACTTGCTGCTAACATATTAAGATCAAATATTCATCTTGATGATATCACAGTTCATCGCCGAATTCATGATTCAAATGTGACAAAAAATACAAGAAGCGTTTTAGCTATTATTAGAACGAGAATAATTCATCTTATATCAATAATTGAATTACTTAAAAGAAAAAGAGAATTCATTTCCAGAAATAAATTCTTGACATCTGAAAAATAGTTATTTCCATGTGTTTTTTTAGTCTAAAATTACATCATAACGAATGTTACAATTTTAAATAAACACACTATTTTAAAAGGTTTAATTATTTCACCCGGGCAATGGGTAATCATTAAACTTAATCTGGAAAAAGAGTCAAAAGAAACCGATCTTGAAGAATGGAAATCAGTAATTACCTCTCCAACTACCCCGAGGCTATGATAATGGGCAAACCTATTCTTACTTCTGATCTGTCTTTTGCCCGCGATATTTGCGGAAATGCTGCTGAATACTTTAACCCGTTAGATGCCAAAGACATTTCCAATAAAATTGAGAAAATTATAACTGACGGAAAGCGCAGAGAAAACCTCGTAAAAGAAGGATATAAACAACTTAATAAATTTGAAACGGCAAAAAGTAGGGCAGAAAAATATTTAAAAATTTGTGAATCTATAGCGAGATGATTTTTTCAAGAGACTTTGTATTCCCCGGTAACTTTTCAAAAAATATATTTGAGGAATTAGGTTCTGAGTTTATTCAAAAACCTAAAAGAGTAAACTTTGAATTAACCTTTATCGAGTTTAATACCAAACAAAAAACCAAAGGCATTGCTTTGTTTTCGGAATTTAGATGCTCTTAAAGTTGACCATGCAATCAATGTTAAAAGATATGGGGATATTCGCCTCTTATGAGCGTGTAAGGCTATTGATGCGCAAGGCTAACATAGGACACATCTATCCCCGTCGACATTTAACTGTACCTGGAGAAAAGAAATACATATCGAACGGTTTTGGCATACAATAAAATACCAATACGTATATCTTAACCCTGCCGAAAATGATTTAGATTTGTACACTGGAATTAAAAAATGGATTTATAAATATTACAACAGAGATCATCAAAGCATAGAAAGAAAAAAAAACATCTTTCAAAATGCTGCTTGATTTCAACTTAATAAACTAATCTCTTGGTCTAACAATTCGAGAATATTATAATGAGATTGCAGGAGGAACTAACAGTGAAGTATGGTATGTCGATTGAAATTGCAGCTAATTCAAACTAAAAATACTTAACTACATAAGGGAAATTAACACATAACAATATCCAATTATGAAAGACGCGTTGTACACATTAATCGGTTTACTTGAATATTATTTTAAGTACAAAAACTTTCTGAAAAGATCGAATGAAAGAATCCGTCAACACCAATACAATAAAATAAAAAAATTATTAGAAGAATGTAAAGGAGTCCCTTATTATAAACAACTATTCCAATCAATTAAGTTTGATCCAAAGAAAGACTTTAATACGCTTGAAGATTTATCTTTACTTCCCATACTGAGAAAAGAAACAATTCGATTAAATCCGGAATTGTTTTTGAATCAAAAAAAATCAAAAAACTCTCTAAAATTTTGTACCTCTGGAACAACAGGTTCTCCTTTCTGTGCTTATGTATCACCTAAACATTGGATAGTTGAGCAAGCAGTTATTTGGAGACATTGGAAATGGGCTGGATATAAACTATTTGATCATCTTGCTATTATTAGAAGTCATAACCCTTCTCGCGAATCAGACATAATTAGACATGATAAGTTGAGAAATTGGACTTATTATAGCCCTTATCATTTAAATGATAAGTATATGCAGCAATATTTTATTGACATTGTTAATCGTAGAACCAAATTTTTAAGAGGGTACCCATCATCTTTGTCTTTATTTGCTGAGTTCTGTAAAGAAAGAAATTATAAGATTCCGTCTTTAAGGGCCTGTTTGACGGCTTCGGAGGTGCTTACAGAAAATGAGCGAAAATTAATAGAAGATACTTTTGGAGTAAGGGTGTTCGACCATTATGGATTGGCAGAAGCAATAGTCATGTTGCATAATAAGGGAAATGAAGAGGGATATATTAATTGTGATGAATATGGCTATTTGGAATTATTACCTACGGAATCATCTAATTTGTACCATATTGTAGGAACCAATTTAAATAATGATGCAATGCCATTAATAAGATATGACACAGGTGATATTGCAGAAATAACAATTGACTCAAGTGGGCACCGGATCATTAAAAAAATTATAGGAAGAAAAGATTTATATATAATTACAAAAACCAGGAAAATTCCTACTGTGAATTTATATACTTCTTTATACAAAGTTGATGGTGTAATTCAGTGGCAGATTATTCAGAATGATATTGATAGCTTGGATGTTTATTTGAAAATTGATAAAAGTTATTCCTTTGAGGAAATTGTAAAAAAGTTGGATTCGTTAAATAATACAGGCTTACAGTTTATTTACCATCAGACAGAGGTATTTTCTTTAACAGGAGAAGGGAAACTTAAGCCTTTTATAAGAAACTTATAATCGTGAAAACACTTTATTTGTTTGATTTTGACGGAACGCTTTCTAAAATTGATTCCTCAAAATTCTTTTATAGAAAAATTTCCAAAGGGATCAGATTTTTTCTTTATTATTATGTTTTGTCTTTTATTCCACTAGTAAAATACTTCTTTTTTAGGGGAGAAAACTTCGAGATAAAAAAAAGACGTTTCAAACTTTTTATCACTCATTGTTCAAGGCTTAAAATAAAAGCCTTCTTGGAGAATAGTGATCAATATATCGATTCAATTTTAAAGGAAGAGGCCACCCCACTTATTAGGCGGATAAAAGCAGAACCCGAGAATGATGTCTTTATTGTTAGTGCCGGTATTTCGATAATACTAGAGAATTGGGCAAAACGAGAAGGCTTAGGATTAATTACAAATGTTCCTCAGTTTTTATCTGATGATTTTAAAACTTTTATCTCTTTTAGAGATGATTATGATTGCGATAAAATTGGAAAAGTGTTGAGAATAAAAAAAGAGCTTGATCTAAATGAGTACGACAGAATATTTTCATATGGTGATTCTTCTAACGACTTTTTTATGTTTGAAATATCGGATAAATTTTTTTACAAAACATTAGAGTTAATATGAATTTTGAAAGCAAATATATATCCAGATTAATTCCCTATAAGCTTTCTTCTCACAGAGCCTGGGAGTTAGCTGAGAATGGAGATGTTTTAAAATTGGATTGGAATGAGGCAACCATTCCACCAAGCCCCAGAGTTATAGAGAGAATTATTGAGGCAATACAGAGGAGAAAATTAAATTGGTATCCAGACGTGGATAATAAAATACTGACATATAAAATTGCTGAATATTCAAAAGTTAGTGTTTCCGAGGTGTTATATTTCCCTGGTTCAGATTCTATTCATGAATATATTATTAAAGCATTTATTGAACCAGAGGATATATTATTAATTATAGGACCAACTTATGATAATTTTAGGTCATCTGCTGAAAGTGG
>Ga0114934_10001406_pt1 | contig 15663 bp, 11 predicted proteins | sample 4SBtaG_2_FD_99695 | JGI IMG/M metagenome (GOLD analysis project Ga0114934, IMG submission 99695) | Deep subsurface microbial communities from Kolumbo volcano to uncover new lineages of life (NeLLi) - 4SBTROV10_white metaG | ecosystem: Environmental > Aquatic > Marine > Volcanic ... | reverse complement strand
TTTAATATAATTATTACAAATATTCACCAAAGTATCAACTAATTTATTATCATTATTATTAATTCTTATGCTCTTAGCATTTTGCAAATGAACCATAGACTGTTCAATATTATCAAATTCATAAAATAATTTACCTAAATCATTTTCAATTTCAGAAATATAATAAGAATTATTTAATTCTTTATATATTCTTAAAGCTTTTTGAGAAAATGTTATTGCATTTTTAATATCCCCTTTTTCGACATATTCCTTCGAAAGTAAAATAAGCGATTTTGCATATTCTCTTTTATTGTTAATCTTTTTAAATTTTTCTTGAGCTAAAAAAGAGTATGTTATAGAATTATCTATATCCTCAAGTTTAAAAAATGTATATGCTATGTAATAATAAATCTTTCCTAATAAAAAATCATTTCCTATATCATTATCTATAAATATCTTTTCTGCTTGCTTAAAGTAACTACTCGAAGAATGATATGCCTTAAGCTTTAATGTTATTATTCCTAAATTCAAAAATGTATTTATAGTTTCCTCATATTTATTATTTTTTATAAAAATTGCATTTGCAGATAATAAATACTGTTGTGCAATACCAAATTCATCTTTATTAATACAAATCTTTCCTCTTAAAAAAAGATTCTTAGCTTTTCTATACTCTAGATGATATTTTTCTGCGTAATACAAGGATTTTTCAACATATTCTTCTGCTAGACTCAAAGAATTATCAAGTAAATATGTTTCTGCAATGTTCTCATAATAAATACAAATATTTTCTGCTTGACTTTCCTCTGATTCCATTAAATACTCAACAGAAGTATTCAAAGTTTCTGCTAAATACTCTAATAAATCCATACTTGGATTTGATTTACCTGTCTCCACTAAGCTAATTTGACCTGGTGTAATTCTATCCCCTGCCAAGTCCTTTAAAGTCATATTAAGCTCTTTCCTTTTTCTTTTGATTTTTTCCCCTAAAGACAATATTTCCATAATTAATCTTCCTTCTCATAAACTAAATTTAATTATATTAAACAAAACAAAGAATATTTTCCTTTATTATACCACAATTTATGCTTTGATTGCAAAAAAACCCATGAAATATTAAAAATTTTAATTTTCTTATGTATATACTTGTTTTTATTGATTCTATAAGATTCCCACTTCTATAAGTGGGAGATTCAAGCTCTTTTCTTCAGGTGGAGTAGAGTCTCCACCTGAAGTCCCTATGTTTTGCTGTAGCAAAACGAGTTCACTCCACAAAAAACTCCTTGCAACCATAATAGGGTACAAGGAGTCATTACTCAAAAATCAAATACTATCTAACTATGTGTTTCATATAATCATATACATCTTCAGCAGTATTTCTAACCACTCTAGCGGATTTTTTCATCTTTTTTCTCGTAGTTCTATCAGCTTGTGGTATAAACATCATACCAGCTGTAAAACCTATCATTATACCAGTAGTAACCCCTTTTAAGTATCTTGCCCTCATACTTTACACATCCTTTCTAAATCTTCTTATTTATTAGGATATGTATTTTTTGAATTATTAAACATAAAAAGGAGTCTTAGAAATTTATAAATTTAATTAACTTTATAATACTTCTCTTACCTACCAATTCAGAAATATATCCAATACCTTCCTTTATTATTTTTATTACATCATATTCACCTTGCCAATTTTCTAGAATAATACGCTCTGGCACTTGATTTATAATAATATCAAGTGCAAAAAAGGCAATTGCTATATCATCTACACTTCCAATAACAGGAATATTATCAGGCAATATATCTATTGGTGAAAGCAAATAAGTTAATATACCTCCAACTATAACCTTTGTTTTAACACTAACTCTTTTATCCTTAAACAATCTAATCAACAATGCTATTAAATCTGGTAAAATCAATGCATACTCTGCTATTTTTTTGTGTTTCTCAGGTATACTTTTTTCTATCTTATTTTTTAAACAACTATATATATCTTCTTTTTTGTTTATATTTTCATTAATATTGTTTATATGTCCTTCATTATATTCTTGTTTACTTTCATTATTTATTGTCGAAATTTTATCTTTAATATTCTCCTCATAAACATTATTATACTTAACATACTCATTGTCAATATTATTGCCCTTAGCATTGTCATACTTACTGTTCTTTTTCAAGCTCTCCAATGTATCAACTTGCTTGTCCTTAAAATAATTTATATTTTCAACTTGAGCTTTTAATTTATGTGCTTCTGTATTGAGATTTTTGATTTCAAAGTTTACATACGGAATAATTTTTGATAGCTTATTTAAATCAATATACAAATTCTCTTTTTTAAATGAAATACCTATAACTTTCAGTTCCTTTAACGCAATCTTTAATATTAAATTCTTAAGCAAATTCAATATATAAAGCTTAGCTACTTTTATAGTCTTAATATTTATATTAATAATATTGTCCTTAACACCATTTATAATCAACTCTGCCGAAAAAGAAACTGTAATTCCTTTTTTATATCTTCCCTGTACACTTAAGCTATCATCTATATTAATATTATCTATCGATAATTCTTTTAAATCTATATATTCATTAAGAATGTCATCAACTACAGTAAGCAAATCTCTTTCAGTTATTTCCACATTAACATATGAAATATTCATTGAAATTCCCCCAAAATAAAATTTGTATCATCTTTAGTATACATTAATTATCCAATTAAGGAAATAGCTAATTTTGCAAAAATTACATAACCAACATTTAGGATTTTCGTTGGACTTACATACAATATTTAATATATAATAATATCACTCGTAAATTTTTTCTACACTTATTAAGTTGTAAAATTCATATTATAGCATTTCAGCTTATTTTATAAAACAGTAATTTATTACTTATTAGTAGCACTTAAAGAAACTCAAAAATACTATAACATCTCACAAAACAGTAATTTGATACTCATATATAAACATATAAAAAATTATGGGGAGTGATAATATGAATAAAAATAAAAACAAACTATTTATTTTTCCATTAGTTACAGCTGCTATTTCTCTAGTTATGTTTGCCATATTAAATTTTGGTTTTATCAATAATAAAGACAAGCTATACATTAACTTTCTATCAGATTTATCAAACAAAAAAGTATCAACCGTTTATGTAACCGATTCACCTAAAATTAAAGTTAAATTAACCAATGGAACTATTTACGAAACTGATAATCCTAGAACCAATAATTTTAAAGAAATTCTATTAAAACAAGGCGTAAAAGTATATGAAAGCTCATTTAATTCTTTAAGTGAATCATTGCCACTCGCAATATTTGTAACTTCAATTGTTTTCATGATTGTATTAATGATTAAAAACTCAAAAGTAAAAGCAAAAGGTTTATTCGCGGCATCATCAATAGATGCTGAAGCCGTTTCAGATATAGGTTTTACATTTGAAGATGTTGCAGGTAACGAAGAAGCAAAAGAAAGCGTTAAAGATGTTGTTGATTTTCTTAAATCACCTGAAAAATATTTGAAATACGGTGCTAGAATGCCAAAAGGAATAATACTTTACGGAGAACCAGGAACAGGAAAAACACTTCTTGCAAAAGCAGTAGCAGGAGAAGCAGGAGTTCCATTTTATCCGGTATCTGGTTCGGATTTCGTTCAAATTTATGTAGGGGTTGGTGCAGGTAGAATAAGAAATCTATTCAAAAAAGCAAGAAATCATGGAAAAGCTGTTATATTTATAGATGAAATAGATGCAATAGGTAAAAAAAGGGATAATGGAAGGTCAAGTGGTGGTTCTGATGAAAAAGATCAAACACTAAATGCTTTATTAACTGAAATGTCTGGTTTTAATGAAACAGAAGGTATAATTGTTATTGCAGCAACAAATAGATTAGACATGCTTGATAATGCATTATTAAGGCCCGGTAGATTCGATAGACACATTGAAGTCACATTGCCTGATATATCTGCTAGAGAAAAAATATTAAATCTGCATCTTAAAAATAAACCTACTAAAGAAATTAATATTAAAGAATGGGCTCAAAAAACTTCTTATTTTTCAGGTGCAAAATTGGAAAACTTAGTAAACGAAGCAGCTATATTAGCATGCAAAAGCAATAAAGAATTCATAGAGGATTCAGATATGGATAAAGCCTTTTCAATAGTATTAGCAGGCTATGAAAAAATAAATAGAGATTATATAAAAGAAAATGATAAAAAAATAACAGCAATACACGAAGCTGGACATACTTTAATAACACTTAATGTACTTCCAAACGAAAAGATTTCAAAAGTTACAATTGTACCAAGCACAAATGGAGCAGGCGGATACACTTTAAGCATACCCGAAGACCAAATGCATCAAAATAAATCTTATCTATTGAAAAGATTAATGGTTCTATTAGGTGGACGAGCTGCCGAAGAAATAATGCTAGGCAAAGACAAAATAACAACAGGAGCTTACAATGACCTTCAAAGGAGTACTGAATTAGCCTCATCAATGGTAACTCAATACGGTATGGGAAATTCTTTAGGACTTTTGAATATATCTGAACTTAAAAAACATGGAATTTCAAGTGAAGGTGAAGCATTAAAAGAATGCAAAGAACTGATCGAAAAATCATATGAAGATGTAAAATCAATATTAGTAAAAAATAAAGAAACATTGAAAAAACTAGCAAACAAACTTATCGAAAAAGAAACATTATACTATGAAGACCTTATTAAACTATGATAATATGGTAGTAGGGCTATCGCTAATAATCAACCGCTATACTAAATCGTTACTTAGTTGGAGATTAAAACCTACTACCTTTTTACTACCACTAGTCCTAGATTCTAATTTGTTCTTGCTTTACTTTCTTAATAAATAGTAACGATACAAAAATTCCTCCAATCAGTCCTCCTAAATGACCAAATTTATCTATACTGCTCACAGTCAAACCAATTACAGCATTTATTACTATAACAAATAATATATTTTTCAAAAGTTCTTTTCCTATAAACTTCCTCATATTAAACGCAAAAACCAAAACTGCTCCTAAAAGCCCAAAAATTGCTCCAGAAGCTCCTATTGAAACAGTCGTCAGAAACATAGAACTCAAAATAGACGAACAAATACCTGAAACAAAATATATTATCAAAAATTTGCTTTTACCATAAACCTTCTCAACTAGTGGTCCTACATAGTAAAGTGCCAGCATATTAAGCGATATATGTAAAATACCTCCATGTAAAAACATAGCAAACAACCATCTATAAAATTGACCATTTAATAACAGAATATTAATATTAACGTTAGCACCCATAATATACAAAATTCTTGGACTCATATTTAGTGGATTTCCACCATTTTTAACATTAACAAACATCAAAACAAAATACACTAAAATATTAACAAAAATTAAAAACATAGTACTCTTACTGCTTTTATATATTTCTTTACCTTTACCATTATTTATGTCAATTCTTCTCATGGATAACTTCAAATCGTTCATCACATCAATATTCTCTAATCTATTGAGAACAATATCATTTGCCTTAGAATCTATAACAGCAACATTAGTAATAAGCTCATAATCATCAGCAATAATATTTCTCCAATATTCCTCTCCTTTATATACCACAACAACATATATTATATCGACTTCTGTATCGTTGTACATAGTTTTATTTAATATAATATCCTTATATTCATTTCTGTAATAAATGTTTTCTTTATTCAAAAATATTAAATATATTTCCTTTTTATACTCTATTTTCCGCACTGTCCATACAGTTGGAATTTCTCCATTGCTATCTAATTCAATAACATTATACCTATTATCTAACAATATATTTTGAATCAACATGCTTTCATATTTCATATATTTCTCTCCTAAAAATTATTATCAAACAATCGCTTCTATTACCAAGCTAGGATTTTGAAGAAGATCAATTTCGTAAAAAGGAGTAGGTTTTCTAGTCTCACTGTCATACAATATTCTTATTACAGGTCTATCAGGGTATTTAGAATTTTGTCTTATTACATATCCTTCAATACTATTTGATAATCTAACACAACATCCCAAAGGATAAACAGCAAAAGTATTTCTAAAATTATTTACTATTTTTTGATCAAACATTGTTCCATTTCCAGCCAAAATCAATTCATACGCCTCATTTGGGCTGAATTTTTTTCTATAAATTCTATCATTGCTTATAGCATCATACACATCACATATAGCTACAACTTTACCGAATTTTGATATTTGTTTATCTTTTAGTCCATAAGGATAACCTTTACCATCTATTCTTTCATGATGCTGCTCTATGGCATTTAAAACTTTATGTGAAATTGAAAATTGTTTTTCAAGCATTTCTTTCCCATAAACTGGGTGCTTCTTTACTTCATCAAATTCATCTTCTGTAAGCTTACCTTTTTTACATATTATTCTTCTAGGTACTCTTGTTTTCCCAACATCATGAAGAATTGCTCCAACAGCTAGATCCTTCAATTCTAATTCATTAAACTCCATAGATAATCCTAAAAATGTCGCCATAATAGATGTATCAATACTGTGCATATAAGTATAATTATCATATGTCTTTATATCATATAGACTTTTAGTAATATCCCCTTCCTCAATTATATGCTCTACCATATCTTCAACAAAACTAATAGACTCTCTTGTAGCTTTTCTATCCCCATTATTTATATTCTTTACAACGTTAGATATATTTTTCATAGCATTCATTTTTATTTCTTCTAATCTACTATCTTCAACATAAACATCATCAAGCCTATAATCATCTACATATATATACAGTACTCCAATTTGTTTTAACTTTTTTATGTAATTAGTTGTAAGCTTTACACCTGCTCTTAATAGAATACTTCCATCATCTGTATAAATGTTTTTCCCCAATATTTCATCTTCTTTAACTCTTTCTATAAACTCAAGTCTCATGTGACCTCCTAAAATTTATATTCTTCTATTTGTTCGTCATTATATATTATACTATTTTATTTAACAACTTCCAATATTTCGACAAAGAATATTAATATATATTCCATCAATTTTCCTCGTTGCAATCATTCTTGTTTTTACAATCATCACATATTGCATTCAATACCAACTCGCCACTCAAGAGTGTAAATCCTGTTTCTTTCTTTAATATCTCCTTTATCTGAGGCATTACACAATCGTATTCAACTTTTTTATTGCAAAGCTGACATTGTACTACATGTTTATGCCCCCTATTTTTCAATATATAGCTATACTTACCCCTGCCCAAATCAAATTTATTCACAATTCCATTCTTAACAAATATATCAAGAGTTCTGTACACAGTTGAAATGTTTATATTTGAATATTTTTTTCTGCATAATTCAAATATACTTTCAGCATTAATAGGAAAATCATTTTCAATTAATATTTCAAATATACTTATCCTTGCCTTTGTTATTTTTATATTTTTATTTTTCAAATATGCCACAATATCCAATATACTCTCTCCTCATTTAATAATTCTATTATATTTTACAACATAAAAGAAAAAAAATCATCAAAAGTTAACTCGTTTTGCTAAATCAAAACATAAAAACTTCATATTGATACTCTACTCTTCCTAAAGCAAAAGCTTCAATATCACACTTATAGAAGTGGAAATCTTATAGAATCTATAAAATCCAGCAGAATCTTTATCATTCTACTGGATTTTATTTAATTTCATATTTATTTAATTATGTCTTCAACAATATTTATTATATTATTTTTGAATTTTTTAAGTCTCATTTCTGCATCATCGTTGCTTTCTCCTGTAACAGAGAAATAGATTTTCATTTTAGGCTCTGTACCTGAAGGTCTTACAACAAACCATGAATTATCTTCTAATATAAACTTTAATACATTTGACTTTGGAAGGTTCTCGATACCAGCAATATAATCTTTTTTATTAATTATATTAACACCATTTATTTCTGAACCAATATTAGTTCTAAAGTACTCCAATACTTTAGTAATTTTTTCTCTTCCTTCTTTTCCTTCAAGCTTTATAGAAACAAGCTCTTCTTTGTAATATCCATATTTTTCATATAATTCAACAAGTGCTTCATATAAAGACATTCCTTTATTCTTATAATAAAGTGTCATTTCACATATAAGCACAGCTGCTATTACAGCATCTTTATCTCTAACGAAGTCGCCTGCAAGATATCCATAGCTTTCTTCAAAGCCAAATAAAAATGACTTATCTCCAGTTTGTTTAAATTCTTTTATTTTTTCACCAATATACTTAAAACCTGTAAGTACCTCAATTAACTCAACACCATATTCATCCAATATTTTTCTTACCATATCTGTTGACACAATTGTTTTGACAACTACATCTTTATCGCTAAGTTTTTCCATTTCTTTCATTGATGTTACAATATAATTTGTAAGAAGTATTCCTGTTTGGTTACCAGTTAATGTTCTATATTCACCTGTGCTATCTTTTATTACAACACCTATCCTATCGCAATCAGGATCGGTACCAAATATTATATCTGGTTTAAGTGATTTTGCCATATTAAGAGCATAATTAAATACTTCCTTCTCTTCTGGGTTAGGATAAGAAACTGTTGGAAAATTTCCATCAGGCAATTCTTGTTCTTTAACTACTGATAAATTTTCATAACCTAGTTCGCTTAAAACTCTTCTAACAGGTATATTACCACTTCCATGAAGAGGTGTATAAATAATTTTTAAATCCTTAGCATGTTCTTCTACTAATTCTTTTCTTATTGTTAAATTCTTTACATTTGAAAAATACTCTCTATCTACATCTCCCCCAATAATATTCAACAAACCTTTTTCTTTTGCTTCATCATAATCAATTCTTTTTATTACAGAAAAATCTTCAATCTTGTTGATATAAGAAATTATTTTTTCAGCATTATTATCAGTAATTTGCCCACCATCTTCTCCATAAACCTTATATCCATTGTATTCCTTTGGATTATGTGATGCAGTTACCACAACTCCTGCTTTACAATTTAAATACCTTATTGTAAATGAAAGCATAGGTGTAGGTCTAAGAGAGTCAAATAAATTTACGACAATTCCATTTGCACAAAAAATTCTAGCTGCTTCTTTTGCAAATTTTTCAGAATTGTTTCTTGAATCATATGCTATGCTTACAGAGATTTTATCACCTTTATACTTATCTAAAAGATAATCTGAAAGCCCTTGTGTAGCTTTACCAACTGTATGTATGTTCATTCTATTGATCCCAGCACCCATAATTCCTCTGAGTCCGCCTGTGCCAAACTCTAAATTCTTATAAAATCTATCTTCAATTTCCTTGTCATCTCTAATATTTTTAATCTCTTCTTTTAATTCTGAATCAATAAATTCAGAGTTTAACCATTGTTCATAATTCTGTCTATAATCCATTTTAATTCCTCCCAGCAATATTACAGTTTTTATCATTTCAATTATTTGTTTTATTATATCATATTTTTCTTAATATTGTTAATCATTTGATTTTAGTTATAGACCATACTTTAAGAAATATATAGCTATCAAATAATAATATAACCATATTCTAAAGAAAAAGCTATCAGATTTCACTCTGATAGCTTTTTCAAAAATATAACTTCAAATCTTTTTATTCTAGTACCTTATTCCATCCCCAAGCTCCTATTACCTATTCTCAAGCTCCTTCATTAATGTAAATATTATTTTATTTCTTTTAATACCTCAAGAAGGTAATTCCACATTCTCTCGGCAGAAGAAATACTTAAATGTTCATCTGGTGTGTGAACATCATATAGATTTGGTCCCATAGAAATCATATCTAATTGACCATTAAATTTATCTCCTAATAATCCACATTCAAGTCCTGCATGTATTGCATCTATCTGAGCATCTTTTCCATACATATCCTTATAAACTTTAAGGCATTTTTCTCTCAATTCTGAATCTGGATTGTACTGCCATTCTGGATAGTCAGATAAAAATTCGATTTCTGCTCCAACTAATTTTGCAATAACTTTTCCTCTTTCGGCTATTTCATATTTTAACGTTTTAACAGAACTTCTTAGAGCACTTTCAAACACTATCTTGTCCTCTTCTGTTGTAACAACACCTATGTTTGTTGAGCTTTCAACCAATCCCTCTATAGCCATGCTCATTGTTTGAATACCATTTGGTATTATTAGTAATGTCATTATTGCTTTAGAAGCAGTTTCATCAGAGAATACTTTAGCTACTCTATCATGCTCTTCAAATGTTAAACTCACATCTTTATCTTGAGCTTGTAATTCATTCTTGAATATACTATTCCATTCTTTTACTTTTTCTTCTAAAGCTGCTTTGTTTTCTTCCTTAACTAATATTACCGCATCAAATTCACGAGGAATTGCATTCATTTTAGCTCCGCCATTTAATGAAGCCACTTTAAAATCAATAGCAGATTCTAAATCATTCAAAAATCTTCCCATTAATTTATTTGAATTTCCTCTATACTTATTTATTTCCATGCCAGAGTGTCCACCTTTTAGACCTCTTATTTTAATTAAATAAGTAACATAATCAGAAGGTGCATCCTCCCATTTTATAGGAAGCTTAATTAATTCCCTAACACCACCTGCACAGCTTACTAGAAGCTTTCCTTCTTCTTCTGAATCTATATTTATCAAATATCTGCCATTCAAATTCTTAGGTTCTACTGCAATAGCTCCACCCATTCCTGTTTCTTCTTCTGTTGTTATCAAAACTTCAAGTGGTGGATGTGGTATATCATTTGATGCTAAAATTGCTAAGCAGAATGCAACTGCTATTCCATCATCAGCACCCAATGTAGTTCCATCAGCTCTTAAAAAATCTCCATCAACAATGAACTTAATTGGATCTTTTTCAAAGTCATGAACAGTATCTAAATTCTTTTCACATACCATATCCATATGACCTTGTAAAATAACTATTGGTGCATTTTCATATCCTTTTGTTCCTGGTTTTTTAATTATAACATTTAGTGCTTCATCTTGAATCACCTCTAGATTATGCTTTTTAGCAAAAGCTACAAGCCAATCTGAAACCGCTTTCTCGTTTCCTGACCCTCTAGGAATTTGATTCATTTCCTTGAAATACTTAAATGCTTGATAGGAATTAAGATTCTTTAAGCTTTCTAACATTTTACATCATCCTTTCTAAAAAAACATCATTTTTAATCCAAAAAAAACCAACGTGACACCACCAATATAATCAGCATATCTACTAATTATATCGATTTTCTTCAAGGATTTTGAAATAATAAATGCAGTAGCCGACATCACTAGTGTTGTAACTCCTATAAACAGTGTATACACTAATAACATAGTGAACCCTTGTATATTATTAAAAACTGTAAATCCAATTACCGCTGCATCTATACTTACCGACACTCCTAGTATAAAATACATTTTAGTTTTTAGCAACATTTTATTTTCTTTTTCTTCCATGCCTTCCTTAATCATAAGTATTCCTACTAATGCAATTATTATTCCTCCTATCACCTTAGGTACTGAAACAATGTACGTGTTAAATAAATACCCAAAATAAGCTCCAATAAATGCTAATAAAAATTGAAAGAATCCAAATGATATAGAAAACAAAACTTTATTTTTAAATGTAATATTCTCCAAAAGTCCCAAGCTAATAGCTACACCAAAGGCATCAAGTGCTAACGCAAGAGAAATTATAAGCAATGAATAAAAATACATAATTTTCCTCCAAATCAAATATATCAAAGTTAACTCATTTTGCTAAAGCAAAACATAGGTAGTTCAGTTAGATACTCCTCTACACCTGAATTAAAAAGCTTGAATCTCCGTGGAAATATTATAGAATTGATAAATAGCAAGCTACATATAAGCATATTTGCTATTTATTTTAACCTATATCAGTTACTTTTTGTATTTATAATACTAATAATTCTTTCTTTTAGTTTTTCACCATTTTCCTTTTCTATACTATCATTTATTGTTAAAATATAACAATTATTTTTTAAAAGTTCATGCTTTGGAATAAGCATTATATTATACTTTCCTGATTTCTTAATATCAAAAGCTACTTTTTTACCAGAAGAAGCTTCTATAAGTTCTATGCTATCATCAATAATATTATTACAATCAATTGACTTTGAAAATACAATAGTGAATTTTTTATTTTGCGGAACATTATAAAAAGTTTTAAATTTTTTGTAATCATAAATGCACAAAGAATTAAGTAATGTTTTTGCAACTTTCAGTGAATCAGTAGCATCAATCATTAAATCAGGTTTAACACCTATATTATTAATTTTATTTCCTAAAGGCGAAAAAAATTCTTCAGTAGTCACTTTGAGTGCACTTCCATCATAAAGCCTAAACATTACCTGTGCAACACCCTTGCCAAATGTTTTGGTTCCAATAAAATATGCCTTTCCATAATCTTTGATTGCTGAAGATAATATTTCAGAAGCACTTGCTGAATACTGATTTATTAGAAATATTGTAGGTTTATCTATAGTTTCGTTTTGTGTAATAGCAGTAAGCTTTTGCTCTTCCCCTTCTCTATTCTTAACAATTAGACAAGTATTATTGCCTATAAAATGTCCCGCAATTTGCCTTGCAGTTAGCATATATCCTCCGCCATTATTTCTTAAATCGATAATATAACTATCAACATTCTGAGTTTTTAATTCTTTTAAAATATCATTAAAGTAGTTATTAGTATCTGTACTGAAAGAATGAATAGCAATATATCCTATATGCTTATCAATAACCTTCCCTTCAGCACTAGGAAGCTTTATTTTTCTTCTTTCTACATTAAAATATAAGTTTTCATTTCCTCTTTTTATAAGCAATTTAACATTTGTACCCTCTTTACCTTTTATATATTTTACAGCATCATCTAATTTCATACCAGCAAACAAATTATCATTAGCTTTTAAAATAATATCTCCTGATTTAATACCAATTTCTTCAGCCGGTGAACCCTTTATTACATCCTTTACAAGCACACCTTTTTCGTCAATACCAACATATACACCAATACCACATATATTCATATCTATAGCATTAACAAAATCATCATATTCTTCTTTTGACATGTATTTTGTATATGGTTCATTCAATGCCCTAACTATCTCTTCCGGAGTATTTAGATTTAAAATTTTATCTGGTACATCTTTATAGTAGTAATGCTCTATACTGCTTCTAACCTGATTTAGTACAATTCCTTTAGTTGTACTATCCTCCATAGCAAATATACTTGTAAAATTTAAGTTTATAATGATAAAAGTAAAAAGAGCTATCATACCCCCTAATTTTTTAACACTAATATATCTTGATTTCATATATATTCCCCCTTAAATAAACTTATTTTGATAAATTAAAACATAGTAATTTTAGGTGGAGACTCTACTCCACCTAAAGCAAAAATCTTCAATATAATACTTATACAAATCAAAAACTTAACTATTTTTTAAGTTTTCCTATTAAGCAAACCCTTACCTTGTAAAATATACTTTGCATTTACTTAAATCAGCATCCTTATTTACAATCTTTTCAGGCTTTAATACAAAATCATATACTTTTGCTTTATTAGGATTGACCTCAATATTATCTATATTGAATAGTCCTCCTCCAACAAAATTGTTTTCATTATCTTTTATGCTTATAGGAAGTTTTTCAATTTTAATCCTCTTATCTGTACCGTTTCTTACCATCAATATTATTGATATAGAATCATCTGTATTTTTTGAAAGCTTTACAGTACTTAAACTAATATCTCCTTCCTTAACCAAAGAAAGCCTTTTTATATGATTCATTATATATTCTCGCATTTCAAATGATAAATTCTTAGGAAGCTCTTCTAGTTTAACATTTACTGTTTTCAGAGCTTTAATTCCTTTTTCGAACTTAATGCTCCAATCATCCTCCTGTATTTTTTCTACAAATATATTTTTCTTGTCAAAATAGACTTTATAAGGTCTTCCTCCCATAGATGGTATAATACCTAAATCTTTCATATCAACAGTCTGCTTAGCAAGAACATCTCCTTTTTTATTTGTAATTACCAATGGCATAATATCTAGTGATATTTGCTTTGAAAAACCATTTCTAACATATACACTTACCTCTAATTTATCCCCCATATCATAAGTATATATACCATTTATAGATACATCTCCAATCTTTAAAGGTGGTAGATTTGATAACTCTTCTTTAATCATATCCTTATGTAAATCGGACATAACAATATCATCAATATTATTAAGTGAAAGCTCTATATCAACCTCTTTACCTTTACTATCAGCTTTTTTATCATTATTCATTATTTTTTCCTCCATATCTACTATATACAATGTGTACTCTCTAATTTTACTACATACATTATAGTTTATACAAGTTTGCTTTATTTTTCAATGTATATATTTTTATAGGTTCTATAATACTCCCACTTATATAAGTGGGAGATTCAAGCATTTTGCTTCAGATGGAGTAGAGTCTCCACCTGAAGTACCGATGTTTTGCTTTAGCAAAACGAGTTCACTCATATAGAAATATTAGGAGGAATAAATCCTCCTAATATTTCTAATTCAACGATATCTCTATATCGATATCTCTACATCTCTATATGATTTTTCTCCATCATCACCATCATTTACCCAAGCTTCTATTGTATATAATCCATTTTCAAAAGTAAATAAATCAAGTGGAAAATTCCATGTATAATTAGCATTAACATTAGCTTTAAAGTTCTTTACATCAGTACTAAAACTTCCATCACTTTGTAAATATTCACCTTTTGCATTCTTAATTCTAACTAATACCATTATGTTATTATCATATTCTCCATCCGTTTTTGTATACGTACCTTCAATTGCATTAAGTTTTTCATATAACGTCTTATCCTGACTAGAAGGCTTAGTTATAACTGCAATTTCATTACCAGCTGTGTGTGGAAGCACAGTATTTAATGTTCTGCTTATTGTTTCACCATTCAATGTTAATTTAGCTGTAAGCTTAACATTTACATCTGAGAATTTATCCCTAGTTACTTGTCCATCTGAATGTATTTCAGATAAATTAGAACTCCAATCTATTAAGATACCATCTCTTCCTTCTATTCTACCTTGTAAATTTAGATTTCCATAAACTACATATACCTCATCTCCTAAATCAAAATCGTTATTCTTCAATGATACTGCTGTATCATCATTATATTTGAGGTATAAACTGTTTGCAGCTGCTTTAAGCTGTTCTTCATCAGTATAGAAACTACAATTTATTATTCCAACTTTAATCATTGTATTCTTCAATTCTTCAAATTGGTCATCAACCTCTTTTTGAGTACAATTTCTATACTGTTTTGCATTGTTAAAAAATGCTTGAGCTTTATTATATTCTGAATTTAGAAGCTCGTATTTTTTCTCATATGCAGGGTCATCTTTTTCGTTATTTAATTGAGATAATCCTATATCAGCTTCTCCTAGTAAATCTTTTAAATCTTTAGCATTTATTAATATATTAAGGGAATTTTTATTATCACTTGACTTTGCTATATTTCCTACATCATCAACAAAAATCAACACATAATTGTATTCAGTAGCAGGATCATCATCAGCTGAGACAAAGTTAGAATACAATCTCTTAGTTGGTATTTTAGTGTAATCACTTGGATTATTGTACCAT
>Ga0114934_10001404_pt1 | contig 15666 bp, 15 predicted proteins | sample 4SBtaG_2_FD_99695 | JGI IMG/M metagenome (GOLD analysis project Ga0114934, IMG submission 99695) | Deep subsurface microbial communities from Kolumbo volcano to uncover new lineages of life (NeLLi) - 4SBTROV10_white metaG | ecosystem: Environmental > Aquatic > Marine > Volcanic ... | reverse complement strand
TGATGGTCAGCAGCTCGCCGAAATTTTTGCCTATGCCAATCAGGCAAGGCAGCGTTTTCTCGATCAGTTAAAACCATAACAATGACTCAAAAAATTACATTTACAATACAACCCGGTGGCAGTCTTAACGGCAATATACGTGTTCCGGGCGATAAATCCATGTCCCACCGTTCTATCATGCTGGGATCAATTGCTGACGGCACTACGCATGTCAAAGGTTTTTTGGAAGCCGAAGATGCCTTGGCGACGCTGAAAGCGTTTCGTGCCATGGGTGTTGACATCGAAGGTCCTGAAAACGGAGAAGTGACGATTCATGGTGTCGGCAAGCATGGCTTGCAGCAGCCGGAAGGCCCGTTATATTTGGGCAACTCTGGAACCTCCATGCGCTTGTTAAGTGGATTATTGGCCGGGCAGGATTTCGATAGCGTTTTAACCGGCGATGCCTCGTTGGAATCACGTCCAATGCGGCGGGTGACTGATCCGCTAACTAAAATGGGAGCTGAAATTGAAACCCAGGCCGATGGTACGGCACCATTAAAAATAAAAGGCGGTCGCAAACTGAAGGGAATTCATTATGATATGCCGGTTGCCAGCGCCCAGGTTAAATCCTGTTTGTTGCTGGCTGGAATGTACGCCGAAGGCGAAACCGTTGTCGTCGAGCCAGCGCCGACTCGCGATCATACCGAACGCATGCTGAATGGTTTCTGTTATCCAGTTAAGCGTGAAGGCAATAAAGCGATAATCGATTCCAATGGTCGCTTGAAAGCCTGTGATATTGATGTGCCGAGTGATATTTCTTCAGCGGCGTTTTTCCTGGTCGGTGCCAGTATTGCACCGGGTTCTGATGTTACTTTGCGCCATGTTGGTATCAATCCAACGCGCACCGGTGTCATCGATATTCTGAAAATGATGGGGGCGAATATCGAAGTCTTCAACGAAAAGACGGTGGGCGGTGAGCCTGTAGCCGATATTCGGGTTCGCGCCAGTCAGCTGAAAGGCATTGATATTCCAGAGCGGTTGGTGCCGCTGGCCATTGATGAATTCCCGGTATTATTTGTCGCAGCGGCCTGCGCCGAAGGACAGACGCGTTTGACCGGGGCGAAAGAGTTGCGGGTTAAAGAGTCTGATCGGATTCAGGTGATGGCCGATGGTCTGCAGACTCTGGGTGTCGATGCGACGCCGACTGAGGATGGCATGATTATCACCCAATCAGAAATCGGTGGCGGTACGGTTGATTCGCATGGTGATCATAGAATCGCGATGGCATTTTCTATCGCCGGGCTACGTGCTAACGATACGATTACGATTCAGGATTGCCAAAATGTAAATACATCATTTCCTGAATTTAAAACATTGGTTTCAGAATTGGGCTTGAATCTGATATGAATATCCCGGTTTTAACCATAGACGGGCCAAGTGGCGCAGGTAAGGGGACAGTGAGTCGCGCTGTCTCGCGTAAGCTGGGCTGGCATTATCTCGATAGCGGTTCAATTTATCGAGCATTGGCGATTGCGGTGTTAAAACAGGGTTTGAATCTGAATGATGTTGCCGCCATTGTTGAACTTGCAGGGCATATTCAGCTGCAGTTTATTTGCGAAGATGATGGATTGAAGGTCGATTTGAATGGCGAAGATATTTCTGCCCAACTGGGGATGGAATCGACCGGCAATACGGCCTCGATTATTGCCGCTTATCCCGAAGTTCGGGCTGTTTTGCTGCAAAAGCAAAAGGATTTCAAACGTGCGCCGGGTTTGGTTGCTGACGGCCGGGATATGGGGACAGTGGTGTTTCCGGATGCTGAGTTTAAAGTGTTTTTAACGGCCAGCGCTGAGGAGCGGGCAAAAAGGCGATATAAACAGTTGATTGAAAAAGGGATTGATGCTAACCTTTGTCAGATTACCAGTGAGATAGAAGCGCGTGATCGACGTGATCGGGAACGCGCAACTGCGCCGTTAAGGCCGGCTGAAGATGCGGTATGCATTGATTCATCTGACTTGACGATAGAGCAGGTTATTGCGCAGGTGATGGATTTTATTCGTCAGTCAGGCTCAAAAACTGAATGAGCTTGAGTTTGGGGGAGGTCTGGTCGCTACCAGGCTGTTTTTTTAACTTTATATATTGATTAAAGCCTGTTTGCTTTAAAACGGGTTTGGGAAAGAAACAATGAGCGAAAGCTTTGCAGAATTATTTGAAGAGAGTTTAGCCAAGACCGAAATGCGTCCTGGTGCAATGTTAAAAGGTACCGTACTTGATATCGAAAATGAGTACGTTATCGTCAGTACTCAAGCCAAATCGGAAGGGATCATTCCGAAATGGCAGTTTTTGAATGCGGATGGTGAACTGGAAGTTGAAGTCGGTGACGAAATTGAGGTTGCGCTCGATTTATTTGAAGATGGATTGGGGTCAACCATTCTTTCCCGTGATAAAGCTAAGAAAAACAAAGCCTGGGCTGAGTTGGAAAAAGCCTTTGAGAATGACGAAACTGTTGTCGGGCGTATTAACGGCAAAGTGCGCGGTGGCTTTACCGTCGCCGTTGGTGCTTTGCGTGCGTTCTTGCCAGGCTCTCTGGTTGATGTGCGTCCTATTCGTGATACCTCTTTCCTGGAAGGTCGCGATCTGGAATTTAAGGTTATTAAAATCGATCAAAAACGTAACAATGTCGTATTGTCACGTCGCGCCGTCGTTGAAAAAGAATACAGCGCAGAACGCGAAGAATTGATGAAAACGCTGGAAGACGGTGCAGTCGTTAAAGGTATCGTCAAAAACCTGACCGACTATGGCGCATTCATTGACTTAGGCGGCATCGATGGTCTGTTACATATTACTGATATGGCGTGGCGTCGTGTGCGTCATCCTTCCGAGTGTGTGGAAATTGGCCAGGAAATCGAAGTTAAGGTTCTTAAATTCGATAAGGAAAAAACCCGTGTTTCACTGGGTATGAAGCAAATGGAAGAAGATCCATGGCAAAATATCGCCCGTCGTTATCCTGCCGGTAGCCGCGTATTCGGCAAGGTCAATAACCTGACCGATTACGGTTGCTTTGTTGAGATTGAAGAAGGTGTTGAAGGCCTGGTTCACGTTTCTGAAATGGACTGGACAAACAAAAACGTCAATCCGGCTAAAGTGGTTCAATTGGGTGATGAAGTTGAAGTCATGGTTCTGGAAATCGACGAAGATCGCCGTCGTATTTCCTTAGGTATGAAACAATGTCGTCCTAACCCATGGGATGAGTTTGCAGCTCTGCATAAGAAGGGTGACAAAATTACTGGAAAAATTAAATCTATTACTGATTTCGGTATCTTTATTGGTCTGGAAGGCGGTATTGATGGTTTGGTTCATACCTCTGATATTTCCTGGAATGAAAGCGACGAAGAAGCCATTCGTAAATACAAGAAGGGTGATGAGGTCGAAACTGTCATTCTGGCCATCGATCCAGAGCGTGAGCGTATTTCCTTAGGGATTAAACAATTGGAGCAAGATCCATTCCAGAACTTTATTGCGGCGCATGAAAAAGGCAGCCTGGTTAAAGGTAAGGTTAAGGAAATCGATGCCAAGGGTGCTGTTATCGAACTCGGTGAAAATGTTGAAGGCTACCTGAGAGCATCTGAAATTCAGCGTGATCGTGTTGAAGATGCGCGGACGTTGTTGAATGTTGGTGACGAAGTCGAAGCTAAATTTATCGGTGTCGATAAGAAAAACAAAACGATTTCTTTGTCAATTAAAGCCAAGGATCAGGAAGAAGAAAAAAATGCATTGAGGGATTACAGTCAGGAAGCTGCGGCTGGTTCAGCGACTTTAGGTGATCTTTTTAAACAACAGATCGAAAAATAATGTCTGGAAAGGGGGATGGCTTGCGTCATACCCCTTTTTTCTTTTTTCGGAATAGACTGTGACAAAATCAGAATTAATTGAAGCACTTGCCAGACAACAACCACATTTGGCCCTGAAAGATGTGGAGCTAGCCGTAAAATGTATCATCGATCAGATGAGTGATACATTAGCAAGTGGTGAACGGATTGAAATTCGCGGGTTTGGTAGTTTTTCGTTACATCACAGGCCACCACGAATTGGGCGTAATCCCAAAACGGGCGAGTCCGTTTCGTTAACTGAAAAATTTGTGCCACACTTCAAGCCAGGCAAGGAATTGCGTGATCGAGTCGATGCCTCTCGTGAGAAATATAACATAATCGATTAATTTATTGGCGCAGCAAACGTATGAAATTACTGGTAACACTTGTCTTTATTTCAATCTTTTTTGTTGCGCTGGTATTTTCTGTTCTTAATTTCCAAAGCATAGAGATCAATCTCTACTTCTTCAAGATTTCCTTACCTTTGGCGGTTGCTTTAACCATAGAATTATTTTCTGGCATTATTATTGGCTATCTGGTTGCCATGACTAATATTATGAAGCTAAAAGCGCAATATAGGCAGTTGTGTCGTCAATTGGGTAAAGAAAAAAACTAAGGCTTTCAGGACGGCTTTTGTATTTCCTGCACGCCGTTTTGTGCTGCAAGTACGACAATATCAGCCTGGGGTGAAAAAATTCCATGTTCTACGATTCCCGGCGTTGTATTCAAGATATGTTCAATGTGTTGTAGGTTTGCCTGCTCAGGAAACCGCATATCAAGAATCAAGCTACCGTAGGATGATACGGCTAATCCATTGTTTTGTTGTCGAAGATTCCCTGTTGCGCCCTGTTTTTCGAGCCGGTATTTAACCATTTGCCAGGCAAAGGGCATGACTTCAATAGGAATCGGGAATTTCTGTCCGATATACTGCACCTGTTTGCTCTGATCGATAAGCGCAAAAAATTGATGGCTTGCAGTGGCCAAGAGTTTTTCTCTAACCAGATCGGAGCCCTGGCCTTTTAATAAGGTATTATTTGGCGCGACTTCATCCGCACCATCCACATAAATATCAATATGGTCGAGTTGTTCGATTGATACCAGTGGCAGGCCTAAATCGCGTGCCTTGATCATGCTGACAATCGAGCTGGAAACGACCTTGATAGACATGTTTTCCTGTTTGTATTGATGCGCGAGCGCTTCGATAAAGCAATCGGCTGTAGAGCCTGTGCCAAGCCCGATTATCATATTGTCTGTTATCCACCGAAGCGCGTGCCTGGCGACACGTTGTTTATCATTCATTGAAGCTTTTTGACTTTATTCAGAATTTCATTGGCATGGCCCTCATGCGAAACGCCATACAGTGCATCTACAATATTCCCGTTTTTATCGATAATAAAGGTGGAACGCAAAATAGCCATTTTTTTTACGCCATTTTTTTCCTTTTCGCGCCAAACATCATATTTTTCACATAATTCACCACTTTCATCAGACAATAAATTGACTTTAAGGTCATATTTTTTGATGAAATCGACATGGCTGGCGCAAGAATCCTTGCTGATGCCCAGAATGACAGTATTCAGGTTGGCAAATTCATCAGCCAGGGCGGTAAAGTCATTGGCTTCAATGGTGCATCCGGGCGTGTCATCTTTAGGATAAAAATAAAGAACGACATTGTGTTTGCCTTTAAAATCGGATAAACGGATATTTTCGCCGTGTTGATCAGGGCAGCTAAAATCTGGAGCAGGCTGGTTTTTTTCTAACATGATAATTTCCTCGGGATGATGGTACTTCGATTTGATTATTACCGATGCCGCTCTGAAAATAAACCATAAATTTGCCAGGGAATTTGTCAGGAACTACAGGATAATTGCGAACAGCCTGGTTTATTGCGTGCCCATTCCGGACGTTTGGCGGCGAAATGTTGTTTATCGGGTTGTTCGTCATACGGCCTGCGCATCACTTCCTGCAATTCCTCTATCAGGGAAAAATCACCGGCTTCGGCTTTGTCAATGGCCATTTGTGACAGGTAATTGCGCAGAATGTATTTAGGATTGACGGCATTCATGCGTTGCCGGCGGCTTTCGGGGGATTCATTGTCCTGGCGGATACGTTGACTGTATAAGCGCATCCAGTTGGCAAAACGTTGCCGATAATTCGGCGATAGTGAATCGGGCTGATACCAGGCATCAGAGATGGGGGCTAAGCAGTCTGTATTCGATAAGGCCTGGCTTTCGACAGGCACAGGGGCTAAAAGGCGAAAGAACAGTGTCATATCGGTTTCGACCTCGGCAAGCAGGCCGAGCAAAGTCTGAACGAGCTTCTGATCGCTATTCGGCAGCCAGTTTTTCAGGCCTAATTTTGCTGCAAACATGGCTTGCCAGCCCTGTTCAAATGTTTCATTGTATAACGCCAGTGCATTCTGCAAGGGTTTGGCATCATTGATTAACGGGTAGATCGCATTGGCCAGTTGTATTAAATTCCACAGCGCTATGTCCGGTTGCTGGCTGTAGCGATAACGTCGGTGTGTGCTGTCAGTGGTATTGGGTGTCCATTCCGGGTCGTAATGATCCAGCCAGCCATAAGGGCCGTAATCAATGGTTAGCCCCAGAATTGACATATTATCGGTGTTCATGACGCCATGTACAAAGCCTACGCGCTGCCAGTGTACAATCAGTTCAGCAGTTAAGCGGCAGACTTCTTCAAACCAGCGGATATAGGTGGCTTTTTCTATCTGTCCTGATTTAGGCAGCAGGTGTGGAAAGTCGCTGCGGATGGTGAAGTCTGCCAGTTGTTTTAACACATCATGCTCACCACGCGCGGTAAATATCTGAAAACTACCAAAACGGATAAATGAGGGGGCGGTTCTGCACACAATGGCGCCCGGCTCAAGTTTTGCATTACCGTTATAAAACATATCGCGCATCACCGTATCGCCGGTCAGTGTCAGGCTGAGTGCCCGGGTCGTCGGTATGCCTAAATGAAACATGGCCTCGCTGCATAAAAACTCGCGTATGGATGAACGTAACACCGCCAGGCCATCAGCCATGCGGGAATAAGGCGTTAAACCGGCACCTTTAAGCTGTAAAGTCCAGTGCTGGCCGTTATCGTCTAACACCTCGCCCAGATTGATCGCGCGTCCATCACCTAATTGCCCCGCCCATTGACCAAATTGATGTCCGCCATAACACATGGCATACGACTGCATATCGGGTAACAGGCGATTTCCGCTCATGATTTCGGTAAAGCAACTTGATACACAGTCCGTTTCGCTCAAGCCGAGGGTATGGGCCATTTCTTTTGAATAGGCGACTAACTGCGGCGCTGGTGTGGGCCTGGGATTGACAAAACTGAAACAGGCACCAAAAACCTGCCGGCAATGGTTATGCCTGTCAGGATCGGCAGGAAGTTGTCGGATGAAGCGGTTGTCAAAACTCAGTTTATCAAGGCTGGATGGGGTTGTAACAGTTGTCATTGCATCGCAGTGTAAATCAATAAACCGCTATTATTGGGCTAAGATTATGAAATATCTACCCTAAAATAATGAGGGTTTAACCCGATTATTCTTTTGTTGAGGGTGTCTGACGGCTACTCTGACTGTTGACTGCAGTCAGTTTTTTTGACATCAATTCGCCAGCGCTTGATGGATTTATAACGAGTTTGTATTTCGGCCTCAATTTGTTTTTGTTTTAATTGTTGCGCAAGGTTTTCAGCACGTTGTTTTTTTACAAACAAGCCTAATGAAATGGCATTTTTCATCGGCCCTTTTCGGAACAGCCACAGGTTAGTGATGCCTTTAGCTTTAAGCTGCTGTTCTGTCGCTTGTGCTATGCCGAAATCCTTGGCGGCAGGGATAAAAACCAGGTATCTTGAAGGTATATTTTGTTCGATTTCGAGTATATTCGAGGCATCGAGATGTGGCGGCAATGCTTCTAAGGCCGCTTGTTTGCTGATAAATGTTTGTTTTTCTGTACAGCGGGGTATGGCTGATTTCGGTTTGATTTTAGCGAGCGTTTCTGAGTTGACTTCAGGTGTTTTATCAGGGGTGAGGTCAGTCGTTGTTGCTTCGGCTGTTTTTTCGGCAATAAGCTTGGTGATTGTGGGCGTCGTTATTTCAGTCGATGTCACAGGATGAACGGATTCAGCAGGTTTCGATGGCAACTTGTTCGGATCGATAGCGAAAATATTTTGTTCTGTTTCGGATTGGTCTATGGCTTCCGCTGTTTGGTTAGGTCTGGCTTTATCTGTAGCGCTTGAGGCTGACCGGGCTGTTTTTTCAGCGGCTTCTGCGTTGGGTTCAGTCGAGCTATCGGTATGATTGGATTCGGTTGATTTCAATAAATTGGGTGGGTCAAAATCATATGTGGTTTCGGCTATCGTTTCAGGTGTGTGGGGCGTGATGATTTCAGCATTAGGCTCGGTTGGGTTTTGGGTTGTATTGTTCGAGGTTACTTCAGGACTGGTGGAGTCAACAGATTCGCTTGGAGGGGTTGAATCGTCTGGCAATGCGGGGTTTTGTTCCGGCTTTGTTTTAGCGTACAGCAAACGGTTTGTTGCAGGCGCTTCGGATACTAATAAAATCGTGGGAAGGGTTTTTTGTGCAGTCGGACTCTGTGGTGTGTTGACGTCGGAACCATATTGCACAGCCCACAGGAAAAAACTCAAGTTTGCGATGGCAATCAAGAAAAAGAGAAATTTTATCATTCAATCTTCGCAATAAAGGCTCAGGCCGGTTAAAACCAGATCGGGTTCAATGTGGGTATCATGGTTCAGGTGTGGCGCGATGCGTGAGGCATCGCCACCGGTTAAAATCAATCGTGCTTTTTTATCAAGGTTTTGAATGCTCTGTTCGATAAGTCCAGACGCGGCCAGTAAAGTTCCACTATAAATAGCCGCTTCGGTAAAATCCGCAAGGCCTGTCACATAATCCTGTTCTATGGCAGGCAAAAGTTGGGTGTTTTGGCTTAACGACTGCCGCATCATGTGTAGGCCGGGGCAAATCAGCCCACCTTTGTGCTGTCCATCGGCGTGTAGATAATCCATTGTGATCGCGGTGCCACAATCAACCACCCAGCAATTCCCGGGCTGTTTATGATGGGCAGCGATAAGCGCCAGCCAGCGGTCGATGCCGAGTTTTTCCGGGTGTCGATAAGCATTTTTGACGCCGCATTTTTGGGCCGAGGTCTGGGCCTGGATGATATAAATAGCGGGCCAGAGCTGTTTGGCCAAGTCGATGATGCGCTCTGCAATGGATTGATGGCTCACCGTGGCAATTGCCAGACTGTCGGCCTGTGGCAGGTTTTGCCAGTGTTGATGCAGGCGGTCGATAAAGTGCGCTTGGTGGTAGTCTAATGCACCTTGGCTGAAAAAATCATGCGCCTGTTGCCAAGCCCATTTAAGGCGACTATTGCCGATATCAAGCAGAATCTTCATGGCCGGGTCTGAAGCTGATTTCGCCGGAAGCGAAGGTTTGCCGATTACCATAGGCTGTGCATAATAAGAGCTGGCCGTGCTCATCGATGCCATCCAGAATCCCTTGGTGTTGCTGTTTGCCTTGGTAAAGCGTAACGGTTTTGCCATATAGGCAATCGTATTGTCGCCATTCTTCGATAAAAGAAGGCAGGGCGGTTGCGTCAAAATCGTGCAAGACCGGGGTCAGCTGATTGAGTAATGCAGCGGCTAACCGATTACGCAGGGTAAAGGCCTTGTCGCCGACGATGCTGTACAGATCGGTGCAGGGTTGGTCAATTGTTTGCGACAGGCGTTGCGGCAGGAAGCCATTTAAACCTAAGCCAACGACGGCATGGCAGGGGCCTTCGGCTTCACCGCCAACCTCAATCAGAATTCCGCCCAGTTTTTTGTGTTGCCAGTAAATATCATTGGGCCATTTTAAGCCGGCATCGCTAATGTTTAAACTGTTGAGTGCCCGAATCACGGCAACACCAACCGCGAGGCTGAGTCCGGCAATGACTGCTGGACCGGACTGGTAATGATAGCGCAAGGATAAATAAATATTGCGGCCAAACGGCGATACCCACTGTCGTCCGCGACGCCCACGGCCCGCTGTTTGATATTCGGCAAAGCAGGCTGTTGCGTGCGCGCTGCCTGCGTGCTGTAAGTAGGTGTTAGTGGAGGCAAGGCAAGGATGGATTTCAAGTCGTTGCAAAAGAGCCCTTGTATTTTCATTGAGTGCCTGACGAATAGTGTTTTCATCAAGGAGTTGTAATGGCTGGTTGAGTTTGTAGCCTTTGCCGCTGATGGCACTATAGCCCAGGTCGAGTTTGTCGAGGTTTTGTAATTGTTTGCATACGGCCGAGCGACTGATGGCGGCAGATTCAGCCAATTCTGTGCCAGAATGAAAGCGGCCATCGGCCAGTCGATCCAAAATCTGCAGCAAATGTTGTGAAATAGCCATATTATCGGCAAATGGGTAAGAAAACTGGAATTATACCGTATAAAAAATGCAGTTTGAGCAAAGATGCCAGGTAATTCAGAGTCCCGGCTGTTTGATACCCTCATCCCGGCTTTCTCCCACGGGGAAAAGGAAATATTGAGAGGGTGTCTGAATAGTGACTAAAAAATTGCGGACTGTAAAAATTTTAAGTTTTTCGCTTTACCTAGTAGAATGGTACGTTAACTATAGCCTGGATCAGTGGTTTTAATGTAGATGGCTGGGAGCCAAGGTATTGGTTTAGCGCGGGATTTAAAAAGTCTTAGCTTCATCCTTTATAAACGTTCCTGGGTTGAGAGGGTCTTTTTTAAAACGTGATGAATCCATAATCTGGCACTTGTGTCGTCGTGAAATCACGGATTCAGGTAATCTTGCCGTATTGTTTTCGGTAAGGCATTGACTTATTCAGACGGTTTATTTTGAGGATAAAAAGTGGAACTCAGCGGCGGCGAAATCATCGTTAGATGCCTGAAAGACGAAGGCGTGGAGTATATATTTGGTTATCCGGGTGGCGCGGTATTGCACCTGTATGATGCTATTTTTCAGCAGGATGACGTTCAGCATATTCTGGTCAGACACGAACAGGCGGCAACCCATGCGGCAGACGCCTATGCGCGTGCAACCGGCAAGCCGGGTGTTGTTCTGGTGACATCGGGGCCGGGGGCGACCAATGCAGTTACAGGCATTGCGACTGCGTATATGGATTCAATACCGATGGTCGTCATTTCAGGCCAGGTGCCAACGGCTGTGATTGGCAGCGATGCATTCCAGGAAGTGGATATGGTTGGTATTACCCGGCCTTGCGTCAAACACAATTTTTTGGTGAAAAGAACCGAAGATATTGCCGAAACCATGAAAAAGGCTTTTTATGTGGCGACGACAGGTCGTCCCGGCCCGGTTGTGGTGGATATCCCTAAGGATATAACGGAACCAGGTTATAAGATTCCTTATCATTATCCTGAATCCATTCACATGCGCTCGTATAATCCGGCTGTAATGGGACATAAAGGACAAATCAAAAAAGCCGTTGATTTGTTATTGCTGGCGAAACGTCCCATTATTTATGCGGGCGGCGGTGTCATTTTGGGCGAGGCCAGTGAGGAATTGACAGAAATAACCCGTATGCTGGGGTTTCCAATTACCAATACCCTGATGGGGCTGGGCAGTTTTCCGGCAACCGATAAACAGTTTATTGGTATGCTGGGCATGCATGGCACCTATGAAGCCAATTTGGCCATGCACGAAAGCGATGTGATTCTGGCCGTCGGCGCGCGTTTCGATGATCGGGTTACTGGCAAGATTGCCGAGTTTTGTCCTTATGCCAAAATTATTCATATTGATGTTGATCCGGCGTCGATTTCCAAAACGGTGATGGTTGATGTGCCGATTGTCGGACAAGTGAAACCGGTTTTGCAACAAATGATCGATTTGATTCAGGACAGCAAAATGAGGCCATCTGAAGAAGCCTTGTCGGCCTGGTGGAGTCAAATTGATAACTGGCGCAGCATCGATTGTTTGGCCTATGATCGTCATAGCGAAATCATCAAACCGCAGTATGTGATAGAGCAGCTCTATCAGGTGACTCAGGGGGATGCTTATATTACCTCAGATGTGGGGCAGCATCAGATGTTTGCGGCGCAGTTTTATCCCTTTGACAAACCGCGTCGCTGGATCAACTCGGGTGGGTTGGGCACGATGGGATTTGGATTGCCGGCAGCGATAGGTGCCAAATTGGCTTTCCCCGATGCCGATGTCGCGTGTATTACAGGTGAGGCGAGTATCCAGATGTGTATTCAGGAGCTGGCGACAGCACTGCAATATGATACGCCGGTCAAAATTATCAACCTGAATAACCGCTATATGGGGATGGTGAGACAATGGCAAGAGTTTAATTACAGCGGTCGTTATTCGCATTCTTATATGGATACCATTCCTGATTTTGTCAAACTGGCCGAATCGTATGGCCATGTCGGGATTCGCGTTGACAAGCCAGAGCAGGTCAAAGACGCGATAGAGCAAGCATTCGCCATGAAGGACAGAACGGTATTTTTAGACTTTATGACCGATAGAGAAGAAAATGTTTATCCGATGATTGAGGCCGGAAAAGCGCATCATGATATGAAACTACGGGTCGCGCCCAGTGCAAAAACCGAGAGGGAGCTGGCCTGATGAGACATATTATTTCTATTTTGATTGAGAATGAAGCCGGTGCGCTATCCCGTGTTGCCGGTTTGTTTTCCGCCCGTGGTTATAATATTGAATCATTGACCGTAGCCCCGACTGAAGATTCAAGCTTGTCACGAATGACATTGGTGACGCGCGGCAACGATCATATCATTGAGCAGATTACCAAGCAGCTGAACAAGTTGGTTGATGTCGTCAAATTGATTGATCTGGCTGAAGCAGTGCATATTGAACGGGAGTTGATGCTGGTCAAAATTCATACGACAGAAAACAGTCGTGCCGAAGTGAAGCGCTTAAACGATATTTTTCGCGGCAAGATCATTGATGTTACGGCAGCCAGTTATGTCGTTGAAATGACAGGTCCATCTGATAAACTGGATGCGTTTATTCATGCCCTGGATCCTGACAGTATTATCGAAGTGGTTCGCTCCGGGCCAACGGGTATTTCCCGTGGCGAAAAAGGCTTACACTTATAATCCTTTAGGTAATGCGCAGTAAATAAAACACCCATATTGCGAATTGCCTTAACTCTTATATTAACTTTTAAAAACGAGAACACGCTATGCAAGTTTATTACGATAAAGATGCTGATCTTTCTATCATCCAGTCCAAAAAAGTCGCCATTATCGGTTACGGCTCACAAGGCCACGCCCATGCTAATAACCTGAAAGACTCAGGTGTCGATGTCGTTGTTGGCTTGAGAGCAAATTCTTCCTCCGTCGCGAAAGCGGAATCGGCCGGGTTAACAGTAAAAGAAGTCCCCGAAGCCGTTCAAGGGGCAGATGTCGTTATGATTTTGACACCGGATGAGTTTCAATCACAACTATACAAAAGCGTCATTGAACCAAACTTGAAGCAGGGCGCTGCGTTAGCGTTTGCTCATGGTTTTGCGATTCTTTACAACCAAATCGTGCCACGTTCTGATCTGGATGTCATCATGATTGCACCGAAAGCGCCGGGCCACACTGTACGTTCGGAATTTGTCCGGGGTGGCGGTATTCCTGACTTGATTGCGGTTCAGCAGGATGCATCAGGCCAAGCTAAAGACATCAGTTTGTCTTATGCTTCGGCTATCGGTGGCGGTCGTTCCGGTATTATCGAAACCACTTTCCGCGACGAAACTGAAACGGATTTGTTTGGTGAGCAGGCGGTTTTATGTGGCGGTGCGGTTGAGCTGGTAAAAGCCGGTTTTGAATCACTCGTCGAGGCCGGTTACGAGCCGGAAATGGCTTATTTCGAATGTATGCACGAGCTGAAGCTGATCGTCGATTTGATGTTTGAAGGGGGCATTGCCAATATGAACTATTCCATTTCCAACAATGCGGAATATGGCGAATATGTTACCGGCCCGAAAGTCATCAACGAGGAAAGCCGTAAAGCTATGCGCGAAGCCCTGAATAATATCCAAACAGGCCAATACGCCAAGCGCTTTATTCTGGAAGGGATGGCAAATTATCCTGAAATGACGGCCAGACGCCGGTTGAATGCAGAGCATCCAATCGAACAGGTCGGAGCCAAACTGCGTGCCATGATGCCATGGATCGACGCTAATAAAATCGTTGATAAAGCCAAAAACTAATCACAGTATCGCGTAGCCCGGCAATGATCTTGCCGGGCTGTTTTATAAATGTTACCTATTTTTGAGCAACGCAAATCATGAGTAAACCAAAAAAAGTCGCACTATTAACAGCAGGTGGCCTGGCGCCTTGTTTGAGTTCAGCTATTGGCAGTCTGATCGAACGTTATACTGAAATTGATCCAAGTATCGAAATCATCTGTTACCACGGTGGCTATAAAGGCCTTTTGTTGGGTGATTACTATCAGGTCACACCAGAAATTCGTAAGAAGGCCAGCCTATTGCATCGCTTCGGCGGCTCGCCTATCGGTAACAGTCGGGTTAAATTGACGAATGTGGCCGATTGTGTAAAACGTGGTCTGGTCAAAGAAGGTGAAGATCCGCAAAAAGTCGCCGCTGACCAGCTGATTAAAGATGGTGTCGATGTGCTGCATACCATTGGGGGTGATGATACCAATACGGCGGCAGCCGATTTGGCAGCATTTTTGGCGGATAATAATTATCCATTGACGGTTATTGGCTTACCTAAAACCATCGATAACGATGTGTTCCCGATTAAACAATCTTTGGGAGCCTGGACAGCGGCTGAGCAGGGTGCACATTATTTTCAGAATGTTGTTGCCGAAAACAATGCCAATCCACGCATGTTGATTGTGCATGAAGTCATGGGGCGCAGTTGTGGTTGGTTGACATCTGCAACCGCGGTTGAATATCGTAAATTACTGGATCGTGCCGAATGGTTGCCTGAAATCGGTCTGGATAGGAATGCATTCGAAGTGCATGGCGTGTTTATTCCTGAAATGGACATCGATTTGGCGGCCGAGGCGAAGCGACTGCGCGCCGTGATGGATAAACATGACGCAGTCAATATTTTCATTTCCGAAGGCGCGGGCGTTGAGTCGATTGTCGCTGAAATGGAAGCGCAGGGTCAGGAAGTCCCGCGTGATGCGTTTGGTCATGTCAAACTGGATGCGGTCAACCCGGGCAAATGGTTTGCAGAACAATTCGCCGATATGATTGGTGCGGAAAAAACCTTGGTGCAAAAATCGGGCTATTTTTCACGCGCGTCAGCAGCAAATGTCGATGATATTCGTTTGATCAAGTCCTGTGCTGATTTGGCGGTCGAGTGTGCCTTACGTGGTGAGGCCGGCCTCATCGGTCACGATGAAGACAATAATGATATCCTGCGGGCGATTGAATTTCCAAGAATCAAAGGCGGTAAGCCATTCAATATTGATGAGCCGTGGTTTGATGATTTGTTGGCGGCTATTGGCCAAAGTAAAGGCGCTAAGGTCGAAACGACTCATTAATAAGCATTGATTCTGTGACAATAAAAAGCCCGTCGAGTCGATGGGCTTTTTTTGCATTTGGACGAAGACTGTTTCCTCCTGAACTCAAGTTATAATCTGAAACGGGAGGTGTCAGAATAAAAGCCACGTATATTCTTCCTGGGTAACGGCCGTACCCTATGCTACAGTATTAGAAAGAACTACCTTTTAATAATGAGGCGAGCACTATGGCAACAACGGTTAAACTCGATGCGGACTTGAAAAGCCGGATTCAGCACTTGGCTGAGCTGCGGCACCGATCATCGCATTGGATTATTCGAG
>Ga0114934_10001403_pt1 | contig 15671 bp, 11 predicted proteins | sample 4SBtaG_2_FD_99695 | JGI IMG/M metagenome (GOLD analysis project Ga0114934, IMG submission 99695) | Deep subsurface microbial communities from Kolumbo volcano to uncover new lineages of life (NeLLi) - 4SBTROV10_white metaG | ecosystem: Environmental > Aquatic > Marine > Volcanic ... | reverse complement strand
AGTTAATGTTACAATTGTCGATGATACTTTCTCCGTAGAGTTGCAAGAAGGTCGTGCTGTTTCGGTACCAATCGGATGGTATCCGCCTCTGGCTCATGGCACGTCTGCCGAACGCGTCATTTTTCAAATTAGTGGTGCGGGCGATGGTATCTACTGGCCCCAGCTGGGTGAGGATATCGGGGTGGAGGGATTGGTTGCAGGCAAAAAGACTACAGAAAGCTTCGCCTCGTTTGAGGGCTGGCTCAAGCGGCGCCGGGGTATGCAGGAGCAAAAGGCACTCTAACTTATGGATGGTTACGATCTTACTCCGCGCGGTGGCTTATGCGAACTGTCAACGTGGCTTCAAAGAATTATTTTTTAAATTTTGGGGCAGATTTGCAAGGGTAGAGTTTTAGGTGTTGAATAGATCTGAATAATTGAAGAAAGGAACTGTAATGAGACCGATGACAGAAAAGAATTTGTTGGATGCTTTTGCTGGTGAGAGCCAGGCACACATGAAATATTTGATTTATGCCGAAAAGGCAGATCGGGAACGTTTGCCCAATATTGCAAAAATGTTTCGTGCTATTGCTCATGCTGAATTTGTTCACGCGAGCAATCACTTTAAAGCATTAAAGAAATTGAATAGCACAAAGGAAAATCTGGGGGATGCCTTTAGTGGCGAGACCTTTGAGATAGAAGAAATGTATCCGGCTTACAAGGAGGTGGCTCAGCTGCAGGGCGAAAAATCAGCCGTACGAACAACGGATTGGGCGCTTCAGGCCGAGAAAACTCACGCCGAGATGTACAAAGAAGCGAAGGCTCGTGCTCAAAAGGGTGAAGACATCGAGGCTCAGACAATCTGGATTTGTGATGTCTGCGGATACACGGAAGTCGGCGAAAATGTTCCGGAAGTGTGTCCCGTTTGTGGGGCTAAGTCAGAGGCTTTTCAACGATTTTAATCAAGCATTTTTGGGCCAAAGCTTCTCACTATCCGAATTGTGTAAGAATTATGAATCTGCCCTAAGGTCAACCCTGGGGCTAAATCAGAAAAGGATTCTAAAGAATCCTGAAAACGCGCAAATCACAAACAGATGCAGTATCTTTCAGGATGCTTGCCAATTTTAGCCCGAGGGTTCACCCTCCGGCGGAAAACCTGGGAACCACTAAAATGGATTTTTCACACAGCCTCTATCATGAAGGGGCTTTTTTATTGGAAAAGATAACTCTCCGCACAAATAGAAAAAGTCAAGGTATTAGACCGGACTCCTGGTGGTTGATTGATTTTGAAAAAATTTGCATGTTTTTTTACCAATAGAGGGGTTTGAGAATGACGCACGAAGACGCTCAAAAACGAATCAGGGAACTTCGAAAAGAAATCAATTACCACAATTATCGCTACTACATTTTGGCCGATCCCATTATTTCCGACGCCGAATACGATCGCCTTTTTGAAGAGCTCAAAAATCTGGAAACCCAATTCCCCGATCTGGTTACACCGGATTCTCCGACGCAGCGCGTGGGTGCACCTCGCCCCGCGGGGGTAGGGTTTGAATCGGTTCAGCATCTGGTGCCCATGCTCAGCATGGACGATGTTTTCAGTGAGGAGGAATTCCTGGATTTTGACCGGCGTGTGCGGGAAGGTCTGGCACGGGAGACTGTGGAATATTCAGGCGAGCCCAAATTTGACGGCCTGTCTGCCAATTTGACCTACGAAAACGGACGATTGGTTCGCGGGGCTACCCGCGGAAATGGCCAGATTGGCGACGATGTAACCAACAATCTGAAAACCATTCGCACGATTCCGCTGCAATTAATAACAGAGGAAATTCCGGCGCCCTCCCTCATCGAAATTAGGGGAGAAGTAATCATGTCCAAACCGGAATTCCATCGCTTAAATGAAGAGCGGCTTAAAGCCGGAGAGCCGCTCTTTGCGAATCCCCGCAACGCCGCTGCCGGTTCACTGCGCCAATTAGATCCGAAAATCACAGCGCGACGCAATTTAAAATTTTTTGGTTGGGGAGTGGGCGCCAGCGAAGGGATTTCATTTGAAACGCAATGGCAAATTTTGCAAACGCTCAAAAAGTGGGGGTTCTTGGTTTACCCTGACATCTGCATTTGTCAAAATGTGCGGGAAGGCGTTGCATACTACGAACACCTTCAGGAAAAACGAGACGTTCTGGAGTTTGAGATTGACGGCGTGGTTTTTAAGGTGAACAATCTGGCGCTGCAATCCGCTCTTGGAATGACCACTCGTTCTCCTCGTTGGATGGTTGCCTTTAAGTTCCCCGCCCGACAGGAAACCACACAGATTCTAAACATCGGATTTCAGGTAGGCCGAACCGGAATTGTGACGCCCGTGGCTAAATTGAAGCCGGTTCAAATCAGCGGAGTTACCGTTTCGCGGGCTACCCTTCACACATTTGATTTGTTGAAGGAAAAGGACATCCGTATTGGCGATTGGGTTCTAATCGAACGGGCCGGTGATGTTATCCCGGAGGTGGTGAAACCCATCGCTGAGCGTCGAACGGGCGAGGAAAAGATCGTCGAACCTCCAACGCATTGCCCGGTGTGCGGGACTCCTTTGGAAAAAGAAGGCGCCTACTATTTTTGTCCCAATATGAATTGCCCTGCGCAGGTGAAGGGGCGAATTCTTCATCTGGCATCGAAGCGAGCATTTGACATTAATGGCCTGGGCGATAAAATCGTTGAACAGCTAATGGAGGTCGGGCTTCTTAAATCCGTGGCAGATGTCTTTTATCTCAAAAAAGAAGACTTACTCGGACTTGAACGCTGGGCGGAAAAATCAGCGCAAAATTTGATCGACGAAATTAACAAGAGTAAGAGAATTTCATTCGATCGATTTATTTATGCCCTGGGCATCCGCCACGTGGGTGAGTTTGTCTCGCGATTGTTGGCAGAGAAGTTTTCTGATCTGGATGCCCTGAAAAAAGTGACAGAAGAGGAATTAATGGAAATCCAGGGAATTGGCCCCGAGGTGGCGCGAAGCATTGTTGATTTCTTTTCTGTGGAGCAAAATCTAAGAACGATTGATAGGATATTTCAAGCGGGTGTGATACTCGTGTATCAGGAGAGGGAAGAAAAGCCCCAGCCGCTGGCAGGCAAGACATTTGTGTTTACCGGGTCGCTTCAAAAATACAGCCGGGACGAGGCCAAGAATCTGGTGGAATCACTGGGCGGAAAAGCAAGCAATAGCGTAAGCCGAAAGACGGATTACGTAGTGGTTGGCGAAAATCCAGGCTCCAAATATGACAAGGCCAGACAATTGAACGTGACCATCTTAAATGAAGAGGAATTTGAAAAATTGGTGGGCACAATTTAGGCGGTGTATCCCCAATGATCACCGGCGCCGGCCAGTAAACTGGCGGTCTATTTTCAGTGTCCCTTTCGGGACGGAAAAAACACCGGGAAATAGAACGATTAACGTCCCATTGGAACAGAATGAAGTTAGCCCACCAATTCCTTGTTGGACGCTTATTCTAAATGAATCACATGTCGACAATGTTTTGTCGATATAACGCCGTTAGGGCCTAAATTCAGGAGGCTTAAAAATGTTTAAAACAGATTACAAACCCGTTAGTGCCCCTCGTGGGAGCCAGCTTCACTGCAAGGGCTGGCATCAGGAGGCGGCCATGCGTATGCTGATGAACAATCTGGACCCGGAAGTGGCAGAAAAGCCGGAGGAGCTGATTATTTACGGAGGCAGCGGAAAAGCCGCCCGCAATTGGGAGGCTTACCACGCCATTGTGAAAAGCCTGCAGGAATTGGAGAACGACGAAACGCTGTTGGTTCAATCAGGGAAACCGGTAGGTATTTTCAAAACACATGAAATGGCGCCGCGGGTTCTGATTGCCAATTCGCTTTTGGTTCCGGCCTGGGCAACCTGGGATGAATTTCGTCGGCTGGAAGCCCTTGGGCTGATTATGTACGGGCAGATGACAGCCGGAAGCTGGATCTACATCGGCACGCAGGGGATTTTGCAGGGAACCTACGAGACATTTGCAGCGGCTGGCAAAAAACACTTTGGTGGCGATTTAGGGGGAAAGCTTCTCGTCACCGGTGGAATTGGCGGTATGGGCGGCGCCCAGCCTCTGGCGGCTACCATGAACGGTGCGGCCTTTTTGGGAGTCGAGGTGGACCGCGCCCGAATTGAAAAGCGACTCAAAACGGGCTACCTGGACCAAATGTCCGAAGATTTGGATGAGGCTCTAAAAATTGTCCTGGATGCAAAGGAGAAGAAGCAAGCCGTTTCTGTGGGGCTTTTGGGGAATGCAGCCGATGTGATTCCGGAGTTGGTTCGCCGCGGGGTGGTTCCCGATGTGCTAACGGACCAAACCTCCGCCCACGATGCTCTGAACGGCTACGTGCCAAATGGAATTTCTTACGAAGACGCACTTGAGCTCCGAAAAAAAGACCCGAAGACGTACCAGAAAATGGCGTACGAGTCGATTGCCCGGCATGTCGAAGCCATGTTAGAACTGCAAAAGCGCGGCGCTGTCACATTCGATTATGGGAACAATATTCGCGGACAGGCCAAAAAGGCGGGCGTTGAAAATGCTTTTGACATTCCCGGCTTTGTCCCCGAATACATCCGTCCGCTTTTCTGCGAGGGACGCGGTCCCTTCCGGTGGGTCGCGCTTTCAGGCGATCCGGAAGATATCTACAAAACGGATGAATTGGTTCTTAAACTTTTCCCGGAAGATCAGGTACTGAAGCGCTGGATTACTCTGGCTCGGGAAAAGGTGCACTTTCAGGGGCTGCCCTCCCGCATTTGCTGGCTGGGTTACGGCGAACGGGATAAATTTGCTCTGGCCATGAATGAAATGGTTGCCAGTGGAGATTTAAAGGCTCCGATTGTGATCGGGCGCGATCATCTCGACACAGGCTCTGTGGCGTCACCGTACCGTGAAACCGAGGGGATGAAAGACGGCAGCGACGCGATTGCTGACTGGCCCATTTTAAACGGATTGCTTAACGCGATTTCCGGAGCGTCCTGGGTGTCGGTGCACCACGGCGGAGGGGTGGGGATTGGTCTTTCCATTCATGCCGGGCAGGTGAGTGTGGCCGATGGGACGCCGCAGGCGGCTGAACGACTAAAACGTGTTCTGACAAATGATCCGGGCAGCGGCATTGCCCGACATGCGGATGCCGGCTACGAAGAAGCCATTTCGTTTGCAAAAGCGCATGACGTGAAAATTCCGATGATGATTGGCCATTAGCCTTTTGGAATTTCGGCTGTCCAATGTTTGGCTCGGCGGATGTATTGAGGGATCGTGTTTCTTTTCCCGGTTTACCCCAATACATTCCGCCTGCTCAAAACAATCGGTGACCGGTTATCCCCTTTGCGGCTTAGCATCATTGCAGTGAAATCTTTTTCTGTTTGGGGCATTGAGAATTCGGAAATTGGAATTTGTTTGGGATTTAGTGTTTGGAATTTTATTTACCGCTCATCTCGATTCCCCCCTGTTCTTCGACGGGCTCAGAAACCAGTGGCACGCGGTGTCCGGTTTTTTCTTCGAGCTTTTGGGAGTTTTGGCGGCAAAACGACTCTCTCTCCCAATTTTTTGGCTTTTTCGCTTGCAACTTAATCATAATTTCGGTATATTTTTAGTTAATTAAAAACAGGTAATAATCGTTCTGTTTTTTATTAGAAAAAGGGATTGCAAGTGCCGGAAGCAACCCATATCATTGAAAATGCCCGTCAGATCATTCGATTTGAAAAAGCCGATGGAAAATCCAACACGGTAATGGGTTGGATTTTTCGGGTTCTGAAGGATTCGGCCATTGCTATTCAGGGGAACCGTATTGTGGCGGTAGGGAAGCAGTCAGATATTCACACACAATGGTTTGGCAGCAAAACAGAAATCATTGATGCGAGTGGAATGATTGTGCTGCCCGGCTTTGTAGATTCCCATACCCACCCCGTTTTTATGGACACGCGGGAGCGGGAATTCGAAATGCGCCTGAGCGGGAAGTCGTACGAGGAAATTGCGGCTGCCGGTGGGGGAATTCGTTCCAGCATTCAGGCAGTTCGTAAGGCTTCCAAAGAGGAATTGCTGAAAAAGGTGCTTCTACGAATGGATCGTTTCCTTGAGCTTGGGACAACCACAGTGGAAGCCAAGAGCGGCTACGGTCTTTCATACGAATCCGAACTGAAATCTCTTGAGATTTTAAAGGAAGCGGAGCAAACACATCCCATTACGATTGTTCCGACATTTCTCGGAGCCCATGAAATGCCGGATGAATACCGCCACAATCGCGAGGATTACATCCGATTGTTAACGGACGTTATGATCCCGAGGGCGGCAGAAGAGCATCTGGCAAAATTCTGCGATGTTTATTGTGAGCAGGGCGTTTACTCTGTGGCGGAAACTCTGAAAATCTGTGTGGCAGCACGGGAGGCCGGTCTTGGACTAAAAATTCACGCCGACCAATTCCACGCGATCGGTTGTGCCGAGCTTGCGGCTGAAATGGGCGCGGTGTCTGTAGATCATTTGGAACAAGTGACTCCAAATGGCGTTGAAACACTACGGAAATTTGGGAGTGTTGCTACGCTGTTGCCGGGGTCGGTCTTTTTTATCGGTTCTAATGCGTATCCCCCGGCCCGCCAGCTCATCGAGGCCGGGGTTCCCGTGGCGTTGGCAACGGATTTTAATCCCGGGAGTAGCATGACACAATCTATGCCACTAATGGCGACGTTTGCCGGCATTTACATGAAAATGACACCCGCCGAGGCAATTGTGGCAGCAACTATCCACGGGGCAAAAGCACTTCAGTTAGAAAATGAAATCGGGAATCTTGCTCCGGGCTACCGGGCGGACATCGTCCTGTGGGATGCAGATGATTATCGAATGATTCCCTATTATTTTGGAGTGAATTTGGTGAATACGGTTATCAAAAATGGCACCGTTCTGTACAGTCGTTCGTTAAATTAGAGGAAATTTATGAAAAGAATAAAATATGGATTGATCCTGGGGTTGATCGGACTGATGATTGGAGGGTGTCAGAATCAGAAAAATCCTCTTTCAATCAAGCTGCTGCAGAGAGAGAATCTTGGAACAGAAAAGAAAATTGTCATTCAAAAATTGGATAATTTCCAGACGGAACCAATCGATGACCAAATGGGCAAAAGCTCTGCTCTTTACGTAGGCTCAGCGGTTGGTTATTCTTCATCCGTGTTGTTGAAATTCAGTTCTTTCCAAACCATCCCCGATACAGCGAAAATTGACAAAGTCATCTTGCGATTTAGTCCATTTGAGGTACTGAATCCTGAGAAACAGGAATCCCTGGCTGTGGATGTGTATCCGGCTCAGGCCAATTGGGAGGAGACAGAAGTCACGTCGGAGGATGTCGCGGCCGTTCCCTCCGGAGCACCTGCCGTCTCTGCCGTCTTATCTCCACAGATCGACACGTACGACTCTCTATCGATTCCCCCCGAACTGGTCAAGGGCTGGAAAGATTCCACCATTGAAAATAACGGACTCCTGATTACATCATCGGCAAATTCATTTATTAAGGGGTTTTATTCGCGTGAAAGTGTAAATCCGCCGGTTCTGTTGGTGTATTTTATGCAGACGGGTTCTCCAGACAGCGCTCTCGTTTCCTGCGAAAAAGATGTCTCACTCCCGAAAAACAATCAGGGTGATTTAACCGGCATAACCGTAAATCATTTATTAATTGGTGATGGAATCGGTTTTGCTACCTCCCTTAAGTTTAGCCTTCCCGATCTTCCCGAGGATGCCACGATTCATCGGGCTTCCCTGAGATTGGCCATCGATACAACCGCTTCGCTTTTGGGAAAAGATCGAACTTATACACTGACAAAAGCCATGCTGAAAGATGGAGGCGGCCAATTGCAGCCGGACAGTACCGAAATAGATTCGACCAATCTGTTTACGGGGCACGATCATTTGTCGGTTGACCTCACGAATTTTGTGCAGAAGTGGATTTCGGGAAAACACGCTAATGACGGACTTCGATTGGCTCCGAGATATCCGGGACAGGATCTCTACCGGGCTGTCCTGATTGCAAGTGAAACAGATTCTGTTCTTAAACCCACTATTTTGATTTATTATTCGCTACCAGCTGAGAAGTAGGAGGAAACACGTGTTACGACTAAAATATATTTTCAGTCTTTTTATTTTGTTGGTCTTAGCCATTCCATTTGCCCACGCGGATGACTTCGATTCGGTTTACTCGCTTCGCGGATTTGGTATTAGCCGGTACATAGTGGGGCCCCAGGCTGCAGGAATGGGAGGGGTTTCCTTGTCCCTCATGGATCCTCGATATTTAAATACTCTGAACCCTGCTCAATTTGCTGCTCTTTTAGATGTACGAACCACTGCCAGTTTTCTTTCCCAGCGATTGAATGTTTCGGCCAGCGAGGGAAACTTCAAAAGCTATTATTCGAACTTTAGTTCAATGGCGGGCGGTTTCACAATCAAAAAAAATATTGGCATTCAATTTGGAATCGTTCCTGAAACAGTTTCTCGGTTTCATCTGGAAAGTGCCAATACTATCGGTGACATTGCTTACACGAAATCGGTAGAGAAGAACGGGGGGCTGAATACGTTTTATGTTGGAACCGGTTTTAAAATTTTACCGCGGGTTTATCTGGGAACAAGATTCGATTTTTTGTTTGGGAAAATTGCTGAAACCTGGAAACTGGATTTTGCCGACCCCTCTTTTAGAGATGGAAAGAATGTCTACACTTCGAAAGCATGGGGAATCAATGTTGGACTGGGAACAATTGTGCAGCCCATGCACTGGCTTTCCATTGGTGCGTCGTATTGGCCTTCCCGTACCATGCGATTACGTTCTGAACAAAAGTACTACCAGCCGCAGATTATTAGATCGGTTTCAACAAATTGGACGTACCCATCCAAATACGGTGCGGGTTTTAGCGTTAAACTCAAACAGCGGTGGCTTCTCGGCGTGGATTACTGGACGCAACAGTGGTCAAAATTTGCGATTGACGGTCAACCGACATCGGACATGACAGATGAACGCCGTCTTTCGTTAGGCGCAGAATTGAGTGGCAGCAAAGATATCTTCTCCCCGTTTTTAAAACAAATTTCTCTGCGTGCGGGTTTTTATAATCACAGATTAAATGTTTTGGGGTTTCAGGGAAATGAAAAAATTACCGAAAATGTGGGAACGTTTGGATTTGGTGTTCCTTTTGGACGAGGAAGAGGGTCCGTCGATCTGGCTTTCGAGGCCGGAACGCGTGGTCACCTTTCCACAAAGTCGTACAAAGAATCCATTTTTCGAGTAAGGGTTTTTATCACTGCCGGAGAGGTATGGTTTGTAAATGTTAAAAAATAGGGCGAATCGGTCACCGCAGCCATCACCGTGATTTATTATGGCATCGGGGTTGTTTTTATTAAAAACCACTTGACTTTTTAAGTCTTTTTTATTAAAATTTCCCTTGAATTTTTGGGTGTAAATGCTACATGAGGTTTAATCATCATTGATTCAGAAATTTAAGAGAATACCTAAATATAAGGAGGAAAGATCGTGGGACGGGTAAATGAAGCGAAAATGACTCTCCGGAGCGTAATTGTGGGAGCAATGGCTGCACTTTTTTTGTATGTTGGGATTTTTTGGGGCTGTGCTCCGCAACAAACGGCCAATCAGGGAATGTCTGCGGCTCGCAGAAAAGCGATTGCAGATTCCTTGAAAAAGATTGAGCAATTTGAGATTCTGAAGAGCTGGAGTTCAGGTTACGAGTACTATAAAAACAAATCTTATGACGATGCAAAAAAATACTTCTGGAAAGTCATCAAGATGGATACGGCAATGGCTTACGCCGACACCTTCCACTACAAGGATATTTTTTCCCGCCTGGCTAATTGCTACGTTCAGCAGAATAAACCGGATAGTGCTCAACTGGCTTATACAATGGGACTGAAATATTTTCCGAATGACGCCTATTTACACGAAAGCTTGGGTTATATTTTCCTCCACAAAGGTCAGTTTGAAAAGGCGGCCGAGCAGTATGAAAAAGCTGTTAAACTTGATCCAAAAAAGGCAGAAGACTGGAGAATTCTCGGGCAAATTTACGTAAAGCTCAATGATACGGACAATGCAATTCGTGCGTATGAAAAATACACGGCCATGAAGCCGAATGATCGAAAGGCCCTTGAGGCTCTGTCCATTCTCTACAAAGAAAGCGGGCGCGAGGATGAAGCTATCGCCAAGAAGGAGGAAATCCTCAAAAACAATCCCAATGATGTGACCCTGATGCTCCAATTGGGAAAAGCCTATACCGATCAGGGCGATTTGAAAAAGGCGCGCGATATGTATTTGCGCGTGTTGTCGATCGAACCGAAAAACAATGTTGCTCTTTCGCTGCTGGGCTATGTGTACATGAATTTGGAGAATTATTCGGAGGCCATCAAAACTTACAAAAAACTGCAAAAGCTGGAGCCGAAAAACGCCGAAATTCTCTGCAACATTGCATCTGCCTATCGAATGGAAAAAAAATTCAGAATTGCAAAGAATTATGTTCGAAAGGCGATTTCAATTGATCCGAAATTAGGACTGAATTATATTACGATGGCCCAAATTTACGAAACCTCTGCCGGAGACTGCATTAATAAAAAAGGCGGGAAAGTGAGTTTTGACGACAAGCTGGTGTATGAAAAGGCTTACTTTGAATATAAAAAGGCTTTGCGCGATCCACAATATGCAGATTTGGCTCAGCGGCGAATGGATGCGATTCATTCCATGCTTCCGACGATAGAAGATCGATTCCTTCATAAAGGCCAAAAAGAACCAACCGGTTCTTGCTATAAATGGATTTACTAATGGTTGATCTTACCATTGCTATCGGCTCGGACCATGCGGGGTTCGAGTTAAAAGAAGCGATTCGCAACTATCTGGAATTTCTGGAAGTTACGGTTAAGGATTTTGGGACATTTTCAACAGATTCCGTTGATTATCCCGACTACGCTTTCGCGGTGGCATCTGCTGTTGCAAAAGGAGAATTCGACAGGGGTATTTTAATTTGCGGCACGGGGCTCGGAATGTCAATTGTTGCTAATAAGGTCAAAGGAATACGAGCCGCTGAATGTACAACACCCGATTTGGCTGAGATGAGCCGCCGCCACAATAATGCCAATGTACTGACGATGGGAGGAAGAGTTCTCTCCGCCGAAGAAGCCAAAAACATTGTTCGCGTGTGGTTGGAAACCGGTTTTGAAGGAGGACGCCATCAGCGACGCGTGGACAAAATCCATCAATTAACAGGAATGTAAACAAACGAGGGAATCCCGTGCAGCTTTTAAAACAAGTTGATCCGGAAATTTACAAAGCGATTTTGAGTGAAATACATCGTCAGAATGACAAACTGGAGCTGATTGCGTCGGAGAATTTTGTGAGTCCGGCTGTCTTGCGCGCAATGGGCAGCGTGATGACGAATAAATATGCCGAGGGCTACCCTGGCAAGCGTTATTACGGCGGATGTGAGTTTGTGGATGTGGCAGAGAATTTGGCACGGGAACGCGCCAAGCAACTTTTTGGAGCGGTTCACGCCAATGTGCAGCCTCACTCGGGTACGCAGGCAAATATGGCGGTCTATTTTTCTCTTCTGCAACCCGGAGAAACCGTGATGGGAATGAAACTTGCCCACGGCGGACACCTTTCCCACGGAAGCCCGGTTAATTTTTCGGGGCGCTTTTACCATGTGGTCACCTATGGTGTAGATGAATCCGGTTTCATTGACATGAATCAGGTGGAGGATGTTGCCAAAAAAGAAAAGCCCAAAATGATTATGACCGGTGCAAGCGCTTATTCCCGCGAAATCGATTTTAAAGCATTTCGCGAGATTGCCGATCGTGTGGGCGCAAAATTGGTTGCCGATATTGCCCATCCGGCAGGGCTTGTGGCGGCGGGGCTGATTCAAAGTCCAATTCCTTATGCACACGTGGTAACCACTACGACTCATAAAACCTTGCGAGGCCCCAGGGGCGGCATGATTTTGCTGGGTACGGACAGCGAAAATGACCTGGGAATTGCCACGCTCAAAGGCCGTGTCAAGCTCTGGTCGGAAGTGATTGACAGCAACGTGTTTCCGGGAAGCCAGGGGGGGCCTTTGATGCACGTCATTGCCGCAAAAGCGGTTGCTTTTAAAGAAGATTTGCAGCCGTCTTTTAAAGATTATGCCCGACAGATTATCGCTAACGCAAAGGCAATGGCCGACGAATTTATGAAACGGGATTACACGGTTGTTTCGGGCGGTACGGATACACATCTAATGCTGTTGGATTTGTCTAATCGTTCCATTACCGGGAAAGAGGCCGAGAAGGCCCTGGAGCAGTCCGGAATCACCGTAAATAAAAATATGGTGCCATTCGATAAACAGAGTCCCTTTGTAACCTCTGGTATTCGTCTGGGCACACCGGCGCTAACCACCCGGGGAATGAAGGAATCTGAAATGCAGTACATTGCAGGGCTGATAGACAAAGTTCTTCAGAATCTTGGCAACGAGACGGTTTATCGGGAAGTTTTCGGTGCGGTTCAGGAACTTTGCAAGAAATTTCCACTTTATGAGTTGCCGGATTGAATTCTGTTGTGAAGTGAATGCTTTGAAGAAAAAGCTCTTATGAGATGTCCCTTTTGTGGTGTCGATAACGATCGTGTGTTGGATTCGCGCAGCAGTGCAGATGGACGGGTGGTACGGCGGCGACGGCAATGTCAGAGCTGTGGGCGAAAATTTACGACTAAAGAATATATCATTGATATTCCCATTATGGTGGTTAAATCCGATGGCCGGAAAGAATCATTTAATCGGGAAAAACTGTTGAGGGGGATTGAAATTGCCTGTAGCAAACGCCCCATTCCTCGGCAGCAAATAGAAGAGGTTGTCGAAAAAGTGCAGGGGCAAATTCAAGACCAGTATCAAAAAGAAGTTTCTTCAAAGCAGATTGGCAAGCTTGTAGGCCAGCATTTACGAGAGTTAGACGAGGTGGCTTACGTTCGTTTTGCGTCCGTTTATCGCAAATTTCAGGACACGGGAGAGTTCTTGAAAGAGCTTAAAGGTCTGATTGGAAAAGGCAAGAAGTGATTGTTTGGATTGTAGCGGCGGCGGAAAGAACATTTCGGACCAAGAGCGAAATGTTAGATAAAATATTTTTAAGCCAATTTGTCCCACCCAAAAGCTGCAAGCCTGCACGACGATCTTCAATAAAAATGGAATGCGGGGGGTTGGTTTATTTTGTACGGAAATAATCGGAATAGAATTGCGTGAGGGTGTGTAACCCGGTAATCATACACAAGAGAATATGGGATTCAGACTCATTTGAGGAGAAATTTTATGCTTGGATTTAAAAAGCGAACATTTCATGGCGGGGCTCATCCACCTGAAGGCAAGCAGTACACGGAAAAGAAACCAATCGAGAAAATGCCCGCTCCGGAACAGGTGGTGATTCCCCTGCAGCAACATATCGGTGCTCCGGCAGAACCCCTGGTAAAAGCCGGCGATCTGGTAAAAATCGGGGATCGCCTGAGCGAACCCAAGGGATTTGTTTCAGTGCCGGTTCACGCCTCTGTCTCTGGAAAGGTCGTAAAAGTGACCGAAATGCCGCACCCTCTTGGAAAAAAAGTTCTCTCCGTAATTATTCAAAATGATGGGGAAGATGCCCTTTCGGATGCGATTCAGCCGGATGAAAAGTATATGGATCTTTCACCGGATGAGATGAAGAAGAAAATACAAATGGCCGGAATTGCCGGCATGGGAGGAGCAACATTCCCCACTCATGTGAAGCTTTCGCCTCCGGCGGAAAAGCCCATTGATACGCTCATCATTAATGGCGCTGAGTGTGAGCCTTATCTGACGGCGGATCATCGAACAATGCTTGAATTTCCTGAAGATATTTTGGCAGGGGTCAAAATTATTCAGAAGATATTGGGCGTCAAAAAAACATACTTCGCTATCGAAAAAAATAAACCGGATGCCATCAAAAAAATGCGCGAGGCCACCCGAAACGATTCCACCATCGAAGTAGTTGCACTGAAGGTAAAATATCCACAAGGCGCTGAAAAACAATTGATTAAAGCCATTACCAACCGCGAAGTTCCCACGGGGGGCTTGCCGATGGATGTGGGCTGTCTGGTGCAGAACGTAGGAACAACCCGCGCCATTTACGAGGCTCTGGCCAAAGGGAAACCGCTCTACGAACGTGTGAGCACGATTACGGGTCCGGGAATCAACGAACCCAAGAATCTGATTGTTCGGATCGGAACATTATTTAAAGATGTGATTGAGTACTGTGGCGGCTACAAGGAAGATGTGTCCAAATTGATTATGGGCGGCCCCATGATGGGACTGGCGCAGTACACGGATGAGGTGCCGGTTATCAAGGGCACTTCTGGCATTTTGCTTCTGACTGAAAAGTATATGCAGGTTGCCGATCCGATGCCGTGCATCGGGTGCAACCGATGTGTGGACACCTGTCCGATGCACTTGGTGCCCACAACTCTGGCTGAATTTGCTGATTTCAAGCGATATGAAGAAGCGGAAAAATGGGGCATTATGGACTGTATCGAATGTGGAACGTGTACATTTGTGTGCCCGGCCAAACGTCATCTGCTGCAATCTATCCGGTTTGGAAAATATGAGATTAATCTCCAGAAACGAAAAGCGAGTTAATTGTGGATTTAACGGTTTAATATTAGGAAGAGATTATGGACAAAAAATTTCGAGTTTCTTCGTCACCTCATGTACTTGACAGGGACAACGTCTCAAAAATCATGCTCTATGTAATATTGGCTCTGCTTCCTTCCTTAATTGGCGGCACGTATTTTTTCGGCTGGCGGGCCCTGTGGGTGACGGTGTTAACGGTTCTAACGTGCGTAGCAACGGAAGCTATCGTACAGAAGATGATGAATCGGCCGGTGACGATTACAGATTGGAGCGCCGTGGTAACCGGAATTTTGTTAGCATTTAATATGCCGTCAAATGTACCTTTTTATTTGCCGATCGTAGGGGGCGTTTTTGCCATTGCGATCGCCAAACAGGCGTTTGGGGGGCTGGGATTTAATCCGGTGAATCCGGCTTTGGCGGCGCGTGCCTTTTTGCTTGCGTCTTGGCCCATTGATATGACCGTTTTTAAAGTGGTGCCGCGGGGAGGATCGCTTTCGGGCATCGATGCCATTACCAGCGCTACTCCCCTGAACGTGATGAAACAATCATTGGACATTCTAAAGCACCAGTCCAATTACGCGTTGGACAAGGTCAGTCAGGCTCAAACGGCAGTCGTGCAACTAAAAGGAGCCTACGGCCATCTTTTCTGGGGGAATGTAGGCGGTTGTTTGGGAGAGACATCTGCTTTTCTGATTTTACTGGGGGCGGGCTTTTTAATGTACAAACGCATTATTGATTGGCGAATTCCGTTTAGCTATCTTTTTACGGTAGCCGTGCTTGCCTGGATGTTTGGCGGGCCGAGCGGCCTGTTTTCGGGTGATTGGATTTTTCACCTTTTGGCAGGCGGTGTAATGTTAGGTGCGTTTTTTATGGCAACGGATATGGTGACCTCTCCCCTAACACCTTCTGGAAGAATTTATTTTGGAATTGGAGCGGGAATTTTGACGGTTATTATCCGGCTTTGGGGTGGCTACCCCGAAGGAACCTCTTACTCAATTCTGCTTATGAACTTGACTGTTCCACTTCT
>Ga0114934_10001402_pt1 | contig 15680 bp, 12 predicted proteins | sample 4SBtaG_2_FD_99695 | JGI IMG/M metagenome (GOLD analysis project Ga0114934, IMG submission 99695) | Deep subsurface microbial communities from Kolumbo volcano to uncover new lineages of life (NeLLi) - 4SBTROV10_white metaG | ecosystem: Environmental > Aquatic > Marine > Volcanic ... | reverse complement strand
TGTATAAGCATCAGCCTTAGTTCTACAATGAACAGCTATGGCATTAACTCCTATATCTTCAAGTTGTTTGCTTATCTCGACGACGTTTATTGAATTATTATTCCATCCTAATCTTATCTTAGCAGTTACCGGCTTGTTTGTTATTGAGAGTAATTTTGAGAATAGTTTTGGTAATTGCTGATTATTCTTCAGAAAGTAAGAGCCAAATTTTTTCCCAAGCTCTTTATTTAATGGACAAGCAAGATTCACATCAATTATTTGAAAATCTTTATTTCTTTTCTCTGCTTCTTCATAGCTTCGAGCAAGTTTTTCAGAGTTATTAGATATGAATTGTAATGCAAAAGGCTCTTCTTCCTTGCCAAAATCAAGGTATTTGTTTTTCAATTTTTCTTTGTCATCATTATTTATTGCTTCTAAAAAATCATCAGTGTCAATCATTTGACTATAAATTAGAGAAGCTCCTTGTTCTTTGCATAAAAGATTAAATGCTCTACAACTAACTGCCGCCATTGGTGCTAGAACAGTTCTTCCATTGATTTTTAGATTTCCTATTTGCATTATGGATAAAAAAATAATTCGTGGGTTTATTAAGATTAAGTTTTGTTGAATTTGATGATGTTCTGTCAAAGTTGATTATTATATTGTATTATGATGTAAAATATTATGATGTAAAAATAATATAAAGATAACATAAAAGCAATATAAAAGCATAGTTAACTACTACTTAGTAAAAACTAAGCGAAATATTTATAAACTAAGGGTTATTAGCAATATTATGACTATTGGATTACTTGAACGAAAACTAGAACCTGATGAAAAGATTGTTTTTGAATTATTTCAAGTTTGTTCTCAAGTAGCCTCTTTAGAGTATCGTGGAAGAGTATTAAAGGTTCCAGTTGGAGACTTTAGAACATCCAGAAGAAATGCAATGGATGGATTATATTCTCGAGGAATTATTGATGAAGATGTATATGGTAAACTTGTTAATATGAATCATAGTAGGTAAAACTTGTTAATATGAATCATGGTGGGTAAAACTTGTTAATATGAATAATAGTAGGTAAAACACAAAATTTTTTCTAAAAAACTTTAAAAACACAAACATCTAAATATTATTATGTGGTTATGGAATACGATACTGATACTCATACTCCTTCTGATAATATACTTTTTAATAAAAGATCCACAAGACTCAAATAGAGATAAAAAACTAAGAATTAAAAGAAGAGTTTATTGAAAATTAATTAAGAGTTAAATTAATTAAGAGTTAATTAGGAGTCATCCCCCGCTAACAACACTAACAAAAACAATGTCATCTCCCTTCTCTACAAGTTCATCTTCTGTAGCTAACTCGCCATTCCTTGAAATAATAACTGTTTCTTTATTAACACCTAGTTTTTTCATAAGGTCTTCAAAACTGCCTGAGAAGTTCATTTCTTTCTCTAAAAGAGGTCTTTCTACTTTAACTTTAATCGTCATGATAAATAAAAGAAAGATAAGAATTAATTAAAAAATGTTCGGATGAGATAAAACAATAATATAATAATTTTTTCTATATGGTAAATAATTTATTAAAATTATTTAGCGACCAAAAATCATTTATTTTTGAGTATGGAAAATATATTTTAGAAAAACATATAAACCTAAGAAAAACAACTAATAATTATGAGTGAAACAATAACAATACCAAAGGAAGAGTATAAAAGGCTAAAAGCTTTAGAAAAAGTAGAATGGGATGTAGTTGGTGAATTCAAACAAGCATTAAATGATTTAAAAAATAAACAGTTTATTCAATGTTAATTCTTTTTAGCTAATTCATAAGCATATAACTTATAATGAGGTAATAATATTTTTATTTCATCAATTGTTTCTTGTTGATATTTCTTATTACTCGCGTTAATTAATAAAATAATACAAATATCTTCATAAACCAAAAAATAAATTCTTTTGCCACCTATCTTTTTCTCTCGAAAAAAAGGATAAGATAAAGGCTTACCAGAAATAATTCCTTTTTTTAAATTATTAATAAATAAATCTAATTCAATCAATTCAGCTTTAGACAATAACTTAGTTACTTGTTTAACAAATCCAGGAGATTTAAAAACTTTATACATGAAATAAGACTAAGGATTAAACTTAATAAAACTTTCTGAATAAAAAAAAGAAGAGAAAAGAAGAAAAGAAGTAAAAAGGTTTTGACTAAGTTTTAAGAAACATTTTTAAATACTTTTCTTCCTCTTTGAGAATAAAAGGGGGTTTTTTAGTTTATGGTTGAAGAAATCTTTAGTATTAAGAGTGTTTCAAAAAACTTTGGTAATAACAAAGTATTGGATAATGTTTCTTTTGATGTGAGAAAAGGAGAAATAATAGGTATAATAGGTTCTTCAGGAGCAGGAAAAACCACTTTGTTAAATATGCTAGTAGGATTTGTAAAACCAAGTAGAGGAAAAATCTTATTTAGTGCTTATAAAAGAAGTACAAAAGATGTTAATAAACACTTTAAAGAACTAAAAAAAACCTATAATGTCACAGATAAACCATTATCATTAAACAAGAGTTATGGATTCGCAGCTCAAACACCTAGTTTTTATGACTCATTAACAATTAAAGAAAACTTAGAATTCTTTGGAAACATGTACGGGGTAGGGGAAAAAAGCATTAAGACAAACATAGAAATATTGTTAAAATTAATGAGTTTAAATCCTAGTAAACACGTCTTAGGAAGAAACTTGTCAGGAGGGATGAAAAGAAGATTAGACATTGCTTGTTCAATGGTTCACAACCCGAGCGTATTAATATTAGATGAACCAACAGCTGACCTTGATCCTGTTCTTAGAAACCAGATATGGGAAATAGTTAAAAGAATTAATATACGAGGAACAACAATAATCTTAAGTAGTCATCATTTAACCGAACTAGATGTTTTATGTGATAGAATTGCAATAATTAAACACGGGAAACTAGTTGACTTAGATAGCCCAGAAAGATTAAAGCTAAAATATAGTAAAGTACAAGAATTAATGATTGAAAGTTATCCTGGCGAATACAAAAAATTTATTCCTAGTTTAAAAGGACAAAACATTACAGAAATATTTCAAGAAGGAACTTATTTAACAATAAGAACTGGAGAGCCTGAGAAAGTAATTAAAGAAGTTATAAAAAACCTTGAGAAACACGGAGAAAACTTAATAGATATAAAATTAAACAAACCAAATCTTGATGATGTTTTCGTAGAGATTTATGAACAAAAAAGAAAACAAGAACTTTCTTTAGAACACAAATTTGCTAAAGAAGAGGTGAAAAAATGAAGTTTCACTCGATGATTGGCAAAAATTTAAAATTATTGTTTAGAAGTAAAGAAACAGCTTTCATGATAATATTTGGTCCTTTATTAATAATATTATTAGTAAGTGCTGCTTACATAGGTGGTTCAAATAATATAGCAATAGGAACTTATGCACCAACTTATACTTCAGGAGTTAATAAATTAATATCTTCTTTTGAAAAAAAAGATTATGTTGTTAGTACTTTTAACTCTCAAGAAGAATGTGTTTCTAAAATAAGACGAGGAATAATTCAAGCTTGCATTATTTTTCCAGATGATTTTAAGCCTGATGCTTCTGAGAGCCAAAAAATAATTTTTAAAGTTGATACTTCAAGAATGAATTTTGTATACATGTTAATTCAAGATATTGGTTCTGAATTAAATATTCAATCAACAGATATTAGTCAAGATTTAACAGCAAAAATATTGGTTGCTTTGTCTAGTTCAAAAAAAGTTGTTGATGAACAATACGAAGCAGCTAAGAGAATGGATTCTTCAAGACAATTAGCTAGTGAAAAACTTTCTTCTATAAATTCAACTATTAATGGAGTTAATTTTAATATTACAATTCCTGATTTGAAAACTCTTAAAGGTCATATTAATGGTCTTGATCAAATAAGTTTAGAAATTAAAAAAACAGGTCTTTCAGGTATTGAGGAAGGTTTAGATACTCTTTATACCATTCAAGATAGTGTTTTAGAAAATGATACTGAAAAATTAGTTGATGATGCTATAGGTTCTCTATTAAATTTAACTGATGTGTTAGAACAAGATTATTTAGAAGTTCCTAAAAAGATTCAAGAAGCAAATTCTATTATTGAAGATTCTGCAGTTGCTGTTTCAAAAGTTAATGATAAACTTTTGGAAATTAAAGACAATAATGCTTTGGTAGAGGCTAATCTTAAAGAAGCAACTATAAAATTGGATTCTTTAAAACAGGACTTAACAACTCTTTTAGGTCAATTACAATATTTAGAAAATCAATATGATGGTATTCGAGGTCTTGATGCAGAGGGTGTTTCTAAACCAATAATAACTAAGATTGAACCTATTAATAATGCTAATTCAAAATTATCTTTTACTTTTCCTTACTTAATGTTGTTGGTAATAATGTTTTTAGGATTAATGATAAGTAGTAGTTTAGTGGTTATGGATAAAACAACTAAAGCTGCTTTTAGATTATTCACGACTGCTACTAGAGATGAATATTTTGTTGCCATGAGTTTTATAACAACAATGTTAATATTGTTTATTCAAACAATTGTAGTATTAATAATAGGAGGATTATTTCTTCAAGAAACATTATTTAATAATTTTGGTGTATCAATAACTATTTTATTAATAGCCATGGCTATTTTTAGTTTTATAGGGATGATTATTGGTTATTTGACTAAGACTCAAGAAGCATCAATGATTAGTTCTTTGACAATAGGAACTATTTTGTTGTTTATTAGTAATTTAGTATTACCTCTTGAGACTATGAATAAAGTTGTTCAAGGATTAACTGCTTACAATCCTTTTGTTGTTCTTTCAGAGATGTTAAGACAATCAATGCTTTTTAGTATGCCCTTGAGTGGTGTTTATGTTAAATTAGGAATAATGTTTTTAGGAATTGTAATTTTATTGTTAGTTGTTTTAATTGTTCAAAAATCTTTTAAGAGCTCTTTTTTCAAAGGAAAACCAGGAGATTTAGATGCTAAAGCCTTTGCTTCTGTTACTGATAAAGATATTAAACCTTTAATAATTAAAAATAAAGAAATAAAAGATGTTTTTGGTTTGTTAGACTCCTTAGATTCTTTGACTAGAGCAGATTTTCATGAATTGATAAAAACAAAAGAAAAAGCAGTTAAAATTAATTCTATTTATGATTGGGTTTTAAAAGAATTAGGAGAAAAGAAATTGGCTAAGAAATTAAAGACAAATTCAAAGGAAAGAATGATCTTGGCTCTTGAGAAGTATGTTAAAAAGAAGACTAAGAAGTTGAGCAAGAAGATGTAATTCTTTTATTGTTCATTCTTTTTTATTGTTTATTCTTTTTTATTGTTTATTCTTTTTTATTGTTTATTCTTTTCTTGTTTATTCTTTTCTACATTCTTTAACATATATGAACTAAACATATAATTTTCTATTGTTATTTTATAGAATAATAATCTTTATAAAAAGTTTTATCGTAATTCTTTATCCCAATTAAGAACTGTCATAAATTTATGAATTAAATCATAAATTGATGTTTCTTCAACCAAAAACCTATTAAATAGGAATAAAATCCAAATTAAAAGGCAGAGACAAAACAACTACTTTTAAAATAATTTTTTATAATGTTTTTATAATGTTTTTCATAATAATTTTTCATAATTATAGGGGTAACAGGTGGATAAATTGAATCAAGAATTAAAAAAAGGACTAAAAATAACTAGGTATTTTACAGAAAAAGGAAAAGATGTTTTTGACTCATTTGAGTTTATTAAAAGAGAATCAACACTTAAGAATCCAGATGGTTCAACTGTTTTTGAGATGAAAGATTTAGAAGTGCCTAATTCTTGGAGTCAACTAGCAACAGATATCTTAGCACAAAAGTACATTAGAAAAGCAGGTGTTCCTCAAAAAGATGGCAGTTTAGGTTCTGAAAAATCAATTAAACAAGTAGCTCATAGAATTGTTGGTTGTTGGAGAGATTGGGGAGAAAAACACGATTATTTTTCTACTGAAGAAGATGCACAAGCATTTTATGACGAATGCGTACACATGATTATTACTCAAACTTTTGCTCCTAATAGCCCACAATGGTTTAACACAGGATTAGCATACGCATATGGTATTACAGGAAAACCACAAGGACATTATTATGTTGATCCAAAGACTGAAGAATTAAAATTATCAGAAGATGCTTATACTAGACCCCAACCCCATGCGTGTTTTATTCAAAGTGTTAGTGATAACTTAGTTAATGAAGGAGGAATCTTTGATTTAGCTCTTAGAGAAGCAAGAGTTTTCAAATATGGTAGTGGTAGTGGCAGTAATTTTTCTAGTTTGAGAGGAAAAGGAGAAAGACTTAGTGGTGGTGGTTCTTCTTCTGGTCTTATGAGCTTCTTAAAAATATTTGATGTTGTTGCAGGCGCTATTAAATCAGGAGGAACAACTAGGAGGGCTGCTAAAATGGTTTGTTTAGATGTTGATCATCCTGAGATTGAAGATTTTGTTATGTGGAAGTATAAAGAGGAACAAAAAGTTGTTGATTTAGTAGCAGGTAGTAAAGTTGCTCGAAAACAACTTGGTGAAATCTTAGAAGTTGCTCAAACTACGAATACTGATTGGAAGAATAATAAAGAATTAAGAAACGCCATGAAAAATGCTATGAAATTAGGGATTAGTGTTAATTATATTTTTAGAATTTTGGCGCTTGTCGATCAAGGATTAGCTGAGAATGATTTTGATGTTTTTAATACTCATTTTGAAAGTGAAGCTTATTCAACTATTAGTGGTCAAAATTCTAATAATTCTATAAGACTTAGTAATGATTTTTTAGAGGCTGTCAAGAATAAGACTAAGTGGAATTTGATTAATAGAACTGATGGGAAAGTTTACAAAGAAATTGAAGCTGTTGATTTATGGAACAAGATTTGTTTAGCAGCTTGGCACTCAGCAGATCCAGGTGTTCAGTTTGATACAACTATTAATGAATGGCATACTTGTCCTGCTTCAGGACGAATAAATGCTAGTAATCCTTGTAGTGAATACATGTTTCTTGATAATACTGCTTGTAATCTTGCAAGTATTAATTTAGTTAAGTTTTATGATGCTGAAAAAGATTTTTTTGATGTTAAAGGTTTTAGACATGCTACTAGACTTGCAACTATCGTCCTTGAAATTAGTGTTTTAATGGCTCAATTTGTTGGTCCTGAAATGGCCGAGCTTAGTTATAAGTTTAGAACTCTTGGTTTAGGTTATGCTAATATTGGTTCTTTACTTATGAGGAAAGGATTGGCTTATGATGATGATAAAGCAAGAACAATAGCTGGTGCAATAACTGCTATTCTTACTGGTCAAGCTTATCTTACTAGTGCTGAAATGGCTGGTGTGCTTGGTGCTTTTAATGGTTTTGAAGAAAACAAGGAACACATGTTAAGAGTAATTAAAAATCACCGAAGAGCTGTTTATGATGTTTCTAAAGAGGATTATGAAGGTTTAACAATATTTCCTATGGCTATTAATCAAGAGTTATGTCCTGATTATTTATTAAAAGAAGCTAAAGAATCCTGGGATCAAGCATTGGAGCTTGGAGAAATTAATGGTTATCGTAATGCTCAAGTAACTCTTTTGGCCCCTACTGGAACTATTGGTTTAGTCATGGATTGTGATACTACTGGTGTAGAGCCTGATTTTGCAATGGTTAAGTTTAAAAAACTTATTGGTGGTGGTTATTTTAAGATTGTTAATCAAGCAGTACCTGTTGCTCTAAAAAAGCTTGGTTATTCAGAAGAAGAAATTAATGATATTGTTGATTACGCTGTTGGTCATGGCTCATTAAATGGTTGTAAAGTTATTAATTCAAAGATTCTTTTAGAAAAAGGTTTGTCAAAAGAAGTTATTGAAAAAATTGAAGAAGGTATGAAGGATGCTTTTGACATTTCTTTTGTTTTTAACAAGTATACTATTGGGGAAAAAGAATTTGGTAAGTTAGGATTAAAAGAAGATAGTGAGCAATCTGTTCTTGAACAATTGGGATTCTCAAAAGAGGATATTAATCGTGCTAATGAATTTGTTTGTGGAACTATGACTGTTGAGGGGGCTCCTCATTTAAAAGATGAACACTTACCGATTTTTGATTGTGCTAATAAGTGTGGTAAGAAAGGTAAACGATTCATTAGTTATTTAGGTCATATAAAGATGATGGCTGCTGTTCAACCATTCTTATCAGGTGCTATTAGTAAAACTGTTAACATGGATAACTCTGCTCTTGTTAAAGATATTGAAACTGCTTATATGACTAGTTGGAAGTACATGGTTAAAGCTAATGCTCTTTACAGGGATGGTTCTAAATTAAGTCAGCCATTAAATACTGTTGTTGAGGATTTTGATATTTCTATGGATGAGGACGAGGATGCTAATTCTCCTGAGATAGTTCATCAAAGAATTATGAATAGGATTAAACCTTTGCCTCCTAGGAGAAAAGGATTTATTCAAGAAGCAAGCATTGCTGGTCATCCTATAAGTTTAACAACTGGCGAGTATGATGATGGTGCTCTTGGAGAGTTAAAGATTGAAATGTATAAGGATGGTAGTCCTTATAAGAGTTTGATGAATGCTTTTGCAAAAGCAATTACTCTTGGTTTACAATATGGTGTTCCTGTTGAGGACATGGTTGAAGAGTTTACTTTTCAGGGTTTTGATCCTTCTGGAATGGTTATTGGCGATAAGGCCATTAAGCAAGCTAGTAGTCCTATTGATTACATTTTCAGAGTTCTTGGAATAGAATACGCTGATAGGAAAGACTTGGCTCATATTAAAGATTTTGAGACTAAGAGAGATGCTAAGAAAGAGACTAAGAAAGACACTTCAGATGTTTTAGAAACAGATAGTAAAAAAGAGAAAAGTAATTACGGGGAACTGAGTGAAGAACAAAAAGCAATTAAAGAAGCAAAATCTAAAGGTTACACTGGGGAAGCTTGTCCTAGTTGTGGAAGTATGAGATTAAAAAGAAACGGAACTTGTATGCTTTGTGAGGATTGTGGTTCAACAACAGGTTGTAGTTAAGATTAGTGTTGTTTAGACATTTTTTAATAAAACTAGTAAAGGCTTTTTAAGAATCGTTTTGTGTCTTTATGTTTTTTAAACTAATAATGTTATAGTATTAATAGTATTAATTAAACTCATTTTTTTTGTTATCTTCTATTATTTTTTATTTTAAAAATGAACTAAACAGCAAACCTTTTTAAATCCATTCTAATTATTTATTTTCTATGGCGTCGAGTGATGATTCAGCTAAGAAAAAAGAAACAGAGAAAGATAAAAGTTCTAAAGATATTTCTAAACCTTTTGAAAAGATTCGTAAGAGAGATGGAAGAATAATAGTTTATAATCTTAAAAAAATAGAGGATGTAATAGAACGTGCTTCTAAAAGCATAGGTTTGGATTTGGATTTTAAAGATATTGCGTTAAAGGTTGAGAAGAAACTTGTTAAGGAGCACGAACACAAATCTGGAGCTAGAATTCCTGATGTCGAAGAAATACAAGATTTTGTTGAAGAAGTGCTTATTGAAGCAGGTCATAGAACTCTTGCTAGAAGTTTCATGCTTTATCGAGAGCAAAAGAGCATTGAGCGTTCTGCTAAAAATGCTCTTATAGGGAAAAAGGTAACAACTCAGCTTAGTTTAAATGCTCTTAATCTTTTGAAAGAGAGATATTTGTTAAAAGACGAGAAGAGTAATTGGTACGAGACTCCTGAAGAAATGTTTGAAAGGATTGCTTCTTTTATTGCTAAGGCTGAACTAGTTTATTCTAAGGATGATGCTTTTGAAAAAAAATGGAAGAATCGTTTTAAAAGGATTATGCGTAACTTAGATTTTTTACCTAATAGTTCTTGTATGATGAATTCAGGCACTGAGCACCCTCAATTAGCTAGTTCTATAGCCATTCCTATTAGTGATAGTTTAGAAGGAATTTATAAAGGATTATATGATGCTGCTGCTAGTCAACAAGAAGGTGCAGGAACAGGTTTTGATTTTTCTAAACTTAGACAAAAAGGCAGTAGAGTTAAGGGAAGATTAGGTGCTGCTTCTGGTCCTCTTAAATTTTTGAAATTATATAATGATTCTGCAAACACTATTCTTCAGTCTGGAAGAAGAATGGGTGCTAACATGGCTTTAATTGATGTTCATCATCCTGATGTGTTGGATTTTATTACTGCAAAAACTCATGATAATACTCTTGAAAATTTTAATATTTCTATATTGCTTGATGATGTTTTTATAAAAGCAGTTGTTATGGATGAGGATTATGAATTAATAGATCCTGTTACTAAAGAAGTTGTTAGAAAAATGAATGCTAAACAAGTATTTGACATATTAGTTGCTACTGCTTGGAATCAGGCTGATCCAGGTGTTATGTTTAAAGAAAGAATTTTACAGGATAATCCTCTTCCTGATTACAAGTTTTTTGGAACTAGTCCCTGTGCTGAGATGATTCTTGGAAAGTATGAACAAGGTTTTTTAGGGAGCATTAATCTTGCTAACTTTGTTGGTGCTGATGGAGAAATAGATTTTAGAAGATTGAAAGAAGTTATTCATATTGGTGTAAGATTTTTAGATGATGCCATAGATGTTAGTGATTATCCTTTATTGCCTGCTGAGAAGAGGATGAAAGCAACTAGAAAAATAGGTTTGGGGGTTATGGGTTTAGCTCATATGCTTGTTCAAATGAATGTTTCTTATGACTCAAACAAAGCTTTAGAAGTAGTTGATAAGTTAATGTCTTTTATTAAGGAGGAGGCTGAGAATGCTTCTGAAATTCTTGCTAAAGAGAGAGGCGTTTTTTCTGTTTATAATAAAAGTATTTTTTCAAAGGATTCAAAATGGTTTAAAGGAGGAAAAGTCAAAAAATTAAGACATGCTAGTTTATTGGCTATTAGCCCTACCGGTAGTAGATCTATGATTGCTGAGACTAGTAGTGGAATTGAACCTTTGTTTGCTCTTAGTTATGTTAAGAGGGCTCTTGGCGGTAGAGAATTTCATTATCTTGATCCTTATTTGAGAAATAAACTTATAGGTGAAGGCATTTTTAGTGATGAACTTGTTGAGAAAATAAGTAATTTTGGTTTACAAAATCTTGAAGAAGTTCCTGAGTTTATTAAAAAAATATTTGTTACTGCTTATGATATTAGTTCGGATTGGCAGGTTAAGATGCAATCAGTTGTCCAAAAATATGTTGATAACGCTGTTAGTAAAACTGTTAATCTTCCTAATGATGCTTCTTTATTAGATGTTGAAAATGTTTTTTTATTAGCTTATAATCTTTCTTGTAAAGGTTGTACTATTTATAGAGATGGTAGTAAGTCTAATCAAGTTTATACTATGAATAATATTATTAATTCTAGAAAGAAAGAAGATTCTAAAAATATTCGTAAAGAGTTGAGAGAACAGTTTTTGAACAATACTACTCTTACTGAGTTTGATAAATGATTAATTAAAAAATTCAAAGGTAAAAAGGTTAAAAAGGTAAAAAAATGGAAGCGAGTATTGAAGAGAAATCAAAGATTTCTAAGCATATAAGCGAAGATTGTGTATTTTGTAAAATAGTTAGAGGAGAGATTCCTTGTCACAAAATTTTTGAAGACGATGACTTCATTGCTTTTTTAGATATAAAACCCATAAATAAAGGTCATACTCTTGTTGTTCCTAAGACTCATTTTAAAGATTTATTTGATTTTCCAGTTATTCTTGAGGAGAAATTCTTGAATTTTTTGAAGAAAGTGTCTTTTGCTGTTAAAAAAGCAGTTGGTGCTGATGGTCTTAATGTTGCTATGAATAATGGTGAAGCTGCTGGTCAGGTTATTTTTCATCAACACACACATATTATTCCTCGATTTAAGGATGATGGTTTGAAGACTTGGCCTGATAAAGAGTTTTCTAATGAAGAATTAGTTAAGATTAAAGCTGAAATTATTAAAGAACTTTAAAAGTGTGTCACTAAAAAAAAATTGTTCTTTGAGTTACTTGGGATAAATCCTTGCTCTTCGTAACCTTTAAAAACTCTTATTTTTTCTTTTCCTCTATAACTGACTTAGTGATTTTTGCGGATGTAGTTTAGTTGGTTATAGCGCCAGACTCATAATAATGAGTGATGAGCCAAACAGGCAATGATTAATATGGTGTTTGCTTGGCCTCTATGAGATATCTGGAGGTCGGGAGTTCAAGTCTCCCCATCCGCATATTTTTTTCTTATTTTTTTGTTTTTCTTTTTATTTTTCCTTTTCTCCATCATAAAAAATTGTCATACTTCCTCATACTTTTTCAAAATATTTATAAATGACCGCAAATTATCCGGTTTTATAGTTGTTTTTCATTAATTCGAAATCAGTTTTAAATTGGTTTTAAATTAGTTTTGAATCAATAATAGTTAATAACAATTTTCTAAAAAAAAGATGTGAACAAAAAAACAGAGAGGCAATCCTATGAAACAAAGAGTTACTTTGACAATTGATAAAGAAATATTAAAAAAAATTGATTCTATAACTGATGGAATTTTATTAACCAATAGGAGCCACGCAGTTGAAAGCATTCTTAGAAGTAGCTTGAAAGGAAAGATCCCAAAGCAAGCCTTGTTATTAGCCTCAGGTTCTAAAGAAACAATGGATTTTCAAGGAAAACACCGTGCTTTGATAGAAGTTAATGGAAAAACTTTGATAGAACACAATTTAGATTACTTAAAAAGTCAAGGAGTGGAAGAAATAATAGTTGGTTTAGGTTACCAATCAGACCAGATAAAAACAGTTCTTAAAGATTATCCTGGTTTAAGATTCATAGAAGAACCAGAAGATATTCCTTCAGGATCAGCAGGCATAATCAAGAAAGCTGCTAAATATTTTGAAGAAGGATCATTCATAGTGGCTAACGCGACTGATTTAAAACAAATAAATCTTGAAAAAATGTATTCTGAACACAAAAAAAATAATTGTAATTTAACAATAGCTTTAACAACTGTGAAAGATCCAGAACGATACGGAGTAGCTCTTCTTGATGGACAAAAAATAACTAGATTCATACAAAGACCTAATTCTGTAGACGCTGTAGGGAACTTAATAAACGCAGGATTATATCTTGTAGAAAAAGAAGCTTTAGAACTTATTCCAGAAGGTTTTAGCACTTTAGAAAACGATTTATTTCCTAAACTAACTAGGATGAATTCTCTTAATGGTTATGCATTTCCAGGTACTTGGATTAATCCTAAGAGTGATGAAGAAATTGCAATAGCAAACAAGATTTGGAAATAATACAAGTTTTTATACCAAACATTTTTAAAAATTCATGTGAACTCATGAATGTTAAAAACCGCAGGTTTTTTAAACTTTAATTCTAAAAATTTATTCACGGGGTAAATAATTATTTATTGAAGATTGTGATTATAAATATTAAAGGTGATTTTTAATGGCCGGAATTTACAAAGGATATGATATAAGAGGAATTGTTCCTCAAGATTTAAACGATGAAACAGCTTACAAAATAGGTGTCGCATTCGCCTCACTTAATAAACCAAAAGAAGTCATAATAGCTAATGACATGAGAAAAAATGGTATCTCATTAAAAGCACAACTCATTTTAGGATTAACTTCTATGGGTGTCAATGTTGTGGATATGGGTTTAGCAACAACCCCTATGTTTTATTACGCAGCTAAGAATTATGATGCTGGATTAATAATAACAGCTTCTCATAACCCTGCAGAGTATAATGGTTGTAAGATGTGTCTTCGAGGAGCAAAAGCATTAACTTACGAATCAGGCATTAAAAAGATAGAAGAATTTGTTAATAATTGGGGTGAAGAAGCAATAAAGAAACAACAAGAAACTTTAGAACCTGGAACAATTATTCAAAGAGATTACTTAGAAGAATTCATGAATTTTTCGCTTAGTTTCTTAGAAATAACAAAACCTGTGAATTTAATAATGGATGCTGGTAATGGGATGTCATCATTAACTTACAACGAGTTAGAAAGAAAAACTAATCTAATAAAAATTGAAAAAATGTTTTTTGAAAGAGACGGCAGTTTTCCTAATCACGAAGCTAACCCTATGAAAGAAGAAGCACTAACTGAAATTCAAAAAAGAATTAAAGAAAACCCTGGAAAATACAAATTAGGAATAGTCACTGATGGTGATGGAGACAGATGCGTTTTTGTTGATGAAAAGGGAGAAGCTATAAGAGCTGATTACATCACTGCAATAATAGCAGAGAAATTATTAAAAAAGAATCCTGGAAGAACAATTCTTTATGACTTAAGAAGTAGTAACTCTGTAAGAGAACACATCCAAGAGAAAGGTGGTAAACCATTAATGACTAGAGTAGGACACTCATACATAAAAGAAATTATGCTTAAAGAAAACGCTTTGTTTGGAGGAGAACTAGTAGGACATTTTTATCCTTTAGAAACTAATACTACTGAGAATACTTTGTACTGCTTATTTCAAATCTTGAATTTACTAGAAGAGAAAAAAGTAACTCTTAGTAGTTTAGTTAATCCTTTAAGAAAATACTCTTACTCAGGAGAAATAAACACTAAAGTAGAAAGTGATGAAAAAGCTTTAGTTGTTCTTAATAAATTAAAAACAAAATATTCTAAAGGAAAACTAATCGAAATAGACGGTGTTAGAATTGATTATGAAGATTTTTGGTTCTCTGTTCGTAAAAGCAATACAGAACCAGTCATTAGACTAATAGTAGAAGCTAAAACAGAAGAAATAATGGAAAAGAAAAGAGATGAAATACTAGGAATTATAAGGAATTGAGAAGAGAAAATGAATTAAATTTTTTTAATAATTCTTCAATTTTAATTAGAACTCCTACAATAACCTATTGTTCCTGAATCAACTACGATGTTGCCTAAACAAGAAGTTCCTGAAACGCATTGATTACAATCAACATAGCAAGTATATGTTTCAGGTATTGTTAAGTCATTATTACATTCACAATTATTATTAACACATTTTTTTAGGTGATTTTGATTTGTAGAATCGGTGTAAGGACTACAATCATTATCGATAATACATTCAACACAACTATAATCACTTGGATTACAAACTTGGTCATTAGCATCACAATCTTCATTAGTAACCCATTCATTACAAGTGTCACCTTGACTACAGATTAAAGAAGTTTTACCATCATCACTACACTTCTTTTCATTAAGAGTGCACTCATCAGGACAAGCACAACTTCGAGGTTCAACACTATTTTGTTCCCAATAAGATTTACTTCCTACTTTGTCAGGGTCGTATAAACAATAATAATCTCCTAAGCTATTACACTCATTTCCACTTAAACAAATATTCCAAACTTGATTAACACATAAATAGAACTCCCCCATGATAGAACCTGAACTAAAACATGTTCCTAAGTTATTAACGCAATCATCAGAGTTAGGACATTCTTTGCTAATTGTTTCATCAACTACAATGTTTGAATCAGGCCAATTAACAGCATTATTAGTCTTATAATAAATTATGTTTTTACAACTTGAAGAACAATCAGTTCCTATATCACAAGAAACCCAGTTTCCTGAATCACAATATTTTCCTTGAATTTCTTCACACTCATTACTAGAGTCGCAAGTTACCCAATTGTGTGTTGAATTACATATTTGATC
>Ga0114934_10001400_pt1 | contig 15683 bp, 9 predicted proteins | sample 4SBtaG_2_FD_99695 | JGI IMG/M metagenome (GOLD analysis project Ga0114934, IMG submission 99695) | Deep subsurface microbial communities from Kolumbo volcano to uncover new lineages of life (NeLLi) - 4SBTROV10_white metaG | ecosystem: Environmental > Aquatic > Marine > Volcanic ... | reverse complement strand
TACTGTTAAAGTTTTGTCTTGGTATGATAATGAATGGGGTTATTCTAACAGAGTTGTTGATTTATTGAAAAAAATGGCTACTATTTAAATTTTATATAGGGAGAGTTTCGGCTCTCCCTATTTTTAATCTTATACAAGGATAAAATAATGTATAATAAAAAAACCGTTCGTGATATTGACTTAAATGGTAAAACAGTTATAATGCGTGCAGATTTTAATGTTCCTCTTGATGATACACAAACTATTACAGATGATACTCGCATTAAAGCCGCTTTACCAACTATTCAATATATTCTTGATAATCAAGCTTCTTTGATTTTGATGTCTCATTTAGGTAGGCCTAAAGGTGAAGTTAAATCTGAATTTTCTTTAAAACCTGTTTCTAAAAAATTAAGTGAACTTTTGGATAAACCTGTTGAGTTTGTCTCTGATTGCATTGGAGAAGAAGTAAAATCAAAAGCCAAAGGTTTGCAAGCCGGTCAAGTGCTTTTATTGGAGAATTTGCGATTTCATAAAGAAGAAACTGATAATGATGAAAATTTTGCTAAGGAATTAGCTTCTTTAGCTGATGTTTATGTGAATGATGCTTTCGGTACTGCACATAGAGCGCATGCTTCTACAGAAGGAATTACAAAATTTATGGATATCGCAGTAGCTGGATTTCTTATAGGAAAAGAAGTAGATTTTTTGGGCAAGGCTTTGGAAAATCCTAAGAAGCCTTTTGTTTTGGTTTTAGGGGGAGCTAAAGTTTCTAGTAAAATCGGGGTTATTGAACATCTACTTAGTAAAGTTGATTCTATTTTAATTGGTGGAGGAATGGCTTATACCTTTTTAAAATCAAAAGGTTTGCCAATTGGTAAATCTATGTTGGAATCAGAGAAACAGACTGTGGCATTTGAAATTTTAAAAAAAGCTAGTGAAAAGGGTGTTACTATTTATTTACCTGTTGATCATATTGCAGTTGAAAAATTTGATAATAAATCAAAAAAATATAAAATCCCACAAGATAAATTCCCGGAAAATTTAATGGGTGTTGATATCGGGCCCAAAACTGTCGCCTTATATAAAAAAGTTTTAAAAAAAGCTCAAACTATTGTTTGGAATGGCCCAATGGGTGTATTTGAAATGCCTAATTTTGCAAAAGGTACAAAAGCTGTAGCTAAAGTTTTGGCTTCAAGTAAAGCTGTTACAATAGTTGGTGGTGGTGATTCTGTGGCTGCTTTGAAACAAACTGGGTTAACTTCAAAAATTAGTCATGTTTCTACTGGTGGTGGGGCTTCTTTAGAATTTTTAGAAGGAAAAACTTTACCTGGTATTGCCGCTTTAAATGATAAATAAAATTAATTAGGAGAATAAAATGAGAAAACCTTTTATCGCAGGAAATTGGAAAATGAATAAAACCGATGAAGAAGCTGTTGCTTTAGCTGAAGGTTTAGTAAAAGAAGCAGGAGATTTGACAGATAGAACTATGTTGCTGTGTCCTCCTTTTACTTCTTTGAAATCTGTTTATGAAGTTGTAAAAAATAGTAATATTAAATTAGGTGCCCAGACAGTGTATTGGGAAAAATCTGGTGCTTATACTGGTATGATTTCTGCTGATATGCTTAAATCTGTGGGATGTACTTATGTTATTGTTGGTCATAGTGAACAAAGACAATATTTTGGTGAAACTGATGAAACTGTTAATAAAAGAATAAAGGTTTGCTTGCAAGAGGATTTACTCCCTATTATGTGTGTTGGTGAACTTTTAGAAGAACGCGAAGCCGGAAAAGCAGAAGAAGTTGTTAGAACTCAAATAACAGGTGGTTTGACTGGAATCAGTGCTGAAGATATGAAAAAAATTACTATTGCTTATGAACCTGTATGGGCTATTGGAACAGGAAAAACGGCTACTCCTGAAGATGCTGATGCTATGCATGCCTCTATTCGTTCTGTTTTAAAAGATTTATATAATGAAGATGTGGCACAAAGTGTTGTGATTCAATATGGTGGAAGTGTAAAACCTGATAATGTTGATGAATTAATGAGTAAAGAAAATATTGATGGCGCCTTAGTTGGTGGAGCAGCTTTAAAAGTAGATTCTTTTGCCCGTATTATTAAATTTCAAAATTAGGAATCATTATGAGAAAAAAACCTTTAATGCTTGTTATCATGGATGGTTGGGGCGAATCTAAAAATACTAAAAAAAATGCGATTGCTTTGGCAAATACGCCTGTTTGGGATAAATTAATAAAAGAATACCCTTATACTGAATTAGGGGCATCAGGAGAAAGCGTTGGATTGCCTGATGGCCAAATGGGAAATTCAGAAGTCGGACATTTAAATATCGGTGCTGGTCGTGTCGTGTATCAGCAGTTTACAAGAATTGATAAAAGTATTAAAGATGGTGATTTTTTTGAAAATAAAGCTTTTTTAAGCCTAACAAGTTCAGTGAAAGCTAATAAAGGTAAATTGCATTTAATGGGATTGCTCTCTGATGGTGGTGTTCATAGTCATATTCGCCATATTTATGCTTTGCTTGAATTAGCAAAAAAACAAGGATTTGATCAGGTTTATGTTCATGCTATCTTAGATGGCCGTGATACTCCTCCTCGTTCTGCTGAGATTTATATAAGAGACTTAGAAGCGAAAATGAAAGAATTAGGCATAGGAGTAATTGCTACTGTGGCAGGTCGTTACTATTCAATGGATAGAGATAAACGCTGGGAACGAACTCTTCTGTCTTATAAAGCTTACACAGAAGGTGAAGGCATTCTGGCTAAATCTGCATTGGAGGCTGTCCGAGCAGGATATGAAAGAAATGAAAACGATGAATTTGTTCAGCCTACTGTCATTACAGAAAATGGTAAACCTATAGTTGTAGTAGAAGATAATGATGGTATCATCTTTTTTAATTTTCGACCTGATAGAGCCAGACAAATTACTGAAGCTTTTACAAATAAGAGTTTTACTGGGTTTGTAAGAAATAAAACGCCTAATATTGATTTTGTTTGTATGTCACAATATGAGAAGAGTTTTGGATTGCCAGTGGCATTTCCTCCTATAGAATTAAAAAATATTTTTGGAGAATATATTAGTAATTTAGGCCTTAAACAGTTGAGGACTGCTGAAACTGAGAAATATGCTCATGTAACTTTCTTTTTTAATGGTCAAATTGAAAAACCTTTTCCTGGAGAAGATAGAATACTTGTGCCTTCGCCTAAAGTGGCTACTTATGATTTGCAACCTGAAATGAGTGCTTACGTAGTAACAGATAAGGTTGTTGAGGCTATTAAAAAAAATATTTATGATGTTATTATTTTAAATTATGCCAATTGTGATATGGTGGGGCATACAGGATTTTTAGATGCTGCTATTAAAGCTGTAGAAACTGTAGACTCTTGTGTAGGTGAAGTAATGAAAGCTATTGACGAAGTTGATGGGGAATTACTGATAACAGCTGATCATGGAAATGCTGAAAAAATGGAAGATCCAGATACAGGAAAACCACATACTGCCCATACAACTAATCCAGTTCCTTTTGTTTATTATGGAAAGAAAAAAATAAAATTTGATGAGGGTGGAATTTTAGCAGATATATCACCTACAATGCTGGATTTATTAGAATTAGAAAAGCCTGAAGAAATGACAGGACACTCTCTTATTAAATAGCGGAGGCTAATATGTTGACTTTATTGATAATATTATATGTTATTGTGGCAATAATTACAGTTTTGATAATTCTTATGCAATCGAGTAAAGCTGCAGGTATGGGACTTTTTGGTGGGTCTTCTACTGATTCTGTCTTGGGATCAGGAGGGGCTGAAATCCTGACTAAAATCACAGCTATTTTTGCCATTGTTTTTGTTTTGCTTGCTTTTAGTATTTCTTATACTGTTTCTAAGTCAAGAAGTAAATTAGATAAAGCCTTAGAAAAAGCTAAAGCAGAACAAATGAAAATACAGGAACAACAGCAAGAAGAGAAACAAAAAAGTGTATTGCCTGGTTTAACAGAATCCTCAAATATATCGAAATAGTTTTCTTTGTTTTTTTAGTCTGGGAATATCATAATTAAGTATAAAGTGCTAAGATAATAGCCTTTATTTAAAATAGATTAGTGCTTAGATAATTTATGCAAAGAATTTAAAAAATTAATAAAAATATAAATTAGTCAAATTACTATATTTTTAGTATATTATTATTTGAAAAGTATATTCACAAGGAGTTTCTATGAGTAACATACTTACAGAAAAAATAAAGCCAGAACATTTAAAAAAGATAGAGGACCTAAATAATCCTAGTTTAAATTCTTTAATAGAAGAAGTTTTGACATTGTGCAATCCTTTAAAAGTTTTTGTGTGTGATGATTCTGATGAAGATAAAAATTATATTAGACAAAAAGCTATTGAGACAGGTGAAGAAAAACAACTCAGATTAAATAACCAGACTATTCATTTTGATAATTATAAAGATCAGGCTCGTGACAAAGCGAACACTAAAATTTTAATAGAAAATGCTAAAGATTTTGACCCTAATTTAAATTCAAAAGAAAGAGATGAAGGATTAAAGGAAGTCAAAGAAATTTTAAAAAATAGTATGGAAGACAAAGAATTAATTATTCGCTTTTTTTCTCTTGGACCTTCTAATTCAGATTTTACAATTCCTGCTGTTCAATTTACTGATTCTTTTTATGTTTCACATAGTGAAGGAATATTATATAGAGAAGGGTATAAGGCCTTTGAAAAGTTAGAAAATAAAGAAAGATTTTTACGTTTCATCCATAGCCAGGGTGAATTAGAAAATGGTGTTTCTAAAAATTTGGATAAAAGAAGAATTTATATTGATAGAGACCATCTTACAGCTTATTCAACAAATACACAATATGGTGGGAATACTTTAGGTTTAAAAAAATTGGCTATGCGTCTTACTATTTATCTTGCTTCACGTGAAGGTTGGCTTACAGAACATATGTTTCTTATGGGAGTAAATGGACCAAATAATCGTAAGTCTTTTTTTACAGGGGCTTTCCCAAGTGCTTGCGGAAAAACATCAACGTCTATGATTACAGGTGAAAAAATTATAGGTGATGATATAGCTTATTTAAAAAGAAAAAATGGGAAAATATATGCTGTGAATGTGGAAAAAGGTATGTTTGGTATCATAGAAGGGGTAAACCCAGATGATGATCCTATTATATGGAAAAGACTTCATGAAAATAAAGAAACTATTTTTTCCAATATACTGATTGATAACAATAATAACCCTTATTGGACTGGCAGTGGACTTGAAGAACCTAAGGAAGGTATAAACTTTTCAGGTCCGTGGCAAACTGGAAAAAAAGATGAAAATGGTAATCTTATTCCTCCATCGCATAAAAATGCTCGATTTACATTAAGTTTAGAGACATTAGAAAACTGTGATGAAAATTTGCATAATCCTGAAGGCGTTCCTCTTAGTGGTATTATTTATGGAGGTCGAGATTCTGATACTTCTGTTCCTGTTGAAGAGGCTTTTGATTGGAAACAGGGTATTATCTGGAAAGGGGCCTCTTTGGAATCTGAAACAACCGCAGCCACATTAGGCCAAGAAGGTGTTCGTAAATTTAATCCTATGTCTAATTTAGATTTTCTTTCAGTGCCTATTAGTCAATATATTGATATGAATGTTAAAATTGCAGAAGGCGTTGATAAACTCCCTATGATTTTTTCAGTGAATTATTTCTTGCGAGATAAAAATGGTAAATTTTTAAATGACAAAACAGATAAGAATGTTTGGTTGAAATGGATGGAATTGCGAGTGCATAATGAAGTTGAAGCTCTGGAAACTCCTTCTGGTTTTATTCCTAAATATGAAGATTTGCATAAATTATTTAAATCTGTTCTTAATAAAGAGTATACAAAAGAGAATTATGAACAGCAATTTACTATTCGTATTCCTGAAAATTTAGATAAAATTGATAGAATGGAAAAAATTTTTAAAGAAAAAATTCCAAATGCATCTGAATTAATTTTTAGTGTTTTAAATGAACAGAGAAAGAAATTTCAAGATTTTCAATCTCGACTTGGTGATTATATTTCTCCTTTTAAATTGTAAATAATTTAATTAATAAGGAATTTCTTGATATTAAAGAAAGATTCTTTTTTTTATGAATTTACAAAATTCGATTTAAAAAACAAGTGTTCTATTGTTTAAAATTTATTGGTTTCAGTAATCAATAAAAAGGAGAGGATATGTTTGATAAAAAAAATTTTTTTATCGATTTTTCTCAGTTGAGCTCTGATATGCGTAAAATTTTTAATGGATTCTTGTCTAATGAAAATCCTATCTTTTCTGTTTCTGAAAAACACTGGACTCCCAATGTTGATATTTATGAAACAGAAAATGATATCGTGATTAAAATGGATTTGGCTGGAGTGAAAACCGAAGATATTCAGATTAATTCAGAAAATAATGTTTTGATTATTAGGGGTATTCGTCATAATCATTCTACAAAAGATGTAAAGCATTGTCTACAAATGGAAATTAATTATGGAGAGTTTATGAAAAAGCTTGTTATTTCTGATAAGTATGATGTATCCCGTTCTAAAGCACAATTTAAAGATGGTTTTCTTATCATTGTCATTCCAGATAGAAAAACAGTTAAAATAAAAATTAGAAGTTAATAAAGAGGTTATGTATGAATCAAAATTTTGGAGATAAAATAGAAAAATTAAAAATTTTGCCTATTCGCAATATGGTGATTTATCCCTTTCAGCTGGCTCCCATTATTGTCAATTCTCCCTCTTCTATTCAGTTAATTGATGATTGTTTGACTGAAAATAGTCTATTAGGTCTTTTTACTTTAAAAGAGGAACAAAAAAATGAGGATAGCCAAAAACTGAGTACTACTAGTTTTTATTCTGTGGGAGTTGTTGCCAAAATTTTAAAAATGATAAAATTACCTAATAATTCTATGCGTGTTCTTGTTCAAGGTCTTAATCGTTGTAAAATCACAGGTTTTGTTGAAACTAATAAAAATTATTTTGTGAGTAATGTAAAAATACTAAAAGATATAATTAAAAATACAAATAATGAAATAGCCCTCATTCGTAATGTGCGAAATTTATTTCAAGAAGTTATTTCTTATATGCCTAATTTTAATGAAGAATTGGAAATTATTATTGGTAATATTTCAGAGCCCGATAAATTAGTGGATTTGATTTCTTCCAACCTAAATATTTCTATTAAGGAAAAACAAAAATTACTTGAAACTTTGGAAGTAAAAAAAAGAGCAGAAATTCTTAATGTCCATTTGAATGAGGAACTAGAACTACTTAAATTGGGTTCTAAGATTCAAACCAATGTAAAATCAAAATTAGATAAAAAACAAAGAGAATTTTTCCTTAGACAAGAATTAGAAGCTATAAAAAAAGAACTAGGTGAGTCAGATGAAGTGGGCGAGGAGATTAAAGAATTTCAGAAGAAAATTGAAGATGCGAAACTTCCAGAAGAAGTTAAAACTGTTGCAGAAAAAGAATTAAAACGTATGTCCAAAATGCAAGTAGGGTATGCAGAATATTCTGTGATACACACTTATCTAGAATGGCTTACAGATTTGCCCTGGGCCATTGAAACAAAAGATAATTTGAATCTTACTCAAGCCAAAAAGCAATTAGATCAAGATCACTACGATTTAAATGATGTGAAAGAAGTTATTTTAGATTTTTTGGCTGTGAAAGCTTTAAAAAAAGATGTGAAAACTAATATTTTATGTTTGGTTGGGCCTCCTGGTGTAGGAAAAACCTCTTTAGGTCGGTCAATTGCAACTAGCCTAAATCGTAAATTTGTCCGAATGTCTTTGGGGGGTATTACTGATGAAGCTGAAATTAGAGGACATCGAAAAACCTATGTTGGCGCTTTGCCAGGGCGTATTATACAGGGAATTAAAACTGCAGGATCAAAAAATCCTGTTTTCATGCTTGATGAAATTGATAAATTAGGACATAGTTATAAAGGGGATCCTTCTTCTGCTTTGCTTGAAGTTTTAGATCCTGAACAAAATTTCGCTTTCAGAGATAATTATTTGGAAGTAAATTTTAATTTAGGTCAGGTCATGTTTATAGCTACAGCTAATGTTTTAGATACTATCCCTCGACCTTTGCTTGATAGAATGGAGGTTGTGCATATCCCAGGATATACGACTGAAGAAAAAATGATGATAGGAAAACGATTTTTAATTCCAAAACAACTAAAAGAAAATGGATTGAAAAAAAATCAACTTATATTGTCAAATGCTGTAATGAAAAAATTGATTATGAATTATACGCGTGAGGCAGGCGTTAGAAATTTTGAGAGAGTAATTAGAAAACTATGTCGCAAAATAGCCAGACAAATTGTTGAAAATAAAAAATATAATCCAAAATTAACAGAAAAAGAGCTTACCACTTATTTGAAACAACCTCCTTTTTTTAATGACGTAAAAGAAAGAATTAAACTTCCTGGTATTGCTACTGGTTTGGCTTGGACAGCAGCAGGTGGTGTTATTTTATTTATAGAAGCTACAAAAATGCAAGGAAAAGGAACTTTAACTTTGACTGGCCAATTAGGTGATGTAATGAAAGAATCAGCCACCTTAGCACTGGCTTACATTAGAGCAAATGCTTCTAAGTGGAATATAGATGAAAAAGTTTTTAAAGATAATAGCATTCATATTCATGTTCCTGAAGGTGCCACACCAAAAGATGGTCCTTCAGCAGGAATCACTATTGCTACAGCGCTATTTTCGATGTTTGTTAATAAAACTGTCCGTAGTGACTTTGCTATGACTGGTGAGCTAACTTTGCGTGGAAAAGTACTGCCAATAGGTGGTGTAAAAGAGAAAATTTTAGCAGCTAAACAAGCTGGTATTTATAACATAATCCTTCCTATTGATAATAAAAAAGATATTTTGGATATTGATGAAAAAAGATTAAAATCTCTGAAAATTCATTATGTAGAATACATAGATGAAGTGTTTAATTTAGTGATTAAAAATAAATAAAAGAAAAGATTGATATCTGTATAAGTTCAAAGGATTTCCGAGCGAAGACCAAATTTCGTATATTTATATTGGATTATTGGTATCAAAGCTTGTAAAAGGGACGGATGTACCCTTCGGGCATTTTTATGAGTTTATAAATTGTATCTTTTGAGCATTTTTTTAAGTTTGTCACTTTTTTGTACTCTTCCCTTATTTACAATTTGGTGACAGAGGTTAAAATTGCATGCTCTAAAAATAATTATGTTAGCTTGTTACTAAGGTTGGAACAAAAATGTCGTTAAGGTTAAATCTAAGACTAACAAGGGTTTCCAATTGAAACATATATTTGTATTTTTGTATTATCCCCATTCGTCAAGAAATTGAAATTTCGATTATCCCACAAAATTAAATATATTTGACAAAATCAAAAAAATTTCGTAAAATATAACAATTAAAGAGAGGAACCTATGCCTGAAGTGATGCGTTTTCGATTTGCCCCTAGCCCCACAGGATTTTTGCATATTGGTGGAGTGCGAACAGCTTTATTTAATTGGTTATTAGCAAAACAATCTAAAGGACGATTTGTACTCAGAATTGAGGATACAGACAAAGAACGTTCTACACAAGAATCTATAAATGCTATTTTAGATGGAATGAAATGGTTGGGGTTAGATTGGGATGAAGGTCCTAATGTAGATGGGGAATATGGGCCTTATTTTCAATCTCAAAGGTCTGATATATATCAAAAATACATTGATCAGCTTCTTGATGAAGGAAAAGCTTACAGATGCTTTTGTTCTAAAGAAGAATTAGATGCTAAACGTAAGTTAGCTGAAGAAAAAAAAGAAAATTATGTTTATGATAGAACGTGTCTTCATTTATCAGAAGAAGAAATACAAAAAAATTTAGAACAAAAAAAACCTTTTGCTATTCGCCTCAAAGTTGAACCACAGGATATTGGATTTACTGATTTAATAAGAGGCCCCATTGATTTTAAAAAATATAATTTCGATGACTTTATTATTGTTCGTCCAGATACGACACCAGTTTATAATTTTGCTGTTGTTATTGATGACGCTTTAATGCACATTACTCATGTTTTGCGAGGTGACGATCATATTTCCAATACACCAAGACAGATTTTAATTTACAGAGCTTTAGGGTTGCCTATTCCAGAGTTTGGTCATTTGCCAATGATTTTAGGTTCAGATGGATCTCGCTTAAGTAAAAGACATGGGGCTACAGCTGTACAACAATACAAAGAAGAAGGTTACTTGCCGCAAACTTTAATTAATTTTTTAGCTAAATTAGGCTGGTCTTATGATGATGCTCAGGAAATATTTTCTATTAAGGAACTTATTGAAAAATTTTCTCTTGATAAAGTTAGCAAAAATCCAGCAGTGTTTAATATTAAAAAACTCCTCTGGATGAATGGAGAATATATTAAAAAATTATCCTTAAAAGAAAAATATGAACTTTGTAAACCGTATTTTATTAAATCAGAATTTTTAACAGAGATAGAATATAAAGAAAAACAAGATTATGTTTTTAAAGTTCTGGAGCTTGTAGGTGATAGATTAAAAGTGTTAGCCGATATTTCAACTATAGTAGATTTTTTGTTTAAGGAAACAATAGAGTATGTTGAAAAAGATTATAACAAATTTATAAAACAGGAATTCGTGCTTGATTTTTTTAAGTCTCTTCTTGCTAAATTAGAAAGTTTGACTGATTTTAATAAGAAAAATGTTGAAACAGTTTTTTTGTCAACTATAGAAAAAATGGGATTACATACAGGCAAAGCCATGCAGGCTGTAAGGGTGGCTATAGTTGGAAGAGCCTCAAGCCCTGATTTGGTTTCATCTATTGTTTTGTTAGGAAAAGAGATAATTCTACAGCGATTAAATAAAATTATAACACTGGAGTCATAAAGTGGGCGCTTCGGTTTCTTTAATTACTATTTTAATTGTTTTGATTTTGCTGTTGATTTTTCGTAGACTGGACAAAAAAAATATTCAACTTAATAAAGTAAAACGATATGTTGATAGAATTATTAGTCGCCTTGAAGTCTATGAAAAAGAAAGAAGTGATTCTATTGCTCTTCAAGAAGCCAATTTAAATGAGTTAATTAATCGAGTGAATACCCTAAATAAAACTCTCAATAATCGTTTAGAAATTATGAATGAAAAACAACAAGAAATTAGTGCTTCAGAAGATACTATTCATTCTATTGGTTCTGAGGTAGAACATTTATTATCCATGATAGAGGCTATTCGTGCACAAAGCAAAGATGTTAATGTAGTAGATGAGGAAATTCAAAAGACAAAAATTGAATTGAGCAATATGAAAAAAGATTTTAGTGACTTGCAGCTATATTTTAAGGATACTAAAGAAAATTTAATTTCAGAATTACAAAATAAAACAAAAGAAACAACTGAAAATTTTTCTGTGAAAATCGATAGATTAAAAAATCAAATTCTTCTAACTGAGAAAAATTTATCAGAAAAACTAAATAATGAAAATTTTGTTTTAATGAACCTTATAAAAAAGATAAAAGATACTTTTTCTTTTTCCGAGCAAAATTTAAATAAAAAATTTGATAAATTAAGACAAACCATTTCAGATAATATAGATGCTATGAATAGTCATATAAAAAAGCAGGAAGAAGAACTTCTTAAAACGGCAACTTTCAATATTCATAAATTAGGAGAACTTGTTAAAAATATTGAAACTACACATATGAATAATAAAAACTCTATTGTTGCTGAATATAGAGAAAAGATTAAAGGTCTTCATGACTTATTGGATAGAGAAAAAGAAAAATTTGATAATCGATTTACTGAAATTAAAAATCGAACTTTAGATGAGTTAAAAATTTTTCATAATTCTTTATCACAAATTGATGCAGAACATAAAGGTATTAAATTACAAAATATGGAAGAAATGCAAAAACTTTTTCAAATTCTTTCAGATAAAGTTTCTGAGTCTAAACTGGATTTTCAGCAAATTGAACAAAAAGCAAAAATTGAATTTGATAAAAAGCTTGATGCCTTACATAAAACTTTGGAAGAAAAAGAAGCTTCGCTTTTAAATAAAGCAGAAACCAAGGTGGCTAAGTTATCTGATAAGGTATCTGCTATTACACAACAGTACTCTAAAGAAAAAGAGACTATTCAAAAGATTATAAATGAAAAAATTGCACAACTTAATAAAAAATCTTCTGATATACTCAAAAAAGTTGAAATTTCAGAAAAAAATATTGAAGCTAATATCCGGAACGTAATAAAATCAACAGAATCTAGATTGCAAAATTTGGAAAATCAGAATGTAAAACTTCTTAAAAATGATTTAAATATAAATAAAAAGAGATTTACAGAAGAGTTGGATTCTAAACTTTCTATTATGAATGATGGACTCGAAAAACACATTCATCTTTTAAATACGATGGTAGAAAATGCAAAGAAGGATCTGCTTGAAAATAAAGACAAGAACTTGCTTGAACTGGATAAAAAATTAACAAAAATACGAAATGATGTGAATCATACAAGTGAACAATTTTCATCTTTGGAGGAACAACTTTTAAAAAATACCAAAGAGCGTATTAGAGGTGTAAATAAAGAATATGAAAATCGATTTTCTGAACTCGATGGACAATATAAAGAATTTGAAAAAACTCTCATGCTAAACATCAGCAAGGATATATCAAAGTTTCAGGATAACTTGGCTCTTGTTTTAGAAAAGTACCAAAAATCAGAAAATCAACTTTTGTCTGATACAAAAATCAAAATTTTAAACTTTGAGCAAACTTTAAGTAAACTAACAGACCAAATGAAAGCCATTGAAAGTGAACACAAAAATAAAATTAAAGTTTCTTTTTCGAATTTATCTGACTCTCTGAAAACAAAAGCTTTAGATTTAGAAAAAAAATTAGTGACAAAAAGTAAAGAAGTTATTGAAAAACATAAATTAGATAGTCAAAAATTGGCAGAGAATATTAAAAAATTAGAATCTTCCTTAAAATCGAAAGAATCAACTGTTGTAAAAAATTTTAACAATTCTTTAAAATCCTTTCAATCAGAATTAGAGAAGATTAAATTAAAAGCCACTAAAACCTCTAATGCGTTAGTAGACGATAATAGAAAAAAAATTGAAAAATTGTCTAAACTTTTAGAAAAAAAACTGCACAATAACGATAAAATGCTTTCCCAATCTATTGTTTCTATGAAAGAAAAAGTCAAAAATGAAGTTAAGTTAGTCAAAGATGAGCTTTTTGATTTGAAGCAAACATCCTCTCAAAGTATTGATAGAGCTGTTGAAAAGTCTAAGGAACACTTTGCAACATTAGAATCTTCTTATAAGAATTTGACAAAAGAGTCTCGTGAATTAGAGAAAAATTTTGAATCCACTTTGAAAGATTATGTTAAACGATTTAATAACTCGATGGCAAAGACTACAGAAGAGTTTGCAAAAAAATTACGCGTAACAGAAAAATCTACATCGCAGGCTTCAAAAGAATTTTTGTTGCAGCTGCAGACTGAATATGAAACAGCAAAAAAAGAATTAATAGAAAAATCTGATAGACTTATTAAAAAAGAATTTAGTAAAGTGGAAGAGTTATCTGAGAGAGTTAACGAAATAAATAAAACTATTGAAAATTTCTTATCTAAAACTAAGGTGCTTAATGATGCTGATAAAATCAAAAACCAACTTCAAATACAACTTCGTAATTTTACATCTGAGTTAAATACAGTAAAGAATGAACGAAAATCTTTAAGTAAATTGGAACATAAAATTACTTCTTTGAAAAAATATGGAGAAAGTGTAGAAAATCAAATTTCAAAAATAAGACGTGAAAAAACAGAAGTTTTAGCCATTGCTAAAGAGGTAAGTACACTTAGTGCTACTATCGAAGATTTAAAGATGAAAATGAATTTATTTAAAAAGGAAAAATCTCAAATTATGGCTTTAGGAGATAAATTTAAATCTCTGGATAGCTTAACTAAAAAAGTTAATAAAAATTTAGAGGTCTTTTCAGATAAGGAAACAGAGGTTAAAAGTTTGGCTAATGCTATAACATCGCTCTCTGGTACTTATGAAAAACTTGAGAAAAAAGCAGTGAAAAATGATTCTAATTTAGAAGATTTTGAGATGCGTTCTTCTAGAATGAGAAAAGAGTTAGAAAAATTAGAGGCAAAAGCCATGTCCCTTAGTGATGTAGAAGCCAAGTTTAAAAATTTAGAACATAAATTAGGCGAGATTGATCCAATTGTTACTTTTGTTGATGAAAAAATTGCCCAATTAACAAAGTGGAAAGATTGGGCTACCCCAACAGAAGAAAATTTAAAGGAATATTTGGATTTAGCTGATGCTAAGATTGAAATGCTGAAATCAACCTTAGAGCGTATAAATACCACTGTATCTCGTAGTACGTCTAATATTAAAAAGACTCAACCTACAATTGAACGTGAAAGCTCTATGGCTGGTATTTCTAGAGAACTTGAACAAAACATAATGGATTTATATTTGAATGCTGGTTGGGACATGCAAGCTTTGGCTGATACATATAAATTGTCTTTGGCTCAAATTAGAAATATAATCAAAAAAAATAATTCTTAGTTTATACAAATCTCTAAGAGAATCAAATATAAGAAAGTGTCTGTCCCATATTTTTGGAAATAAATGTGACTGTCATCTTCGGGCTTCGGAGATTTTTACGGTTTTACTAAATAAGGACATGTACACTGTAGATTTTGGAGACTATGGTGTCAGAGGTCAAGTTTTGTGTATCTCAATTGGATATTTGGTGTCAGAGGCCAAGATTCCTATTGTCATGGCGAGCCTACGCATACGGCGTGGCCCAATGGTCGAAAAAGAAAAATTTGGGTGTCAGAGGTCAAGATTTGCATATCTCAATTGGATTTTTGGTGTCAGAGGATAAAAATGTCATATTGTGCCCAAAAATTATTCTATTAATTCGAAATTTAATAGGCGAACATCTTTACAAATTGAAAAATAGGGGTCAGAGTTTAAAATTTAGAGCGTAAAATTTCAGTTTTAAAATCAAATAGTCGAGATTTACGACTCAGGTATTCAATAATTTACATAAATATCAAAATTTCGGATCTAAACTAAAACTATTATGCTTCTGAAATCACGACTTTATTTTTTCCACTGTTTTTGGCTTGGTACATGGCTTCATCAGTTCTTTGAATAAAGTCTTCTTTTGTTTCATTAGAGCGAAATTCAGCCACTCCCACGCTCACAGTAATTTTTAGTTCTAAATCTTGATATTGAAAATTATAATTTTCAATAATACTTCTGATTTTATCCCCAATTTCAAAAGCATTTTCTAAATTTGTCTCTGGCAATAAAACAGTCATTTCTTCGCCTCCGTATCTGAAAGCAGAATCAGTTTTCCGAATATGTCCTTTGATTAAAGAGGCAATTGTTTTTAAAACATAATCGCCAGCTTGATGGCCATAAGTATCATTAACTTTCTTGAAATTGTCAATATCCATAAGAAGTAAAGATAAAGGTCGGATTCCTTTTTTTATAGTTTCATCTAATTTAAGTTGAAAAAAACGATGTAAATAAAGTTTTGTCATACCATCTGTAATTGCCAAATTGTAAAGAATTGAATTTTTCATTGCAAAAGCCACTTGTTTGGAAATAAAAGAAATATCTTCTAAATTGAATTGTTCTTGCGACT
>Ga0114934_10001398_pt1 | contig 15691 bp, 17 predicted proteins | sample 4SBtaG_2_FD_99695 | JGI IMG/M metagenome (GOLD analysis project Ga0114934, IMG submission 99695) | Deep subsurface microbial communities from Kolumbo volcano to uncover new lineages of life (NeLLi) - 4SBTROV10_white metaG | ecosystem: Environmental > Aquatic > Marine > Volcanic ... | reverse complement strand
TGTTTGCAGAGAAATTCATGGAATATGGAGAGGTTGTCATGGATGGGAAGGAGAAGGAGGGAAAACTTCCCCGTTCATACATCAAAAGCGTCGGCGCCTTTCTCAATGCGTGGGTGGGGCTTGACGAACGATGGGCAAAGCTAATAGTTGACGAGACGGGAAGAAATCCACGCCTTGAATATTACTGCCTGGATGCTTCAATTGCTGCCTCTGTCATAAATGAGTTTCATGCTTCCATACACATGTCAGGAACGTTATCACCTCTAGAAGAATACAGGGATTCCCTTGCCCTTAAAAATGCCGAGCTGGTATCATTCCCATCTCCCTTCCCAAAGGAAAACAGAAAGATTCTCTACACAGGGGGCATAAGCACCCGCTACCAGGAACTCAATGATGAAATGCTTAGTTCAATAGAGAAAAAAATCATTTCTATATGTAACTCGTTTAACAAAAACACAGCCATATTTTTCCCCTCGCATGCAATGCTGGAAAGATTTTTAAAAATGGGCATCGCCAGTTCAATAAAGAGGAAGCTATACATAGAGGAAAGGGGTGCCAGCCAGCGCAAACTCATGGAGGAAATAGAAAAATTTAAAGAAAAAGGAGGCGTCCTTCTCTCTGTGATAGGCGGGAGGATATCAGAGGGCATGGATTTTCCCTCAGAAGAACTGGAGATGGTAATACTTGTTGGCATCCCGTATCCGCCCCCTTCAGCCCGTCAGCAGGCTCTGCAGAAATATTATGACAAAAAATTCGGGAGTGGATGGAAATATGCATTTGAAGCTCCCACTACAAGAAAAATGCTGCAGGCAATAGGGCGGCTGATAAGGGAGAAGAGCGACAGAGGCGTTGCAATCATCCTGGACGAGAGAGCTGCGAGATTCAGGAAATATGTTGAAATGAGAAGGGCTGATGATCTGCTCGGGGAAATAAAGAAGTTCTGGAGTGCTTGACAAAAATTTTATTCGCTTTGTGGCAGAGCCTTGCAGGGACATTGCAAAAAATCCTGAACAGGTAACGAGGAAACAGAATAGGGAAATACATCCTATTAATTGCATAGAGTCGGGCCACATACTTATACTGGATTTCAATCTGCCGTGAAGCTAATGAATAATTACAGAATAGCAAAAACTCTGGATAATCCATTCTCCTCCCTTCTCCTTTTCATTAATTCGCGTTTTTCACCAAAAAATTATATAACCCGCCTTGTATTATCGGGCTGGAACCAACCCGAAAGATTTAAGAAATATCATCTATTGTGGGGGACACGGTAAAATGTTAAATGATACTTTGGCAAACGCTATGTCAGCGATAAAAAACGCGGAAAGGGCAGGTAAAAGGGAATGTATAGTAAAGCCCGCAAGCAAGCTAATAGGCAGAGTCCTTAAGGTTATGCAGGATAATGGCTACATAAGCTCATTCGAATGGGTGGATGACGGCAAGTCTGGAATGTTCAATGTAACACTTAAAGGAAGTATAAATGATTGTAATGTAATTAAGCCGAGATATTCAATAAAGAGAGATGAATTCGAGAAGTGGGAATTCCGATTCCTGCCCGCAGAAAACTTCGGTGTGCTGCTTGTTTCAACAACAAAAGGCATACTCTCTCACTATGATGCGAAGAAGGAAGGCATAGGGGGAAAGCTGCTGGCATATGTATATTAGGTGATCTGATGAAAATACCGTTTGCGATTAAAGAAATAGAAATCCCCGAGGGCGTTCAGGTAGAGATTGCAGATAATATGGTCAGGGTTGAGGGCCCAAAAGGAAAATTGGAGAGGGAGCTGAGCTATCCCCACATCAGCATTAAAAAGGAGGATTCCAAGGTTATAGTAAGATGCGAATTGCCAAAAAAATCGGAAAAAGCTCTGGTGGGAACATTTGCAGCTCATATAGAAAATATGATAAAGGGTGTTACCAAAGGGTTTGTCTATAAAATGAAGGTTGTTTACTCTCACTTTCCGATAAAGGTTTCGGTAAAGGATGGAGAAGTGCTTATAGACAATTTCCTTGGCGAGCAGTACCCGAGAAAAGCGAAAATTTTCGGAGATGTTAAAGTGAGGGTGGAAAAAGATGACGTAATCCTGGAGGGAATTGACAGGGAGCAGGTCGGGCAGACAGCTGCAAATATAGAACATGCAACTCACGTTAAGAATAGAGATATAAGGGTGTTTCAGGACGGAATATATATAACTTCAAAGGGTGAATAAAATGGAGGAAGAAGAAGTGGAAATAGTTGAGGAAGGGGCATACGTTCCTAAGAAAAAGCCTGTGATGGATGAGGGAGTAAAAGAACTTCTTTCCTCCAAGAAAAAGCCCAAGTTTAAGAGGCAACAGTGGTATCAATTTAAGCGACTCAAAGATAAGTGGGCAAAACCGAAGGGATTACATTCAAAACTCAGGAGAGGCTACAGATACAGATTGCCAATACCCAGGATAGGATACAGAACCCCGAAAAAGATAAGGGGGCTGCATCCATCAGGATTTAGAGAAGTGATGGTTTACAATTTAAAGGGCATGGAAGGGTTGAATCCCGAAAAAGAGGCGATACGAATTCACGGCAGGGTTGGAAAGAGGAAGAGAGAGGAGATACTCAAAAAGGCAGATGAGATGGGAATACGGGTGTTGAATAGGGGGATTTAAATGAATCTTAGAAATCAACGAAGAATAGCGGCAGAAGTGCTGAAGTGCGGCAGGCACAGAGTATGGATTGACCCCGATGAAATAGAGGAAGTCAAGAAGGCCGTCACAAGACAGGACATAAGAAATCTTATCAAGAAAGGCATCGTTTCTGCCAAGAAAAAGAAGGGAGTTTCAAGGGCAAGGGCGAGGATATTGCACGAGCAGAGGAAAAAAGGGAGGAGAAGAGGGCACGGCTCACGCAAAGGCGCTGCATACGCCCGCCGCCCAAAGAAGGTTAGATGGATACTCACGATAAGGCCGATAAGGAGGTATCTGAGGCAGTTGAGAGATGACGGGGTTATAACCCCTGCTGTTTACAGAAGATATTATGTCAGGGCAAAGGGGGGTGAGTTTAAGAATAAACATCATCTGAGAACGCATCTTATAATGGAAGGAGTGATAAAGGAGTAATACCATGAGCAAAACAGGAAAAAGGTATAGGGTGCCATTCAGGCGGAGAAGAGAAGGCAAAACAGACTATCGCTACCGGTTGAGGTTGCTCAAGTCAGGAAAGCCCAGGGTTGTGGTAAGAAGGTCGAACAAGAATGTAAGGGTACAGTTCATTCTCTATAATCTAAAGGGGGATGAAGTCGTTTCATCTGCAGTGGGCAATGATTTGAAAAAATACGGCTGGGAAGGAAGTTTGGGAAACATGCCGGCGTCATATCTCACGGGGCTGCTTGCAGGGAAAAGAGCCCTCAAGAAAGGAATAAAGGAGGGAGTGCTTGATATAGGGCATCACGAATCTATAAAAGGAGCAAACATATACGGGGCATTGAAAGGTGTGCTTGATGCAGGGGTTGAAGTTCCTCACGGCGAGGATGTAATGCCCACCGAAGACAGAATTTACGGCAAGCACATATCTGAGGAAATGCATGATAAGGTTAAAGAAATTAAGGAAAAGATAGAGGCAGAATATGAGTGATGAGGAATGGATTCCAAAAACGAGATTGGGCAAGATGGTTAAGAGTGGGGAGATAACCTCCATGAGCCAGGCATTGAAATCTGGCATGCCCATAAAAGAGGTTGAGATAGTGGATGCTCTTCTGCCAGACATGTATGATGAAGTTCTGGATGTTAACATGGTCCAGAGGATGACAGACTCTGGAAGAAGGGTGAAGTTCAGGGTTGTTGTGGCTGTCGGAAATAAAGATGGCTTTGTAGGACTCGGGGTTGCAAAAGGAAAAGAAGTGGGAATTTCAATAAGGAAGGCGGTCGAGAACGGAAAATTGAATTTAATAGAGGTTAGCAGGGGATGCGGCTCATGGGTGTGCGGATGCGGCACGCCCCATTCTCTTCCATTGAAGGTTAAAGGAAAGTGCGGTTCTGTCGAGGTTACTCTTCAGCCAGCTCCCAGAGGAGTGGGGCTTGCTGTCGGAGACACTGCCAAAGTTATACTTCGCCTTGCAGGCATAAAGGATGTATGGGGCTCTGCAAGGGGGCAGACAAGCACTGTTCTGAATTATGCAACTGCTGTTTTCAATGCGCTCAAGAATATATCTATGGTGAAAATGGACGAAGAGGCAAAGAAAAAACTTCATATTGCATCTGGAGCAGTTGGAGGAGTTGAGGAATAATGTACGCTGTGGTGAGAATAAGGGGAGAAATAAATGCCCGTCAGGAAGTGAGAGATACTCTAAAAATGCTTAACCTGCCCTACATCAATAACTGCACAATAGTGAAGGAGGACAAGAGTTATAAGGGCATGCTTCAGAAGGTGAAGGATTATGTTACATGGGGTGAGATAAGTAAAGAGATGCTTCAGAAATTGCTGGAAAAGAGAGGCGGGCTGGACGGCAAGAAAGCTGAAGAAGCGGCTGAGAAAATCGCGAAGGGCGAGGCAACCCTTAAGGACTTCACGTCCCGTACAATACATCTTCATCCGCCCATAAAAGGCTATAAAAGCATAAAAAAGCCTTACGGAATGGGCGGCTCGCTTGGTTATAGAGGAAAGGATATAAATGAACTTATAGAGAGGATGCTATGAAAGACAGAACGAAGAGATATAGGGGGTCAAAAACCCACGGAAGGGGAAGCATGAAGAAAGGAAGAGGCAAGGGAGAGAAAGGTGGAAGCGGCTTTGGCGGCACAAAGCACAAGCATCTGAAGGACAGGTGGGGAAAGCACGGTTTTACATTTCATGGCGTAACTAATGAAAAGAAAGTCATAAATGTCGGCGATTTGATAAAATTTGAAGGTGATGAGATAAATCTGAAGGAAATGGGATACGATAAGCTTCTCGGGTCAGGAGTAATAAGCAAACCCGTTAAGGTTACCGTTCCATCTGCTACCGAAAAGGCAGTAGAAAAAATAAAGGCGGCCGGCGGGGAAGTAATAACAGAGTGAGGTGTGTATAATGGCAAAAGGCGATGAATCAGGCGAAAAGAGCAAGCTTTATGTTCTGAAACCACTGGTTGAGCATTGGCCAGCTATTAAGAAACCCAAGGGCCATGTGCATTTTCGCCAGAAAATACTCTGGACAGGTATATGCCTCATAATGTACTATATACTAACACAGGTTTTGTTATATGGTGTCAGTCCTGAACAGCTGGACATATTCGCAGGTTATCGTGCCATTATTGCAGGGGCAAGCGGCTCCGTTATGCATCTTGGTATAGGACCTATAGTCACGGGTTCTATAATCATGCAGCTTTTCGTGGGCGCAAAAATCATCAAGCTCGATTTGCAGAAGGCAGAGGACAAGTCACTATACCAGGGCGTCCAGAAAATAGTCATTATGATAATGATTCTCGTTGAGGCAATCCCCCAGGTTTTTGGATATCTCTCTCCAAGTCATTCATTGATAAATATGCTTGGCTCCACAGGGGCGAGGAGTGTAATAATTGCCCAACTTTTCATGGGCGGCTTCATAGTGTTCTGGATGGATGAGCTGATATCAAAGTGGGGCATCGGCTCTGGAGTTTCTCTATTCATCGCTGCCGGCGTATCAGAGGCGATCATCACAGGGACTTTCAACTGGTTCCCACAGACAAGTGGCGCATTGAGCGTTACAAATCCGCCTGCAGGAACTCTTCCCAAGACAATTTATCTCATTTCACACATGTCATTGGGCGATTTGGTAGGGGGTGGTTTCGAGAGGATGTTTATTTCCCCGCCAAATCCTATCATTGCGCTGATAGGCACGACAGTGATATTCTTCGGTGTGGTTTATGCAGAGTCATCAAAAGTTGAGCTTCCGCTCACACATGCAAGGGTGCGGGGAGCGAGAGGAAGGTATCCTCTGCGCTTGATGTATGCATCAAACATACCTGTCATTTTGATGGCTGCTCTGCTCGCAAATGTCAACATGTTTGCTCTCATATTCTGGGGTCGTCTGAGCAACTTCCCCATACTTGGCCATGCATGGTGGCTCGGGAAATATGCGCCAGGCTCTACGCAGCCCGTGGCGGGCTTGGCATGGTATATTTACAGTCCGAGAGGCTTGCACACATGGTTATTCCCCATGATTGACCCGCGTTATGCTGGCTATTTGGCAGGGCATGCACCCTGGCAGATGATGCTCAAGATCGTTATATATGGAGCTGTTTTCGTTGTTGGCGCAATATTCTTTGGCAAATTCTGGATAGAGACAACAAATATGGGGCCAGAGGCTGTGGCGCGCCAGATAGAGAGTAGCGGTATGCAGATACCCGGTTTCAGAAGAGACCCGCGCATTCTCAAAAAGGTGCTTTACAGATACATTCCTGCTTTAACTGTTTTAAGCTCTGCTCTTGTAGCATTGCTGGCGCTGTTCGCTAATCTCATAGGGACAGTGGGAAATACAAGCGGTACAGGCGTATTGCTTACAGTGGGCATTGTCATCCGTCTGTATGAGCAGATAGCCAAGGAGCAGGCAATGGAGATGCATCCTGTGCTGAGAAAATTCTTAGGGGTAGAGTAATGGTTGTGATTCTCGCCGGAGTGCCCGGAGTGGGGAAGACAGCAGTTGTGGAGAAGGTGATGGAAAGGAAGGAAGTGAATTTCATTACCTACGGAACGGTGATGCTTGAGATTGCGAGGGAGATGGGCATACATGACAGGGATGAGATGAGAAAGCTTTCCATAGAAAGGCAGAGGGAATTGCAGGAGCTTACCGCGGAGAGAGTGAGCAAAATGGGCGACGTTGTCATCGACACGCATTGCGCTATTAAAACCCCTTCTGGCTATCTCCCTGGATTTCCTTATGCCATCCTTAAAAGACTGGACCCACACCTTATAATTCTCATAGAGGCAGAGGCAGATGAAATAATGAGAAGGAGAATGAAAGATAAGGGCATAAGAAAAAGGGATGAGGAAAGCATTCATGATATAGAGGAGCATCAGCTTATGAACCGCATTGCAGCAATGAGTTATGCCGTTCTGGTAAGCGCAACAGTTAAAATAGTGAAAAACAATGATGGTATGGCTGAAAAGGCAGCAGAAGAAATAATAAAGGTGTTATAAATGGCAGCTCAGAAACAGCAATCCTCGCTACTATTCTTTATGGTGTTAATGTTCTCCATGTTTGTGCTCTTTGACCCGAATTTGCGCTCGGCCACAGGCAATGCAGTCGGGATAATATTCTTCCCTCTTTTTGGATTTGACTATAAATTTCCAGTGCTGACAATTTTTCTTGCCGGCTCTGTGGTAATCATAATCTCCACACTCATACGTCATTTCACGACCGACTGGATCGAGATGGCGAAAAATCAGGAAATCATGTCGAAGTTTCAGAAGGAATATAGAAAGGCACGCCTCGAAAACAACAAATACATGATAAAAAAACTGGAAAAACTGCAGCCAAAAATAATGCAGAGGCAGACGGCGGCATCTTCAAAACAGATGAAAATAATGCCAGTAACCATGCTGATATTCATTCCTGTATTTACATGGATATGGGACTTTCTGATGGGCACAACCCATTATTACTTTGATGTGCCATGGGCAATTCATGTGAATCTTTTTGACAAATATGTTCTGTTTCCTAACTGGATTCTGCTTTACATGCTGCTATCCATTCCTCTGACGCAGGTCATACAATATTTGTTCAAATTCATAACTTGGTCAGAACGGAAGGCGAAGATAGATGGATAGTATCACGATCGGCGGTCTTCCCGGAAGCGGGACAACAACTGTGGCAAAAATTTTGAAGGAAAAACTTGGCTTGCCTTATGTTTATGCGGGAGATATGTTCAGGGAAATGGCAAAAGAATACGGGATGACACTTTCCGAATTTGGCTCATATTGTGAAAAGCATCCGGAAATAGATAGAGAGTTAGATAAAAAGCAGGAGATGATTCTATCTCTTGGCAACGTCATCCTTGAAGGCAGGCTTGCTGGCTGGATTTCATATAGAAAGGGCATCCCGGCATTCAAAATATGGCTTGAATGTGAGGGGGACGAGAGAGTAAGGCGGGTGATGGAACGAGAAGGCGGGAAATTTGAAGACGTAAGGAAGCAAATGAGAGAGAGGGAAAAAAGCGAGAAAAAGAGGTACAGCAACTTTTACGGAATCGACATGGATGACACTTCAATATATGACATTGTAATTGATACAACCGATATCAAGCCAGAAGAAGTGGCTGGAAAAATTATTGAAAAGATGAAGGAGATGAGGATTGGGAGAAATCTATAAATACAAGGAAACTTATAGTTTATTATGAGAAAAATTATGGCTTTTGCCGCAGCTTCTTTTTTTGTTTTATCAGCTATAAGTGTGATTGCTTTTTCATATGATGGGGAAGATAATATTGATTTTCATAGCGTGGGCAGTGTTTATGAAGAAAATAGTAGTTCAGAAACTTTTCAGAGCAATGAGTTGAATTACAGACAGTATAACGATAATGATGTGGGGAAGATAATCCCTGCTGTAAAAAAGTTGAATATACTGCCAAAAATGTTTGACGCATATATATACACAAAATGCGGAGATGTCGAAAAAAATACCTCTATTATTTATGGCCTGCTTTCGCCAATAGATGTAGATGACAACAGCAATACGGGAGAGAACGGAAAGGACATAAAAGTCAGATTTTTGATACTGCCGCACATCTCTCAGAAAAATTTTGGATGGATTCTGTCATTTTCAATAGTGATGGATATTGAACGACTGGGGGATGAGATAAAGGATAAGGATTTTGAAATTTATACTAACTTTCATCTCTCTCTTGAAGATTACGATTATGGCGACCATGAATTCCGCATAGGATATTCATCCCCTGAGGGCAAAGAACTTCCAAGAGATGAGAGATTGTCACTTACAATCTATCCTTATCTGATGTACGATAAAAATCCAGATTTTATTTTGCAGAACACACCAGTATTTGATGGCAAAGAGAGTGATGTAGACATTATAGCGCGTTACAGCGGAAGTTTTGGGGGCAATACTTTTGACCACAATGTGGTGATAAGCTGCCAGCCCGCTATTTCATCAACAATAAAATTCACTCCTGATTTTGATGTTCATAAAATAAACGTGAGCATTTCCCGTACAGCAGATAAAGACACAACTCTGACGCTTAAATACGACGGCAAGATAAATGACAATGAAATGGGCGTTTCTCTCACAATAGACAAAATTCCGAGAGAAATGGCTTTTTCAATTTTTTACAACATATTTGGCTCATCTGGAGAAAACGGGATGATAGATTATGAGAGCAGCAATGAATTCAATGTCACCCTTACTGTAAAAGTGTCAAAAATAGGTTTGATGGGCGTTATGCGTCTTGAGTATCTCCCGAGGCATTTTACAGCAGAATGGTCAGGTAGAATTTATGGGGGGTATATAAACGCGAGTGCGAACTCTCCGTTAACGAAGTTCATTATATGCGATGACATAGATAATCCAAGCGTTTATTTCTCAATTTCAAACGTTACAAACAGTGCAAACTTCTCCTGGGGCATAGACCAGGGCGGTTATGTTGAATTGAAATCAGAGCATGAGGGACCAAAAACAGATTTTTACTGGATATTGGGCTCGATGAGGATAGAGATGATTTCAGAGCTGAAAACAGACTATTTATTCCTTTCCTGGGATATTGACCATGAAGGATATGTAACTCTCGATACTAACGGAAACTGGCTCAATCAATTTTCGTTCAATTTTACAATAGATGGTAATGTCGGGCTGCTCATAGGTGCAAGTTTTCTCAAGGCAGATAACTTCAAAGCAGAGTGGGTGCTGTGGCCTCCGAACTTCCAGTTTTCAGGAGATATAAATTTCATAGGGAATATTGTCTTCTCAATTATGCTGGGCGGCACATGGTATTCTATACTGTAATAGCAGAATAAAATTTAGGAAAATTTATACATCCACTCGTTATACCATATGAGAATGGACAAAATAGTTTCTGTGGGGGACATTGAGAAGTATGCATATTGCCCGTTATCATGGTGGCTGAGCAAACAGGAGAAAAAGATTGACTCTGCTGATGGAATAAAAGCTCATGACGAGGTGGGGGATGAGCTTGAGGACATAAGGAAAAAGGAAGTGAAGAGGGGATATTATAATAGATCTGTGCTTGCATTGGCGGCTGCCGCATCTCTGGCAGCTGTTATCGGGCTAATTTTTCTGCCTGGTGTCGCCGAAAAAGAGAATAAGTATGTATTTCTTGCATTCTCCTTGGTGTGGCTTCTTAATTCTGCATTCTTTTTGTACAAGGCAGAGAAAATTTCTGTTGCTATGCTGAAACTCAGATACGAGAAGGCAATACTTCTCTCATCAATGGGTGCGATTTTGATTGCGCTTATTGTGATACTTTCATCTTTACCCTCAAATGAAGAATTCAGCAAATTTCTCGAAATACTTGCATTAATATGGATAGTGCTTGCAAACGTTCTATTTTACCGCTCCATAAATCTGTCCGAAGAATTGCTGATAAAAAAAATGAAGTATGTGGCGTCAGGCGACAATATTGCATACATAGGTATAAGGAAGGAGGCTCCGCTGCTTGAATCTACCAGATATGGCATAAGGGGAAAGCCTGACTATATCATAGAAAAAGATGGAGAATACATCCCTGTTGAAAAGAAAACTGGAAGGACACCCAAAGGCCCTCTTTTTTCCCATATCATACAGCTCATTGCTTACTGCATGCTTGTTGAGGAAAGTTTTGGAAAAGTTGAATACGGTATCCTGGAATATGACGAGAAAAAATATTTCATAAATTATGATGAGAATTTGAAAAATACAGTCATAAAATTGAGAGAGAGGATGATAGAAGACATGGAGAGGGGGGAAGCTCATCGGAACCATTACAGGAAAGGGAAGTGCTTGAATTGCTCGAGGCGTGACATTTGTCCTGAGAGGCTGGCGTAAGGCATAATCGTTAAAAGCAGCTTTCTCATTATAGGCAAGATGCTCACAGAAAATGCCTTGATGGTTCTTAAAAAAAGATACTTATTAAAAAATGAGAAAGGGGAAGTTATAGAAACTCCAGAGCAGATGTTCAGAAGGGTAGCAAAAAATATAGCCGGGGCAGATGAGAAGTATGGAGGGGATGTAAAAAAAGCCGAGGAGGACTTTTACGAGATAATGTCAAACCTCGATTTTCTCCCGAATTCTCCCACTCTTATGAATGCAGGCACGTCCATACAGCAGCTTTCCGCTTGCTTCGTTCTTCCAATAGAGGATTCGATGGAGGGCATATTTGAGTCAATAAAAAACACAGCTCTTATCCACCAGTCTGGCGGGGGGACAGGCTTCTCCTTCTCACGCATCCGCCCCAAGGGGGATATAGTTCATTCAACAGGGGGGATCGCATCTGGTCCCATATCCTTCATGAAGGTGTTCAATGCATCCACAGATGTCATAAAGCAGGGTGGCCGCAGGCGTGGGGCTAACATGGGCATTCTGAGAGTTGACCATCCAGACATAATGGAATTTATAACAGCAAAGGCAGACCAGAAGGAGCTGACCAATTTTAACATATCTGTTGCTGTTTCAGAAAAATTCATGCAGGCAGTCAAAAACAAGGAAAAATATTCTCTAATAAATCCCAGGAATGGAGAGGCGGTTAAGGAGCTCGATGCGGAAATGGTATTCAACAAAATAGTCGAGATGGCATGGAAAAATGGAGAGCCTGGGATAGTTTTCCTTGACAGAATAAATGAGGGCAATCCCACGCCTCATGTAGGTGAAATAGAGTCGACAAACCCCTGCGGGGAACAGCCTCTTCTGCCCTATGAGTCATGCAATCTGGGCTCCATAAATCTATCCCACATGGTCAGGAACGGCAAAATAGATTTTGACAAACTCAGAGATGTTACACACAAATCTGTCCATTTTCTTGACAATGTTGTCGACATGAACAAATATCCGCTTGATAAGATAAGGGAGATGACGCTGGGAAACAGAAAGATAGGGCTTGGGGTCATGGGATTTGCAGACATGCTCATACAGATGGGCATTCCGTATGACAGCGAGGAGGCTCTTGAGATAGCAAGAAAGGTAATGTCTTTCATCCAGGAAGAGGGAAGGAAAGCATCTGTCGAACTTGGGAAACAGCGCGGTTCATTCCCGAACTTCAAGGGAAGCATATGGGATGGAAAATATGAGGCGATGAGAAACGCCACGGTAACAACAATTGCCCCCACGGGAAGCATTTCCATAATCGCAGGCTGCTCATCAGGAATAGAGCCGCTCTTTGCCGTCACATTTACAAGGAACGTACTTGACAAGGACGACCGCCTTGTGGAGACAAATCCTTACTTTGAGAAAATCGCAAAAGAGGAAGGATTCTATACAGACGAGCTGATGAAAAAAATCGCTGAAAACGGCGGCTCTGTAAAAGGGCTTGAAGAGGTGCCAGAGGATGTGCAGAGAATATTTTCCACAGCTCTTGACATAACTCCGGAATGGCACATAAGAATGCAGGCGGCTTTTCAGGAATACACCGACAATGCAACCTCAAAAACAGTCAATTTCAGAGAAGAGGCGACAATAGATGATGTCCGCAAGGTTTACATGCTTGCGTACGAGCTCGGATGCAAAGGGGTGACTGTCTACAGATATGGAAGCAGGAAAGATCAGGTTCTCACGACAAAGGAAGAGAAGAAAGAGGGGGTGAAGAAGCCGAAGCCAAGACCTGTTGTGGTTCAGGGAGTTACAAGAAAGGTAAGCACAGGCTGCGGCAATCTTTATGTGACAATGAATGAGGACGAGGATGGCTTATTTGAGGTATTTGCACGTCTCGGCAAGGCAGGCGGATGCGCAGATGCCCAGCTTGAGGCAATAGGCCGCCTTATTTCACTATGCCTCCGTTCAGGCGTGGAGGTTGAAGCCATTGTCAAGCAACTTAAAGCCATAAGGTGTCCATCTCCGCTGCTGGCAAGAGGAGGACCGATACTCTCATGTCCTGATGCAGTCGCAAAGGCGCTGGAGGAGCATATCAAGGGGAAGAAGCTTCCAGAGACACCAAAACTTGACAATTTTGCGGCAGCAAATGGAAAGAAGAAGTTGGTCATAGGTGGAGTGCAGGCACTTGTTGGGCCTGTACGCGTGTGCCCTGAATGCGGCAGCCCGATGGTTTATGAAGAAGGGTGCAGTGTTTGCAAGAACTGCGGATTCTCAACCTGCGGATAGTTTACTACCGCAAATATACCCATCTCTTTATCCATCTGCAAATGGCAAAACACTGCTGTTAGAAATATTAATATACCCTTGCTCTTTATCCTGCATGACTTCCCTTATCAGATGGGGAGATATAATAAAACAAAGGAGGAATAAAATGTCATATGTAGAAGAAATATTGGAGCAGGTGATTGCCAGGAACCCTGGTGAGAAAGAATTTCATCAGGCAGTAAAGGAAGTCCTGGTATCTCTGGAACCTGTGATAGAAAAGCACCCGGAATTCAAGAAGGCAAAACTACTGGAAAGGCTGACAGAACCGGAGCGACAGATAATGTTCAGGGTGCCCTGGGAAGACGATAACGGGGAGATACATGTCAACCGTGGCTTTAGAGTGGAGTTCAACAGTGCAATCGGTCCGTATAAGGGGGGGCTGCGTTTCCATCCGTCGGTCTATCTGGGCATAATCAAATTCCTTGGGTTCGAGCAGGTGTTCAAGAATTCCCTTACAGGGCTGCCGATGGGCGGCGGAAAGGGCGGCTCAGATTTCGACCCCAAGGGAAAGAGTGATGCCGAAGTAATGAGATTCTGCCAGAGTTTCATGAACGAGCTTTACCGCCATATCGGACCAAATACTGACGTTCCTGCAGGAGATATAGGAGTTGGGGGGAGAGAGATAGGATATCTGTTCGGGCAGTACAAGAAAATCGTCAACCGCTTTGAGTCTGTTCTCACAGGAAAGGGATTGAGCTATGGTGGCTCCCTTATAAGACCAGAAGCTACTGGATATGGTGCAACATACTTCGGGCAGGAAATGCTCAAAGCAAGGGGCACAGATTTCAGCGGGAAGACGGTTCTCATATCTGGTGCAGGAAATGTTGCACAGTATGCTGTGCAGAAGGTTACCCAGCTCGGCGGAAAAGTGGTCACGCTTTCTGATTCCAACGGATTTATATATGACCCGGACGGCATAAGCGGGGAGAAATGGGACTTTGTCATGGAACTGAAGAACGTTAAGCGCGGAAGAATAAAGGAGTATGCAGAGAAGTATAACGTGGATTACTATGAAGGAGAGAAACCATGGAAGATGGCAAAGGATATTCATGTTGATGTTGCGATGCCATGTGCAACCCAGAATGAAATAAACAAGGACGATGCCAAGATGCTCATAGACGGCGGCGTGATTGCTGTTGTAGAAGGTGCCAACATGCCTACAACTCTCGATGCTATAGACCTATTCATGGAAAACAATGTCTCACTTGGCCCAGCCAAAGCAGCAAATGCAGGCGGCGTGGCAGTAAGTGGCTTGGAGATGTGCCAGAACCATATAGGCCTTTCATGGACTGCCGAAGAAGTGGACAGCAAGTTACATGACATAATGGTGAACATATTCAAGGCATCTTCAGAGGCAGCAGAGAAATACGGGCATCCAGGCAATCTGGTTGTAGGCGCTAACATTGCAGGCTTCCTGAAGGTGGCAGACGCAATGATGGCACAGGGGATTGTATAAATCCTCTTTTCTTTCCTTATTTTTTCTGATTTACCACAAAATTCCTGCAGAGATGTCTTTTAATTCTCGCTCGCAGTAAAAGCATTTGATGCGCAACGGATCCCTGCTTTTTACTATGAAACGGGACTGTATGGGCTCTTTGGAATTAGATATGCAGTTTGGATTGGCACATTTCACTATCCCCACAATATCATCGGGAACAACAACACGGTGCTTTTCTGCTACTTCATAATTTCTGATGATATTTATTGTTGCGTTCGGAGCAATCAGCGCTATCTTGTCCACCTCGCTTGCTTTCAATTCGCGGTTCTCAATTTTCACTATGTCTTTCTTCCCCCTTTTGCTTTCCACATTCATCACCGCGCTCACTATCGAGCCGCCAGCATTCTCCGGGATTCTCAGAATCTTAAGAACTTTGAGAGCGTTCCCAGGGGTTATGTGGTCTATTACAGTGCCATTCTTTATCGGCTGAATCTTCAATTCCTTCATTTTGTCCCTCCTAGCACAAGTGCGAGAAGAGCCATTCTCACAGGCACCCCGTTAAATGCCTGGCTGAAGTATAATGCGTATTTTGTTTTATCCACCTGAGGGTCTATCTCATAAACTCTTGGAAGAGGATGCATGATTATCATATCATCTTTTGCTCTCTCGAGCAGCTTATTATCAATCTTATATATCCCCACTACCTTGTTGTATTCTTCGGGGTCTGGAAAGCGCTCTTTTTGTATCCTTGTCACATAAAGCACATCAATATCTTCTATCGCTTTCTCCAAGTCAGTTTCAAATGATATCTTGGCTCCCATTGCCTCACATTCTTCTACAACCTCCGGGGGCATCTGCAACTGTTCAGGCGCTATGAAGACCATCTCTGTCTCGAACATGGCAAGCGCATAGGCAAGGGAATGAACCGTCCTTCCATATTTCAAATCGCCACGAAGTGCAATCTTGTTTTT
>Ga0114934_10001397_pt1 | contig 15702 bp, 14 predicted proteins | sample 4SBtaG_2_FD_99695 | JGI IMG/M metagenome (GOLD analysis project Ga0114934, IMG submission 99695) | Deep subsurface microbial communities from Kolumbo volcano to uncover new lineages of life (NeLLi) - 4SBTROV10_white metaG | ecosystem: Environmental > Aquatic > Marine > Volcanic ... | reverse complement strand
TTCTTCAATGAAGCTTTTTCTCTAAATATCTTATAGGACGCAGATGGACTTCGACTTCGTACACAGATTTATATTATCACCGATTTTCGCGCTAATTTAACCGTCACGGTGATATAAGATTTTCAGGTCAAGGAATCATTTAAATTTGAGACCGAGATTAGCATCATCGAGCCAGGACAATGAGTTTGGAAGCCTCTGGGACAATAGGCAGGCAATAGGGGACGTACATAAGATTACAAGTTTTCTTGAAGCAAGGAATAGAAATAGGGTTGCAACATTACCAGATCTTTCCCTCTTCGGACATCATAACTCACTCTGGTTGATGCCCAACCTGTCAGATGCCAGGTAACATAAAACACTGCGGGGAAAAAGTGGAAATCCTGTTTATCCTGTAATCATGTCTAAAATTTTGGAGGTTTTGTCTTTCAGTCTGTCAACTTATAATTTTATGTACGTACCCGTACCCTATTTACTATTTACGTTTTAAGTCATCCGTATAAATCTGTGTTCTATAAAAAAGAGGGGGCAATAAACCCCCTCTTCTCATTTGCTCCTTGTGAAATATTATTTCCCAAGGCGTTTCTTGAATTTCTCTGTCAAGGCAGGCACCACCTGAAAGAGATCCCCTACAATTCCGTAGGTTGCCACCTTGAAAATCGGGGCATCGGGATCCTTATTGATAGCGACAATCACATCCGATGTCTTCATGCCGGCCAGATGCTGAATAGCCCCTGAAATGCCGCAGGCAATATAGACTATCGGGCGCACGGTTTTTCCCGTTTGCCCAACCTGGTGTTCGTAGGGGATCCACCCCGCATCGACCGTGGCACGGGAGGCTCCGACAGCTGCACCTAAAACATCTGCTAATTCGCGGATAACCTTGAAATTCTCCGGTTTCCCAAGGCCACGACCGCCCGATACGATGATATCGGCATCCACAAGATTGACCTTTTGTTCGGTCTTGATAAAATCCAGAACCTTTGTCCGAACTTCTTCTTCAGTCATCCCAAGAGTTTCACGAATAATCTCCCCTGTCCGTGAATCATCCTTTTTCGGCATGGGCATAACCTTGGGCCTTACTGTAGACATCTGTGGGCGAGTTCTTGGACAAAGAATCGTAGCCATAATATTCCCACCAAAAGCCGGCCGCGTCTGTCGCAAAAGTTTGGTTTCAGGATCTATGTCGAGCCCAGTACAATCAGCTGTTAATCCCGTATAAAGCGTGGTTGCCACATTACCGGCAAAATCCCTCCCCTGTGTGGTAGCGCCATATATAACAATCTCAGGTTTATACTTCCTTATAAGATTAATTGCACCTCTTGAATAAGGTTCTGTCCGATATTCTTTGAGAACTGGGTCATCGATGTAATAAACCTTTTCTGCGCCATAGGCGATAGCCTCTTTGGCAAAATCTTCTACGTTGTACCCCATAAGCATCCCACAGAGCTGGCAGCCAAGATCATCCGCCAGTTTCCTTCCCACACCCAGAAGTTCGAATGAGACATTGCTAATCTTACCTCGCTCATGCTCTATAAAAACCCAGACATCCTTGTAATCAGATATATCGGCCTGAACGGGTTTTTCATCCTTTGTCAAAACAATAGCCTCGACGGGGCAAACTTCAACACAAGCTCCACAGTAGGTGCATTTGTCCCCAATGACAGCAACATCATTCTCAAGTGTGATAGCACCAAAGGGGCAGGTATCAACACAAGTTCCACACCCTGTGCATTCATCAGTTAATACTTTAATATCAGCCATGATTATCCTCCTTTTTCAGAACAACCTTATTTAATCACTTTCAAATCCATAAGTTTATCCACAAGGGTGGAAGTTACCTCGTCAATGTCGCCTTCCAGTATCTCGCCACCGGTCCTAACTTCAGGTGGAAAAACCTTTATGACCTCAGTGGGAGATCCCTTCAGGCCCAGTTTATCTTTGTCTACAGGTAGATCATCCGCTGTCCAGGTGGGAATATCGAGCTTGGCAGCCTTCTTGATTCCAAATAGTGAGGGCAGACGAGGTTCATTAATATCTTTTACTACGGTAATCAGGGCAGGAAGCTTTGCTTCAACAATTTCCTTGCCATTCTCCAGAAGCCTTTCAACCTTTATTTTTTTGTTCTCCGGGTCAATTTCCGTGACCTTGTCGACATAGGTCAACTGTGGAATGTTAAGTTGTGTCGCAATACCAGGGCCCACCTGCGCCGTATTTCCATCAGTTGCCTCCATGCCGCATATAACCAGGTCAAAATCCCCAATTTTCTTAATGGCTCCTGCCAGGGTATAAGCGGTTGCCCAAGTGTCAGCACCAGCAAATGCCCTGTCGGAAATGAGATAGACATAATCTGCACCTACGGCATAGGCATTTTTCAATACATCTTTCGCCTGGGGGGGGCCCATCGTCAGGACGTGAACCTCTCCACCATATTTTTCTTTTGTCAACAACCCCTCTTCCACTGCAAATTCGTCAAACGGGTTGGTAATACTCTCTACCCCTTCCCTCTTCAGGGTCTTTGTCTCAGGATCAATTTCGACCGTTGCTTCTGTATCAGGTACCTGCTTAATACACACTACAATTTTCACAGCTATTCCTCCTTAAAATTTTTAATTTAATTAAACTCTACCTCCCCTTGAAAACAGGCTTTCGTTTCTCAAGGAATGCCTTCATCCCCTCCTTTTTGTCCTCTGTAGCACAACACATTCCAAAGCTTCTGGACTCCAGGACACATCCATCATCCAGCGGCATGTCGTATCCAACGTCCACGAGACTCTTGGCAATAGAAACCGCAATGGGACCATTCTTCGCAATCAGCATGGCCACGTCTTTAACCGCATCCATCAACTGGTCCGGAGGAACAACCTTGTTGACCATACCAATCTCATAGGCCTCACCTGCGGAAATCATCTTCCCAGTAAGAATCAGTTCCTTAGCATGTCCCTTCCCAAGAAGACGGGGAAGACGTTGAGTCCCTCCAAACCCGGGGAATATCCCCAATGTAACTTCCGGAACCCCGAACTTGGCATTCTCAGAGGCATAGATGAAGTCACATGCAAGGGCAAGCTCGGCACCACCTCCCAGCGCATAACCGTTGACCGCGGCAATAACTGGTTTTTTCAAGTCCTGAACATCTCTTAATACCAGTTGCCCTTGCCGCGAAAAATTTGTTCCCTCCAGCGGGGTCATCTCACTCATCTCGGCGATATCCGCCCCGGCTACAAAGGCCTTTTCTCCCGCACCTGTTATGATTACGACACGAATATCTTCATCATTATTAACGCTCTCCAACACCTGCTTCATTGCAGAAAGAACCTTAGAGTTCAAGGCGTTTAGGGCTTTTGGGCGATTGACGGTAATGGTCGCCAGAGGCGGTGCTTTCTCCAGCAATACAAGATCTTCAGACATACGGTTCTCCTCCTTTATAGTCTTTCAATTATCATGGCCATTCCCTGGCCTCCACCGATACACATGGTGGCAAGTCCTGTCTTTAGGTTTTGCCGCATCATCTCATATAGCAGTGTAACAATAACCCTTGTGCCGGTACATCCAATGGGATGACCTAATGAAATTCCACTTCCGTTAACATTGGTATTATCCAGACTCAAGCCAAGTTCTCTTATGCAGGCAATGGCCTGAGAAGCAAAGGCCTCATTAAGTTCAATTAAGTCTATGTCAGAAATCTTCTTGCCTGCTAATAACAATGCCTTCTTGACCGCAGGGATCGGACCCAACCCCATATACGCCGGATCAACAGCACCGGATGCATACGCCACAATCTTTGCAAGGGGTTTTATCCCTAACTCTTTTGCCTTTTCACCAGACGTTACAATCACGGCTGCGGCCGCATCATTAATTCCCGATGCATTACCCGCCGTAACCGTTCCGCCTTTCTTAAAGACGGTTGGTAACTTTGCCATCTTCTCCAGGGAGGTATCCATCGGGCGTTCATCTGTATCAAAAATGACAGGCTCCCCTTTTCTCTGGGGCACTTCAACCGGAACGATCTCTTCGGCAAACTTTCCCTCAGTAATCGCCTTTCTTGCCCGTTGATGGCTCATCAACCCAAGCTTATCCTGCTCCTCGCGGGATATATTGTATTTCTCTGCGATGTTTTCTGCCGTCAATCCCATGTGATACCCATAAAAGATTTCCCACAATCCATCATGCACCATCAGATCCAGCATATCGGCATTAAACATCCGTGCACCCCAACGGCCTTTAGGAAAAGCATACGGTGCCATGCTCATATTCTCCATACCACCTGCTACTACTATCTCGTTAACGCCGCTTCGAATCGACATGTCTGCAATGGCAATGGCCTTCAGGCCCGATGCACAGACCTTGTTAACGGTAATGGCATTCGTCTCCTTTGGCATCCCGGCATAAATTGTTGCCTGACGGCCTGTATTTTGCCCCTGCCCCCCCTGGAGGACATTCCCCATGATGACCTCATCTACATGAATAGGCCTCGCAGATTCATCCCACTTCCGGTATTTTTTCTCTAACTCGATATAGCCAAGCCCCTTAATAGACTCGGGCTCGAATTCAAGAACCTCCCTTGAAGGTTCAGGACGAAGATTGATCCGTTTCAAAGCCTCACGAATAACCAAGGCGCCCAATTGAACCACTGGAGTAGTTTTCAAGGTACCTCCAAAAGAACCAATCGCAGTTCTCACACCACTGCAAATAACAACATCCCGCATACCTTCCTCCTTTCTAAAGTAGTTTATTAAACATTCATTCAGAAAACCTGAATCATGTGGCTACATACCCAAAAAACGCCATTTTGTCAACTAAAATGTTTCGGCGAAAAACCCTGGGTTCAAGGTAATGAAAAACTTCAAATTCAAAAACCCAGAGGCTGGATTTTTTACAAAACAGCCAACCATTAAAGATACCCTTATTCCACCACCTCTATTACATTCTCGCCTTCGGCTTATTCCTTCTCTCTTCAGGGGGTTTTGCAGTGGGTGGCGGTGCATGTTCAACCCTTTTGACAGGAATACCCTTTACGGGCCTCCTGCTGTAGATATTCACAGGAATACGAATAATCGGCTGGACAGCATTGTTGGTATAGACCTTCAACAGCGTGCTATAGGGGTTAACCGGTATGGGACCGCCCGGCCAAATGGCTACAAGGTAATATTTTTCTCCTTCCTGAACCGTGATCAATCGGGTCATCAATCCCTTCATGTCTGACGTAACCTTCAGGATCTTCAGCCCTTTTTGGCTCCCGTAGATATTAAAACCAGCCGTGGCCATCCCTTCCGCAATCGCCTGGTCGCTGAACATGGAACTTCTCCTTGGCAGTACCTCGATAGGACCTTTTACTATGCCGGAAACACGCAGGTCGTAAGTTGGAGATTTTTTTAAATTTGTGGCAATTCTTATAATGCCATTAAATCGCCCTATCCCCATATTGCGTTCAAATGTAACCTTCAGATTGTAGTGGGTCCATTTCTTCTCCGTCCATGTCTTTATAATCCTTGCGGAGACATGGGGGATCAGGCTTTCAACATTCTGTATTTTGAATTCCGGATGTAAGGGAGACCACAACGCCATGATCCTTATGTCCTGTCTGCCATACGGCTTTGTGAGTGAAATATACGGTGAAGGACTGCATGAAATAAGAGGCTGCACCTGGGCGCTGATTCGCAGAAACCTCTTGGGGGATTTCGGATCATTCGAAACAACCGTCCCACCTTTAACAATGTTTCCATGATATCCCTTCGTCCTGACCTTCAGTGTAACCTTTCCCTCCATACCTGGAGGAATCACACGGTCAAAGGAAACCGTTGAACAACCTCACCCTGGTTTCACATTTTTAATAATGAGAGACTGTTTCCCCTTGTTCTGAATAGTGAAAGTATGAACTACAACGTCACCTTCTGTCACCTTACCGGCATTAAAGGTTGGCTGCAAGATCACGATGGAAGGGCCGTCCTTGGACTTCACGTCCTTTCTCCCTGCCATGCATGGTATGGCAAAGAACAATAAGGCAAGAAAGAAAAAGGCGATTACCTCCCCTCCCCTTTTTCTATAATACATCCACATCAAATTTCCTCCTTAACTTTCGAATTTCACCGCTTCAAATTCAAAATCCTTTTCAAGGCATCCTTGACTTCCCCTACCTCGATAAGCCTGAAAGAAGCCTTCGATACACCATGAATATGGTACTGGCTTGGGCAGACACATGCAGTAAATCCCATACGGACCGTTTCCTGAACCCGTGCATCACCATGCATCACCCCGCGCACCTCTCCGGCAAGCCCCACCTCCCCAAAAACCGCCGTTTCCGGGGGAACCGGAAGATCATAAAAACTTGAGGCAATGGCCGTCACGACCCCCAGATCTACTGCCGTTTCAATGATTTTCAAACCCCCTGCGGCATTCACAAAGATATCCTGCTCGCCAAGGGGCATCCCCATCTTCTTCTCAAGGACAGCTACTAGCAAAGCCAATCGATTGGGGTCCAACCCAATGGCTGTCCGCCTGGGCACACCAAAGTTTGTCGGTGTAACGAGGGACTGGATCTCTACCAGAAGCGGGCGGCTCCCTTCCATGCACGGGACAACCACCGAGCCCGGCGTCTCCTGAGTCCTCTGGCCCATAAAAAGTTCTGATGGGTTGGTAACCTCCCGAACGCCTTCCTCCGTCATCTCGAACACGGCTATCTCGTTGGTCGGTCCGTAGCGGTTTTTGATCCCCCTCAGGATACGAAAGGGCTGATCCTTAGTGCTTTCGAAGTAGAGAACAGCATCCACCAGGTGCTCAAGAACCTTGGGGCCTGCAATGGCCCCTTCTTTCGTCACATGACCGATTAAGAAGATAGGGATCCCCAGGGTCTTGGAGATATGTGCGAAACGCCCGCCCGTTTCCCTTATCTGGCCCACACTCCCAGGTGCCGAGGGAAGTTCTCCCAGATGCATCGTTTGGATAGAGTCTATGACAACTACATCCGGAGCCATATCCCTGATGGTATTTTCAATGAGTTCATACACGGTTTCAAATACTACAAAGAGGCTATCGGAAACGGCATTCAGCCGATGGGCCCGAAGGCGAATCTGATTAGGGGATTCCTCCCCTGACACATACAGGACATTGAGCCCTTGCGTAGACAGGTGATTCAGGACCTGGAGGAAGAGGGTCGATTTCCCGATGCCGGGTTCACCACCCACGAGCACTACAGAAGCCGGCATAATCCCCCCTCCCAGGACCCTGTCGAATTCCCCTATTCCTGTCATGATACGGTGCTCTTCACCCCCTTCTATACGGGACAAAGGCACGGGAGACAACTTTTTCTTCCCCTTTACAGAACCAGGCAAGGAGGGATGTATCACCTCCTCCACAAAGGTGTCCCATTTACCGCACTGGGGACATCGGCCCAACCATTTCGGGCTTTGGTAACCACACGCCTGGCATACGTATAATACCCTATTTTTCATCACCGCACACCTACTTCCCCACGCATTTATTCCTCCGGCGACTTATCTGTGAATTCCTGGAAACTGATACGGATCTTCTTCAGTGCCTCAGGCGTCAAGTTATATTCCTCTTTGCAGTAAGGGGACTTAACCGCTTTACCATGGGAAAATCGTGCAGGTTAAGACAGATGACAAAGGCCGCTTTGCACCTACGGCATATCAGCTTGTATGGAAATGCATTCGGCATATTCACCTATAACTTCTCCGTCTCTACGCCCTTCGTGCTGTCCCATGAAACACGTGCACGGATAAATACCCTTCCGCAGTGGGGACAGGTCTCTTTTTCTTCATCCACGTCTGAAACCTCCCTGTCAGGGAGGACCCCATCGCAGTAGGGGCACCTTCGGGGAAGTTTGTCGACCACAATTTCTGTAATCATCTCTATCTTTCCTTAAGTCGCGGGTCAAGGATATCCCTCAGCCCTTCCCCCAGCAGATTATATCCCAGGACTGTAACCAAAATGGCCAGCCCTGGAAATACAGATAGCCACCACGCAATTTCCATGTTGTCCTTTCCTGCCGTGAGCATATTTCCCCAGCTCGGCGTTGGCGGCTGGACGCCGATCCCCAGGAAACTCAGTGCGGATTCCGTCAGTATCGCCCCTGCCACACCCAGCGTGGCCGCCACGAAGACGGGATTCAGGGCGTTGGGAAGGATGTGCCGGAATATGATCCGCCCGTCACTCGCCCCGATGGACCTTGCCGCCTTGACAAAATCCATCTCGCGAATCCGCAAAAACTCCGCGCGGACGAGACGGGCCACTCCCATCCAACTCGTCAGTCCGATCACCGCCATAATATTATAGATACTTGGTTCAAGAATGGCGATAACAGCAAGAATTAGGAAGAATGAGGGGAAACAAAGCATCATGTCAACAAACCTCATCAAAACCGAGTCAGTCCACCCCCCGTAATAGCCGGCAGCCGCTCCCACGATAATCCCGATAAGAACAGCAATCCCAACGGCCACAAATCCAACTTTGAGAGAGATCCTGGAACCCCAGATCATCCGTGAGAGGACATCCCGCCCCAGCTCATCCGTTCCTAATGGGTGGAGACGGCAGGGCGCTGTCAGGATTTCCTTGACATTGATGGTGTCGGGATCATAGGGGCTCAAGACAGGGGCAAAAATGGAAACGATGAACAGGATTACTACCACGATCCCCCCCAGCAAGGCAAGTTTGTTCTTGACGAGTCGCCGTAAAACACCCATGTCAACTCACCCGTATCCGTGGGTCTGCGATGGCATAGGAGATATCGGCGATGAGGTTGCCAAGCAGAGTAAGGACAGCCCCGATCACCAACATTCCCATAATCAAGGGGTAATCCCTCGCCATGACACCATTGTAAAAAAGCTGTCCCATCCCTGGAATGGCAAAAATCGTTTCAAAGATGACACTCCCCCCAATCAGCCCGGGAATGGAAAATCCAAGGATGGTAATAATCGGGAGCAGGGCATTCCGAAAGGCATGAATATAGATCACCCGCCATTCACTCAGCCCTTTCGCCCGTGCCGTGGTGATATAATCCTGTCGGATGACCTCCAGCATGTTTGAACGCATGTAGCGGGAAAACCCGGCCAACCCGCCAAAGCCCGAGATCAGAACGGGTAGCAGGAGATGCCTTGTCAAATCCCAAAACTTTCCCAGTGCACTCAAGTGAGGATAACTCATAGAGCGTATCCCTGAAATGGGAAGCCAGTGCAGGTGAACCCCGAACAGCATCATACACAACAGGGCAAGCCAGAACGTCGGCATGGCAAACCCGATAAAAACAAACAGGGTCGCAGTATGGTCAAAAAGCGATCCCTTGTGCGTGGCCGAGTATATCCCGATTGGAAGCGAAACAAGAATAATGATTATCAACGAGAGAATATTGATGGTCACGGTAATAGGAATACGCTCCTTGATCTTGTCGATGACGGGCCTTCCGTCAGGCGCAAAGGATTTTCCAAAATCGAGCATCACCACCCGCTTAAGCCAGAGACCATACTGGACGAATAACGGTTTGTCCAGCCCATAGTAGGCACGCAGCCTTTCTCTTACTTCGGCCGTGATCTTGGGGTTCAAATCGGTCGCAAGGCCCGTGGGTTCCCCCGGAGCAAGGTGAATCACCATGAACGAAATCAGGGTAATACCCAGCAAGAGGGGGATCATTCCCGTCAGCCGCTTGGCAAGATAAACTATCATCTTTTATAATTTAGCACGATTCATACACAGAAAAAAAGGGGGATATATAAAAGGCCCTAATAAAAATGGACAAAAAGACCTCCCCTATTTCCGTTTATGCGTAAATCTTCCTCTTTTAGCTTGGCCAGCGGCTTTAGTTTATTGTAATTGATTGTAAAAGCAACCGGAGAGTGATATTTTGTTTATGGCTCTTTTTATCGGAGATAGCTTCGATGATAACTGTTAAAAACTATCTTTCCCACTTCGATGCTGCCGGGTTTGTTGATTTATGTCAAAAAGACCTTATCTCAGCCATGAGTAATAATTCGAAAAAAGGTATCGTTTTCGGGGCAAGCGGTGGCATCGACAGCCTGGCCACAGCGGCTCTGTGCATAAAGGCAGCCAGAAAAGGGACTACATGGCCGGTGATGGGGCTTCAAATGATCGATTCCAGGGTTCGTGGAGAAAGCTATCACCCGGAAGTATACCGGAAGTTAGGTGTGGAACTTATTAAAATAGACATTACAAAGGAAGCTATTGAAAGGGAGAAACATCTCCATATGCCTCCCCGGTGGCTGACCGTATTCCTCATGAAACTGGTCCTTCGACGCCTCCCCGTGCGATCCAGAAGATGGCTTATCCTCCAGTTAAAATCAGGCAAGGCCCCGCAATGGGGACTTTCACATCTCAATCTACTGACACTCCTACATCGCCTGAGGATTGCAAGGCTCAGGGAATTTGCAACAACCCGTGAACTAATGGTTGTCATATGTGCCAACAGGACAGAGGCATCGCTGGGGTACTTTGTCGAACAGGGAGTAGATGATACACGGATGGGAGACTGGGCACCGATTTCGGGACTTTACAAGACACAGGTAAAAATGGTGGCCCGGTATCTACGGCTCCCCGATGAGATAATAAGACAGAGGCCTTCTCCAGGCTTTGGAGGGGTATATGATGAGGAAATATTGGGGCCTTATGAACTTGTGGACCCTATCCTGATCGGGTTTAATCTGGGCTATACCGATGAAAGGCTTGGGCGCTGGGTAGCATCAAGAAAAGAGGGGCCAGGGGCGAAAGAATCATACCGCTATGTCCAATTCCTGAGAGAACTTTCCCAGATAGGCGCACAAAAAGGGATATAAACCTGTGGGCTGCCTTTTCCCACTCCTTGCCTTTAATTAATCTTGATATTCTTATTTGCATGTAATTATTCTCGCATGCGACACAGGCCAGGCGGAGATCTACAAAGAGTCTGACTTGACATTTTCGGCAATAATAGATAGGTTTCTTACTTATGATTAAGGGGGAGTACCCCTCAAAAACCTGGGGTTAGCACTGCGTACCCTGCCACAAGGAAAGGAGTTTAAAGTTCATGAAAAAAGTTGACACGGAATTCATCAGAAATCTTGCTATTATTGGACACGGGGGAGATGGCAAAACATCTATTACCGAAGCAGCCCTCTTCCTTTCAGGCGTCAACACGCGGTTAGGAAAAGTCGATAATGGAACCTCACTGATGGATTTTGAACCTGAAGAGATCAACCGAAAGGGGTCTATTCTTTCGAGCATTGCCAACTTTCCGTGGGGGGAAAACCTAATCTACTGGATTGACACACCCGGATATGCCAACTTCATTGGTGACACAAAGGCATGTATGCGGGTCGTGGACGGTGCTGTCGTCGTTGTATCTGCACCTGACGGTGTCAAGGTCCAGACAAACACGGTATGGGACTATACCAACGAGTACGAAATTCCCAAAATCGTCTTCATCAACCGGATGGATGCGGATAGAGCAGACTTTGAATCAACCCTTAAAGACCTGGAAGACAACTTCAAGGAAACCCGGATTGTCCCCCTCTTCTACCCCATCGGGAAGGAATCCGATTTCAAAGGCATTGTCGATCTCATGGCTCAAAAGGCCTATATCTTCAAGGATGATGCCTCGGGAAAGTTTGAAAAAGCGGATATCCCCGGTGATCTTGCGGACACCGTTGCCTCCTTTCGCGAACGTATGGTTGAAACACTGCTGGAAGCTGACGATGCTTTGTTAGAAAAATATCTCGATGGTAAGGAGCTGACCGACGAAGAACTGATCAGTTGCCTGAAAAAAGGGACATGTAACCGTTTGTTCGTCCCTGCTATCTGTGGATCTGCCGCAGAAAATATCGGCATTTCTCATTTACTCGATCTCGTTGCGACGGCCCTTCCATCTCCCATAGACCGTGGGCCAGTTAAGGGGAAAAAACCCGGTACGGACGATGAAATCACCCGTGAACCGAGCCCTGATGCACCATTCTCAGCCTTTGCTTTCAAAACAATCAATGATCCATTTGCCGGACGCCTGACCATCTTCCGCATTTATTCCGGCAGTGTTCAAGCAGATACAACCCTTTATAACTCAACAAAAGACGTGAAAGAACGAATTGGGCAGATCTTTCGACTTATCGGCAAGAAGCAGGAAGGGGTTGGCTCTGCATCTGTGGGAGAGATTATCGCGGCCGCCAAACTCAAGGAAACCATGACAGGAGATACCTTCTGTGACGAGGGAGATCCCATTATTTACGAACCTGCCAAGCTACCAAATCCCCTTATTACCTTCGCCCTCAAGCCCAAGTCGCGCGGGGATGACGACAAGGTTGCTTCGGCCCTGCAGCGTTTGATGGAAGAAGACCTTACGATTCAACTGGGAAGGGACGAGCAGACGAGGGAATTGCTCCTTACTGGCATGGGTCAGTTGCACATTGAGACGACCCTGGAAAAACTTAAAAGAAAGTTCGGGGTTGAGGTGGATCTAAACATCCCCAAGGTGCCATACAAGGAAACTATCAAGCAAACGAAAAAAGGTGTCATTTACCGGCACAAGAAACAGACCGGGGGGCATGGACAGTTTGCCGAGGTTCATTTTGATATTTCACCCCTTCCACGAGGTAGCGGGTTCGAATTTGAAAATGCCCTGACGGGTATGAATGTACCGAGGGGTTTCGTCCCGGCCGTGGAAAAAGGAATCCTGGAAGCCATGAAAAGTGGCGTCTTAGCAGGCTATCCAGTGGTGGATGTAAAGGTCCGTTTCTACGATGGAAAGTCCCACGAAGTCGACTCCTCTGAAATGGCTTTCAAGATTGCCGCTTCCATGTGTTTTAAGAAAGGCATTCAGGAAGCAAATCCTGTTTTGTTAGAACCTATCATGAAGATGGAGATCACCACACCGGAAGAGAACCTTGGTGATATTATGGGAGACATCAACAGCCGTAGAGGTAAGGTTTTGGGCATGGTTTCAAAGGGTAAATATCAGGTCGTCAAGGCACTCGTTCCCATGGCTGAGGTTCTTCAATATGCGCCCGATCTCAGATCAATGACGGGCGGGCGGGGAAACTTTTCAATGGAATTCTCACACTACGAAGAGGTTCCCGCACACCTCAAAGACAAGATTGTTGCCAAGAAGAAAGCGGCGGAAGAGGAAGGATAGCTAACTTCCTAAACGCGGACCCGCATAAAACAACCTAACTGTTGCAAAATTTTTGATAGAATTGTATAATGAAAGCTGTAGTACAGAGGGTTCTGAAAGCATCGGTAGAGATCGATGGTGCGCCCATTGCCGCCATAGACAATGGCTTGGTTGTTTTAATCGGCATTGGAAAGGGAGATCAGGAAAGTGATGCCAGATACCTGGCAAAAAAGATCTCCGAACTCAGGATGTTCGAGGATAAAAAGGGACACATCCATTACAGTATCAGGGAAATTGGAGGGGAGATTATTGTCGTTTCCCAATTCACTCTGTACGGCGATTGTAAAAAGGGAAGACGCCCTTCCTTCACAAGCGCCGAATCTCCCCAAAGGGCCAAGGCACTGTACAGGTACTTCATTACGTCCCTTATAAAAACAGGGGTACCCGTTCAGGAAGGGGGCTTTCAAGAAATGATGAAAGTCGCATTGATCAATGATGGCCCCTTTACATTGTTACTGGAAAGCCCGGCACACTGATTTTGCGAAACTGTTTCCATCCTTGATCCGGGTTTTCAACCTCTTGTGGGAGAGAAAAATGCCAGAAAAATCAATAAATCGACGCCCGGCTGTTGCTGGAATGTTTTACCCCGCATCTCCGGAGGAATTGAGAACCCAAATCTCTACATTCCTTAAAAATGCAAAGACTCCATCCATACATGGACAGGTTTTGGCCATTGTCAGTCCTCATGCAGGATACATGTATTCAGGACAAGTGGCCGCGTATGGATATAAAACCGTTCAGGGGAAATCCTTCGACCTGGTCGTTGTCATATCTCCAAGCCATCGTGCCTATTTCAAGGGGGCTTCGGTCTATGCCGCCGGAGACTACCTGACCCCCCTGGGTATTGCAAAGGTCGATCGGGGGGCCTGCGAAGCCCTGTTATCTCAGGGTAATTTCATCCAATTCCATCCACAGGTTCATGAGCAGGAACATGCGGTGGAGGTACAGGTTCCCTTTTTGCAAAGCTCGCTTACCGATTTCAAGCTCCTCCCCGTTATCATGGGAAGTCAGGATTTTGCTTCATGCGAACGGTTAAAGGATGCCCTGCTTGCAGTCATTGAGGGAAAGAAGACGCTGATAGTCGCAAGTTCCGATCTTTCTCATTATCATCCGGACAACGAGGCCAGAAGCCTGGATCACAGGATAGTCAAAGCAATAGAGCATTTCGATCCTGAAGAATTGAATAATCTCCTGTCAACCGGAAAGTCGGAAGCCTGTGGCGGAGGCCCCATAATTACAGCCATGCTCATGGCATCTTCCCTTGGTGCGCGTCACGCCAGAGTGCTTACATACGCGAATTCCGGGGACGTAACAGGCGACCGCCAAGCCGTGGTCGGCTATCTGTCTGCCGTCTTTTACAAAAACGGCGAAAATAAAGCCAAAGAAAAGGTGGGGGTCGATCTCGGCCTGTCGGAAGAGGAAAAGAAAATCCTTCACACCATCGCCCGGGACGCAATTGAAAGCCGTCTGAACGGCAAGCCCCTTCCACCTCTCCCACCACTTACCCCAACCCTCGAGGAATATCGCGGGGCATTTGTAACACTTAAAACAAATGGAAATCTCAGGGGGTGTATCGGACTGATAAAACCCGTCAAATCTCTTGCATCTTCCGTCCAGGAAATGGCCATTGCCGCGGCTTTCCAGGACCCGAGATTTCCTCCCCTTTCAAAAGATGAATGGCCCTCCATAGAGATTGAAATTTCTGCCCTGACACCCTTTGTCCAGATCGAAGACCTTTCTGAAATCGAGATAGGAACCCATGGGCTCTATATCCAAAAGGGGCCCTATTCCGGCTTGCTCCTCCCGCAGGTGGCCACGGAATATAAATGGGACAGAGAGGAGTTTTTACAGCAGACATGCATCAAGGCTGGGCTTCATCCCATGGATTATAAGGATCCCGAAGCGAAGATCTATACCTTTTCTGCAGATATTTTTTGAGCCCTTATGGAACCAATGCACAAAAAACTCCTAATTGTTGATGATGACCTTCTTTTCCGGCAAATGCTGGTCGAGATCCTTGAAACTCAGGGGTACAAAATAACCGACGCCGAAAATGGGGAAGAAGGCGTCCAGACTTTTGTAAAATTCCACCCTGATCTTGTGATTACCGATATCCGCATGCCCAAGAAAAACGGCCTTCAAATGGCTCAAGAGATTCTCAGATATTCTCCCAACACCCCCATCATCTTCATCAGTGGATGGTTTGATATAGATGGAAACTATACGGAAAACAAGTCATTTTTTGGGCAAGAATCCTTCTGCATACACTTTTTAAAAAAGCCCTTTCGAGTGCCGCAGCTTTTGAAACTTATAAGTGAGATTGAAACTCCATGTAAAGACCACGCGCTACATGGTCAGCCATCCTGAGAAATTACAAATAACTTATAATTTTAAGCTGTTAGCTCTGAGATTTGTTCTTACCCTCGCGAGATTTCCTATAAAATAACATATAAATTCCCACGATAAAAAAAGAAGAAAGGATCAAAACAGTTAGAAAAAGGTTATAATGCGTACTTGCAATGTGGTAGGTTGCAATAATATAA
>Ga0114934_10001391_pt1 | contig 15752 bp, 19 predicted proteins | sample 4SBtaG_2_FD_99695 | JGI IMG/M metagenome (GOLD analysis project Ga0114934, IMG submission 99695) | Deep subsurface microbial communities from Kolumbo volcano to uncover new lineages of life (NeLLi) - 4SBTROV10_white metaG | ecosystem: Environmental > Aquatic > Marine > Volcanic ... | reverse complement strand
ATGGGTTTAGTGCTTTTGATCCAGAGGAAGCATGGTTTAAAAAGTATATGTGGTATATGTACCGAGACTATGTAGGTATTCCCACGAGTGGTTCGGTAGGTCCCAATGCTATTCGGTTAGCAGCCTATATGGGTTGCAATCCCATTATCTTAACAGGGTTAGATCAAACCTTCACTGGTGGTAAGTATCGAGTAGATCAGTATGACTACATTGATAATAAATATGTACTGAAAGATTTTGATCACGAAGAAGCGATTAACAAGCAACCTATCAGTTATCACAATGGGAAACAGCTTTGGTATATCACAGGAATGATGTACCGAACAGCGATTGTAGGTATAGCAGATGAGTTAAGGGATAAAGGATTGTCGGTTGTTCGTTGTCATAATAAAGGCGACAAAAATTTTTATAAAGTAGAAGGTGTTCTACTGGAAGAAACTAAAGGAATTGAAGTGATGAACGCTACGATGAGTGGCGTATGGAAGAATGAACTTCCGAGATACAATTTAGTTGCATAGGGGAAATCATGGCTATAAACAATTTAGAACAAGCAGCAATGACTGCGGCGTCTACAGGAGTAAAGACTCCTTCCTATCAAGATAGAGCTTCTTTAGATTGGATGTCTTATGTTCCAAAAGCGTATGCTGAGTTACCAGAAGCAGTAAAAAGACAAAGAGAGAGAGAAGTAACAGAATTAGAGACAGGCATTCCAGAAGCTATAAGAACTGCTGCTCAACCAATGGCTAGGCGTGGTTTATATGGTTCAGGATTACAACTAGAAGACATCGGAAGAGCTGCTTTAGACAGACAGGTAGCTATAGATAAGGCAAAAACATTAGCAGAAATTGACCCTATAAAAGCGAGAATGGCTTTGGGTGACGTTGCTAGACAAAGAGCAGTACAAAGAGGAACGGAAGAAAGAAGACGTTTTGAACAACAAGAAGCATATTCAGAACAACAAAAAGCAAGAGACCAGTTGATGAAACAACAAACTGGAAAAGCAATTACCGATATGATCACAGGAACAGGGGGAGTGAGTGATTTATTGTTTGGAGAAAAAATGTCTCCTTCTGTCCAAGCATTAATTGCTTCCGAAACAGACCCTGTAAAAAGAGACCAACTGTTACAGGCATTTTCACCGAAACCTAGTCCTGTGTTATCTACAGTTCTAGGACAAAGTACAGCCGAAAAATTAGCAACGCAAGGTCTTATTCCAGCATTGGCGGCAGCTGTTACGCCAAAAGGTGGACTACTGTCAGGTTTTTTTGGTGATGTTAGAGAAAAACTTGGTGATGCGTTTTCTATGGGAAAACCAAAAACAGAAGTGCCAGCAGTTGGTGGAGCATTCCCTGAAACAAAAGCAACGTCTTCTTTACCTGAAACACAAGCAGGTTCACGAGTAGCAAATGTGTCTTTCGACGAATATGGTAATGAAATTCGATTCGACGAATATGGTAATGAAATTCAACCATTGTCTATGCAACAAGATGCTGTTTTTAGATATGATGATAATACACTCCCTCAGCTTAGAAATGTTGCATCTGGAGAGGATTATATAGAGTCAATGTATCCAGAGCCTATTCCTAATTTTGAAGGTGAAGGGATACCAATTGAAGGAGACATTGATACTGTTAGCAGGATTTTGGGAGTACAGCCAGCAGCTTCAGAAGCGTCAATGTTTCCAGAGTTTGTACCTGACGAAGCTTTAGGTGCTATGATGGATGCTGATTATTTTCAAGATGGAACACAAACAACTTTTGAAGAATTTGCCAATGAGTATTCCCCAACTCTAGGTAAAGGAGTGCTTGATACAGGACTAGGTAAAGGAGTGCTTAATACAGGACTAGCATTAGCTATTTCTTCCGCATTAAATCCTGAAGGATTCAAAGGAGTTACTAAAAATCCATTATCTTTCATTGGTCCTCAAATAATGGCTCAAAGTGGAGCAGGACCTCTTGCTGCTCTTAAAGCATTGGCAACACAAACTCTCCCCACAGGAAAAGCATTAAGTTCAGCATTAACTGGAGGTGCAGTCGGACTCCCAATGGCTGCGATAGGTGCTGGTATTGCAAGTAGAAAAAAAGCTAGAGCACAAGCAGAGGCAGAGGAAATTAGAAATATGTCAGGTTCTTTTTCTTACAACTACATCCCTGGCAGCAGAACAATGATAGGCGATACAAATGTTACACCTGAAGGCACAGAAGCAAACAGAAACTTTATGGAGTTAGATATTTTAACTGGAGCAGATAAAATATTTCAAGAAGACCCAAGAAGAGAGTTGTATAAAGGAGACTCTTTAACAAAACTTGGTGTGGATTTTGCTAAGAAGCATAACATTAATTACGAAAACCCTGATCCAGACGTTAGAAATTACAGCCAAAAGTTAATGGGTAAACAGAATTTATATTCTAAGTTTATCCCTGAATTAGAAGTTTTATTTGCTTCTGCAATTAAAAAAGAAATCCCAAGAGACCAAGCAGAGGCTAAAATATCGCAAGTGGTTAACAGGTATATGGATAACAATCCATCGGTTGCTAATTTATTTGATATCAATGCGTTAATAAGAGAAACAGAAACAGAAGCTGCTAATGATGAGTTTCCTTCTGAGTACGATGAAAGATTGGCAGAGTTGAGAGAACAACGAGAAGCTATTAAATTGTTGTTGCCTGAACAGTGGAAAGGAACTGATGCTGGTGATCCCATATCGGTTGCATTAAGTCCAAGAAAACAATATCAAAAAGCATTAGAAATGGGATATGACTTCGTAGATGAAGCTGGAAGACCAGCTTACGAACAAGCGTAGGAGAAAATTATGGTATCTCCATGGGTAGCAGGAGCACTGCAAGGTCTTGAAAAAGGATTAGCGGAAAAAGAACTTGCGAAAGAAAAAGATTTAAAAAATTTACTTGCAATTCGTAAGTTGCAAAGAGAAGCAGCTTCACAAAAGATTATAGATCAACTCAAGATAGAGACAACAAAGAAAATAAAAAAGGAAACCGAAGACAAGGAAAACATAGGAAAGTTAATAACAAAATCTTTTGGTGACAGAAGAAAAAGTTTGTTGGAATTTGAAAAATTTGCCAAAGAAAAAAGAGGGAGTGTCGATAAATTTGGAAAAGGGTCGGTAGAAGAGGCAAAAGAAACAGTAGGTATTGAAGGCATAATCGAAGACCCAACTGACGAAGGTACGATTACGGAAGAGTTAGACAAGCAATCAGAAAGGTATGTACAAACAGAACAAGATTTTGCCAAAAGTCTTCTTCAACCTTTTGATTCAGGTTTAAAACAGATTCAGGAACAGAAATCATTTCTTGATTTACAAGAAGCAGGGGCTAAAGATGACCCTTCCAAATTTGTTACAGAAGAAATAAAACGAAGAACAACAGGGTCTAGAGATTGGGAAAAAAATATCGGCGATTCTATGGTAGAAGCTATAAGACCTTTGTTGATGAAATATAATGTAAAAACACCGACATACGCAATATATAAAGAAGCCGAAAAAGCCGTAAAAGCGAGACAAGAGGCATTAGCAGGAGGAAAAAAGAAAGCACAGTTTGAAGCAACGTGGAAATCTAAAAAAGCTGTTCTTAAAAGAACAATCAATCCAAGGACAGGAAAATTATATACTGATGCGGAAGCAGAACAGTTATTGACAGAAGAGTTTAGAAAAAACCAGTATGCAAATCAAAAATCAAAATTGGAAGTTGCTTTGAAAGAAAGCAAGCTGTTTTATGATGGATTGACCGAAAAAGAAAAGTCGAAGGCTTACAAAATGGGCCTTACTCCTCATAAATTTCAAAGATTAACAGCCGAAGATAGACAGGCAATTAGTTTGCTTGTTAAAGACGAGAGCTATAAAGATGCCTCTAATAAATATTTGGCAATGAGAGATACAAAAATTACTTCCTATATGAAAGAACATAGAGTAGGAAGGCCAACAGCAGCCGCGGCTATAGATAAAAGATTTGGTTTCTCTGTTAGTGAAGAAGGAGTAATAACTGTAACTGACAAAGCTGAAGGAAGACCTGTTTTCAAAGCTATCCCAAATTGGTTAAAAGAGAAAAAACACCCATTTACACCTACCGAATTGAAAGAGTTTTACACCAAAACGATAAAAAACAAAACAACAGGAAAAACAAAACAAGTCATAGATACAAGTAAAGGGCTGTTTGGAACATTGAGGGATATGCAATTTGGTATTTCAGGTATATTTGCTAAACTTGGTTCAGACCTTAGAGCACAAACAATGAGTAGGAAAGATTATGATTTGGTTAAAGCACAATGGGATCATAAATTAAAAAATTTCAGAAGACTATATATTCAATATACACAATCTTTATCAAAATCAAAGAGAACATTAACCGCAGAAAGAAGAAAAGAAATTGATAAAATTTTAGCAGGAATTAAACAAGGTGATTGGCGTGGTTCAACAACTAAAGCAGTAGCTACTCTTCAAGGAATAAGAGAAAGTCTTAAAGAAGATGTTCAATATGCAAACGATATTCTGTCAAATCAGGATCATGAAGACAGTCGTTTACGACCCACAAAATTACAGGTAAATGAAGCAAAAGCAATTTTGGGTGGTGTTACTAGAGCCAGTAGATTAATAAAAGAAATTGGACCTGTACATCTAATAAAAAGACCTCCAAAAGGAAAGTCAATCAAAGGACAAGTTCGACAATTTGTGACAGGAAAGATACCTAAATTGCAATTTAGACCTGCCCCTGTACTTCCTGAAGAAGGTTTAGGAATAAAAAATAAAACAAAAACCGAAGTCAATAAAGAAAGAATCGAAAGGGTGCAATAATAAAGTTGACTGTAGAAAAGGAACATAATTATGGCTAAAGTTACAATACCAATTCCTAAAGGTCCATTAAAAAATATAGTTAAACTTCCAGAGGATGAAAATGTCATTGGTGCTGGAGGATCAGGAGTTGGAGATAAAGGAATATACGAAAGAGAGGCTAGAAGAGCGTTACAAAAATCTCCTGATATTTCTCTTGATAAAAGAACGCTTCTTCCAAAAAAAGGAATAGGTCTTGGAAAAAGAGACAAGGTTCTTCAAGATTTACTTGGCTATGATCCTCGTAGTGATTTTTCAAGACAACAAAAAAGATTAGAAAATATTGAAGAAGAACAAAAGAAAAAAGAAAAGGAAATGGGAGCCTTGGCTCCAAAACCAGTAGACTCAACTCCAGACACTGCTAATGTCGCTCTTCTAAAAGGACAAAAAGCCGATTTACAAGATGTAGATAGAACTGGAGCAGGGTATTTGATGTATCCTTTTTCTGATGAAGGTGGAGCAAGAGCCAAAAAATTAGTAAGTGGATGGTACAGTTTCAATCCAAAGACTTCATATACTACTAGAGCATTTTTGGGGGGTATCAATAAAGAAGGAAAAATAGAAGAAGGAAAAGGAAAAGTAAACGACCCAAAAGAATATTACGAGTTTACAGTTCAAATGCCTTGGTCAACTAAACCTGCCATTTGGCATCTTGATGTACCTCCCACTGAAAAAATTAGAAACCAATTAATTCAACAAGCAAAAGACGAATACTTGAATCAAAGTCCAGCAGCAAGGACAAAAGAATTTCTTACATGGTCCAGAGACAATATAAGACATGTGATGTCACAATTTACTGAATCTCTTGGAGGAGGTTTCAAATCGGAATTTGCTACGGAATCTCTTATAGGTATGTTTGCTGCTTCAAAAAACCACCAATTAATCGAAAGAATGTATGCTTCACCTCGATCACGTTTAAGTGGATTAGCAATGAAAGGAGGACAACTAAAATCTCCTGTTCGACCAGCCATGGGCAAAGGATTTGTTCCCATTATGCAAATGCTTTCTGCGATGTTTGCAGATTGGTCTTCGGAATTTGCTTTACAACAAACAGGTGTTTTTCCTAAAGATGACATGACTTTGTGGATGATGCCTTTTATGGGGCCCACACAATCAATAGCAGGATGGGTGTATAGAGGTGCAAAAGGAGCACTGGCAAAGGGTCCATTAACTGGATTAGCAAGACAAAACAGGGCACAAAGAGCCGCTGTAAAGTGGCTTAACCAATTTAGTGATTCAGCACATGAGCAGGTATTAAAAAGTCAAAGAATGAGAGAATCTTTGGGAATAAATACAAAGATAGTAAACTCAAAAGCCTTGTACGACAGGTTGGACGATTTATATCCAGATTTAGAGTTACCGACAGGTATGTTAGTTAATTATGATAAGGCTTTAAATACAGTGTTGGAGAAAGCAAAAGTTTATATAGATGCTGGAGACCCAGACGCAGAATTATTGCGAAAATCAATAGATTTATTTAAAAAAACTATGCACGGAGAAAGGTCAATACGAATAAAAGTAGGAAAAGAGGTTGTCACAATACCTAGTGGTGACGTAAGCGGATTCATGCAATTCAAGTCCCTTCAATCCCAAGCTTCTAGAATAGGAGACCTTGTAAGAACAATAGGAAATAAAGGTGCAAAAGATGTAGCAGAAAAACACACCTTTGGTCCTTTTTTTGATGGTGCTGCACATGGAAGAACATTGTTTGAAGCGTTAAGTTCAGATTTAGATGGATTTTTAGCGAAACATGGTCGAGGTAGTACAGGAAAAAAACTATTTGATGCAGCAGGTGTAACAAGGCGAAGAATGGACAAAGGTGATTTAGGGGAGGAAGCTCTTGGTTGGGAATGGATAAGAGCAAAAAGAGCAGAATTTAGAAAAAAAGGTTTAAAAATCCCCTCTGAATTTAGACAAATAAAAAGAAAAGAGCTACAAAAATTATATGATATAAAAAGACGTGGAAATCTTACCTTTAAACAGGAAAAACTGCTTGAAAATTATGAGTTTGGAAGAAAAATAGCTCTTTCCAGAACAACACGAGACACTGCTCGTGTTCTTAGACGTTACAAACAAGCACGAGATTTAGCCAAAGCAGAATATGTTGCCGCGGACTGGAATGATGTTTTAGAAGCAGCAGGATTAAACAAGGCTCGTTGGATTAACCCTGCAGCGAAAATAGAAAAAGAAGAAGGGATGTTAGGTCACGCTGCCGAAATAGATTTTGGAAAAGTAATACAAGGTTTTAGGGGGAGGGCATTTACTCCAGATGGAGAAATAAGTAGCATCTGGGGAGCTGTCATTTCAGAAAAAGACATAAAAAAGTTAGACACTTTCTTAAGCTGGATGGAAACACAAGCTACACTAGGGAAATTTGGTGCAGGAGGTTTGGTTATTCGTGGTAGGTCAGCAAATATAGCGGATAGAGTTATGACTGCTATGTTAGGTGGAACTATAGCTGGAAGTGCATTGGGGGCTATTCCAACAGCAGCTGCGGCTACTATGGCAGCACAACTACCAGAAATACTACAGAGATGGACTTCAAGGTCTAGGCTAGGTTCCAAATTCTTAGAAAATATTATACGAAGACCTAAAATGACCAAAAGGCAACAAGTTCAAATGGCTCAAGTTATGGCAAGTACTATGCGTCAGGAGAGTGAAAAAGGTGTAGACATAGGGGAAACCAAAGAGAGCATCAGGAGATTTTTAGATAAAGATGTTCCTTTATTTCTTGCTTATATAAACAAACCAGCAACAAAACTTTTTGAATATACTAAAATGGGAAAAATTCCTACAGGAGGAAAAATAGATTTAGGAATTATTCAAAAACAAAAAGTAATGGGAACCTTTGACGCAGAAAAAGAAAAACTGATTCAAAATTACATGAATACAACAGGAGCAGATAGAAGAACAGCAGAACGTAGAATGACTTTTTCAATAGAACAACAAAATGAAAAAGAACTTAAAGAAACTGTAAGTGAATTTGACAATGAATAAAATGTTGACAACCCTATAGAGAGGGTTTTATGATATACAAGACTGCAATAATTCTGGTATTGAGTATTTTCTTTATGCTTGGTGCCACTCCGACCAAGGAAAAAAAAGAAGTAATTCGATTTGTTATGCCTGCAAATATGTCTAATTGTTTCATTCCGTTGCCCTGTGATGCGTATGCGATAGGATACAACACCATGGGTACAGGTATAAGGTTATCTAATGAGATCGTTATTCGAGTGGATCAGAAATGCTTGCGAGAAAAGATTCTGCCCCTATTTAAGAAAGATGGGAATGGAGAAGAACTCAAAATTCGATTCGGCTTTTAAAAGGTTAATGATATTCGAGGGAGGCTATGTGCTGGATGAGTTAGACTCTGGCGGCGAGACTAAGTACGGAGTATCTAAGCGTTCTTATCCTCATGTAAATATAAAATCTCTCACTAAGAAACAAGCAAAAGAGATATACTTGAAAGACTGGTGGGAGAAGTACAAGTACGACAAGATGGCTACTATGGCAGAGGGAGACTACAGTGAAATCGCTATCAGGGTATTTATCCTCGCTGTAAACATAGGACCCAAGTCAGCACACAAAGTGCTTCAACGAGCATTACTAGCCTGTGGTGAAGAACTAGATGTAGATGGAATCATTGGGGAGCAGACTAAAAGATTACTATTAAGTAACGGACACAAAATCATATTTCCTTTCAGAAGTGAGGCGGCTGGTTTTTATAGGTCACTTGTGGCAGGCAGACCCGAACTTAAGCCCTTTTTAAAAGGTTGGCTCGACAGAGCCTATTCATAAGGAGTAACACAAATGGATATTGTAAGTTATGTAATGCAAAATTGGAATTTAATTACAGATGTAGTGTTAAAATTAGTAGGGGCATTTGCTATTATTGCGTCTATGACACCTAATACAAACGACAATAAGGCAGCACAAATGTTAGCTGATCTTGTAAACCTATTAGGTTTCAATATTGGTAAATCGAAGAACTCTGATGTGTAATCATGTGGGGGATCATAGGAAATATCCTAAACTCCATAGGTGGTACATTTCTAAAATGGTTTTGGAGGAAGCAAGAGAATGACAGGATTGCTGACTCAGTTCATGCGGAGATTGAGATCAAGAATTTGGAGAAGATCAACAAGGGTCTTCGGGCTAGGGATGCTCTTAACCATTTGCGTTGGAGGGACAGGCTGCTCCACTCTAAAAAGTACAAACGCAAGGACTGATGTGAGTTGCGAAGTCTTTAAGGTAATTACTTTTTCTGACAAAGATACCAAAGCTACGTTGCAGCAAATTTTCGCCCATAATAAAACTATGGAAACTATATGTCCTTAACTTATGCCGTGATTAACGACGTACACATTCCCAACGCAGACTCTAAGGTTTTGAAACTTTGTTTGTCGTTCCTTAAACGGAAGGAAATCAAGATAGATGAGATAATATTGAATGGCGATATCGTAGATTGCTACCCAATAAGTACATTTATTCGCAAACCATTCTCTGCAAGTTCCATAGACCTTGAAATAGAAGAGTTAGGTAAATTTATAAAAGAGTTGCAGAAGATAACAAAAAAGATTACCTACATTGGCGGCAATCACGAAGACCGCAGCAGGAAGTTTATCTGGAAGAACGAAGAAATACATAAACTAGGTCAAGACAGAGGTATTGGCGTATCTAAACTTTCTTTTGCTACTCTGTATGGTCTGGAAGATTTTGGAATTAAATATTTGGAATATGGCGACGGAATATGGCTCGGTAAATTATGGGTAACTCACGGAGACGTAATCCGCAAATATGGGGGGTACACTGCTAAAGCTGAATTTGAGAAAAACGGCTGCAGTACCTTGACTGGTCACACGCATAGGTTAGCGAGAACTTCCGTAACATTGAGAGGTGGCACATACGCTTCGTGGGAAAACGGCTGCTTATGTGACCTGCAACCTGAATATATCAAGGGGATTCCGAACTGGCAGCATGGCTTTGCTATTGTGAATGTCAACGATAATAAAGGTCTTTTTTCTGTGCAACAGATAGATATTTTAAATAGGTCGTCTTTGTGGTATGGAGGAAAAGAGTATTCTTAAAGACCTTTATAAACTCTTAGACAACAAACCTCATAGTCAACAGTTTGAAGATATAAAAAAAAAGGGCATACCCCCAACCATAAAAAGGGTATGCCCTGAGTCACATCATCAAGAAGTAACTGGAGGAAAACTCCCTGATGATGCACCACACAATGAATCCTCTCCCTCACAGCAATGAACAATTTTAGTTATTAAATAATCTCCATCGCTTAAATACTTTTTAACAGTAAATCCTTGAGAGAGATGTTCCATTAAGTGATCGTGGTTAACTACTTTTGTTTCTTCCACTCTCTATCTCCTTTGGATCGATTTGAATTACAAATATTGAAAACCCCGAATCGTCCAGCATCAACGCAAGACCATCATCACTGAGAGCCTTGCGTATAGGTGCTGGTATTGCCTTGCATCTCTTTACCTGAAACGCAAAGGACTTTCCACTATCTAGGACCAAGTCTCCGCCATACTGATCTCCAGATCGTTTATGTATATTCCAACATCTCTTTCCTTTAAACATATTTAGAAGAAAGGATTGAAAGATCCTGTTTCCTTCCGAACCCCTTCTTCTGTTGGATCGAGCAACAGATGCTTTACTCCTCGAACTCAAACTGTTCTTCCGTTGTACCATCTCTCCATTCCTCAAAATCCGACTGATAAATTCTTATATGTCCTCTTCTTCCGTCCCCTAAATCTGCTCTGTGTACTCTTCTAAAAACACCTGCTTTGACCATCTCTCTCACTGTATGAGTAGAGTATCCCATTATAGTAGCGATATCGTTTACAGTCAACATACGTTCCATTCCGTTTATCCCATTATTACTTTCTTGTGTTGCTTCCATTTTCCGATTCTCCTTTCATTAAATCGTGTTCATTATAAGGTACTTGCTTTCTCCATTCAAAGTTTCCATCTGAATATATTTTATATTCCAAACTAGCCTGACGAAGTGCCAGATTTGATTTCACATGAACGATCACACTCCTATCCGACGTTCTGTCCAAATCTATTTCTTCCTTAACCACACCCACTAACATCATACTTCTTGCTAAACCTGATAAACCACTACTACCTGACAACCTGTAAATAGCTTCAGAAGACTGAGATTTGTTTAAGTGACTGACACAAACGATTGCACAATCTTGCTCTCTCGCTTCCACTAATAAATCAGATAGAACTTCTCTTATTTCATTGTCTGATCCTGTATTGACGTAGGAAGGGAAGAAATGGTTCAAAGGATCAATGACAACCATCTTTGCTCTAGTGTCTCTTATCATCTGTTTTATTTCTTCTATACCATCTTCTGTGAAGTGAATCCCTTCGTCGTAGGAATAGATTCTATCCATATTTACGTTCTCAAAACCCTCTAATCTCTCCTTTAAGATACTACTGCTATCCTCTCCTAGTAAAAATAAACTCTTAAAAGGCTTAAAAGAGGGCTGAAAAGGAAGTCCTGTACCGACAGAACCTGCTGATGCGAGTGCTGACGTTATAAAACTTTTTCCGCAGCCAGGGAATCCAAACAAGATTGTCAGATACCCTCTTGGTATTCTGTAGTCCCACAACCAATTTACTTTCTCAGTTTCCACTTCACTCATTCTTTTCAGTTTCTGCGAAGGCATCTCTATCACCTTCGCATTTTTAACTATGCCTTTTAAACGTGGCAGTGTACCTCTTCTTTCCTCTACCCATTCCACAAAGTCTTCTGAGGGAAACAAATCTGGCAGGGATATAATCTTGCAACTTATCTTCTCTTTCAACAAATCCGAAGCAAAATCCTTCGCATACTTCACCCCTGCATTGTCGTTGTCTTTGATAATTACTGCTCTCTCCACATTCATTTCCTTTAACCATTTAGCACAAGAAGGATCGACGTTACTTCCATTGGGAGAACACGTTGCCTTCCACCCTGTGAACTCAATAAACTTCTCTACCGCCTTCTCCCCTTCTAAAATGAACACAGTTCTTTGGTTTCGGAGAGTATCTAATTTATAAGGAATTGCTCTTTTTAATGGCTTTTTCCAAAAGAACTCCTTTCCTTTGTCGGTATCCTTTCTTATTTTTATTCCGACTATTTTTCCTAGATGGTCTTTGTACTCGTACTCCACTTAAATCTTCCTCCTTTAAATTAAGGGAAGACAAGATATCCTCAGTAGTACAGCCTGATCTGCACTTAACTACAACTCTTCCACTGACATTGGACTCAAACCAATATAGAGAAGGATTCTTGTCATTATGGCTTGGACAAAGTCCTCTCCACCAACTACCATTGGGAGAAGACCTTGCCTTTTTGATGTAACTACCGAACTCTTCACAGTTCAAAGTGAAAATACCTTTTTCTTGTTATCGTCGTCTGGATGATAAAATTTTACTTCTTTTGGATAAGTGTTACAGCAATCGACTATCGCATTCGCTTCCATAAATAGTTCTGTATAGTAATGTTGAAACTTAGAGTTTGGCATACAATGGAACTTTTCTATTGTTTCTACTGAAAATGGAAATGGCTGACAGATAACGACGCAATCCGCCTTCTTCACCGACTCCATACCAAACTCAACACTCTTTACCTGTCTATCTTTAGTCAACCACATCTTAGGAATTAAGGGATCGTAGTAATCTACTGTCGCCCTTTTCTCCTCTAACAGTTTCCAGATGTCTCGACAAGCACTTTCTCTGCTATCTGCAACCTCTGGTTTGTAGGAAGCACCTAGTATAAGAATGTGAGAACCAGCCAACCCTCTCAACTGTGTGGCATCTAACGCTTTTTCAATCAAACCTACTACATGGCTTGGTACGGAGTTATGTACCGCCAACGCTTTCTCGACTAACCCCAATGTAAACTTATGTTTCCTCGCAGACCAAGCGAGAGCAGTGGAGTCTATTCCTATACAATGGCCGCCGATTCCAGAACTTGGTCTAAATGCGTGGTATCCGAATGGTTTAGTCTCTGCACCTCGACAAATCTCAAAAATATCCAACCCTATTTTCGAGACGTATTGCGTCAACTCTTGTATTAACCCTATACCTACCATTCTAAAACTGTTCTCTAGCAACTTAATCGCTTCCGCACACTCTACCGAACTTACAGGAACTGCTTTGGTTATTTTAGAATAAAGAGTTTCAGTCAACCTTTTGCATTCCTCTGTAATACCAGAAGTAATTTTCGGAACGTCGTGAATAGTATATTCGTTGTTATTGGGATCAACTCTCTCTGGAGAACACCCTATAAAAATATCTTTTCCAATTTCCAATGGAGGTTCTAATTCTTCTTGCATTAACCCTGTAGAAACCTTGTCTGCAATTATTTCCCTAGTCACTCCAATAGGTACAGTAGACTCTAAAACAATTAATTTTCCCTTCAAGGAAGGGAGTGACTTCAACGTCTTTAATGCTTCTTCTATAGATGACATATCAGGCACACCCCTCTTACTTAAAGGCGTGGGAACACAAATGATAATTATATCTGCTTTCCCTAAATGCGACGGATCGTCGGTGACACTGAACCTCAATAACTGATATTCAGGTTTCGACATCATATCCCTGAGTTTCGTAATTCTTTTGGAACTCAATTCGTATCCTTCGACTTCGTACTCCTGTTGCGAAAATGCAGAGGCTATACTCGCCCCCACAAATCCACAACCTATCACAGATATCTTTGCAGACTTATCCTTAATCTTTTCTAATAAACTAGAATGGTATATCGTCATCTTCTATTACCTCCTGTTGTACTTCCACTAATTCTGGTTGTTCTTCCGCCTGTGCAGTAGGTGTGAGACCTATTTGTATCGCACTCATTATAGTTTGCTTGTCGTCGGAGTTGATGTAACGAATACTATCAGGACTTTGGATAGGAGTTCTCTTTTTCGCATTCTTGTCGTATACCATAAACTGATTCTCAAAAATGTAATCCCAAAGTTGACCGAAAGTAATTCCATTAGCCTCTCCAGCTTTCTGCATATCACTAGCCCACTTTTGCGTGATAGCTTCCTCATTGCCATTATCATCTTTTCCCCAAAACCAATTCTCAGATTTAGATGGTGTACCTTCGTGAATTTTAGGACTGACAGGTTTGCCATTCGACGAAGGCACACTTGTGGTCTTTTGGGTAGGAGTTTTGCGTACAATCGATTCTCCGTCGTTATCCGACTCTGGACAAGTTAATCCGAAAAATCCACTCAACATATATCTTTTTTGGTAAGTCGTATAGCTACCGAAATCCTGTGGGTTCTCCATTACCGAATCTGGAATAGAGATACAGGACTCTTGAAACTCTTCGCTATCTTTATCCACTACCTGTAACTTTAAAATGTTTCTACCACTCTCTGCATTGCAAAACTTAAACACATGGAACAATCCACTACTCTCCAACGGTCTTTTTATAACTTTATACATATCGTCCAAAGTAGAATAGTCGCTATTAAAAAATGGATTTCTACCACTTTTCATTACAAACAACTTATCTATTTCATATTGGCATTTTGCCCTCTTTTGTCTAAAGGACAAAGGTTTCTTCTTAGTACTTTTTGTTTCTTCTGTTTGCATTTTCTACTCCCTCTTTAATTTGGTTTATTTTAATTTCTAACATACTTAACCTCTCTTCAAACTCTGCTAAACGCAAGTCTAGTTTCCTCCTTTCCTTTTTTGCAATCTCTCCAGACTTATTTCTTTTCATTTTCATATTGACTATCTCGTCTCTCATTTCCTCCATGCTTTCAGGAGGTACTATATCTGGTGTGTGACTCTTAATTTTATATTCTTTCATACTTACGGATACTACAGTAATAAATTTATTTTCGCAATTAGGTTTACAAAAATCAAAAAACATGATATTTAAATACACTCATGTACTTTGCATGAGGATATTGAGTAACAACGAAATATCCGAATGCTTGTGCGAAGCACAACCCTTTAAAACCTAACTCGCTTTCTCGAACACACTTTCTACATAGTTTCCACTGTAATTAAACATCTTTTCATCTTCTATAAATACATATCCAATATAAATTTTAGTAGTCTTGTACACTTCTACCGATACAGAAAAGTATTCTTTAATAGCTTTCCATGCTTTATCAAAATCTTTCCCTTTATAGACAGGTAAGAAGTCTACTCCTTCGATAACCTGAATATAATGTCCGTCGTCGATAATCTTCTTAACCGCCTTTTTTGTTTCTTCTACCTTACTCATAAAATTTACCTCCCTTACTTAGAACAGTATCCCAGACAACCTGTTTAACCCACTCTATGACCTCCATATCATGCCTTCTTTCTATCTCTTGAGATACCCACTGCCATTGTTGATCGGTAAATCTATTATTAGTCCACCTCTCAACATCATCTCTATCAATAATATCTGCTAGTAATTCTGTATCTTCATCTTTATTTTTTAACTGTCTATCTATAGAACTTTTTTTCGTTATAAACATTTACTTTCCTCCTCCCTCATGTCCATAAGTATACCCATAATTTCATCTTCCATCTCCTCGAAAGCACCATCAAATATACTTTCTTCTATCGTTTTCTCTATAATATTTATTACTGCTTTAAATTCAGATTCGCTAATATCTTTAGACGTATCTATTTTTCTACTTTTGTTTCTTTCACCATTCGCAATAAATTTAAATAAATCTTTAAAATCAGACCCATTCAATGCTTTTTTTATCTCTAACTCATCATAAGAAATATTAATGCCTAACCAATAACGATCTATATTTTCACTCATCATCTTCCTCCTTTTGTCTTTGTTCTAACTTCAAATAATCTATATAACCTTCAAGTTGCAATTTTTTGAAAGTATCGCATGGATTCACTCCACTCAGTTCAATTTCTAATT
>Ga0114934_10001388_pt1 | contig 15759 bp, 21 predicted proteins | sample 4SBtaG_2_FD_99695 | JGI IMG/M metagenome (GOLD analysis project Ga0114934, IMG submission 99695) | Deep subsurface microbial communities from Kolumbo volcano to uncover new lineages of life (NeLLi) - 4SBTROV10_white metaG | ecosystem: Environmental > Aquatic > Marine > Volcanic ... | reverse complement strand
GTAAAAATATTTTGTTAAAAGATCAAATAGATAATGAAAATACAAAACTTTCAAATGACTATCAAACTAAAATGCAAGAACTTACAGGAACAAAAAAATATGAGAAAGTCCCACTTAAAACTGTACAATTAGATAAAGCCTATGATGGAAGAGAATTTGATCCAACTAGGAAAAAAGAAAAAGATATAGATACTTATTTTGAAAACAGGAAAGAAAAAGAAGAAGATAGGAACTATGGGTTAGATAAAATTCCACCTCATATGAGACCTAGACCAAAATATTTTACTAAAACATGGATTGAAGGATTAGCGGATAAAGGATATATATCTCCTATGATTAAATCTCTTAATCCAGATGGTTCTAAAATGTGGTTCGTTCAAGGAAATACAGACTTTGTAGCACATTTAGATGCCACAGGAGTAAGCCATGTTGAAAAGGCTACCTTTGCTCCATTACCTTCAAATGCCACTAATACAATAAGTTATGCTCCATCAGCTTCAAATAAGAAGCGAGAGGAGGAAGAGGATTCTGATGACTAAAAAAAGAATAAAAGATCCAAAAGGTGGGTTAACTGCTGCTGGAAGGAAACATTTTAAACGAAAAGAAGGAGCTAATTTAAAGCCCGGTGTAAAAGGTGCAGCGAATACTCCTGAAAAAAGACGTAGAAAGGGTAGTTTTCTCACTAGATTCTATACTAATCCAAGTGGTCCATTGAAAGATAAAAAAGGTAAACCAACAAGATTAGCTTTAGCTGCTAGAGCTTGGGGTGAATCTGCACCTAGTACAAGAGAACAAGCTCAAAAATTAGCTGCAAAAGGTAGAAGAATGTTAGAAAGCTATAAAGCATCTAAAAAAGCTAAAGCCGCTAGAAAATCATTAGAGAAAATTATTATAAAGGAAAATGGAGGTGGAGCAGCTACTTCTGGAAGCTTTGGAGATGGTGGTGGAACTGTATTCACATCTACCGATTCAGGTATATTTAATCCTACTTATGGTGGTGGAGGTTCTAAAAGACGTAGACCTCACATTAGAAAACCAAAAAAGAAGAAGAGTGGTATTGAAAGATTAGATGCATTTCTTAGAGAATTTAGTCCTGTGCCTAAATCAGTAGAAAAAAGTAAATTAACATCTGACGCATTAATTCAATTAGTTGATTCTGTTAGAAAAGCAGAATATCCAACTAGAGGTTATGGGGGCAATTTAGGTAGAAAACAATTAGATTGGAAGAAACCTAATAGTAATGAAGAACCCCCAAAAGTTTCTGAATTTAAAGGTGAAATTAATCATGAAGAAGATGAACAAGATGAATCAGCAGTGATTGAACAAAAAGATATGGAACAAAAAATTAAAAATTTAGATAACGAACCTAGAAAAGAAGGTAGAGATCAGTCATCTGAAGATGAAACTATATCAGCAAATACACCTGATCTAGTTACTTTAAAAGGTATGTCTCCATCTGTCGATAGTTCTAATCCATATAAAAGAGGTGGTGTAAAAGATATAATTGACGATAATCCTGAAATAAAAAAAGATGACTTAGATAAGTTTATAGATAAATATTTAACTGTAGATAAAGAAGTGGGGGGAGCAACTACTCAAACAACTTTTCAAGAAAGAGATGTAATCGAAGAAGAGGAAGATGAAGAAGAGGTGGTTCACCCTAAAGGACAAAAAGAAACATATTCTACAGATGAATAGAGGAAATATTCCTCAAAATCTAGTATAATAATATAGAACAATATTTAGAAAAGGAGGGACAACATGGGCAACATGCCAACATTTTTGAAGTATATTTTAATAACATTAGTTATTTTTGTAGCACTAGCTATCTTACCATTATTAGGATGCGAAGCTGTAGAAGAAAAGACTGATACTAAGATTGGAATGATTTTAGTTGGTCCAAGAAATGACAAAGGATGGTCACAAGCTCATTATGAAGGTGGTGAACATGTAATCTCCAAACTAGGTGGCGAGATGATAACAGTTGACTTAGTAAACCCCGCTGATTCCCCAGATCTAACTATCCCCTCAATTGCTGAAGATATGATTTCTCAAGGTGCTTCTGTAATTTTTGCAACATCTGATGATATGAAAGATGGAATTCTTGAAGCAGCAAAACTATATCCTGATACTAATTTCGTTTGGTCTTCTGGAGATAGTGCATTAAAAGAAGGTAATGCATATAAACCTGAACTAAAAAACTTAGCGAATATAATGGGTAAGATGGAATACGGACAAATGATTGCTGGCTGTGCAGCAGCTATTAAATCAGAAGATGGTAAGATTGGTTTCCTCGGTCCATTAATTAATGATGAAACTAGAAGATTAGCTAATGCTACTTATCTTGGAGCTCTATATTGTGCTGAAGATAAGGATATTGATTTTGATGCAACTTGGATTGGTTTCTGGTTTCATATACCGGGAGTCACTTTAGACCCAACTCAAGTAGTTAATGAATTTTATGATGCAGATAGAGACGTTGTAATCTCACATATTGACACTACTGAAGCTGTAGTTGTTGCAGGACAACGAGCAGCAAATGGAGAAAATGTATGGGTTGTTCCTTATGATTATGAAGGAGCTTGTCAACAAGCCCCAAACATTTGCCTAGGGGTAAACTATTTCAATTGGGGATTTGAATACTTATCAATAGTTGAAAAGAGTAATAATGATAAATTTATTAATGAATGGATATGGGCTGAACCTAACTGGAAGAATATGGATGAGTCTATGATAGGTTTTAAATATGGAGATGGATTAACATCAGCAGAAAAAACTAAGTTAGGTAAATTTATAGATGAATTGGAAGATGGACTTAATCTATTTAAAGGACCATTATACTTTGAAGATGGGTCTGTATATTTAGAAGAAGGTCAAAGTGCATCTGATCTTGATATCTGGTACACTCCACAGGTGTTGAAAGGTATCAAATAGCTTGACAAATCCAAAATATGTGATAAAATATAATAGAAGCACTAAAAATAAATGTGATAGATGTGGTGGTTTTATAATCTTTGATGAAGACAATGATTTAAAATGTGTGCAGTGTGGAAGACAAATAATACTAAAATTAGCAAGGAGCAAACATGTGGAACAAAGGAGAGACAAAGATACCGGCAAAGGCACAATCAGAACTGGTAAGAAGAAGACAAGCGGGAGCAACGTGGACAAGTCTATCGGAATGGCTGAAATCAGCATTCGGGATAGAAATACACCGAACCAACATTCAAAGATGGTACGACAAAGAGGTTTATTTAGATCAAGAAGATGAACTATTAGACCCTGAAATAGATCCTACTTATCATATTAAGATGGGTAAAAAAGCAGAAACCTATAAAGCGGAATCTAAATATTTCAAAAAATTATATGAGACTACAATCAAAGATCAAGCTAAACAAGAAATCTTTGAAGAATCAATTATTAAATTAGCACCTGCATTTGAGAAAGCTAAAAAAGTAAAGATCCGAAAGCCTTCAGGAAAAATTAAGGGTAACAGTGCTCAAAGTATGATTGCTCCTTTAACTGATACCCATGTTGGAGATAGAGTTGAAAGTGATCAAATGGCAGGTTTGAATCATTACAACATTGACATCTTCAACCGAAGGCTTTATGGATGGGCAAACCAAGTATTAACTCTTGCTGAAATGCGAAGAACTTATGCAGAAGTTAGTGAACTTGTAGTTCCAATGCTTGGAGATATGATTAGTGGTGATATCCACGAAGAACTTGCTAGAACTAATGTTGATAACTGTATGGGACAAATGATTAGGGGAGCAAATCTTATTGCTCAAGCTCTAATGTTTCTAGCTCCACATTTCAATAAAGTAAGAGTTCCTTGTGTAGTAGGTAATCATGGTCGTATGACTAGGAAACCTCCTATGAAAGATAAACATCAAGATTGGGATTACATGTTATATCAGTGGGTTGCAGCTTTTTGCAGAAATCAAAATAACATTGAATTCCATATTCCAAAAACATTCACAACTACAATAGAAGTAGCGAATAGACAAATACTTTTAACACATGGAGACTTCATAAATGGAGCTGGTAGTGGCACTGCTATTACTAAAGGTGTGTTAAATATGAGAAACGTACTTCAATTTAGAAGAGGGTTGGAAGATGAAATTAGAAATCTTGAAATTAAAGATCTTGAACAAGCAGGAATGTCAACATACTTTGATACAGTATTGATGGGACATTTCCATCGAATAGATGAAATAGATGTTGGTACAGGAGCAATACATATCTGTGGTTGCATGAAAGGTGGAGATGAATTTGCTATGCAAAGAGTTCAAGCAATTAATAAACCAAGACAACTTGTATTATATTACCATCCAAAATATGGAGAAATTGGTAAAGAAATTATATATCTAAATAGATATGATGCTATAGAAAGCGAATTTAATGATGTGTTACCAGAAGTGTGGCATACAAGTTTACCATAAACGAGGACTAAATATGAGTAATGTAATTGAATTAAATGATGGAAATTTTGGAGACGAAGTTATAGAATCTTCTAAACCAGTATTGGTAGATTTCTGGGCAGCATGGTGCGGTCCTTGTAAAATGATCGCTCCATACGTAGAAAAGATTAGTAAGGATTATGAAGGAACATTAAAGGTATGTAAGTTAGATGTAGATGCGAATCCAGTTATGGCATCAATTTATGAAATAAAGTCTCTCCCTACACTATTAATTTTCAAAGATGGTTCTCAAGTAGATCAAATGGTTGGTGCAGTGAGTCAAGATGTAATATCGTCTAAAGTTGATGCACATATATTTGGACAAGGTTTACGTGATATTAGAAAATGATAAGTAAGATTATTTTTAGTTTAAGTATCTTTTCTATAGTATTAGCTTTAGGATTTATAGGGTACTTTACTTATAAGATAGATAAAATTGAAGATAATATTTATAGAATTGAGAATGCTTACTTAAAATATATCTTAGAACATCGAGAAACTTTAGATGATTATGATTTATTTTTAACAGATTTAGACACTAGAACTCAATATTTAAATCGTCTTATGCAGAAAATAATTACTGAAATCCCCAAATAATAAGCTAATTTTATTGTATTTTTCGGAAGTTTAAAGCCAAAAGTTAGTATAATAATATAGACAATTAGTATCAATATTCAAATCAGAGGTTATAAATGAGGATATGTCCACTATAGATATAATAAAAATAGCCTTCTTCATTGGAGGGAGTATAGCTATAATGCTAATTGTAGGAGAATATACTAGCTAGGAGGACCAAAACATGAAATTAAGACTGCCGAATTTTAAAAAAATTGGAAATATAGCATTAAATATATTTACATTTTTAACTGTAATTATAGGAACAATAGGTGTTGCAATTACTACAGTTAATCCTGTGAACTTATGGTGGAATATTGCCCCTATACAAACACCACTTGGAATTATTACTTATTCTAAAGTTATGCAATATTTTGAATTTATTCAAGCATATTATTATTTTGCATTAGGAGCATCAGCATTTACAATTCTCTTAGGACTTGCAATACATCTTAGAAGTTTATCACAATTAATTAAAATATTAAAAGCAATTCCTATGAATATTTTAAAATCTCCACTAATATTATATAAAGACCTTAAACGATTGAGAGATTGGATATTTAATAAAATAGAATACCTCAATTCGGAATCGACTAAATGGAGAAGATTCTTCACAGTTATGAAATCTCCATATAGCATGCTTAGAGCCTTTGGGCTTAATCCCCAGATGGCAATAGGTTTACTGGCAGTTGGTGGTACAGCAGGTACAGCAGTAGCAGTAAATGAAATTGTAATTGAAAGAAGTTTTGAAAATGGTTCTCCGGGAATCTATGCTGCACCTAGTGAATATCCAGATGAAGAACTGGAAAAACGTATGGCTTGGAGAAAGGATAATCCCTCAGACAATACTTTGAGAATTGTTCTTGGAGCGACACCAGTTGAAGAAATTTCTGTATCCAATGTATCAATTGGTACTGCGTATACAGGATCAGCATTACCATCTGGTAAAGCAGAGGCTATATTAATTGAAGGTAAAGCTGGGCAAAACGCAAGATTAGAAATTGGCGAATTGATATTTGAAAGAAACACTTGTAAGACTTTAACTCTCAGTGACATCAATGCTTACAAGGTTGTAGTTAAACATAATATTTCAGACGGGCAAAGTATTTCCCAAACTATAGGAACTACTAGAGATTTAAGAATATCTGGTGGTAACTTTATGGCAAAGGAATTGAAAACTGAGGGTGGTACTTATGACCGAATATGGCTTGATACTGGAAGTTTAACTTCAACTAATGCGAAAATTAATAAGTTGAATCTGTCAAACATCGTAAGCAAAGGTGGAACTTGTGTAATAAGGCAAGCTGATATTGGATCACTTACAATTCAATACAATGCTACAGGACACGATCAAAACTTTGCAACTAAAGAGTTTCAGGTACAATCCAGCACTAAAGCTTCTATTTGGCAAGTAGATAACAATACAGAAGTTCTTTTAACGGAACCTACTACTCAATAGGAGGAAGTCTATGACTTTAGATACACTTATTACTAAAGTAAAGATATTAGGGGAGAAATTAGGAGAGAGTTGGATTGCTTGTGCTTTAATTATGGTACAAGGAAACTTAACAATCTTCTCAACTGATCATGCTATTATAGCAAGTAAAGTAGGGATAATCGCAAGTATAGCATTTGTGCTTACAAGTTTTTTTGCACATATAAACAATAAGTGGGGTAACGCTGTTATGACAGGAATTTTAACAGCATTCGCTGATATGATAATTCACCCTACAAATTTTGGTCCTAGCTGGGCAGGAGCTGCTGCCACAGGTGTTGGGGCTGGAATCTTAGCATTAGTATTCATTACATTGCTTCAGAAAACCAATCAAAATTGGTGGAGGCGATAATATGAATTTTAAAAATATAATAAAACAATGGTTTCCTATACCACTAATATTATTTGGTGGGATCATGGCAGACTTATCTCGCCATGGATTAGGAGAAGATATAATGACAATTCAGATAATCTCTTGGACTTCTGTAGTTATAGGGGTAATCGGAACTGCACGTATCGTATGGTATAAGGTAAAGAAATAATGGATTTAAAGAACATGAAAATATCTATAGGGCTAGTAATAGCTATAATTGTCCAAGCATTTGGAATTATTTGGTATGTGGCTCAACTAGATAGTACAGTTGAAAGTTTAAACTCAACTGTTACTCAATTACAAGAGGAAGCAACCACTATTGATATTGCTGTTCTCAACACAGATGTAGATAATATCAAAGATAAAATTGAAATGATGGATGCTATGCATAGTGAAAGATTTGATTCAACAGATCTAGAAAGTGCAGTTAAAGAAATCGAAGATGAACTCAATGATGTTATTAAAAGACAAGCAATAATAGAGAATGAAATGAGAAGTATCATGTCAGACCATTCAGGCTTTAATGATATATTGAAGCAAATGGGCAAAGAAGGATATGGAGATAAAAGAGAATACGGAAATTACGATTAAAGTTTGGTGCCCTTGCTGCTATAGCTAGTAGCAAGGATCACCTACATTAAAAGATGAAACGATAAATGGAGGACATTAGTATGTGGGGAAAATTGAGACCTCAGATCTTTCTTGCCATTATAGTACTTGGTGCTCTAAGTGGTGTTGGTGTAGTCTATGGACACATTGAAATTGCTACAGGATGTACAGGTGGAATTATAGCACTCGGTATGAAGGTTTTAGAGAGTGAGTAAAATTAAAAAAGTTAGTATGACTAAAAGACAATTTATAGTCTTTACTCTACAAATAGCATTAATTATTGGTTGTATAGTATCAATTATGGTAATTGGAAATATTTACGGAAATTAAGATTGCTATTATAAATTAATTAAAAATATAGAAAAAAGGAAAGGAGATGGAAAAATGTTATCAAAGAAAGTAGGAAATTCTATTATTAAAAGTTTACCTGTTGCAGGAGCTTTAGCAATTGGTGTAGGAGCAACATTAGCAGTACTTAATAGAAGCAAACTTGAAAATAAAATATTTGATAAATTAACTGCAAGACAGATTATAAAACAGTCTATTCCTTTGCAGTAAAATTACCTAGTGTAATAGACAATTTTATTGAAAAAAAGGGTATAATAAGTTATGGTAATGGAATCAGATGATATAGAAGCTGATATTTTAGATGCTGTTCAAGAACTTGGAGAAGAAGTATTTATTGAATCTCAGAGATTATGCCCAGAAAATTCAGGGTGGTTAAAAACTAGTGGGCAACTTATCCCAACTATGGGAGGGTTTGAAATTATATATGAAGCTCCACATGCTAGATTAATACATGATGGAAAAGAATCAGATGAACAATACTATGAACAAAAAGTGAAAAGACATAGAAGAAGGAGAAGAGGAACGAAAAGTCCTTTAGCTTTAAAAATTGATGCTAAAGGAATAGGAACAGGTAATCCTAATAGACCTCCAAAGGGTAACTATGATGATTTAAGATCATTACTTAATTTAAAAAGAATGTCTAATACTGTTCCAGTAAAAGCACATACAAAAAAATTCTTTGGTCGTAGACCAATGTTAAATCCAGAAACTGGTGAATGGAAAGTGGTAAGTACAACTGCCCGAAGTCCTAGACCTTTTATTGATGATGCTTATAGAAAAGTAATTAAAAGAAAAAAGTATAGAGACGTTAGTAAAGTATTGGGAATTTCTTTTCCAGCGGAATTGGGGAAAGGAAGACAAGAAATTCTAAGACGATTCTTATCAATATAAAGGAGGAATAACATGGTAGACGTTAGTAAAGTTACAGCTGAACAAGAATATATAATAGCCAGACATTCACGCATGGTTGGTAAAATATTAGATTTGGTTGAAGCATCTATGCCAGAAGGAAATCAACTCGAAAAACTTAAGAAACTCATTCAAGTCCCACTATATGACTATAGAAATGAAATGATTAAGTTGGTTTCAGGCGAACCTGTTGGAGAAATTACTGAATAATATATAATTTATATATAAAATTCGTAATATTTATGGCAAAAATGCATTAAAATGTAGTATAATATAACAGATGGGGTAAATATACCCTTTTATAATATAATTCAGAAGGTCGGGGGTGGCTAAGACCAACCTTGAGAATTAAAAAAATAAATTATTTTTAGTCTGGAATGGACTGGAAAGGACATAGGAGGTCGTAAATATGTCACAAGAACAAAATTTGGAGAAGCATATGGAAGGTACTAACCTTGCATTATCTGCTGTAGCAGAAGTGCTTGCCAAGATGGACGAAAGACTTACGAAAGAAGAGGAAGAGGATAGAATAGACGAGGAAGAGAAAGCTATACAAGCTGAAAAAGCAGACTTAGTAAAAGCTGTGGCTTCAGAAGTTGTCTCTATGATTAAAGAGGAAAACCCTCTTGGAATGGATGTTGATGGTAGTAAAGAAAGGAAAGCAAAGGCAGCAGCACCTCAATATGATGATGCTCAGGCAGCCGCTAACCCGACTACTAAAATCGAAGATCAGCAAGCAACTATCCAAGCTGCAGACATGGAAGATGATGACGAAGAAGAAAAAGCTTCATACAAAGCTGAAGATGACGATAACGGTTCTGATGAAGAGCCTGTTGACAAAGCTGAAGATGAAGACGAAGATGATGTCGAAAAAGCAGACGATAACGATGACGAGGATGATGACGGAATGAAAGCAATGAGGAAAGAACTTGATGCTTTAAGAAAGACTGTCGCAGCCTACGAAGCAAACATGGAAAAAGCTATCGAAGAGCAGTCTGAAGCAAGACTACGCAAGATGGGCTTTAGAGAAGAGAATGGTCTTCAGAGACCAGCTCTCATGAATAACGAAGCACTAGGTACAGATGGAACTACTCCAATTGTAAAAGGTGCTGCAAGTGGTACTGATGTTGCAGACGAACTTTCTGGCTTGTCTTACAAGCAATTAAGAGACCTACAACACAAAATAGATACTGGTGACACTACTGGTGTTCCTAGAGAACTACTTGGATAAATTAAATTTTAGTAAACGAGGAGAAAATTAATTATGGCAAATCCATCATTATCTGAGTATATTGCTCAGTCTCAAAGAGGTTTGTACTCGTCTGTATTCGGACCTGAATACTTACAGAAACAGACTTACTTTACAGTGGATACTGCTACAGGTATTTTTAATACTACCTATGGTAGGAAAGTTTGGCATGCGTTAAACAACCAAACTCGTTTTTTCAATGCTGTCCCAAGAACTGTTTGGGGCAACACAGCTGGTTGGAGAATAAGAACTGACCGAGGTGCAAGTCGATCAAGACCTGTAACTGAAACTGGTTCACTTCCTACAGTTGACATTTCTAACATTGCAAACGTATCTAGTTTACCTAGAATCGTTTCAACTACTTTTGGTGCTTCAGTGAAGTCAGTCTTTACTGCACAACTAGAAGGTGGTGTTGGTGATGTTCTTGCATTAGAAAACGAAAATGCACAACTTGACCACGTTAAAGAAATTAACGAAGAGCTAATGGCAGCGTCTGGATTCGTTGTATCAGCAGGTTCAACAACCTCTGGTACGGTCCCAGCTGCAGTAGCTAAAAATATAAAAATTGGAGATGATGTCGCATACTGGGACACTTCTGCAAATGACTACATAAACACATCTGGACTAGCAGTTTCAGCAGTAAACACATCTACGGGTGCTATTACTCACGCTACTGCATCAGCTACTATTGCTGATGGTGATGGTCTGATTGTTGTATCAAGAGCAGGACTAACTTCAATTGACGACATCGTTCAAGCTGACGGAGCTGTAGTGGGTGGTTCATACGACTCTAACTCAAACTTCGCTGCTAACGGTGGTGTAAATGCTTATGACTTAACATTTGGTGACAGAGCTGCAGGTAACTGGAACGCTGCTGCTACAGTTAAGGATAACAACGGTGTAGGAAGAGACTTATCTCTAAACCTACTTGATGATTGTATTCAATCAGTAAGAACTAATGGTGGAGAACCTAAACTAATCGTTATGGGTCACGACCAGTACTTCAAACTTGAAAGATTACTACAATCACAGCAAAGATACTTAGGACAGGAAGAGTACCAAGTTGGTGTTGGTTCTGAAAGAACCTTCCCGGGAACTCGAACTGGTCTAGTTCTTGCTACTTACCAAGGTATTCCAATACTTCCAGATGCTGACACTCCAAAGGGTGTTAGTACAGCTGACGCAGTTTTGGGTTCAAACGTATATGTTTTGGACACAGACTACCTTGAAATAGCTGTGGCACAACCAACACAGTATATAGAAAACAGAGATTACTTCGCAGCTAATGCGTTAGTAGTCAGAGGTTTACTATACACTATGGCAGAAATGCGATGTCACAACTTCTTTGTACAAGCTAAGATTACTGATCTTAACACGTAAGCTTAGTTAACAAGAAACTTTAGATGGGATGGGGAGCTAGTTCTCCCCACCCATTACAACAAAAGGAGAAATTAAAATATGGCGAAACATACTTTTAAAATGTCAGATGTAACGGGTGATACTAGAGTAGTTGCTCGATCTGCATTGGGTTATGACTTTAACTATTTCGCTGATGATGAGACCCTTATTTTCGGTACTGATAGTGATGCAACAGTTTCTTGGGATGGAGATTCCTTAAATGTTGCTTCCTCTGCTACCGAAGTGTCAGGGACTTTATCAGTTGCCGGAGCTACCGACTTAGCAACTACTGAAAGAATGTCAGCTGGAACAGGTATCACTACTGGTACTAGTACAGTTTACAAATCTTCAGTGGTAAAAGTAGGAGCGATTATAGAAACTACTATTTACATAGATCTTACAGGATTAAACTCTAATGTTCCTAACGATATTATTGGTAAAGATGCTACAGCAAATTCTCATATTGGACAGATAACTGCTGCAGTTAATGGTACTATCGTTGGTGGTTACATGCAATGTTTAGAGACACCTACAACTGGTGAACCTGATATTGACTTATGGTATGCTGATGAAGGAACTGGTGCAGAAGATGCAGCTATTTCTACATTGACAAACCAGACCGCTGTTTTGGCTGCCGGTGCAGACTGGACAGTTGCCGCAAACGTAAACATGAGACCAATCACTGGAATGCCAGCTGCTGACAAGTATTTATACATGACAGGTGGTGGCGGAACAACTGATGATACTTATGATGCTGGTAAGTTTATAATTAAACTTTACGGAACTTAAACATTAGCGATTAGAAATCTACTAAGAGGCTGCCTTGATTATTGTCTTGGCAGCTAGTAGATAATATTTTATATATAAAGGAGAAGAAATAAATGGCAGGTTTTACAAATAGTTATGATAAATCGTGGGAATGGAAAGAATGGAATACTGATCCTAGTACTCGTACTTCCGTAGCTCCCTATGATAGATATGTACCTTTTAGTGGTACTGTAGGAACAAGTGCTGTTGATTTAATCAATATATATGCAGGTCCATACTATGAATTAGATCAAGGTGGTGCTGCAGGAACTACCGCAAGTTGGGAAAAGGCTACTACAGGTAGTCCCGGAATAAACCAAATTACAAACCCTTCAATAGAGAATGCAACTATATCAGAATTTACAGCAGACGGTTCAGCTATATCAAGAACTACTGCGAATCCACATTTAGGTTCAGCAGAACTTACAGCAAACCCAGCAAACTCAGCAGCTAAAGAAGGATTTTATGTAACTACAACTTCTATTGCTGGTGGAGGAGCCGACCTTGGACAAAATACAGATAGATGGATAGTAGCTTCAGGAATGGTAAGAGGAGCATCTGGTTCTGGAGATGCAGTAATGCAAATCACAGATTCTTCTGGAACCGCTTTAGTTACTGGAACTGCAGTTAGTTTAACTACATCTTACCAAAGAGTAAGTGTAGCATACAATATTCCGTCAAGCCAAACCCCAGCAACTTACAGAGTTAAATTCTGTTCAAATACTCAACACAATATCAATATGTTTTGGGATTCTTTGATGTGGGATGTTAGAAAAGATTCAACTGTTGTTGATTATATAGATGGAAGCCTAGCAGGTGGAAATGGATATGAATGGGAAGGCACTGCAAACCTATCAAGATCAAGACATATATCACCTATCGGAGTAATTAGAGGAATTAGTATTAGAAACACTCATGCTTCTAATGTATTATATGTAGCATTTGATTGTACTGCAGAAGAAAGTACAGCAGCAATTAAATTAAGTGGTAACGATACTACAGAACATAATTGGTTCTCAAGTAATCACCCATTAGACTTTAGGAAGAATGTTTCAATCTATGGTAGTGCCTCAAGCACTGGTTATGAAGGTGTAATTTGGGGAACATCATTCCCAGTAGGATAAGGAGAAAACTGTCATGACAATGACTGCAGAACAAATTACTACAACTAATAGGGATATGTATCAAAGTGTATCTGACAATGCTTCATTAGCTTTATTAGAAAAAGCTGAAGGAGGAAAGGTAACACTCAAGCAAATTTCTAAAGCTTTAGATGAATTTAAAAGATTATATAAAGCAGGAATTGCATCCCCAGCTGAGATTATGACTCTGCATAGAGCTTATCCTAATGATGAAACATTTAAAAAGGAAGCCATAAAATTTGAAAAGGAAAACACCGAACCAGTAGTATTAGGAGGTCCAGCGTCTGTTGAATTAGTAGATAGAGAAGGGCATCTTATCACTACAGTTGCCTTAGAAAAAGCTTTCGATAATTATATGAAAAGCTTTAGAACTAGGAATGCTATGGTTTTACATTCAGATGTACAAGTAGGTTGGGCTTTACCAGCTTATATTAACAAAGCTGGACAAATATTTAAAAGTGGTGTTAACGATAAAGGTTTGTTCTTTATAACTGAAATGAGAAATGATACAAAAATCTCAGATAGAGTTAAAGAACAAATAAATGAAGGAAAGCTAAAGTCATATTCTATTGCTGGTTCAGCAACTAAGATGCAGAATATGAACAAAGGCTTACAATCTTATATGCAAGTAGATGACTTGGAACTTGCAGAAGTAACTGTATGTGAGAAAGGAGTGAATCAAGGAGCTTCTTTTGATCTACTCAAGTCAGACAACCCAGCACAAGGTTCTTGTGCAGATGGTAGTTGTTTAAATAAATCAACTTCAAAACCAAGAGAGGCTATAGCTATGGTACAAAAATCAAATGGAAACATAGACTTTACTAAGACTTTCTTCAACTGGATTTCAAAGGAAAGTGGTGATCCATTAGTAGGAAACAAATCATTTGCAATTCTTGAAAACTATCATGGTAGGGAAAGAATACATCATAACCTATTAGATGAACAAGGATTTCCAAAAGAACTTGAATCTGAATTTGGAAGATACACACCTGTAATGGAGAATCCAAAATATCCCCCTTGGGTGGTTAATGAGGCTGGTTCAGAAGGTGGACCAGTACGTTATGACGAAGCTCTAACACCTCCTAAAGCAGTCCTTCCAGTAACAAAGAGTTTCTTAAATTGGATGGAAAAGCAGAGTAAGGAAGCCGATGCTTTCGCTATTGCTACTGCTCAAGCTAAAAAAGAAGGCTATGATGATTTTTCAGAAGGAAGCGAAGGAAGGGAAAAGCGAAACGAGATCGCTGAAGATATAAAAGGAAAAGAGTAATGAACTCTTATTACCGAATCTTAAAAGCCCTTTTCTTGAAAGATGGGGCGGAAGCTGTTATCTATGAAATTAAAAGAAACAAAAGGAAACCTCGTACTACTGGGAAACGAAACATAGGAATAGGACGAGGAAGTTATTCAAGAGGACATAAGGACACAAAATATGGCACTTATTAAAAAATCAAGGAAATGGGGAACTCACCCTCGTCAGATAACTAAATATGATATTCAAGAAAATATCAAGGAAAGGGAGAACAAGGAAACCAACCTTGATATTCTAGATGGGAAACCACTAGGAAAGGAGGATAAAAATGACTCAGAATGAATGTTGTAATCCAGAAGATTGTTGCCAAGATGAAGAATGTGATTTAGATGAATGTATCTGTGAAGAAGAAGGACTATGTAAATGCGAATGTGATGAAGAAAAACAACAAGGAAACGAATGTTGTGGAGGTGAGTGTGGCTGTATAGATTAGATTTTTTATAAACTAATCAAGGAGGAAATTTGGAAACCAAGAACATATTAGTAATTCTTTGGGAAATCTCAATAAATATGCTAAAGGAAATCACTTGGAAACTAAAGCGTTCACTTAAAATATTAATGGGTAAAAATCCATATAAGTAAACACCATTTCACTTCCCCTACTCAAATAAACTTGGGTAGGGGAAATTTTTATTGACTTGACAATGCTAAAATATATGCTAGAATTTAATAAGAAACAAATTACAGTATAGGAGATTTATGCAAACATTTATGCCTTACCCTAACATTGAAAAAAGTGTTAGGTGTTTAGACTACAGAAGATTAGGTAAGCAAAGAGTAGAAGCTATGCAAACCTACAATCAAATAACTAAAGGTAAAGGTGGATATCCACACCACCCTATAAACAATATGTGGAAAGATAATCCTAATGCATTAGCATACTACCATAACATATGTATAGATGAATGGATTAAACGTGGATACAATAACACTATGAAAATGATTAAAACTGCTTCTCCTAGTAAAGATAATTTCTTACCTGATTGGATTGGAGATGATAGAGTTCATGCTTCACATAGGTCTAATCTTCTACGCAAAGACT
>Ga0114934_10001387_pt1 | contig 15762 bp, 12 predicted proteins | sample 4SBtaG_2_FD_99695 | JGI IMG/M metagenome (GOLD analysis project Ga0114934, IMG submission 99695) | Deep subsurface microbial communities from Kolumbo volcano to uncover new lineages of life (NeLLi) - 4SBTROV10_white metaG | ecosystem: Environmental > Aquatic > Marine > Volcanic ... | reverse complement strand
GGTGGGCAGAGCAATATTTCCGATACCAATACCTATAGCCAACATATTCGCCTGAATAGTGGTCGATATTTTTCGCGTGTTCAATGGTATGTTGATTTTAATAACCAACAAAACCAGAATAGCAATGGTCCGAATGTCAATTTTCAACAATCTACGGCCCAGGTGCGTACGTTTTTTACCCGTAAGTTAAGCGGTTTTGTTCGGGTTGGACATCAAAACAATCAATTCCAATCCACCACGAACAGTAATAAAAATGGCTTGTATTATACAGCGGGATTGCAGTGGCGGCCGAGCATGCGATTTAATGTTCAGGCTGGATATGGTAATAATAAATTTGTGACCGTCAATATTATGCCAATGCGCCGGATTACCTGGAGTACGACCTATTCCAACAATGACATCGGTACCAACCGGGGAAGTCGCTGGCAATCGTCATTACGTTATTACACACGCCGCTCTAATTGGTTGTTCCGTTATAGTGAAAATACCGTGACAACTCAGCAAATCTTACTCGGGCAACAAGCGACCATTTTACAGGCGGGGAATACAAACAATAATTTACCGTCGACTGTTCGCCGCTTTGATTTACCTACTTTAACGAATGAAGTCTTTATTAACAAACGCGCTGACTTATCGGTTTCATTTAAAACGGGTAGGAGTCGTTTTAATTTTAATGGCTACCGGTCGCGCAGAACCTTTCAAGTGAGTCAGAATAATGAGGATGTTTATGGCGGAAGTGCATCCTGGAGCTGGAATTTCAGTCGCCGCAGCCGATCGAATATTCGTTTATTGTGGCAGAAAACAAACGGTCAAACAGGGTTTTCCAATCAACGCTATGACGCCACCATAGGCATTACCCGGAATATCGTCAATTTTGCTGGCAGTAAACGTGTTAATGGCCTGGTTGAATATCGTTATGCTGAACAGAGCTCTAATTCGGCCAGTAATCAATTTACAGAAAACAGAATCAGCGCCAGCATTAACATGCAATTTTAAAACATGTACGGACTATGTATAAAAGTTTCTATAAACTCTCTAAAAACCCTTTTCAACAAAATGCTGATCCAGCATTCTTTTTTGACAGTGCCAGCCACAAACGTGCTAAAGCCTATTTAAGATACGGCCTGGCTCACGGTGAAGGCTTTGTTGTTGTAACCGGCGCACCAGGTACAGGTAAAACCATGCTGGTCAAAGAACTGGCGCAATTTCTGAAAAAAGATAATGTGGTCTGTATCGGATCTCTAGTGACCTCGAATGTCGGCGCTGAAGATACGCTCAGGATGTTGGCGGCGACTTTTGGTGTTTTTTATGAATTGGATGATTCTAAAGCCGCCTTGTTAAACCGCATCGAAACTTTTTTTAAGGATAAGGCCAAACAAGGGAAACGGGTTTTATTGATTGTTGATGAGGCGCAAAATTTACCTCGACAATCTATCGAAGAATTAAGAATGTTGTCAAATTTTGAATGGGAAGGAAAAATCATTTTCCAAACTTTTCTCATGGGACAGGAAGAGCTTGGGCAAACCTTGTTTTCACCCGATATGGAGCAGGTCAGGCAGCGTGTTGTGGCGACCTATCAATTAAAATCGTTAACCGAGCAGGAAACCAAAGATTATATTCTGTTTAGGATGGAAAAAGCAGGTTGGAGTGGCGGCGATTTGTTTGACGATGACATGTTTCCTTTAATCTACAAATTTACCTGTGGTGTGCCGCGCAGAATTAATTCCTTATGTGATCGTTTGTTATTGTTCGGCTTTTTGGAGGAGTTGAAGGAAATTGGTGCCCAAGCCGTTAAAAAAGTCATCTCAGAAATTAAGAATGATTATAAATCGATGGCAAAAACAAGTAAGAAAGAAAATATTGCAGGCGTTCCAGAAACGCAGAGTGTTGCCGTTTCAGTTGAAAACCCTGATTTGGCAAGAAAGGTAGAGTTGCTCGAACAGCGCGTCCAGGAATTGAGTGATAAGCTCACAAAAGAACAGGCATTGTTGCGTAAGGCTATATTGATTCAACTGGATATGGGGGATGTTTATTCTGATGACTGAGCCAGTAAAAAGAATGAAGGTTATTGCTAATGCTATGACCGTCGATGTCGAAGATTATTTTCAGGTATCGGCCTTCGAATCCATCATCGATAGATCACAATGGGATACTCTGCAACATCGGGTCGAAAATAACACACAACGCATTTTAGCGCTGTTTGCACAAAATGAGATTAAAGCAACATTTTTTACGCTGGGCTGGGTGGCTGAGCGTTATCCACAATTAGTTAAACAGATTGTCGAACAAGGACACGAGTTAGCGTGTCATGGTTACCAGCACACCCGCGTCACACAACAAACGCCCGAACAATTTCGTGATGATGTTCGCAGGGCAAAAACAATGTTGGAAGATATTGCCGGGGTCGATGTCAAAGGCTATCGAGCCGCCAGTTATTCGATTACGCAGGATAATCAACAGTGGGCACATGAGATTCTGGCAGACGTTGGTTTTCTATATAGTTCCAGTGTTTATCCGGTCAAACATGATCTTTATGGCATTCCTGATGCACCGCGTTATGTTTATCAGCCCTTGGCGGGAAATACATTGAAAGAAGTGCCCATTACCACACTCAATATACGCGGTAAAAATATGCCTTGCGGCGGTGGTGGTTTTTTTCGTTTTTATCCGTATGCGTTTTCGCGCTGGGCGTTACGAACAATCAATCAAAAAGAAAAACAAGCGGCTATTTTCTATTTTCATCCCTGGGAGATTGATCCCGAACAACCCCGACAACGCAATATTTCCTTGAAAACCCGGTTTCGGCATTATTTGAATCTTGGCCAAATGCAACCTCGCCTGGAAAGATTATTGAATGATTTTCATTGGGATACCATGGAAAATATCTTTCTATAATCTTCTGCTATTCTTTCCTGTATTACTTTAGATAAAAACAACGCGATGAAAATAAAACAACTGGATGAAAGCGTTTGCGCGCTGTGGGACGACTTTGTTGAACGCTCGGAAGCGGCAACCTTTTTTCATAAGAGTGGGTGGAAAACTGTCATCGAAAAGTCATTCGGGCATCGGTGTTATTATTTTTATGCTGAACAAGACGAAAAAATTATCGGCATTTTACCGCTCACGCACATCAAAAGTCTGCTGTTTGGTAACGCCTTATGTTCCAATAGTTTTTGTGTGTATGGCGGTATCGTAGCGGATACCCCGGAGGCGTTTCATGCACTCGATCAGAAAGCATGTGAACTGGCGAATGAATTGGGCGTTGATTATCTGGAAATGCGCGACCGCGAACAAAAATTCCCGGAGCGTCCGCATAAAGATTTGTATGTGACATTCCGCAAAACATTGGCCGAGGATGTCGATGCCAATATGCAAGCCATCCCTCGTAAACAACGAGCGATGATTCGGAAGGGCATCAAGGCAGGGCTGGTCAGTGAAATCGATGAATCAGTCGAACGATTTTATCAGGCTTATTCAGAAAGCGTGCGTAATCTGGGTACACCGGTATTCGGCAAACATTATTTCAAGCAGTTGAAACAAACATTTGGTGAGTCGTGTGAAATTCTGACCGTTGTCGATAAAAACGGGAAGCTTATCAGCAGCGTAATGAATTTTTATTTCAGGGATGAAGTATTGCCTTATTATGGTGGTGGCACACAACAGGCGCGGGCTGTGCAAGGCAATGATTTTATGTATTGGGAAGTGATGCGCCGGGCAGTGGAAAAAGGCATTAAAGTATTTGATTACGGACGCAGTAAGGAAGGCACCGGTTCCTATCGATTCAAAAAACACTGGGGCTTTGAGCCAGAACCGCTGTTTTATTCGTTTTACCTGGTCAACGCCAAAGCGATTCCTGATGTTAATCCATTGAATCCAAAATATCAGTTGTTTATTGCTGCCTGGAAAAAGTTGCCATTACCGGTAAGCCAGGTTGTCGGTCCCTGGTTAGCCAAAGATTTAGGATAGGCGATGGAAAAGATTTTGTATCTGGTGCACCGGATTCCGTATCCACCGAATAAGGGTGACAAGATTCGTTCCTATCATTTTTTAAAACAACTGGCGCAACATTATCAGGTTTTTTTGGCGACATTTATTGATGACGAAGCCGATTGGTCGTATCAGGAACAGTTGCATGACTATTGTCAGAATGTTTATTGTGCGGGCCTGAATCCCCAATTGGCGAAATTGAAAAGCCTGGCAGGATTACTCTCAGGGCAGGCACTTAGTTTGCCCTATTATCAAAATCAGGCCTTGCAACACTGGGTTGATGACACACTGGCACAACAGGGTATCAAGAAAGTGGTCGTATTTTCTTCCGCCATGGCGCAATTTGTTATGGATAAGCCCGATATCGATATGATTGTCGATTTTGTCGATGTGGATTCCGATAAATGGCGCCAATATGCAGAAAAGAAAACAGGGCCCGAAAGCTGGATTTATCATCGGGAAGCTAAAAAATTGTTTGAATTTGAAAAGCATGTGGCGGCGCGATCAACAAGCAGTTTTTTTGTGTCGCGACAGGAGGCCGAGTTGTTTAAGCAGCTGGCTCCCGCATGTCAAGATAAGGTTGGCTGGGTGAATAATGGCGTAGATACCGTTTTTTTTGATCCTGAGCTAAATGACCCGTCACCGTATTCAGCGACTGAGCAGGCTTTAGTGTTTACCGGCGCGATGGATTATTGGCCGAATATTGACGCCGTGACCTGGTTTGCAGAACAGGTTTTTCCGCACATTCAAAAAACCTTTCCTAGGGTCAAGTTTTATATTGTTGGGTCAAAGCCTACGAAAGAGGTGCTGGCTTTGGCAGATACGAATCAAGGCATCGTCGTAACGGGTCGGGTCGATGATGTTCGTCCTTTTTTAAAGCATGCCGCGATAGCCGTTGCGCCGCTCAGAGTGGCACGTGGTATACAAAACAAGGTATTGGAAGCGATGGCGATGAAAAAAACAATTGCCGCGACGGCCGCTGCGATGGAAGGTATCGAAGGGTTTGATGCACTGGATGTGATACAGGAAAATGATGCCGAGGCGTTGGCTAAAGTGATTGTAAAACGGTTGGGATTAGATGCATCCTCATTGCATTCGGATAAAAACAGGCATTTTGTTGAACAAAATTTTAGCTGGGCGAGCAGTGGTCAGGCTTTATTGAAAGAAATGAACGGTTAAGGCATGGATAAATATAAATTATTATTGGTTTTTGGCACCCGGCCCGAAGCCATAAAGATGGCACCGGTGGTCAAGGCTTTTCAAAATGATGCGCGCTTTGATGCCCGTGTCTGCGTTACGGCCCAACACCGTGATATGTTGGATCAAGTGCTTAATCTGTTTCAGATTCATCCCGAATATGATTTGGATATTATGAAGCAGAACCAGGGATTGACGGGCATTACCTGTAGTATTCTGAGCGGACTGGAATCGGTGTTGCAGGACTTCAAGCCACAACGTATTCTGGTACATGGCGATACCTCAACGACCTTTGCGGCAACCCTGGCGGCGTATTATCAAAAAATTGCTGTGGGTCATGTCGAAGCCGGCTTACGCACCCATAATATCTACTCGCCCTGGCCGGAAGAGGCCAACCGGAAGCTGACCGGCGCGTTGGCCGATTTGCACTTTGCGCCGACAGAAACGGCGCAACAAAATTTACTGGACGAAGGGGTTCGCCGCGAGGCCATTCATGTGACGGGCAATACCGTGATCGATGCCCTGGTTCAGGTCAAACAAAAAATCGAACACGATGCTGATTTGTCTCAACAGCTGGCCGAACATTTTCCGTTTATAGATCAGGACAAAAGAATTGTTTTGGTCACCGGGCATCGTCGGGAAAGTTTTGGCGGTGGTTTTGAACAAATCTGTCACGCCTTGCAGCAATTATCCGAACGCAAAGATATTCAGATTATTTATCCGGTACATCTCAATCCTCAGGTGCAAGAGCCGGTGAACCGCCTGTTAAGCGATATTGACAACATTTTCCTGATTAAGCCACAGGATTATCTGCCGTTTGTTTATTTGATGATGATTGCCGATATTATTTTGACAGATTCCGGGGGTGTACAGGAAGAGGCGCCGTCCCTGGGTAAACCGGTTTTGGTGATGCGGGATACCACAGAACGGCCCGAAGCTGTACAAGCGGGTACCGTGAAACTGGTCGGAGCCAATCAGCAGAAAATTGTCGCTGGCGTTAATCAGTTATTGGATGAAACAGAGGCTTATCAGGCCATGAGTTATGCGCATAATCCCTATGGTGATGGCCTGGCCAGTCAAAGAATTGTCGAAGGAGTAATCAATGCAAAATAACGAAAAATTTAATCGGGTTTCCGTGGTAGGGTTGGGATATATCGGTTTGCCGACTGCCGCCGTAATCGCTTCACGGGGCATTGATGTGATTGGTGTCGATGTGTCGGAACATGCGGTCAATACCATCAACCAGGGTAAGATTCATATCGTGGAGCCCGATCTGGACATGCTGGTACAAAGTGCGGTGACCACTGGTAAGCTAAAAGCGTCAATAGAACCTGAGCCGGCGGAAGTTTTTATGCTGGCTGTGCCGACACCGTTCACCGAAGGTCATAAACCGGATTTGAGCTATATCGAAGCGGCGGTCAAAAAAATTGCCGGGGTGCTGGAAAAAGGCAATATGGTGATTTTGGAGTCCACTTCTCCTGTCGGTACTACTGAGAAAATTTCACAGTGGATGAGCGAAATTCGCGCCGATTTGAGTTTTCCTCATCAACACGGTGAAAATGCCGATATTCAGGTCGCGCATTGCCCGGAACGGGTATTGCCGGGCTATGTGATTCAGGAGCTGGTATCGAATGACCGTGTAATTGGTGGCATCAGTCGAAAATGTGCTGAACGGGCGCAGGACTTATATAAAACCTTTGTCAAGGGCGATTGTTTGCTGACCGATGCGCGTACCGCTGAAATGGCCAAACTCACAGAAAATTCCTTTCGCGATGTCAATATCGCTTTCGCCAACGAATTGTCCATGATCTGTGATCAGTTGCATATCAATGTCTGGGAATTGATTCGGCTGGCCAATCGTCATCCGCGGGTTAATATACTCAAGCCGGGGGCGGGTGTCGGTGGCCATTGCATTGCCGTTGATCCGTGGTTTATTGTCGATTCGGCGCCAGAGCGGGCGCGATTGATTCGCACGGCCCGGCAAGTCAATGATGCCAAACCCGGTTTTGTACTGGATAAAATCCGACAGGTGGCTGAGCAATTCAAACAGCCAAAAATCGCGTGCTTAGGGCTGGCATTTAAAGCCGATATTGATGATTTACGGGAAAGCCCGGCGGTTGGTATTACAGAGCAGCTCATTACCGAGAATCTGGGTGAGGTGCTGATTGTTGAACCGCATATTCAAACACTGCCGGCAAGGCTGCAAAAAAATAATGCTCGCCTGGTCAGTTTGCAGGATGCGATTGATAACGCCAATATCTTGGTTACACTGACTGACCATACTGTGTTCAAGCAGGTTAAACTCAATCGTTTGAAGGAAAAGGTCATTATTGATGCCCGTGGGGTCTGGGAACAGGAGTAAAACAATGGAAAACACCAAAATTGCCATGATAGGCTTAGGCTATGTCGGCTTGCCGTTGGCTGTTGAGTTCGGCAAAAAATATCCAACGGTCGGCTTCGATATCAATCACCAGCGGGTGAATGAATTAAGTGCCGGACATGATCATACCCTGGAAGTGAGCGATGAAGAACTTAAACAGGCGACATATTTGAGTTATACGGCCGATGTCAAGGATTTAGCAGAATGCACTGTTTATATCGTGACCGTGCCGACGCCGATTAACGAATATAAACAACCGGTATTGACACCGCTGGAAAAAGCCAGTGAACTGCTGGGCCAGGTGATTAAATCGGGCGATATTGTGATTTATGAATCGACCGTTTACCCGGGCGCCACCGAAGAAGTATGTGTGCCGATTCTGGAAAACGTATCGGGTTTGAGGTTTAACCAGGATTTTTTTGTCGGCTACAGCCCGGAGCGTATCAATCCAGGCGATAAGGAACATCGGGTGACCACTATTTTAAAAGTCACCTCCGGTTCAACGGAGGAAGTCGCTGAAAAAGTGGATGCATTATATCGAAGTATCATCACCGCAGGTACTCATAAAGCCGGCAGTATCAAAGTGGCGGAAGCGGCCAAGGTGATTGAAAATACACAACGTGATGTCAATATTGCCTTAATCAATGAACTGGCGCTTATTTTCAATCGCTTAGGTATTGATACCGAAGAAGTCTTATTGGCAGCAGGCACTAAATGGAATTTTCTGCCGTTTCGACCCGGTTTGGTGGGCGGTCATTGTATCGGTGTCGATCCGTATTATCTGACGCATAAGGCGCAGGCTATCGGCTATCATCCTGAAGTCATTTTGTCCGGGCGCAGGATCAATGACAGTATGGGTGAATATGTCGTATTGCAGATGATCAAACTGATGTTGAAAAAACGTATCCATGTGCGTGATGCGAATATTCTGGTGATGGGGCTGACGTTTAAGGAGAACTGTCCGGATCTGCGTAATACGCGGGTGGTGGATATTGTGCAGGAGCTTAAAAGCTATGGCGTCAATGTCGATGTGTATGACCCTTGGGTTGATCCGGAGGAGGCCGTTGCCGAATACAATATCCGGCCGATAGACAAACCGCAGGCCGGGACTTACGATGGCATTATTCTGGCGGTTGCACATCGGCAATTTAAAGCCATGTCAATTGATGACATCAGGGCGCTGACACGGACTGAATCGGTCATTTACGATTTAAAATATTTATTTCCCGCAAATCAAACGGATGCACGTTTATAACATGAAAATTATGGTAACCGGCACGGCCGGATTTATTGGAAATCATCTCGCACTCAGATTGTTGGAACGCGGTGACGAGGTTGTGGGTATCGATAATCTTAATGATTATTACGATGTCAATCTGAAGAAAGATCGTTTAAAACGTTTGGCTGACTATGATGGCTTTACGGATGTACGGCTGGATCTGGCGGACAGGGCCGGAATGGAAGCGGCATTTAAAAAATATCAGCCACAAAAGGTGGTGAACCTGGCTGCACAGGCTGGCGTACGCTATTCGATAGAAAACCCGCATGCCTATATCGACAGCAATATCGTCGGATTTATCAATATTTTAGAAGGCTGTCGTCATCATCAGGTCGAACATCTGGTGTATGCTTCGAGCAGTTCGGTGTATGGCGCCAATGAAAGCATGCCATTCTCGGTGCATGACAATGTTGATCATCCATTGAGCCTGTATGCAGCCTCTAAAAAGGCCAATGAATTGATGGCGCATACCTATAGTAATCTGTATCAATTGCCGACCACTGGTTTGCGCTTCTTTACCGTATATGGCCCGTGGGGTCGACCGGATATGGCTTTGTTCCTGTTTACCCGAGCGATTTTGAATGGTGAAAAAATAAAGGTATTCAATTACGGCAAGCACCGACGCGATTTCACCTACATTGATGATATCGTTGAAGGCGTGATCAGAACGCTTGATCATACCGCGCAGCCGAATCCGGAATGGAGCGGAAAACAGCCTGATCCGGGTACCAGTAGGGCGCCGTGGCGCGTTTACAATATTGGCAACCAAAACCCGGTTGAATTGATGGATTACATCGAAACGCTGGAAAAATTTCTGGGTAAGACTGCCGAAAAAGAACTGTTGCCATTGCAGCCGGGTGACGTGCCCGATACTTATGCCGATGTGGAAGCGCTGGTTCAGGATGTGGGCTACAAACCCAATACCACGATTGAGCAAGGCATTGAACGCTTTGTTGTCTGGTACAAGGATTATTATAAACAGTAATCAATGTTACAACGTATGCTGATTTATTCTCTCATTCCCAGGCTCCCGCTTGGGAATGTATGCCAGTCAGCTCCGCTTACGGGCAGTCACAGCGGTTCTGTTGCATTAGGTAGGAACTTGAAGACACGGAAGCGAATGTTGGCTTTTCCGCGTAACATTGGCCAGTTAGCCGAAGTTATAGTCTGCTGCTGTCATGTGCGGTTCAACCCAATCAACCCATAAAATCTGATAAGGCCAATTATGCAAACAGCGCATTATGGCGTCGTCATGTACCTGGTTGCAACGCTGGCCTATGTTGGACTGGCCTTGCTGATTCTATTTAACTCGCGTAAAAATGTGGTCAGCCTGCCTTTTTTTATCGCCAGTGTATTATCGGCTTTGTGGGCAGGGATGTCGGCTTATGCTCTCCATGCACAGGATGTTTATCTGTTTCAGGTTTTACCCTTCGAAGTGTTACGCAATGGTGGCTGGTATTTTCTGCTGAGTGTATTGATTTCAAGGCAACAGTTCAACGACCCCTATCAATTCCTCCGGCAATTCTGGCAGGCTAAAGCCATGCTGGTGTTTATCTCATTGCTCAGTCTGTGTGAATTTATTCCTGATTTATACTATTGGGCGCAGGAACGGCTAGGCTTCGATTTCAGGCCGTTTGCTCATTTGTTTTTAGCCATCTGTGGTTTGGTTCTGGTCGAGCAAGTCTATCGAAATACCTTGCCTGAACAACGCTGGAACATTAAATTCCTGTGCATTGCTGTGGCCGGTATCTTTGTCTTCGATTTTATTCTCTACAGTAAGGCGCTGTTATTTGCCGTTTTGGATACCGAACTTTGGAATACGCGCGGCATGATTCATACCATTTTGCTGCCGCTGCTGGCACTTTCTGTTAATCGCTTAAATAAAGACCCTGTGCAATTGGTTGTTTCCAGAAGACTGATGTTTCATTCCGCGGTTTTAATGGGCGCGGGTATTTATTTGCTATTGATGGCATTGATGGGCTATTACATCCGTGACTTTGGTGGCGATTGGGGGCCTTTGGTACAAATCGGCTTCGTGTTTTTGGCGCTGGTATTGCTATTACTGTTTTTTGTTTCTGGCAAGGCGCGGGCTTTGGCCAAAGTTTATTTCAGCAAATATTTTATCCAGCATCGTTATGATTATCGCAATGCATGGATAAAACTCAGCCACACGCTGGGGCAGCTCAAATCCCTGGATGCGATTGCAGGGTTTATTGTAAAAACGCTGGCCGATCTGGTTGACAGCTCAGGTGGTGGTATTTGGCTGCAGAATGAGCAAGGTGATTATGCATTAGTTGAGGAATTTAACTTAGGCTTTGAACCGTTCCAAACAATCAGTAAACGCGCGGCTTTGATCCAGTTTCTGCAAAAAAAACAATGGGTCATCGATTTTGTTGAGTATGCGGAAAACCCTGAAACCTATGAGGGCGCGGAACTTGAACGCTGGCAGGCCGATGATAAAGCGATCTGGTTGATTATACCGTTATATTTACAAAATGATCTGAAAGCCTTGGTGATGTTGACAAAGCCAAGGGTGGCACGGAAACTCGACTGGCAGGATCATGATTTATTAAAAACCGCAGGCATGCAGTTGGCGAATGCCTTGGCACTCACCCAGGCGAGTGAGGCGCTGAGTCGGTCTCGACAATTTGAGGCGTACAATCGCTTATCGGCTTTTCTGGTGCATGACTTAAAAAATCTGATCGCTCAGATTGCGATGATTGTGAAAAATGCGGAAAAACATAAACATAATCCAGAGTTTATCGATGACTCTATCGAGACGTTGGAAAATGTTGTCAATAAAATGCAGCGTATTTTGCAACAATTGAAAAAAGGCGGCTCTCAGCAAAATGGTGACTGGCAGCAGGTTGATTTGACAGAAATAATCAACGATGCGGTGCAACAGTTAAAACAAAATAAACCCACGATTGAAATTGACTGCCAGAGTGCGCATTGTTTTATTCATGGTGAACGCAATCAGTTATGCAGTATCCTGGTTCACTTGTTGCAAAATGCTCAAGACGCCACGCCGGATGATGGCTGGGTTAAAATAGAACTCACCTCATGCGAAACCGAAGCTATACTTAAGATTATGGATAACGGCTGTGGAATGGACAAAACATTTATTCAGCAACGACTTTTTCGTCCGTTTGATACCACTAAAGGCAATGCCGGGATGGGTATTGGCGTTTATGAAGCGCGCGAATATGTTTTACAGCATGGCGGACAAATTAATGTGGAAAGCGAACCGGGTAAAGGGACGACATTTACCTTGCGTTTTCCAATAAATAATGGGCAAGGGGGGGGATGATGGCAAAAGATGACAGTAGATTATTATTAGTTGTTGAAGACGACCCTGGATTGCAAAAGCAATTTAAATGGGGGATTGAAAATTGTAAAGTCATTGTTGCCGGTAACCGGGAAGAAGCGATCAATGCAATTCGCCGTCATGAACCTGACGTTGTAACATTGGATTTGGGTTTACCGCCGGATCCCACCAATGCCAGCGAAGGTCTTAAAACGCTGCAAGAAATCTTGCGGTTAGCGCCTGATACCAAGGTTATTGTGGTGACGGGTAATGATGACCGTGATAATGCCATTCAGTCTGTCGCGATGGGCGCTTATGATTTTTACCAGAAACCTGTTGACCTGGATATTCTGAACTTAATCATTCAACGGGCTTTTGATCTTGCCCAATTAGAGCAAGAGAAACAACAGCTTGAGAAAAGTCATGACGAGCCGCTGGCGGGTATGATTACATCCTGCCAAAAAATGCAAAAATTATGTCGTATCGTCGAGAAAATTGCACCCTCTGACATTCGGGTTTTAATTTTAGGTGAGAGCGGTACAGGGAAAGAAGTGTTTGCACGCGCCATCCATCAGCTCAATAAAGAGCGGACACAGAATCGCTTTGTTGCGGTCAATTGTGCGGCGATTCCGAGCGAACTGCTCGAAAGCGAATTATTTGGCCATGAAAAGGGCGCGTTTACCGGTGCGAACAAGCAAACTATCGGTAAAATTGAATATGCCAATGGCGGAACTTTCTTTCTGGATGAAATTGGCGATTTGCCGTATGAATTACAGGCAAAACTGTTGCGTTTTTTGCAGGAAAAAACCATCGAACGCGTAGGGGGCCGTGGTGAAATCAAGGTCGATGTGCGGGTTATCTGCGCCACCCATCAAAATCTTGAGAAATTGATTGAAGAAGGCCGTTTCAGAGAGGATTTATATCATAGGGTCAGTGAAATGGTGCTGGAATTGCCACCATTGAGAGAGCGGGAAGGGGATGCATTGGTTATCGCCAAGGCTTTACTGAATAGGTTCAGCCGGGAAAATAAACTCAAAATAAATGGCTTTACCCCTCAGGCTGTCAAAGCGATTGAGCAGTACGACTGGCCCGGCAATATTCGTGAAATGGAGAATAAAATTAAACGCGGGGTCATCTTGACGGATAGTCCTTTGGTTGATGCCGAAGACCTGGATTTAGCTGCGGATGATGCAGAGCAGGAGACATTGCCCTTAAATTTGAAAGCAGTACGGGAAAAAGCCGAGACGGCGGCGATAAAACGCGCGTTGAGTTATTGCGATTACAATATCTCCAATACCGCAAAAATACTCGGCGTAACGCGACCAACCCTGTATACATTGTTGCAGAAATATCATATTCCAGTTGAACAGATGGCTGAGTGAGGAATAAATATACTTTCTGTTATAGTGATTATGGATTAAAGCAATACCTCATTACTGGAAAAAAATAGTGCTTGAAAGTCGATTGCTTTTCAATTAAGTTAGATAACAAGTCGCATTTAGATACGAAATAATGAAAAAACAAACAGCATTTTTCCTGATAGCCTTGCTTGTGATTTCGCCGGTTGTCTCGGCGATTGATCATTGTGCAGGCATGCATGGCGTGAATGCGGTAGAACAGTCTCATCAGATGTTAAATGCGTCTTTAATGGGGGTAGATGATTCATCCCTTGATCAACACAATCTACCCCATAACACCATAAATTGTCATGATTCTGGCGATTGCTCACTGCATTTATGTGGTGGGCATGCAGTTTTGCAGTCCTCGATGATTTTTAATTCCGTTATATCGTCTGATTTTCAGCAATCTGTAACATTGCCTTTATATCGCTCTCCTTCCTACTTAGCTATCAAGCCACCTATATTGATCCTCTAACAGAGGGTTAGTGCGTCCGTTTCACGGGCAAAAAACTTCAAACGTAGAATAGGTACGACTGCAGCGAAACGCAAAAAGCTGTTGCCGAGAACGCAGTGAAACCTATCCATTGTGCACCGTCCATTTAACAAGACGATAATCGCACCGATCCTCTTACACCTGTTTGTTTTTATTTTATTCCCGTCCTAAGAGGATTTATGACACACTCGTTTAAAAAAGTATTTATCCTGATACTTGTAATTTTATCATCCCGACTCTATGCGGAGACTCCCGAGCCGCTGAGTTTATCGACGGCATTGTCGAGAGCCGTTCAGGATAACCCGGGATTGGCTGAGATGAAGGCCAGGTCAGAGGCTATGGCGCAGATTCCTTCGCAAGTCGGCAGTTTGCCAGATCCTGTGATCAGCTTTAATGCCTTGAATCTACCGGTCGATAGCTTCGATACCGCTCAGGAAAATATGACCCAGATGCAAGGTGGTATTTCTCAGGCCATTCCCTTCCCCGGCAAACTGGCTTTGCGCGAGCAGGCAGCCAGCTTTGAAGCGGAGGCGGCAGCCTTTGATGTGGTGGAAGTCAGATGGCGTTTGCTTAGAGATGTCAAAAGGCTTTGGTGGACATTAGTTTATTTGGATAAGGCTCTGAGTATTATTCGAATCAACCAGGATTTATTGCGCCAGTTTGTGGAGATTGCACAAACCAAATACGAAGTCGGAGAGGGGTTACAACAGGATGTATTGTTAGCGCAATTAGAATTGTCCAAACTGTTTGATAATGAATTGAAATTGATTGGCGCACGGGAGAACACCCAGGCGCAATTGAATGCTTTACTCAACCAGGCTGCTGATACTCCGGTCAAAATTGCTTCACCCATCGACGAGACATTGCCTGTTTTACTGGCGGAAAATGAATTATATCAACAGGCCGAGTCGTACCGGGCATTACTGGCTTCCAGGCGTAAGAAAATAGACGCTGCCCAGCGTCGTGTGGCACTGGCGAAGAAAGATTATTATCCGGATTTTAAAGTCGGTGCTTATTATGGGGGTCGGGACAACACATTGTCTGGACGAACACGGGCAGATTTTATGTCGATGCGGCTCAGCATGACCGTACCGCTTTATTTTTCCACAAAACAAGATAAAGCCTTGGCGCAGCGTAGACAGGAGCTTATTCAACGTAAATATGCTTTGCAGGATGAGTGGAATCGCGTGCGGGAAGATATTTCTAAAGCCGTCAGTGATTTTCGGCAATCCAAAAACCAGTCCGTGTTATTCAAGAGCGGAATCATTCCACAGGCCAGACAGACTGTTGCCTCCATGCTGTCAGGTTATCAGGTAGACAAGGTCGATTTCTTGAACCTGGTACGCAGCCAAATTACTTTATACAACTATGAAATCCAATACTGGAAAGTGTTAACGGCCGCTAACCAGGCGTTGGCGCAATTGACCGCCATGATTGGCAAGGAAGATATTTATGAATAAGTTGATCGTCATGGCTATTGTGATGCTTGTTTTGGGTGTGACAGGCGGATATTGGTTGGCCAGCGTCAAACAGGTTGATGAACAACAGAATCCGGCATCAAGGCCTGCCGCTAAAAGGAAAATTTTGTTTTATCGCAGTCCGATGAACCCTTCGGTGACTTCCCCGGTACCTGCCAAAGATTCCATGGGCATGGATTATGTGCCGGTTTATGCCGATGACAACCGTGATAACAAGGAACCCGCAGGTACGGTCAGCATC
>Ga0114934_10001386_pt1 | contig 15763 bp, 9 predicted proteins | sample 4SBtaG_2_FD_99695 | JGI IMG/M metagenome (GOLD analysis project Ga0114934, IMG submission 99695) | Deep subsurface microbial communities from Kolumbo volcano to uncover new lineages of life (NeLLi) - 4SBTROV10_white metaG | ecosystem: Environmental > Aquatic > Marine > Volcanic ... | reverse complement strand
CTGGCACAAGTTGCTCCGGAATGAGTGGCACACTTTACTCCGGAATGACATGCTAAAAAGCCACTCCTTTTAGTGGCACAATATCACCGGAATGGGTGGCACAAGTTCGAGCGGTTTATCCAATGTTAAGAAAAACAGGGCCTCTTGGTTTTTTATCTTATGTGCTGCTCCCATTTTTCAAATGTAAGGAAAGTTTTGGATATGTGTGTGTAGTTGTAAACTACACACAGGGAAAGGGCTATATTCTATTTTAGTTTTCTTTTGTTGAACATTGCAAATGTTCAGAATAAATGCGTCCTCGTTGGATAAACGAGGACGAAGTAATATTGAAAACCCATAGTTAGGGAAGGCATTTTTCCTGAAATGGATTTAGTTCAACATCTGCTTCAATCTCGGTGGCTACGCACCGATTGAAGGCTATTTATTAGCGAAAGTTATTTCACTTCATCAATTATATTTTCAATTATATTTTTTACATTTTCTAGCATTTCAACTTGTTTCTCTGCAGAAACTTCATCGCAAATCCAATCACATAATTTAGTTTTATTAAGTTTTCTGTTAATGCTCTCAGCACTATAATCATCAACTTTAATTCTTTCAGAATAGTATGGAGCTTTGTCAAAATCAGCTCCAAGTTTTAACAAATTTTCAACTCCAATTTTGAATGTCTCATTTGCAGCATTATGAGGCATTTTACGAATTAGTAGTTTTTCAAATGTTTCTTCAGGTTTATTTGTATCACAATCATAAAGAAGTACAATCTTGTTTGATGACAAATTACTATTAGCTAGGTAAAAATTCTTAGTGTGATTTAATGCAGTATCTCCAGTGAATTCAACATTCCCATTCGAATTAACTCGACCTATCCATTGAAACTTTATTGGAGAATCACCGAAGCCAAATAACTCTTTAGCTTTATTGAAATATTTTTCATCAGTTTCACCTTCTAGAAAGATATGTACGTTTTCGTCGGATAAATTATATGAAATGTTGTAGGCTTCTTTTATTAATTCATTTTCTCCCCAAGAATAAAACATAGGTGAATCTTCTTTCTCTATATTTCCATGTTCATTTTTAGTCAATACAATAATTTTATCTTTATCTCTATTGGCGTTATGAATAATAAATGGAGAATGAGTCGAAACAAATATTTGAGAAGTTTGCACACCGTCACTGTCAGTGAACAATGATTTATAAAACTGCATTATTTCCAGTTGCCAGTTTGGATGTAAACTAATTTCTGGTTCATCAATAAGTATTGTTGCTCCTTTACCGCTTTCTTTATCCTTTAGTAAAAACCCACCCCTAAAAACAATTTGCTTTTCTCCGGAACAAAGCTTTTTTATGGACATAGTTTTACCAAATTCTTCAAATAGAACTTTCTTTGAATTATTTTCATTGATTATACCTTTAAATCTTTTATTTGGAAAGATTTGGTTGAAAGCTTTTGTAAATCGTCCTAATCTTTTATTTAATTGCGCAGCGTCAACAGCATTACCGATATTCTGTTCAGCCCAATCATTTGCATCTAAGGCATCGAGTGTTTTAATATCAATAAGCAATTGTGTAATTTCCGTTGCAATATTACTTGATGAGCGTACACTATGATTAAAATTTTGGTCAATTTCAAGAGACGTCGTAGTTTGAATATTTTGGGGATTATAGTTGATTTCTACATCTGAATAAATTGATTTTATAACCGAACGAGTATCCTCCTGAGTGAAAAGAGTTCCTGGTAAAGTTACTTCTGATACTCCATTCTCTGATTTTGAGTATGTTTTTATTTTTACACAATTCCAGTTTTGGGTCACATTGTAGTCAAATTCTATTTCAAAAATATTGTTCTCAGGTTCAAATTTAAGAAGTTCGACAAAGTTTGCATTGCCCTTTAAGACATCGTATTCTTCGTTGGAAATTTCTATTACAAATTTTCTTTTTTCTTCTCTTTTTTCTCTATTTAAACTATAATTTGAAAATTCATAAAGCATGTCAAGGAATACTGTTTTTCCAGCTCCATTTTCTCCAGCAATTATTATAGTGTTTATAACATTTCCATCTACTCCAGTAAAATCAAAGTTAATATCACCAAATATTGGATGGTTACTTGTTTCTATATGTCTTATTTTCATTTTTTATAATTTTCGTTAACTTATTTATCTGTTCATATTTTTCGAATCCACTGAACACTTTTTGTTGGATATATTCAGGTTTGTGTTTTTATATTTCAAAATCATTGAGCGGATTTTTGATATTTTTCAAACTGTTCATACTAACGTGTGTATAAATTTATGTCGTTCTCGACGACTTGTGCCCCTCTGCCTAGCCTACTACCTGGAATGTTAAGAAAAACAGGGCCTCTTGGTTTTTTATCTGGTATGCTTATCCCATTTTTCAAATGTAAGGAAAGTTTTGGATATGTGGGTGTAGTTGTAAACTACACCAAGGGAAAGGTCATGTGATATGCAGATTAGAATAGAAGGGCGTAGTTACAAACTACGCCCAGGCCGGGGAAACAGCAGGGGTTATATTCTATTTTAGTTTTCTTTTGTTGCACATTGCAAATGTTCAGAATAAATGCGTCCTCGTTGGATAAACGATGACGAGGGCTAGGTAACGGTGGTTGTAAGTTTAGTAGCAGATTTACGTGCGGTTATCCGTCTGACAGGAACGGATAATTAGGCGTGAATCCAACGTTGGAACACCCACCGAACCCGCTATTAAATTTACACATTATTGTAGGTAGTTTTTTTATTATTATTAATCAGTTATTGGTTCTCGTATTACGAATTTCCTTTCTTCAGGATTGTCTTCAATGCACTTGTCCCAAATATGATTTATTATTTCGATTTTGATTAATCCACCATTTATGAGCTCTGTTGAAAGTAATCTGATAAGATTTGCGAGTAGTGAGTAATACATGGAAATAGTACCAGGAAATACTAACAAATCAGATTTTTGAAATCCGTCGTATACTAGCATCTCATTTTTGCCTAAAATGTATCCGTATGCCAATGACCTATAAGTCCTATGATTTAATTTAGAAAGTTGAGAATAAAAAGATGCAAGTTGTTTTGCTTTTTTCTCGCCCTGATTTTCTTTTATATAATTTCGGAATTCTCTGTTAGGAATAACTTCGTCTTTAAACCATTTTTTTAATAAATTCTTACTTCTTTCTGATTTGGCATTAAAAAATGAAGCAAGGTCTAAAACCTCGATAGTATCTCGAAATAATCTACCGGCAATTTTGTGTTTCTTATTTGATAAAAGATTATGGCATTCCAATAAAGAATCAATGGCATCCATCTGTAACATCCAAATAGCTTTGTCTAAAGATGTATCATCTCGAGAGAATTTTCGATTATAGTTTCCCATGTGTTTCTTAAATTCATCTAGTACCTTTAAGGCTTCCCTTACAAATTGCTCTTGCGCTGCATATTCATAGGGATTTAAATATGCTTCTGATGGTTCTCTTGTCCAGATAAAATTTAACATATCACTAGTTTATTCCTTAAGTTTTAAATGAGGGTCTCCATATAAATGCATACATGCCCAAGCGCTTAATGTTGGAAACTTTTGATACACTGCCATATTTGCGTTATGTACAGATTTGATTATATCATTTCCATTCTCAATTGACTGTAAAAATGCGGGCAACCAAATAGGAGGGATATTTATATGTAAAGACCAAAATGGTGCAATTACTGAAAGATATCCTTTTGTAACGTACTCTTTTATAATCGTAGATATACTATTTTTAAAAGGTGTGGATTTTGTTGAACCAGAATGGCATACGAAGAATATTAAAACCTTTCCAATACCTAAATATGAATCTAAATTTAGTCTAGGCACTCCGTCTGGATAAAAGACTTGTTTTAAAGCGATGTCATAAGAACCATGTGCAGTAACAATATTTAAATCAGAGGTTATTGGCTTTTCAAGCTTTATAGAAGTTTCAACGTTAAAACTGAATTTGGATAAAATGTCTTCTAGATTACCGAATAACTGATTTATTGTGAAATCACCTCCTTCCGTAGGTATCCAGATTGATTTCGAATAATTTCTCTCCAATTGAGATTTATTTGCAAATTTTAAATACCACTCCGTTGATAGTATGTTGCAAACTGGTTTTTTAACGTATATAAACTCACCTTTTGAATCAATAAATAGATTATGAGGGAATCCTGCTATTTTAATATCTAGCACGAACAATATTGGCTTTATGGATTCATCTGTTTCAAGTATCGCAAAGTTTATTTTTCTCTGAAGATCTTCAGATTCTCCCTGATGTTCTTCTGGGAGAACAGTTCTTACTTCTCCTGAATTTGTTTTTATAGTGTCATTAAATTGGAATTTAGAAAAGAAATCAGACCTAAGTAAGTCTTGAAATGTATCAAAATTCCAACTGTTATTGCGATGACAGCTAAAAACTTTTCCGAATAAATTAAGTTGAAATAATTTTTTCTCAGTAGTTATTAGCCAGATTATTGAAACATTATCTAAGGAAATTAAATTTTCAATTACATGTGATTCTGAACCATAAATTTTTTCAAAGGTTTCAATATCAGTATGTGGTATATGCATCGGAGCCAACTCTAGACCTTTTTTCTCTAAAAAAATAATACTATAATCTGCTTTGACAAGCATTGCTAATAGTAATGCGCCAACATCCCCCTCTTGAACGGAACTCTCAATCATTCGGTTTGCAATACTAATTGCAATTTCATTATCGTTAACGATATCAGTCTTATTTCTTGTTTCATTTAATTTGACCAAGGATTCCCTGAGAAGAACTTTACTTTTCTTTGATTCTCCTTCAATAATTACTTTGTACTTTTCAACTGTTTCGTCAGGAACAATCATTTCAAAGATATTTACATAAAACCCCAAACCAGTTGAAGAAAAATTTGCTTTGGGATATATTCGTCTAATGTTGTAAAGAGAAATAAGTAAAGGTAATGCATCATTAATACCGCTATTAAGAATTGCTTCTCTTTCTCTATTTAAAAAATCTAAAAATTTAGATGGTAAACTTTCATCCGCTTCCTTTAATAGACTTAATAAATAAGTATGTTCAATTGACCTTTTTTCGTATGCATCCCAATCAAGGTTGTCCGGTATGGAAATATAAACCCTTTGAGCTAACTTGGACAATGAAATATTTCTGAAAAATTTCATCCCTTGCCAAATAATTTCTTTGATGAATTTGGAGTATAAATTAGTGGCATTCATGAGAGATACAAAAAGGCAAAAGTTAGCATACATTAAACCCGCAATTGACGAAGAAGTATTAGAATAACATTTAAACAAAATTAAATAGCCCAAATGCGGGACTTCATCTTTGTAGGCAGCAATTAATATTTCTTCTGCTAAATCCCTAGATTGTTGATAATACTCGGAACTGTTTAATCTGTCAAACACGCTTCCCAATAAGAAATAAAACCAATAATTATTGCCTTGTTCATTTAATAAATCTCTAAGAACTGCGAGTTGTGTTAATGTGAGTTGTATTAACTCTTCATCCATGTAAGTATTTTTGATTTTTCCTCTATAAAGTCAACAATTGAGGAGATCATTTGAAGTTTAGCTGAATTTGAAATACCTTCCTTATTTAAGGAGAAATCTGAAATCCTAATTTGCTTATCTTTAATTTCAGTATTGCCAATTGCTTTTAATACTAAATCAACAATATCGGGAGTATATTGTGCATTAAGAATCGATTTATCTACTTTCCTAAAATTTGGTATATTTTTCAAATTATCAAAATAATTAAAAAAAGATTCTACCATTATCACTATGGAAGTAATGTCATTTGTTTCTAAAATTGATAGTAGGGAAGGAATATAATTTCTATACGTGTTATAGTCTTTTGAAATCTGTTCTACTAATAATCGGAACTTATTTAATAGGTAATCAAATCGATATTTTTTAACGCCAATATGCTGAGACGTAAGCATATCATTAAATTCATCTAAATGTTGTTCGATTGACTTATCTTCCATCATATTTGAGTGACGTTTTCACAATGTTCGTTAAGATACATCCTTTACAAAAGTTATATATTAGACTTTACACTAAATTAGTCTCTAACCTTACTGATTTTATTTAATGCTATAATGTTCAATATTAGCAGATTACCTAAATTACGTATGAGCCTTTGTTGTGTGGTGGTACTTTCTTTTCTCCGTTCGTTTTCTATTCATATTCTCTTATTTTTTCCACTTGTGCGTGGGGCATTTTTTTAAATTTCTCTTTTTCAGTGGGTAGGGACTTGGAAGCTCTTTTGCCGGTTTTGGTCGTACGTTGGTATTGTGCGACCTGCAAATGTGCTTACAAGTGTGCGGTGGCTTTTAACCATACACATCAATTAAGTTTGTACTGCTTTTTAATTCTTCCATTAATGGAATTTTCAAGAATTTCTTATCCTCATATAAATCATTTTTGTAATCATCAATTAGAAAGTCTAATGTATTGTCATAAGACCAACCCGCATTATTTTTTTTAAATAACTGATGTCGTCTCTTTATTCTTTGAAGCAAAGTCTTTGATATTTTTTTACGAGTAGTATCATTATACCGTTCTTTTATATCAAAAAGATAATCCCAAGTTTCAATCTTTTCTGTATCACCCTCAAATTCAATAGTTAAATCTGATTTATCTAAATTTCTAAGGTCTTTCGATTTGTCTAATTTGATTTTTATTCCAATATGATGTTCTTCTTGACCATTTACAATAAAAGGATAAAAAGCTTTTCGTCCTCCTTCAATTGGGTCTTTTGCTTTTTTTCTATCGGAGTTACATTTATGGCAAAGTGGAACTAAATTCTGGAAATTTACACTTGCAAAAGGATAATCTGATTTTGGTAAATAATGGTCAAATGCTTCTCGATATTTGCTGTCTGATAATTCAAAATCTATTAAACCACAACAAGGGCAATATTGAAAATCATTTGCGTCTATTAATTTTTCGTAATAGTCCTTTTTAGTTCCAGGTACTTTTGCTCTTTCAAGTAATGTTTCATAAAAGTCAACTAAGAGTGGTTTCATTTTTTCTTCGACTATATCTGGCAAACAATCTAGGTAAATTGGAGTTACATTACCTCCACAGAGGTCTTCTATTTTATTGTTTGTTGCGAATGCATATTTAATTGCTATTCTTGCAAATTGAGACAAAGATTTACATTCATTATATATTTCATCAACTTCTTTTTTTAGTGGTTTATATGAATTGTAAATGATTTTAAAATCTGCATTAAGTTTAGATTCACAAGTTTCATCTACATTTGCTTCACACCAAACAGAACAAACTAAATGTTCAAGCATTGTTTGCAACTTAAATATATCGTGTTCTATGGGTCTATAAAGTCTAAGCATTTTCGTCCGGAAATTTAAGTTGATTTAAATGTGCTAATACTAAATCTTTCTCGATTGAATCGCCCAAATGCTTGAACAGCTTCTTTACTTTCTTTATATCTTCTTCGGATTTAATTGTGCTGTAATCAATCTTTTCCAATTCATCATTTGCTAAATCTCCGATTGTCTGGTCATAATCAAAAAGTTCATCAAGAATTATTTCAACAGAAGTGCCATAAGTATTAAAACCCATTTCTGAAGCTTTTCTTGCCTGTACTTTTTTTGTTTCTTCTTCTCTGTCAAAGAAAATTACATTATTTGGCATACAGTCAGAAATGATAAAAGGCGAATGCGATGACAATATTAAGTCTTTTAATAAATGAACATTGTAATTTTTATGATTACCGGCTGTAACACTATCGTCAAGCATTTTGATAAATTTTGCTCGCCAATTTGGATTGAAATGTGTTTCAGGTTCATCAAGTATTAAAATGCTTCTTCTGTCTTTGAGCATTAGACTAATTCCCATTGTGTGCAAAAATTGGTGTTCTCCATCTGAAAACTCTCGAAGTAATAATTCTTTGGGTTCTTTTTCGCCTTCAATTTCTTTTAAGATTAAGAAGTCTAAAAAATAAAAAACATTTTCGTTTGGACTGCCTTCTGGTAATTTACCGTCTGTATAAAATCCTTTTGATTTATACACTTCTTCTTTTATCGATTCTGAAATTACATTTGAATTGAGTTCATATAAAACTTGGAAAAACCGAAAAAGTTCAAACGAAGTTGAGAACATTTTTCTAAATGCTTTTTTTGTACTCTCATCAACAAAAAAATCTAAACTTAATACCGATTGAAGACCTTCATTTATTATCTCTAAATTCTCTTTATGCTCGTGCCAAGATGTTGAACATTTCTTTAATTGATTTATTTTTTCTGCAATATGTTCTGTTATTGGCAGGTTCTCATTGCCGTTACCAGAAAGAGATTGAACATTTAGATTCATTCTAAAACTTTGCAGTTTTAAAATACCAAGTTCTTTTCTTAACGGTTCTAATGTTTTTTCATCTTCAAAAAGCAGACAAGCTAAAAGAACTGCCTGACTCATTTTATTATCAATATATATCAAACTATTTTCGGGCTCTTCAAATCTAATTTTTCCAAAATAGTCTTCTCTATATTTATCAAAATTAATTAGTCTGCTTTTTCTAAAAGGAATACTTAAAATTTCATTTTCACCGGAAGAATAGCCAACTACAATATCTGGCAAATAGCTCTTTGCATCTGCCGCTATTTTTTCTCTTGGTTCTAATGAGACCGGAATTAATTCTTCATCTTTTGAAAAAGGAAAAGCTTGCCTAAACATTTTAGGTTCTTGACCAAGTTCTTTTTTTATGGTAATTTTATCGAAATAGGCAAGTGCATATGGCTTACTATTGTGTTGACCGATTAAATACTCCAAAGTAAATGCTTCCGGTTTGCATTCGTTTCTTCTAAAATGCTTTTCAAAGGTTTTAGGTTTGTACTTGGCTACACAACTTTCCAAGTGAAAAAATATGGAAGATAAAGCTTCTAAAACATTAGATTTTCCGCTACCGTTTAAACCTGCAAAGCAAAATGGACGAAACTTTCCCATTGCATCAATGCCTTTGTTTGAAAGACTATGAAACTCTACCTTAAAACCAGAATGCAGACTTCGAAACTGCTTTTCTTTTGGTAAATTTCCTATTTTCAGACTAAGCAATTTCATTTTAGAACCAATTTTACACTGTTATCGTTTTCATTGTATTCTTGGGTTACTTTTTTGCCATCTTTTAAAAGCTGAAAAACTGCGTGTTTGGCTTTGTCGTACATCTCTTTTTCTTCAAACTCTTGTGCGTTCAGTTTGTCAACCAATCTTTGCAGATAAGCAATATCGCCACCTATTTTTGACAAGTCATTTTCCTTTTTGTCTAAATCAATTGCACGTACCAAAGCATCTAATTCAAAATCAATATTGAAGTTTAATTCTCCATTGAAGACTTTTTGAGTCAATGAATTAAATAAAGTTGAAATTTCTTTTTGAGAGTTAATTATCTTTGTCTTTTGTTCATTCAAAGTCTTTGCAATTTTTTCAAATGCTATTTGATTTTCATATGGTGGTTTTATAAACTCGATTTTCTCAAAATTACCTTTAGTAATAATTTTCTTCATTCCTTTTGAAGCAAAGCTTTGAATGTATTTAGAAGAATTACTCAATAAATAATATAAAAAGTAGGAAGACACATCTGAATTTGGTTGAATAGCATTTATTTGTTGATTGAATGCAATCTTTCGATTAACTAATGATGACCTCCCAATTGAACTTAAACTACCTGCAATACAAGCAACAATTATTGCCCCTTCGTCAACAGTTCTTCCATTTGCTACACCTGCCTCTGATAAATATTCTTCTGCTGTTGTTGGATAAATTTCATTAAGTAAAATATTCCCTGTCTTTATCCACTCAAGAAAATTCTCATTATAGTTCTCAGGATTTTTTCTTGGAGGTGTATTACCTGTAATTATTTCACCAATTTTTGAGAGGGCTAACTTTTCCCATTTTTTAGGATTACTAACTGGGTCACCAAACATATCTAAAAAAGTAGCTCTTAAAAGTTCATCAAGCAATTCAATAGTTTCTTCACGCTTTTTAACCAAAGAACTGGCTCTATCTAATACATCAACAATTTTGTTTTGGGTTTCTAAAGGTAAAATTGGTATGTCAATATCGGCAATATATTTGGAAGAAATATTTTTTAAGCCGGCACCTTTGAATCCTCTTTCTAAAATGTGCAGATTGCCAAATAAATAGTAGTAAACATATTTTGTATTAATCTCATTATTTTTCCTTGTTGCTACATAACAATGAGATGTCGTTCCAAAAGGTTCTTTTGCGTAATGTATATTAGCCGTACCTCCATTTCCAAAAACTAATGATTCTTTAAAGAATTGTGCTTTATCAGTTCTCTTTGAAATAAGTGTACTGGAAGTATAGAAAGGATATTCCCCTTTTTCAGAACCATCGCTTGCCTTTAATTTTGATTTCTTAGCAAAATCAAATAATTTTTTGAATTTTTCAGTTTTCATCCTATTAACCCGTTTAATTCTTCCATTTCACTTAAAATCTCTTTCTCAAGACTCATCAATTTTTCTAGAATCTCTTTTGGCGGGTCATATTTTTGCTCTACATATTCATATTCTTTGTAGCGGTTATAACTCAAATCCAATCCATTCTCTTGAATCTCGTCAATTGGTACAAAAAAATGAGTTTTTCTATTTTCTTGTTTTGATTGCTTTCTTTTTTCGTATTCGGTTTTTACAATAGGAAGTGGCGAATCTTTTAATCGTCTTCTGTTGTCGTCTAATGAATAGCCATCACTTTGCAATTCATAAAACCAAACTTTTTCTGTGTTCCAATCTTTACTTTTTTGTTTCACTTTGGTAAATACAAGTATTGCTGTTTTTACTCCAGTGTAGGGCTTAAATGCACCACTTGGCAAGGAAATAACCGCTTCGAGTTGGTTATCTTTAAGTAAGATTTCTCTGGTGGCTTTTTGAGCTTTGGAACTGCCAAATAAAACGCCTTCGGGAATAATAACGGCTGCTTTTCCACCCACACGAAGCATTGAAGAAATACGGTCTAAAAACAATAATTCAGTTGAAGTACTTTCAATTCGCAAATCGGTATTTATATCTCCTTTATCAACTTTACCTGTAAATGGCGGATTGGCTAAAACTATATCGTAAAGTGCTTCTTCGTTGTATGCTTTACTCAAAGTATCTTTATAATCAATTTTAGGATTATCAATTCCGTGCATCATTAGGTTCATTAGTCCTAAACGCACCATTGTAATATCAATATCAAATCCGTGAAAAGATTGGTCTAAGGCATCTTTATTTTTTTGCGTCAATACGGATGAATAGGTTGCTCTTTCAAAACCATCTTCATCCTTTGCCAGTTTCTTTTTGTCTTTCTTTCTTGCTAAATCCGTTAAAATATATTGATAAGCTCCAAGTAAGAAACCGCCTGTTCCACAAGCAGGGTCGGCAACTTGATGACCAATTTTAGGCTCAACCAATTCAGCCATTAGTTTAATAATATGTCTTGGCGTTCTAAACTGTCCGTTTTTTCCTGCAGTTGCAATTTCACTCAATAACATTTCATAAACATCACCCTGAATATCTTGGAATGTATGACCTCCTTCGTTAGCATCTTTTTCAATTTCACTAAATATTTCATCTATCTGATTAATGGCTTCCAATAGCAAACTTGGCTTTTCAATAATGAATACGGCATTTTGCATATGTTTAGTAAATGGGGAAGTTTTTCCGTTTAATTCTTTTAAGAATGGAAAAACATAAGAGCGCATAAATATTATCAAATCCTCAGTAGGCCGATGTTTAAAGTTTGACCAGCGCAACTCTTGTTTATCAATCGCATCTTCTTTTTTCATACCCTTAGGTAAAAACTTACCCTTAAAACGGAAATTAACATCAGATTCTTTCCAATAGCCTTCGTTTACATTACGCTCTGTATTTGTCTCATTATCATCTAATTTTTTCATAAAAATCAGATATGATATTTGTTCAATTGCTGTAAGTGGATTAGATATTCCACCGCCCCAAAGGGTATTCCAAAGACTGTTTATTTTTGATTTTAAAACTGGATTATGTTGTAACATATTATGCCGCCATTAATTTTTTTGTTAATACTAATATTTCTTCAATTTCCGCAGGACTAAAAACACCTCTAATTCCCTGCGGATGAATTAGTGTAAAAGGAGATTCAATAAGATTGCGTTTTTGCAATTCTCCTTTGTCAATAATATAATTTTTAAGCAAGTCCATAAATTGCAATTGCCTACTTGATAAATAACTATGTTGTGAAATGAAATCACCAAATGCTTTTGAAACAGTCTCAGGAAATGATTCTAAGATTTCGATACCCAAGATGTGTTTTATAAATTGTACAAACTGAGCTTTGCGGTGATTGTAAACTCTACGCAATAAATCTATTGTAATATGTGGATGCTCATTGTGCAATTCTTCTGCTAATTTTTCTATCTCACTTGCCGAAATTTCTTGCCCATCTTTTAATTTTTGTAAAAGAGGATTACTCAAAACCAGTTCGTTAATTTTTTGTTCTACTAACTCTCTGTATTTTGCAACGCTCAACGCCTCGTGTTGCGGACCAAATTCAACAAACTCTTTTTCGCTTACAATATCTTTAAGGTTAAATTTTGCGGGAGCAAGCGGAACAACAGATTCCCTGTACTTCATTAAAGGAGCAATCTTTATGATTAGTTCGTCAAATTCATTTTCTGTAATTACAGACCAATAATGATTTGTTTGGCTTTTTCTAATTAGCTCTTTTTCTTTTGCAATAATGTTTACAGAAAGTGGAAGCTCTGAAATTTCTTCAATGATGCTTTCTTTCAAGCTGTCAAATTTTTCAGTTTCTTTTAATAGCTTTGCTAAGGATACTTCAACAATATCTTTTTCAAACCGCATTGCTTTAAAATCAGTATCAGAAACTGTCCTGAATAGTGGCTTTACAACCGATGAAAGAAATTCAATTTTATCAGTTGTTAATTGGTTCCAGAAATTTTCATCTTCCAATCTTTGCAAGTCGTGTTTGGCATCTAAAATAACAATTGAGTTTTGAGGTAAGGTTTCAACTTGCTTTTTCAGTTTTTCAATTTCTTTTTTGCTTATTTCAATTGCATTTAGCTCAATTGCTGTTTCAATTTTTTCAAGTCTTACGCCAAACAACCTGACTGGTAATGGAATTTGTCCTTTATTCTCTTTACCTCTTGGATTTAGTTTGAAATATTCAAAATTATCCCAACAATCCAGAATGAGGAAATTATCTTTTTCGCTACACCAAGGTTTCATTTTTGTTGGCTCCAATAATCTGGTTCCACGCCCAATCATTTGCCAAAATTTAGTGTATGAATAAACTGGTTTTGCAAAAACTAAGTTTACCAATTCCCGAACATCAATACCAGTGTCAAGCATATCAACACTCAATGCAATTCTTGGCATATCGTTATTTACAAATTGGTAAAGCAACCCGCTTTTCCCGTAAACTCTCGAATCTTCACTGACAAGAACTTTTGCTAATTCGCCTTTATATTCAGGATAAAGTGCGTCAAATATACTTTGCATTCGTCTTGCATGTGCTTTTGTAGTACAAAAGAAAATTGTTTTGCCTGGCAAAACACCATTTGAATCTTTTATGCTTTCTTCCATAAACTCTCGGATAATTAAAGCATTTGTCCCTTTGTTAATTACCTTTTTCTCTATTTGAGTTCCTTCGTAATTAATTTCTTCAATCTCTTTACCTTCAAGTATTAATTTCTTTTGGTCTTCTAATGCAATTGTTCGTTTGTTTATACCTTCCTCCTGAAACTTGGTTTTTATTTTCATTACCTGAAAATCACACAAGTATGGTGGAATATGATTTACAGCTTCTTCATATGAATATGCAAAAGTTGGAACACCGTCTTCTGTGTCAAATAATTGAAAAGTATTGTGGTCAATAACATCTGTTGGTGTTGCTGTAAGCCCCAAAGTTATTGTATTGAAGTAATCTAAAACTTCTTGATAAGTATTGTAAATACTCCTGTGGCTTTCATCAATTACAATCAAGTCAAAGAAATGTGGGCTTAAAGATTTTTCTTCATTACGAATAATATTCAACATCGTTGGATAAGTAGAAACGTAAATTCGTCTATCAGATTCAATTTCTTTTTCTCCTTGTTTTGGCCATCTTGGTTCGTGCGGCAAATGTTCTTTAAAAGCGTCAAGAGCTTGGTCTCTTAAAGCAATTCTATCTACTAAAAACAGAACTCTTTCAGCCCAACCGGCACGCATCAAAGTATCTACAAGAGAAATACAAGTTCTTGTTTTTCCTGTTCCTGTTGCCATTACTAAAAGCATTCTGCTTTTTCTTTTGTCAATTGCTTCAAGAACAGCTCTAATTGCCCCAATTTGATAGTCACGTCCGGCAATTTTTGTATTTATGTATTCACCAGATAAAGCTTTCCTTTTTTTCCTGATATACGAATATCTTTCGAGGTCATCACGAGTTGGGAAACCGTAAACTTTCTTTGGTGGGTAGTTCTCCAAATCCCAAAAATAAATATCTTGTCCGTTTGTGTAAAAGCAAAAAGGAAGTTCTCCGCCTTTTTCTTTTTGAATATTGTAGCAGTATTGTTTTGCTTGCTCTTTTCCAATATTTGCATCAATACTTGATTTCTTAGCTTCAACGACAGCCAACGGTTTTCCATCTTTCCCTAAAAGCACATAATCACTATATTGATGTCCAGCATATGGAGTAGGAGCTACCCGAACCAGATTTGAATCAACAACAATGTCAAATTCTACAATAACTTGTGTTCTGTCATTGACATTCCATCCTGCTTGTTTTAAGCGGTGATCAATTATTTCTTTCCGTGTCTGTTTTTCGTTTTTCATAGAATTTCTAAGATACGGTTTGTTGTATTATGAGTTGGAAAATTTGGCTCTTTTGCAAAGTTTTGGTAGTGTGTCGGCTTGCGCGACTTTGCAAATGTGCTGTTTTGCAGTGGCTTTTCATTTTAGTTCCAAATTCTTTTATTACGATGCCTGTTTTTTCACTTGGCTGTAACCCCTATTATCACAACCAAAGTTGCTGTTATCCCGTAGTAATAATGGGATAAAATCACAAATCATTTTGTTCAGGGAAAGTCGCATGAATAGTTTACTTTTTAGGCTTTCTCTTTTGTCAACGCCAAATTTAAGAAAATTATTCTCAATCATGCATCGGTTTGCGCTGGAATTCCATTATTAGTACTTTAAAATGGACTACCTCGCACAGAACTAACGAGGTACCTGCCTCGCCGGCAGGTCAAAAAAGAGATTCCTTTTTTCTAAGGATGCAAGCATCGGAGCATGCACTCATTTATCCCGATACAGTACGCTATTACCGATTCATCGAGTTTTAACTTACAAATTTCAATGTGCTACACTTTTAAAATTTGAGTCTCACGAATAAATGGGGTTCAATTTTTATTGTTTTTGCCTTGACTTTTTAAAAAAAAATCATATCTTAGCATTGCATTACAAAAAGGTTCTACCTTTTGTAAAGGGTTTTCATAATTGTTGGTTGCGCCTGACCAGTCCTTGGTCAGGCGTTTTTTTGGGGGATAATCTGAAAAGTCAGATGGCGCAGGGCACAGAGCTCAGAGGTTTATAAAATCTGCAATATCCAGCCCCGACTTCCTTTGCTCTTCTGTTGCATTTCGCTCCAGAAAATCTAAGGAAATGAAAAGTGAATAATGAAAAATGAAAAATTGGAAGCGTGGGTTACAGGTAATCAGCAATGTCCAAACCTTTTTCCCTTTGTTCGTCTG
>Ga0114934_10001385_pt1 | contig 15771 bp, 12 predicted proteins | sample 4SBtaG_2_FD_99695 | JGI IMG/M metagenome (GOLD analysis project Ga0114934, IMG submission 99695) | Deep subsurface microbial communities from Kolumbo volcano to uncover new lineages of life (NeLLi) - 4SBTROV10_white metaG | ecosystem: Environmental > Aquatic > Marine > Volcanic ... | reverse complement strand
TCAGCCTTCTACTAATCTCCAGGCTTTCTTCATAAGCCGTCAGCGCATCATCAAAGCGGCCCTGGGTCTTCGCTATATTTCCTACATTGTCCAACGACACCGATACGTCGCGCAGCGACTCCGAAGATTGACTCAATTCACGCGACTGCCGCAAAGCAAATTGCGCAGCTTCCAATGCATCGTCAAATCGACCCAACCTGGCAAATACCCCACTGGCTCTATTCGCAGCACGAATAACATTTTTATTATCGCCTTTAGTCTTGATCCGAAACCATTCATCCATAATCGATTGTTGAGCAGCAGAAGCCGAAAACAACGACACACTGCTTCTATTAGCATCACTCAACCTCGGGTTTTCCAAACTAACCGCAGGAACCTCCACCTGCAAGGTTTCACTATAAGTCCGAATCGACCACAGATCAGGAATTAAGGAACGACACTGCTGCTGAAATGATGTTGGAAATACAAAGATCAGACTCTGCTGAACGGCATCGCGCAAACGATCACGACGCTCGTTCAATCTAAGCAAAAGCTGACTGTATTGCTGCAGATTGTCCGCTGTTACAAATTGGTTTAGTTCCAACCATACCGGGTATTCATGCGCCGACGCGGTCTCCGACAACAATCGATCCAGTGTTTGCCCCACCCAATTCGACTGGCTGCGATCAAACTCGATATATTCGAGCTTTCGCACATGTCCCAAAAGGAATTGTTCGACGCGTTGCCGAAGAAATAAGGTACTCTGCCGATCATCAATAAATAAAAATAACAGCGCAAAGCCATCGGACCACTCGATATGGTGGCGCAGCTCCAGCCAGAGTTGTTCAATCGTCAGTTGCGGGTTGGCGTTCATCCAATACTTTTATCCGCTCAACAACGTATTCTTCAATCAATGGATGGATATCGTACCAGTCGTCGCCGTTGCGATAATTAATGATCAGGTTGTAATCGAACAAGCGACCCAATCGCGGCAGATCTTCCAGAGACTCCAGTTCTGCCTGTTTACTGTGCATGACTTTATGCAGCCAGCGCACATCATCATCGGTAATCGGCAGCATACTGCGCTGCAAAGACTCTTTGGCCTGTTCGATAATCGTGCCGACAATCGGTAATGTTATAGGCATTTGCGTGCTGGCTTTGGTGACAGCCGCTCGAATCAGATTAAAAAAATCGCGCAGATCACCGCCGCTGGCAAAAGCCAGAGATCGCAAATGATCTTCTGTAATCAGTTCGCTGAGAGTATTTTCGCAGCGTTTTTTAACAATATCCCCCAGTATGTTTAAACCGGCCTCATCTTCACTTCCGACTCTGTTGCGCACATGGATACTCGGAAGCGTGACCTGGGGGCTGCTTCCCAGGGTACTGGCTACATTCGGAGCAGCGGTCGATAAGTACGGCGGAATACTGATGACCACGTGCAGCATCGGCAGGCGCAAATTTTCGCCATGCACACTCAGCAACCGAACAACACTGTCATGAACCTCGGACGCATGGGTGGAATGGCCGCGAATTTGCTCAAAAGAATCAATAATCAGCACCACCTGTTTATCTGCATCGTCACTCTGTTTACGAAGCTCTTCAACCAATTGAGTCACAAATTCATGAACCTGATCCAATAATTGACTGATATGGCCTTTTATCGCTTTATTGAGCTGCTGCTTAAAACTGGGGTCACGTTTTAGTTTTAACTTTATATTTGCGCCCGGTTGCTTAAGATCAACCGATTCCAATTGAACATCGGATTTCAAAAATTTTCCTAAACGCTGCCAGTAATTCTCGTGCAATTTATCCAGATGCCAATTTTTTTTAGCCGATTCAGCCAGGCCCGCGATTGCGGCCAATAAAAAATCTGAAATGTCGACCGGCTCAGAATCATTCAAATAATCCAGAACATCCACACTAAATACGATATAACCGGCCTGGGTGAGATCCTGCTTTAGTCTGCGCAGCTCGGTGCTTTTACCGGTACCCCGCTGTCCGCTGATCAGATGCAGACTTTCAGATTCGGCGAAGTCGATGCCGGTAAACAACTCAGCTATAGGATCAACAGCCGACGAATCTTTCACAAACGGCACATAATATTCGCTGTCGGGTTCAAGTGGTTGATCCTTCAGAGCCTGATACAGCGCTTTCAGTTTTTCTTTCGGATTAACAGTCATCGATTGCCTGAATAATTAAGATTTTAAGGAGAAAAAGCACTCGCTTAACTGACCATATTGTAGAACAATCTCAACTGCCCTGTTGCAGTCTCAGTCCATGAATATTGTTCGGCATACTGCCGTGTTTTTTGACGCGAAGCAGGATTTTCCTGTATTAAACGCACTGCTCTGACTATTTCGGACGAATCACGCTGCTGCATCACTTCTCCCGCCTCGGGAGCCAGAACAACTTCTGGTATTCCACCAACATCGGTCGCCACTACGGGCGTACCGCAGGCCATTGCTTCCAATACTACATTGGGCAGACCTTCCCGACTGGACGCCAATACCAGAATATCCGCAGCGTTATAATATTCGATCAACTTTGCATGCTTGACAGGTGCAATAAAGCGCACCCGATCACTTAGCCCTAAATCAATAACCAATTGGCTCAAATAGCGCTTTTGTTCACCATCACCGATAATTAACAATTCGAATTCTGGTAGTTCACATAAAGCCTCGATCACTAAATGATGACCCTTGAGTTCTATTAAGTTTCCGACTGATAACAAAGTGGGTCTCGACAGCTTGAATTGGCTTCGAATTTGCTCTCTGGGCATCGGTGCAAATAACTGCAAATCCACGCCATTTCTCAATACATTGATTTTGCTACTTTCGACACCAAGATCAAGCAGACGATCCCGTAACGCTCCACTAACAGTTATAATCGCTGCCGATTTCTTTGCTGCCCAGCGAATCATTTTTCTCGGCAAGCTATAGTCCGGAATCACGTTGATATCTGAACCGCGAGCAGTGATTGCTACAGGTTTTGCGAAACACTTTCCAAGTAAAATGGCCGCCACACCGTCCGGATAAAAATAATGCGCATCAATCAAATCAAAATCGTATCCATCATCCCTGATTTTTTTCAACATCGGATAGGCTGCGATCGCCAACAGTATCGGCGCGACCGTCATACCGATCTTAGGAATTACCGGATACCGCGGATAAAAACAGTTCACTCCCTGGCGTATTTTATTTTTTTTAACCCGCGCGTATCTCGAATAACTGCCGAATCTTTCCGATTTAAAAGGAAACCACGGTACTGGCGCAACCACACACGCCTCCACATCCCCGAGGCTAAGAATATTTTGCAGCCGCTGTTCTACAAATATCCCGTGCCGGATCTGAACATTATTAGGAAATAAGGTCGTAAATGTCAGGATTTTCATAATTGCCCATTAATGAAGATGCCGCACTTTCATTAGAAAGAGAAGAAACATAACTGATTATCTGTAACGAATTTAATCGGCAGGAAAAACCATAACCCTGCTTTCAGCGATTAGGCTGTCGATACCTGGACAAACCGAATTTCACTTCCCAATGACAAGCCTAACACCTGATCGGCCCTGCCCTGATTCACCGCGACCTCAAGCAATCCAGAAGAATTACAATACCAGAATGGCTGCCCCTCATCCACACTACAAAATGTTGTTGCCTGGTGGATTTCTTCAAGCCCATCACAAAGCAATGTATTGCCGTCCAGTTCAGAAGAGTATCGCCAACCGATCACAGCATTACCGTAGTGATCGATATAAACCACTTCGGCGATGTCTTTTGGCCAGCCTTGAAGATTAGGTTTATAGGACTTACATTCTATTGGAAACTGATTTACAGCAAGTTGAGCAGCAATTGGCGCGAACAGATCTCGACCATGAAAACTCGGTGAAAGCTTTTCCGGTCGCCACTCGATGACCCACCATTCACTTTTTTCCGCCTGCAACACCACCGAATTCAAAAGTCCGTTATCCGGCCCCACGAACCAACGCCCATCAGATTTTAATATCACAGGGAGTCTGTCTCCACCGACTCCAGGATCAACAACGCAGAGAAAAACACTCCCCTCGGGAAACACATCACACAATGCAGCCAGCAAATAAGCACTTAACCTGGGATTGCCTTTTGGCGCATTATTCATTAACTGGACACGCTCAACACCCGGTGCTTTTTGATGCAATACTGCTTCCATTTGGCCGACATACAGTCCGTCATTGCCAAAATCTGTAAACAATACGATCATTCAGTCATCTACTTAGCTGTTTTTGTTACCAGGCGATCTCGCAACAGTATGACTTATCAATAACCTGCATGCTCTATGAGACAGACACTGAATAGTTATTCATTAACCCGCACTTCCCCAGACAGTAATTTATCCATGGGTACTTCCATCGGAACACCTGCGTTTTCCCGCAAGCCATCCAAAGACAAAAAATCAAACTCCTGGGTATCACAAAGCTGCGAAGGAACGATATTCTGTAAGCCGGTAAAAATAGTTTCCAGACGCCCCGGATACTGTTTATCCCAGCCAGCCAGCAAGTTTTTTATCGCGACTCTCTGTAAATTATCCTGAGACCCGCATAAATTACATGGAATAACAGGAAATGCCTTGTGCCGTGCAAAATGACTAATATCCTTTTCCCGACAATAAGACAATGGACGGATTAAAATATGCTTTTTATCGTCACTTAACAACTTGGGTGGCATCGCTTTCATCTTGCCACCATAAAACAGATTCAGGAAAAATGTCTCAATAATGTCGTCGCGGTGATGACCCAAAGCGACCTTTGTCATTCCGTTTTTTTCTGCGTAGTTATACAGCGCCCCACGCCGAAGCCTTGAACACAAACTACAGGTAGTCTTGCCTTCTGGTATCACTCGCTTAACTACACTGAAGGTATCCTGTTCTATGACTGCGAAGGGAATTTTTCGACTAGACAGGTATTCCGGCAAAAGGGTTTCCGGAAAGCCAGGTTGCTTTTGATCCAGGTTAACGGCAGTAACAGAAAACTCAACTGGCGCGGTCTGCTGCAAATTGATTAATAGATCCAGAAGAGTGAATGAATCCTTGCCACCCGACAGGCAAACCATTACCCGGTCACCTTCTTCGATCATATTGAAATCGGCAATCGCTTTACCCATTTCCCTGCGCAACCGCTTCTGAACTTTATTGAAATTAATTTTGCTTTGTTTGTGATGAGTCAAAGCGGTCCAGGTCGTATGTCAACAATGGAAATTCAAATCGACCTGCACATCACGATCATCCACTATAACGTTGGAAAATCAGAGTTGCGTTGGTACCCCCAAAACCGAAACTATTCGACATAACAGTATTCAGGTTTACATTATCCATTCGTTCACGCACGATCGGAAAATCTCCGGCAACCGGATCCAGTTCCGAAATATTCGCCGATGCACTGATAAAATCAGACTCCATCATAATTAATGAAAAAATGGCTTCATTAACGCCCGCTGCTCCCAAACCATGACCTGTTAGAGATTTAGTCGAATTTAACAACGGCAATTTGTCCTTAAATACTTCATTTACGGCTTCCAGTTCACGCATATCGCCAACAGGTGTACTGGTTCCATGTGCATTGATATAGTCAACTTCCCCGTCAACAGTTTGCAACGCCTGTTGCATACATCGCACCGCACCTTCACCAGACGGCTGCACCATATCATAGCCATCAGAAGTGGCACCATAACCGACAATTTCTGCATATATTTTTGCACCACGTGCTTTTGCATGTTCCAGTTCTTCCATCACCAGAACGCCTCCACCACCAGATATTACAAAGCCGTCACGAGTGACATCATATGGACGCGAGGCTGTTTGCGGGGTATCGTTATATTTCGATGACAGGGCACCCATCGCATCAAACAAAACAGTCAGTGTCCAATGAACTTCCTCACCTCCGCCAGCAAAAACAACATCCTGCTTGCCGAACTGGATCTGTTCTGTCGCACTACCGATGCAATGCGCACTGGTCGAACAGGCCGAAGTAATCGTATAATTCAAACCTTTGATTTTAAAGGGCGTCGCCAACGTAGCCGTATTGGTACTGGACATACACCGCGTCACCATATAAGGCCCAACTCTCTTCAGGCCCTTTTCACGCAAACTATCAAAAGCCTGCAACAGATTTGCGGTAGAAGGCCCACCGGAGCCAACGATGAGTCCAGTTCTGATATTAGACACCTCATCTTCTTCAAGTCCCGAATCGGTAATTGCCTCCTGCATAGCCAGATAATTGAATGCTGCGCCTGCACCCATAAAACGCTTCGTTTTTCTATCGATCGCATCATCCAGATCCAAATTAATAGGACCGTGAACGTGGGAACGAAAACCCAGCGACTTATATTCTTCGCAATATTCGATACCCGAGCGCCCTTGCTGCAGAGCTTGCAAAACTTCCTGCTTATTGTTTCCAATACTGGAAACAATCCCTAAACCTGTTACGACTACACGTCTCATAATTACTAACCGTTAGAAATCGTCTGTTGAAGCAAACAAACCAACCCTGAGATCGGTTGCCTCGTAAATTTCCTTTCCATCAATATCCATTACCGCGTCAGCGATACCCATAACCAATTTACGCATTATAACCCGTTTTAAATCAAGCCGGTATGTCACTAACTTACCATGCGGAAGCACCTGACCGCGAAATTTCACATCGCCTACACCCAAAGCACGCCCTTTACCCGGCCCACCCATCCAGCCCAGATAAAAACCGACAAGTTGCCACATCGCATCCAAACCAAGACACCCAGGCATCACCGGATCCCCCTGAAAATGGCAGTCAAAAAACCATAGGTCAGGACGAATATCCAGTTCGGCGATCACTTCACCCTTGCCATGCGCACCACCGTCCCCGCTAATGTGGGTAATACGATCAAACATCAGCATATTCGGTAACGGTAATTGTGCATTACCCGGTCCAAATAATTCCCCTCTACCGCAGCCAAGTAATTCATCACGGTTAAAGCTGTGCTTGTCTTGCATGGGCAATTTCTCGCATTCCTGATTAAAATAAAAACGATGTATTATCTTACAAGTTGAGAAATAATGCAGTAATCATCTTTTTTTCCTCCAAACTATCGATAATATATAAAATTTGTACTTAGGAGCGAGTCTTGGGGTCAGATTGCAAGCCATTGATTTCCGAGACACGTAAATACGTCCATATAGGCTCTGCTACAACGTCTTTTTGCAGAAGCCCAAACAATCAATGCCACACACCCTTCAAATATCTATGCTGGATAGTGACCAAATTTTTTTCAATAACCCGAGACCACTTTTCGTTCCCCGGTTATTTTTTACACAATTCTGATTAACGTATGCAATGATTCTCTATGGATAGATCTTTATTCAGCTTTCGCTTTGAAATATCAGCCGACACTTCGGGCATATAACTCGAAATCCTGCGTTCTACAGCACCAAGCCTATATTGATAGATCAATGAATAGCCCAGCACATATCGAACGTAACGCCGAGTCTCCAGATATGGAATTGACTCTACCCATACATCCGCTGGAATGGACCTTATTTCAGGCCGCCAGCGTTTAACACGATGCGGCCCGGCATTATATCCCGCCGCCGCCATAGCGAAGTTTTGACCAAATCGCTCTAATAGACCCTGCAGATAATGTACACCATACCTTACATTTAGATCCGGGTCATAGAGCTGATTCGCCGACTTCCATTTTTCATTCAATTCACGAGCCACCTGCCGACCTGTTGCTGGCATAATCTGCATCAAACCTCGCGCACCGGCCGGTGATTTGACCTGCGAATTAAAAATACTTTCCTGTCGTATCAAACCCAAAATCATTGCCGAGGCTATGCCGGATTGCTTTGAATATTTCATCACCGATTGGGTATAACGCAGCGGAAAGCGAAGAGACAGATCATCCCAGGCTTTTGCTTTCGCAACACTAAAAACAGCTAATTGAGTCAAACCCCATTGTTGCGCCAATTTTGCTGCCAACATTTTATCGGGGTCTTCCAATTGATCTATGGCATGCCACCACTGGCGCATTGCTTCGCCCTCCTGGCCAAAATACAATAGTTCGCTAACAGCCCTGAACGCGGGGCTATTCTTCAACTCATCAAATTTAAGTGACGAGATTAAGATGGGGTGATCTGAAAATTCATATGGCTGCCGTAAACGATCCGCAGCCAGAAACCCATAGTAGTCCCGTTCCTTTGCGATCTCTGCAAATAAATTTTGTGCCTGAACAAGATCACCATCCGCATACTCGGCTCTGGCCCGCCAATACTTCCATTTCAATTCGGATTTCTCGTCTTTAGCCAGTTTATTCAGGGCTTGCTTAACCTGAAACCAATTTCGCTTATACAAGGCAGCACGAACCCGCCAGGCTCGAGTACTTGAATCTTCGTAGTCAGAATTCAAAGCATTTAAACGTTCAAATGCCAGTTCGTGGCGGCGAAAAGCCAAGGACATTCCCAGTCTCTGGTTAATTCGATACTGCTGCTCTGGATCCAGTTTGAATTGTTGTTGGCGAGCATCCCAGATAGAGATCGCCCGCATTAGATCATTTCGTGCCAATCGATCAATGGCATGAGCAAAAACCCAGCCGATTTTACTATGCCTCTGCCGCCATTTTTCACACTGAACAAGCAGTTTTGGATTTTTGTGAACTGTCAGCCAAAAGTCTACCAGAGCCCGATCCGATGCTGGCAAAGTCTTACTTAGATGCTTCGCCAGACCGGTATTTCCTGCGCGCATGGCCAATCGAATACGTTGCCACACCATCTCGCTTGAAAACGACGACGTAGTTTTCCAAATTGAGAACAGCACATCACATTCTTCAGGCAACGACTCTCCGACCAACCACAATTCCCGGGCACCCACCATAGCGGTATCTTTCTGACCGGTTTCAAATAACGCCCGATAATAATTACAGCTCAGCCCAGTATTTTTGGTTTCACGAAAATTTTCTACAAATTTCAACCATTCGCCTGTTCTGGCAAAATAGCGCAATAAATTATTGCGCAAAAACTTTGCGTAACGGCTGTCCTCGTATTGGCTCAAATAAGCTTGTATCTTGCCGACCTGGCCTGACTGCCTTTTTAGTTTACGGTACAACAAATACGGATATAGCGGATAATCAGTCAGCTGCTCCAGAAAACGATCATAGGCATTCAGATCGCCTTTTTTTAATGCTGCCTCAGCATATAAATAGTTCGCACGCTGGCTCTCCAGACTCCCGCTATGGACATACTTCACCGGTAATGTCACTAGCAAAACAGACAGAAGCAGTATACATTTCCTGTTTAATCCACTGCTGATCACTGAAGTACCAACCATGCTGAATGAATACGAAATTTCAATTTCCTTAATCCTTGCACAAGGATCCTCGAAATACATACTGTACTATATTTTCAAAGTCAGCAAGTCAGTGCCTATGTTTCCATATAATTCTTCGTCCAATATTTTCCTTCGGACGCAAGAACTTGCACACTGACCACCAAACTCGCTGAACAACATATGTTTTCATTTACGAACAGAAACTCTATATCACTACGGCAAACACGCCTGCGTAATACAAACAATAGCTACCGCAGAATAACAACTCTATGAAGAATAAAGTAACCAAGCCCTGGCGACACTCTATTCCTAACGAATTAAATTGGGAGACAATGCGCACTATTGCCCGGGAACACAAACCACAACTCATCTCTGCACACATTATTGCAATACTGGCCACCTTAGCCAGCGTCCCGATTCCACTATTAATGCCGATGCTGGTAGACGAAGTGTTACTTGAACAACCGGGCGTCGTAGTAAATACAATAAATACAGTATTCCCCCTGAATTGGCAAAGCCCTATTCTCTATATTGGCACTATTCTGATTGTCACACTTGTGTTGAGAGTCGTCACAATCACACTGAACGTGTGGCAGGCACAAAAATTTACCTGTATCGCCAAAGACATCATCTTTCGAATGCGTTCTGCACTACTATTCCGATTACAAACCATTTCCATGGCCGCTTATGAAACTCTGGGTAGCGGCAAAGTCGCTACCCACCTGGTTACCGACCTGGAAACCATCGACCTGTTCATGGGTACTACCATCAGCCGTCTTCTGGTCGCTGCCCTGTCAATTCTCGGAACTGCGGTCGTATTGTTATGGATGCACTGGCAACTCGCATTGTTTATTCTTATTCTGAACCCAATCGTAATCTATTTTACGGTGTCGTTGGGCAAACAGGTCAAGGAACTGAAAAAAAACGAGAATACCGCATTCGAAATATTCCAGGCAACACTCATTGAAACGCTGGATGCCATTCATCAAATTCGCGCTAGCAATCGAGAACAATTCTATATCCACAAGCTACTGGAATCCGCTCATGCCGTAAAACAACATGCTGTGTCTTTTAGTTGGCGCAGCGATACAGCTAATCGCTTGAGTTTCCTGGTTTTTCTGTTTGGATTCGACATATTCCGGGCCATCGCAATGATTATGGTTATTTCTTCCGGGCTCACCATTGGCGAAATGCTTGCCGTATTTGGCTACCTTTGGTTCATGATGTCGCCTGTACAGGAGATTCTTGGTATACAGTACGCTTATTACGGAGCAAAAGCCGCGTTGAAACGTATAAATGACATTCAAAATCTGCCACAAGAGCCAATCTACACTAAAAAAATAAACCCTTTTACTCGCAAGCATACAGTTGCTGTCAAACTGGAAAATCTACATTTTTCCTACGACAATCAATCCGATGTATTAAACGGTATTAACATGGAAATTCCGGAAGGCAGCAAAGTCGCATTGGTTGGAGCCAGTGGCGGCGGAAAATCCACACTGGTTCAAGTATTGATCGGCCTGTACCCGGCCACCTCAGGTCAAATCTTATTCGATGGCATACCTGTCACTGATATTGGTTTGGATATCGTTCGCGAAAACGTGGCCACCGTATTGCAGCACCCTGTATTGTTCAACGACTCAATCCACAACAATCTGACTATGGGTAAAAACCACTCGAAGCAGAAACTCTGGGATGCGTTGGCAATTGCTCAGCTGGACGACACCGTGCGTTCCTGCAACAAGGGTTTGGATACCATTGTAGGCAGGTCTGGTATGCGCTTATCAGGTGGACAACGCCAACGTTTGGCCATTGCTCGCATGATTCTCTCGGAACCAAAAGTAGTCATTCTTGATGAAGCTACATCGGCCCTGGATACTGACACGGAGCATCGGCTTCATCATCAACTGGGTAAATTTCTATCCAATCGGACTACAATTATAATTGCCCACAGGCTGAGCGCTGTAAAACAGGCAAACCAGGTATTTGTTTTCGAAGATGGACGTATTTGCGAACAAGGAGAACATAACACTTTAATGGGCCAGAATGGCCTTTATGCAAAGCTCTATGGTAAACGACAGCAATACACGGAAAACAACTAATTGCACAACTATTCAGTATATTCGGGCTTTAGTGTAAAAATGATTGATTGTATACCCGGAAGACTCGAATTAATCCTGTCTTGCGTATCTTTCCATTTTGCACTAACCTCCTCGCATATTTTCGAAATTCAACGACTTTAAACGGGTATTTCTCAATATGGAAGTCAGTAACCAGGTCATTCAAGTATTAGGTGAAGTATTACAATTAGGAAACAGAACCAGTGAATTAAACAGCGAAAGTCCCTTACTGGGAGCCATTCCGGAATTTGACTCAATGGCTGTAGTATCTGTATTAACTGCACTGGAAGATGAATACGGTTTTTTTGCGGAAGACGATGAAATTGATGCGGCTACCTTCGAAACTGTTGGAACTCTTGCCGAATTTGTAACCGCTAAACTCAATAGTTAAAGGGCTTTTGGGAATCCACACTAGAATAGGGAGCCTGCGCCAGTAGCAGGTATTAATTCATGATCATTCCCAGGCCATTTTTTTTATCGTCTACGCCAGGCAAAATTTTTGCGATTTTTTACCCGCCCGAAGAAAAATCCAAAAAGTGTCACACGATCATTCATATACCGGCATTTGCCGAAGAAATGAATAAATCCCGCCGCATGGTAACACTACAGGCACTGGAATTTTCGCGACAAGGATATGGTGTCCTGGTTATTGATCTGTATGGTACGGGTGACAGTTACGGTGATTTCTCAGAATCCTCCTGGGATTTATGGAAACAGAATATCGAAGACGCCTGCACCTGGCTAACATCTCAAAATACCGAGACTATCAGTCTTTGGGGATTGCGAATGGGTGCGTTGCTGGCTGCTGATTTTGCCGCAAGCGCAACATTACAATTCGAGAATATGATCATGTGGCAACCGATATTGAGTGGCGAAACCATGATTATGCAATTTTTGCGTCTGCGCGTTGCGTCTGCAATGCTCAACGACAATGTAGAAAACGAGTCCACATCGGTATTACGTAAAAAACTCAGTACAGGCCAACCTGTGGAAGTCGCTGGATATCAACTCATGCCGGAACTGGTAAACCCTTTAATGACAGTTCGCTTAAATAAGCTCACCATTTGGCCTTTTAAAAATGTCTTTGTTTTTGAAGTCGCTTCTCAAGCTGGCAAACAAGAATCGGCAGCAAATAAAAATCTGACTGCAAAACTAAATGAGTCTGGAGTCGCAGTTAAGTCAGAAACAGTCATTGGCCCACAATTCTGGAGTACTCAGGAAATCTCAGAAGCCCCCGAATTACTTGCGAAAACTTCGCAATCGCCTCTCCATTGTAGAAACCAGTCCTGAAGATGCCTGAAGAAAACCCCATTTCATTCGAATGCCAGGGCGATACTTTACACGGAATCATCCATTCTGCAGCATCTACTCAACGGCGCGGAATTCTGATCGTTGTAGGCGGCCCACAAACTCGCGTTGGCAGTCATAGACAATTCGTTCTACTTGCACGATTGCTTACCGAAAATGGCTTTACTGTGATGCGATTCGATTATCGCGGCATGGGAGATTCCAGCGGAGAACAGCGTTCTTTCCAAAATATAGATTCAGACATTCGATGTGCGCTGGATAGTTTCTTAAACGCGCATACCGAATTGAGTGAAATAGTCATCTGGGGCTTGTGCGATGCTGCATCGGCAGCGATGTTTTATGGGTATACGGACGAAAGAGTAAAGGGTCTGGTATTGCTAAACCCCGATACACTGACAGTAACCAGTACTGCAAAAACAATTTTGAAGCATTATTATTTGCAACGAATCTTCGACCGCGAACTGTGGCAAAAAATATTCGATGGCTCTTTCAATTATCAACAGTCTTTCAAATCTTTGCTGGGTATGCTCAGAAAAATTTTCTTTCCCTCCGATGGTGATAATGATACGAACAATAAAGAAGTTCAAATACCATTCCCACAGCGCATGCTCGATTGCCTGGAAAAATTTCGTTTCCCTATTTTATTTATACTCAGTGGAAACGATCTAACAGCCGACGCATTCAAAGATCAAATCAAACAGTCATCCCGCTGGGAAAATATTGTCAATCGAGACCATGTAACACGCTACGACCTTGTCGAATCCGACCATACATTTTCCAGCCAGCAATGGCGTGATCAAGCCGCTCAATGGACGTTAGACTGGGTTAAACGCCTACCCTGACAAACAATATATAACCCGTTTATTTTCTGTAATTCACCGGTTTATCACCCGCAACACTCTCCTGATAAATACTAACAACAGACCAGCCCGCTTTCACCTGTAGCTTAGTCTCCGCCTCAAATATATGCAGATATCCCTGTTTGTCGATTGCAAAAAGAGGATGTATTTTTCCGGCACCTTTTTCTACAAGATCATCGAAACCAAACTCTTCACTTAACAATGTTGTACCTATTCGACCTCCCTGCGTTAACCAGGAAGCCATTTTGCTGTACGTGACCTGCTCTCCTATGAAAGTACCTTTATAAGCATCAGCGATACCCGTCGCCTTGCCAGAGTGAGTTTCTTCGCTGGATGTTTTTAGGGCAAAAATATTATTTCGTCCAAATTCGCTCTTGAAGCGCATACTGGCCAAGACATTATCTTCGCGGCGCGGGGACATTGCCAACAACCGGCCAATACCAACCAGATCCAAACGTCGATCTGCGTGCTCGGAGATAGCATTACCGTAGAATACATTGAGACCGGCAAGACGTGCTTCGCCAATATGATCGCGGTTTGGATCTGCCAACACGATACGAAAACCGCTTGATTGCAGTGCACTGGCCACGGCTCGCGCCACATTGTTAGCACCAATGATCAAAACACCGCGGGGTTCCGGATCACGTACACCAAGCAATTGGGCAATAAAACCTGCTGTCACGCTCTGTACCAGAACAGTACCGATAATAACGAAAAAAGTCAGCGCCACTAAAATTTCAGCTTCCGCATGATTTTGTTGTTCGAGCTGCAAAGCGAATAAACCAGACACTGCCGCAGCGACGATACCACGAGGACCAATCCAGGCAATCACTGACCTCTCTCGCCAATTGAGATCACTGTTCCATGTGCAGGCAAATACCGCAACAGGGCGAATAATCAACTGTAAGACTGCGAAAAACGCCAGACCACGCCAACCTAAAGCCTGCAATTGTTGCGGATCAATACGCGCTGCAAGTATTATAAAAAGACCGGAAATAAGCAAAACTGTTAAGTTTTCCTTAAACGACAAAATTTCTTCGACACAGACTGCAGGCATATTAGCGAGCCAAATGCCCATTACAGTTACCGCTAACAAGCCTGATTCTGCTTCAAGACTATTGCTTAGTGTAAACACACTGAGAACAACCGCCACCGTAGCAAAATTATGCAGGTATTCAGGAATCGAATGGCTGCGCAGGAGCATACCCAGACATTGCCCGCTGACAGCACCTAATAGCGGACCGATAACACAAATTCTCGCAAAGGTCATTGCGGAATGACCAATCGCCTCACTACTACCGAAAGACCCACCAGAGGCTACGATATACTCATACACCACAACGGCCAAAAGAGCACCGATCGGATCTATAACTATTCCCTCCCAACGCAAAATATTGCCGATCCGTGCCACAGGTCTCACCGTACGAAGCATGGGTATAATCACTGTTGGCCCGGTGACGACCAGAACAGATCCCAATAACAGCGCCATAGGCCAATCAAATTGGAATAATAAACGACTCAAGGCTGCTGTCAGGAGCCAGGTGATCACTGCACCGACAGTGACAAGTTTACGTACCAGTACACTGATATCTTTAATATCGCTGAACTTCAACGTCAGGCTGCCTTCAAACAAAATGATCGCAACACTTAGAGAAACCATGGGAAACAGCAGGTCACCAATAAGCGGGCCAGGCTGAATAACACCAAGACCGGGACCTAAGACAATTCCGCTGATTAGCAGTAATAAAATAGCCGGCAGTTTGATACGCCAGGCCGCCCACTGACAAACAAAACCAACAAATGCGATCAGTGCTAAAAGAAGTGCCGGCGAATTCTCATGCATAGATGATTCTCATTTACTTAGGAGCGAGATTTTAATAATATGCGAAAGATTGACGCAGGATTATTGTTTGTCTTCAAGGCGTAGCAACAGGCGCATAGCAGGGCTACGCAACGGTTGCTACAACGCAGAAGACGGACACTAAGACAAGTCAAGATTCGTATATTATTGAATCCTCGCTCCTTATTGGTATTTTGTAATGATTCATTCAATGTAACTGCTCGCCCCTCTATGGGTGATCTGTTCCGGAAGACGCCGTAAATACATCCTTGTAGGCTTGGATGCGGCTTCCCTGCCGCATACACTTCCTCCACAGATCCCCCATAGAGGGCT
>Ga0114934_10001382_pt1 | contig 15777 bp, 12 predicted proteins | sample 4SBtaG_2_FD_99695 | JGI IMG/M metagenome (GOLD analysis project Ga0114934, IMG submission 99695) | Deep subsurface microbial communities from Kolumbo volcano to uncover new lineages of life (NeLLi) - 4SBTROV10_white metaG | ecosystem: Environmental > Aquatic > Marine > Volcanic ... | reverse complement strand
AGAAATAGTAAATATGAATGCCATTTTCTACAAAACTGAAACAACAAAGGGGAGTATCTAAGGATATTCCCTTTTCTTATTTTTTTAATGCCTTCTTCAAATATTTCCCCGTATAACTTTTTGGGTTATTGGCTACTTCTTCAGGAGAACCCTTAGCCACAATTTTTCCACCATTCTCCCCTCCTTCTGGACCGATATCTATTATATAGTCAGAAGATTTTATGACATCCATGTTGTGCTCTATCACCATGACAGTATTTCCTTTATTTACTAGCTTATTTAAGACCTCTAGTAACTTAACCACGTCATCATAATGGAGGCCGACAGTCGGCTCATCTAGAAGATAAATAGTTTTCGAAAGGTAAGGTTTGAAGAGTTCTGAAGAAATTTTTACACGCTGAGCTTCCCCTCCTGAAAGAGTTGTAGCTGATTGACCCAGCTTTATGTAGCCTAACCCCACCTCCATCAATGTTTTCATTCTATCGTAAATGGCAGGTATATCTTTAAAAAATTCAAAAGCTTCCTCGACAGTCATCTGTAAAACATCGTAAATATTTTTATTTTTGTATTTTATAGACAACGTCTCTTTATCAAAGCGCTTTCCTTGACAGACATCACAAGTCACATATATTGTCGGTAAGAAATGCATTTCGACTGCAACCATACCGTTACCATTACAAGCTTCGCACCTACCACCTTTTACGTTAAAAGAGAAACGACTAGCAGACCAACCTTTTACCCTAGCAGAAGAAGTAGCTGCAAATAAATCTCTAATATGAGTAAAAGCTCCAGTATAGGTTGCAACATTTGACCTAGGTGTTCTACCAATCGGTGATTGATCTATTAAAACAACCCTAGAAAGATATTCAGTCCCTGTAAAGGATGAACAATTGTAGATTTGTGCACTTCTATACTTCCTTTCGTACTTAGCTCGCAAATTTTTATTTAAGATTTCATATAAGAAGGTGCTTTTACCGCTACCAGACACCCCTGTAATGCTTATGAGTTTACCTAGAGGAACCTCTACATTCATATTTTTAATGTTGAAAATTTTACCACCTTTTATATTAAGTGAGCCCTTATTTGATGTTCTTCTCTTCTCCGGAACTTCTATCTTACTTTCACCCCTAAGATAAGAAAGGGTACGAGATTTAGAATTATTTTTAGGAGTATTAAGTAAGTCTTCTAAATATCCAGATACGACAACCTTACCACCGTATACCCCCGCCTTAGGGCCAATATCTACAATATAATCTGAAGCATAAATTGTATCTTCGTCATGTTCCACAACTATAATAGTATTACCAAGATCGCGCAGGCTTTCTAAGGTTTTTATGAGCTTATCATTATCTCTTTGGTGTAAACCTATCGTCGGCTCATCTAGAACATAAAGAGATCCAACAAGACGCGAACCAAGCTGGGATGCTAATCGAATTCTTTGAGCTTCTCCACCAGATAAAGTATTTGCTTTTCTGTCTAATGATAAATAATCAAGCCCAACATTTAGTAAAAATTGAAGACGACCTTCAATTTCTTTTATAATTACTTTGGAAATTTCTTTTTCTTGCTCGGTTAATTCTAGTTCAACAAAAAAGTCTGCAACAGCCGATATAGATAAACTAGTAAGGTCAACGATATTCATTGACGAAGCACTCTCCTGCGGAGTATTATGACCCAAAAATACATGCAAAGCTTCTGATCTTAATCTTTTACCTTTACAGTCTGGGCAAAGTTCCCTTCCCCCAAAATATTTTGTACCAAGCCCTCGGCAAGTCTCACAAGCTCCATAAGGAGAATTAAAGGAAAATAAACGTGGTTCAATCTCAGGGAAAGAGAAACCGTCTACTGGACATGAAAATTTCGAAGAGAGCAAATATTCTTCTTTATCAACTTTAATTATAACTAAACCATCTGACTCTAATAAAGCACGCTCAACGGCTTCAGATAAACGAGACTTAGCATCTTTTTTGTTATCTTTAAATTCATGGACTGCAAAATTGTCGACTATGATTTCAATATCATGCTTCTTAGTTTTTGCCATAGCAATTCTTTCTCGAAGCTTTTTAACTTTTCCATCTATACGTACTTTAGAGAAACCTTTATTGAGTAAGTCGTAAAGTAATTGATAATACTCCCCTTTCCTACCACGAACAACTGGAGATAAGATTGAAATAGGTGCTTCATCCCACTCTACCCCCATCACCTTCCTTTTTTTATTACCACCTTGAAATTTCTTTATCTTATTAACCGCAAAATGGATTATCTCATCGTTAGATAGCTTTTTAATCTCATTACCACATAGAGGACAATGAGGATGACCAATTCTCGCATACAAGACACGCAGATAATCATAGATCTCTGTTATAGTTGCCACGGTGGAACGAGGATTATTCGAGCGAGATTTCTGATTAATAGAGATAGCTGGAGAAAGTCCAGATATCTCATCTACGTCAGGCTTGGGCATTTGGTTTAAGAATTGACGGGCATATGAAGATAAACTTTCCACATACCTTCTTTGCCCTTCGGCAAAAATGGTATCAAAAGCAAGAGAAGATTTTCCACTCCCTGACATACCAGTAATCACAATCATTTTATTCCTGGGTATTTCCACATTAATATTCTTCAGGTTGTGTGCCCTGGCTCCTTTTATTATTATTTTCTTTTCATCGTTATCTTTTTTCATCACATGCAATTTATTTAAATCTTTCCTAAAATATAATCCTAATCTGGTATACTTATGCGAACGATCTGGCTGAGCCATAGGCAACCCGAGGACCTGAGTAGAAGTATTAGATTAGGATTCTACAAACCAAACATCCCCCACTATTGCTCATAAGGGGTAGCCCTGGAATATTTAATTGCCCAAATATAGTATCACAACCTCAAAAACTTGACAAACTAAAAGCAATAGATTACTATAAGGACAACATCTTGTACATTAGTTCAGCTATATTATATAGGAGAATCATGCATAGCATGATTCTCTCCACCCAAAGCCGTTGCATATTGTGACGGCTTTTTTATTTCTCAAATTTTTCTTTCAGAGCAAGAATCTCATCACGAAGAATTGCCGCAGTTTCAAAATTAAGTTCTTTGACTGCTTTGTTCATCTTCTTTTCTTTTAATTTTATTATTTTATCGTAAACTTTTTTAGTTCTTTGATCGTCTGACAAAAGCAAATTTTTAATTGAGTCTCTTTCCCCTTTCCCTTTATTACTCATGCTCTCCTCGAAAGCTTTACTAAACAACTCTAAATCAGTACTGAGCTCTTCATCAACTGCCTTTTTCTGTTTATCCTCAAGAGCTTCTGTGATATCTTTTATTTTCTTTACAATAGTTTTTGGGGTTATATGATGCACCTTATTATGAGCCATTTGAATTTCTCGTCTACGGTTTGTTTCTCCCACGGCCCTCTCTATAGAACCAGTAATTTTATCGGCGTATAAGATGACTCTACCCTCCACATTTCTAGCAGCACGACCAATAATCTGAATCAAAGAAGTTTCAGATCGAAGAAACCCTTCCTTATCAGCATCTAGAATACCGATAAGAGCAAGCTCAGGCAAATCTAACCCCTCCCTAAGTAAATTAACACCGATAATAATATCAAATTCTCCTCTTCTAAAAGATGATAGAATCTGTATTCTTTCTATGGTTTTTATATCACTATGCAAATATTCAGCTTTGAAACCTTTATCCTTCAAGAACAAGGTTAAGTCCTCGGCCATCTTTTTAGTTAAAGTCGTTGCAATAACCCTAAAACCTTTCTTTATCGTTTTTTCTGCTTCTTTTATAAAATCTTCTATCTGACCAGGATAATTCTTAAGAGTAAATTCTTTGGAAAAGAAATCGTGGGTGAGGGCGCGCTTCGAGCTCGGAGTACGAAGTGTGGATAAGCGATTTTTTTTCGAAGATTTTTTTTCATTATTAAAAGCGCTAACAGGTCTTACTATTACTTCTGGATCCACAAGCCCCGTAGGGCGAATAATTTGCTCGACAATCTGGCCACTTGTTTCTCTTTCTGTCTCACCAGGAGTCGCGGAAACATAAATTACATTATTAATTCTTTTTTCGAATTCAGTATATTTTAATGGCCTATTATCGCGAGCTGACGGTAACCGAAAACCAAACTCTATTAATGTCTTCTTGCGTGAAGCATCACCGGCATACATACCCCCTAGCTGTGGTAAGGTCACATGAGATTCATCTATAATTGTCAAAAAATCCTCGGGAAAATACGAAAGTAATGTATCTGGAGCTTCTCCTGGGATTCTACCAGATAAATGCCTAGAGTAATTTTCTATACCATTACAATAACCAATCTCACGAATCATAGTCAAATCATAATTTGTTCTCCTTTTAATTCTTTCAACCTCCAGAAGTTTCCCCTCATTTTCAAATTTTTTAATTTGTGCCTTCAATTCCTTTTTGATATTCTTTATAGCTATTTCAACTTTCTTGTCATCAGTAATGAAATGCTTTGCTGGAAATAAGAAAATATCATTATGAGAGGACATAATATGTGAAGATACTGGATCAACTTTAGTGATACTTTCTATTTGATTCTTAGAAAATTCTAACTGATATACAAAAGTTTCAGAGACAGGCATAATCTCAACCTTAGGGCCAATTGAGCGAAAAGTTCCAGGTGTAAGATCTAAATTAGTACGTTCAAAGTGAATATCAATTAACTTTTTAAGCAGATTTGTTTTATCTATTTTCTGCCCAACTTTCAACTTCAAATTAACCTTTTTATATTCTTCTGGACTACCTAACCCGTAGATGCAAGAAACAGAGGCCACAATAATGACGTCACGCCTAGTCAAAAGCGATTGGGTGGTAGCATGACGAAGCCTATCAATCTCTTTATTAATTGCCGCGTCTTTTTCGATATAAGTATCAGTAATTGGCATATAGGCCTCGGGCTGATAGTAATCATAATAAGAAACAAAGTAGTGAACAGCAGCCTCTGGAAAAAATTCTTTAAATTCCTGTGCTAGCTGAGCAGCAAGAGTTTTATTATGGGCAATTACTAAAGTTGGTTTCCCCCATTTCTCTATGACAGAAGCTACGGTGAAGGTTTTACCTGTGCCTGTGGCCCCAAGTAACGTTTGTTTATCCATTCCTTTCTTGAGCCCAGAAATCAACTTTGAAATTGCCTTGGGCTGATCACCGGCTGGAGTATATGAACTCTTCAGTTTAAAAATATTATTAGGCATAAGAGTAATAAATTATAACAACATCATTAAAATCATACAATAAATAGAAGTTTCCCATAGGTCGGACCTATGGGAAACTTTCTTTTTGCTGCGCAAGGACGGTCCTTGCGCAGCATGTTGTATTTAGTTAGATTTCATTAATTAGCATTTATTGAGTTGTGGTAATTGTGAGGTCTGGTTGGGGAAAACCCCCAAGATGTACGACGTCAGGTGCTAGACGTCGGACATCTGAAGGTTTTCTTATTTTGAGCCTCACGATTTATACACTATAATTTTTTAGAAATTTATCTTTGAATTGCAAGAATGTCCCATCTAAAATTTTCTCACGCATCTGGGCCACTAGATTGGTTATAAAGTAAACATTATGTATAGAGGCTAAAGTTGCTGCCTCCATTTCTTTGGATCTAAAAAGGTGAGATAAATAAGCTCTACTATAATTTTTACAGGTGTAACATCCACAATCATTTTCAACTGGAGTAAAATCTTTTTTAAATTTTGAGTTCATTATATTTATCTTACCCGACTTTGTATATAAAGTACCGTTGCGAGCTATACGTGTCGGTGCCACACAATCAAAAAGATCAACTCCATTCTCCACTCCTTCAAATAAATCCTCAGGTTCCCCTATTCCAAGTAAGTGACGAGGCTTATCTTCTGGAAGAATCTTATTTACCCATTTAACCGCAGAAGACATATCCTCTTTGGTAAAAGACCCTCCAATTCCAAAGCCGTCAAAATCCATACCCCCGATAACCTCAGCAGATTTTTGACGAAGTTCCTTTGATCTACCACCTTGAACAATGCCAAATAATGCTTGAGGAAAATTCTGTTCTTTTTCCTCTTCTATTTTCTTATGTTCCTCTAAGCTTCGCTTCGCCCAAGCGTGAGTACGAGACAAAGCCTCTTCTTGATAACGTAAGTCTTCCATCGGAGAAGTACATTCATCAAAAGCAAATAGGATATCGGCTCCTAAATTATGCTGAATTTGAATAGATTTTTCTGGGGTAATATAATGCAAACTCCCATCTATGTGAGAACGAAAGGAAACTCCATCATTACCGATAGTTGCCAACCTAGCAATACCATCATCCACACTAGAACGTTCAGAAATTAAAAGACTTGGGTCATTTATAGAGACAACCTTCGATATCTCTTTTCCATAGCATGCTCCTAAAGAAAAAACTTGAAAGCCGCCAGAATCAGTCATCGTAGGACCATGCCAATTCATAAAGTTCTGTAACCCCCCTGCCTCTTTTATGATATCATCCCCAGGTTGCAGATATAAATGATATGTATTTGCTAACACTATCTGAGCATTAGTAGACTTAACCTGCTCAGGAGTTAAAGCCTTTATAGTAGCCTTAGTTCCAACAACTACAAAAGATGGAGTCTTTACGACTCCGTGTGGGGTTTCTATTTGGCCAGCACGTGCCAAAGTACCAGGTAATTTTTTTTCTATTTTAAATACTAACGATTTCATTTAATTTCTTCCAGTGGTTGAACCACTGGAGATTTGAGCCTTATTTTTCAACCTCTACCAAACTTTGATTTTGTATATTAACCGTACCGTGGAGAATTATTTTCCTATTCTGATCAGTAGTATCTGTTATGTCACCACCTGTTACAGCGACAACTTCACTTAAAATACCAGGTAATTTTATTAGTGTGCCTTCGGGTATAGTTATTTTAAAAGGAACTGACATTTCAAAGTTTCCTCCCCCACGACCCACTAGATCAACACTCAAATCTAACCCATTTACCACTCCACTAGTTACCCTTCCAGGATTTGAATACAACTCCACCATAGATGTCTTAGAATAAATTTCTCTCACAGTACCAATAGGTATTGTACTATTTACGTAAACCTTATCTCCGGATTTTACCCCATTACTCTTACCTACATCAATGATGATTGTATCATAAGGGGATTCACTTGGTTTTGATAAGATACTTGCTACGACTAATTTTTTACCTGCTGGAGCCCGATTCAAAATATTTTTTAGCTTAGTATTTTGGTCTTTTAAGAGTTGATAATCTATCATACTTATTCTCAAATTTGAATTCTCTTCTGAAAGGTTTTTTATATCATTTATCAAAGAGGATCTACTCTTTAGATCATAATTAATATTATTTGTACTATTTTTTACCGCAACTTTGGCTTGTAAGATTGGGTGCCCAATATTATTAAATAATTTACCCAAAATAGGTAAAATACCAGAAAAAACAAGAATTCCAAAAGCAATCACTATAATAAATATTGATAAAACTTTTTTCTTTCTGTTTCTTTTATTTTTACCTTGGAACTGATGTATCATCTGTATTCAATAAAACTTCATTATAAGATTCTAGGTCATCTAAAATAATACCTGTACCTCTTGCTACTGCTGTTAAGGGGTCTTCAGCCACATATACTGGTATTTTAATAATATTTTGGATCATAGCGTCTAACCCTCTCAACAACGCCCCTCCCCCCGTAAGAATTAAACCTCTGTGCATTATATCGGATAAGAGTTCTGGGGGTGTTGTTTCTAAAACTTCTTTAATCCCATCTACCAGGCTTACGATAGAAGGCATTATGGCCTCTCGTATATCAGCATCTGTAATTATAACTTGCCGTGGAAGTCCTGTGACTAAGTCACGTCCTCTAAACTCAGCCTCTATGGGTTCACCTTCCACAACAGAACCAATCGCCATTTTAACATTCTCTGCAGTTCTTTCGCCTATAAGAAGCTTAAACTCATCTTTCATATAATTGATTATATTTGAATTCAATAAATCTCCTGCAATTTTCAGATTCTTAGAGCGAACAACCCCAGATAGAGAGATAACTGCTATATCCGTAGTTCCACCCCCTATATCAACTATGACAGAACCAACCGCGTCTCTGATCGGAAGACGTATCCCTATCGCTGCAGCCATTGGCTCCTCTACTATATAAACCTCTCTAGCTCCCGCTGAGTGAGCAGCATCTTCCACAGCTCTTATTTCCACATTTGTAATACCGGTAGGAACACCAACTATAACCCTTGGCCTGAAAAATTTCTTGGAAGTTTTTTCCACTTTATTTATTAAATAAGAGAGCATTTCTTCGGTAACTTCAAAGTCTGAAATAACGCCATCCACAATAGGTTTAACAGCCTTTATGTGACCTGGGGTTCTACCAAGCATAACTTTAGCCTCAGTTCCTACAGCCACTATCTGACCTGTTTTTTGATTAATCACGAGAACAGAAGGCTCATTTATAACGATACCTTCTCCTTTCAAATAAACTAGAGTATTGGCTGTCCCTAAGTCTATTCCTATATCGTTTGAAAACATTTCGTGGAGTTTTTTAAACATAATATTAGTCTTTATACATTACTCGTTTTAGTTAAAAAAGCAAACAGCTCATCTTTATTCATTATTTTTCCATTCTCTTCAATCCTCTTCTTTACCTCAAAGCCGCCATCTGACAAACTACGTGTAGAAATAATTATTCTATAAGGAATACCTATTAAATCTGAGTCAGCAAATTTTTTACCAGCTGAAACTTCTTCCCGGTCGTCAAATAGAACTTCAATATTTTTATTCTGAAGCTCTTTATAGAGCTTACCTGCTTCCACTTTAACTTTTTCATCATCACCAATTGTAAGTAAATGAACCTCAAATGGAGCGACAGATTCTGGCCATATAATGCCTTTATCATCTGATAAAACTTCAACTATTGTCCCCATCAACCTGCTTAAACCTATTCCATAACTTCCCATTATGACTAAACTCTCTTTACCATCTTTATCTTTATATTTAAGATCAAAAGGCTCAGAAAATCTTGTCCCTAACGAAAAAATATTACCTACTTCTATGGCTCTTTTTTCTACGAGGTTTTCTTTACTTAGATCTAAACTTTGAATAACTTCATCATTATAAACCTCTTTATTTATTGCTATTACTTTGTTCTCATCTATATAAATAGTATCTTCTCCTGCAGGGGTCAATGTTTGAAACTCATGAGAGAATTTTGAGAACGATCCTCCTGAAGCAAAAGTAAGGTATGTGAGGTGTCCAATACCAACGCGAGTAAAGACATTTTTATAAGCTTGCTTCATACCCTCATAAAACTTTTCATGTTCTTCATTATTTTTTGAAAATGAATAGAGTGCTTTCCAATAAAACTCTCTCCCGCGCAATATTCCGGACTTGCTCCTAACTTCGTTCCTAAAGATGTTTTTAAAGTCATAGGGATAGATAGGTAAATCTTTGTAAGAAGATATATACTGTTTTAAAATGTTTGAATATGCTTCTTCGTTAGTAAACGACAATCCAAGTTCACCTCCATTTTTTAAGTTTGTTTTAAACCAAGTATCAACAAGTTTGTCATCCCACCTATTAGACTTCTCCCAAACCTCTTTATTCTGTAATACACTCGTTTTCATTTCTATCCCACCGACATTGTTCATTTCTTCTCTAATAATATTCTCAATCTTTTTAATTACACGTAAACCCAGTGGCAAAAAGGAATATACTCCCGCCATTTCTTTACTAATAAAACCTGCTTTTATAAGGAGTTCTGCATTCAGAGCCGTTTCGTCAGCAGGACTTTCCTTCTTTGTTTTTGTAAATAATTTAGATTGTCTCATAAGACTTATATTACCCTAAAATACCCCTGCGGTCAAAAGACATGATGAAACATAAATATTCCAGAATAAGCGTCTCCTTCAGAACATCTTACAAGCTCTAAGGTAAGATTTATTTAATTTGTTCAAAATAACACCTCAATATAAGCTTTAATAGAGAGAGTAGATTATTTTAAGGTTTTGTGGTAATATACGAGCATGTTCCGTGAGGTCTAATACTGCCTTATAAAGCAGTATTTTAAGTTAAAAAGACTTTGTAAATAAGCTGGAATGCTTAAAAACGGAACTACTAAAATCTACTGTCGGGGTAGAAAAAAATAATTAACCATAGAATAAATATGAGTACAAAACAAAACGAAAAGTTAGAAGAAATGTTTAGGTCTGGTTTCCATTATGGATATTCTAAGAGTCGTAGACATCCTTCAACTACCTCATTCATCTTTACTACAAAGAATGGAGTAGACATTATAAATATTGAGAAAAGTTACACTTTACTAGAGGAAGCATTAGAAAAAGTTTCTAACTATGCGGCCAGTGGTAAGGTTATTTTATTTGTCGGCACAAAAGCTGAGTCTCGTCAGCAAGTAGCTGAAGTAGCCCTCTCTCTTGGGATGCCTTATGTAAATACTCGATGGATAGGTGGGACACTAACAAATTTTATTGAAATCAAAAAACGAATTTCTAAGCTATTAGATCTTAGAGAACAAAAGGAAAAGGGTGAGCTAGAAAAGTACACAAAAAAGGAACGTCTTCTTATCAGCAAGGAAATGAAAGACATGACAAAAAATTTCCAAGGATTGTCTACTATCACTAAATCGCCTGATGCTATGGTAATTATAGATTCTAAGAAAGAAAAAATAGCTGTGGCAGAAGCAAAGAAAATGAAAATTCCCGTAGTCGCTCTATTGAATACGGACTGTAATATGGACAGTGTGGAATCACCCGTTATAGGGAATGACGCTTCCCTATCAAGTATCGCCTTCTTCTTAGAACAAGTAAAAGAATCTTATAATAAAGGCCAAGCTGGAAAAACAGAGAAGGAAGAGAAGAAAGTAGAGAAATAACGAATATAATTAATTTTGATTATCAATCTAATTTGAATAATAAAACTATGGAAATAACTACAGAATTAGTCAAAAAATTAAGAGATGAGACAGGTGTCTCAATAATGCAATGTAAAAATGCTCTTGAAGAAGCTAACGGAGATATGGAAAAAGCTAGAATAATCTTAAAGAAAAAATCTAGTAGCATTGCCGATAAAAAATCTGACCGCAATGCAAAAGAAGGAGTTATTGTAATATTAGAAGATGACAAGAAAGCTTTGCTATTAGCTCTTCACACTGAAACTGATTTTGTCGCTAAAAACGAAGACTTCACAACTCTGGCGAAATCTCTAGCTAAGCTAGCTTTTGAAAAAGGTACTGATGAAATGAAAAGTGAATCTTTGAATATGATAAATCCTGTAATCCAAAAAGTTGGAGAGAAAATAGAGCTAGGAGCAGTAAAAGAAGCTAGCGGGGATGTATTAGGAACATATGTACACGGTGGAAAAAGCGGAGTTATAGTTTCTCTAGAAGGGGGAAACAAAGAACTAGCTCGTAATATAGCTATGCATATCACAGCAATGAAACCCAAATACATTAAAAGAGAAGACATCAAAGATGAGGATAAGAATAAAGTTATGGAGGTTTTCGCAAAAGAAGTTGAGAAAGAAGATAAACCTGAAAATATAAAGAAAAAGATACTTGACGGAAAAATATCCTCTTACTTTAACGAGATCACCTTAAATAACCAAAAATACATAAAGAATCCTGACCTAACAATAGAGCAGTTACTCAAGGATAATAATGCTAAGTTAGTGAGTTTTGTGCGTGAGTCAATATAAATTTTATGACAACAGTTATTATAATTTTTTATATATCCATAATATCAGCATTAGGTATGATATTTTGGAGAGCTTGGGAGCTACGACATTCTAATAATTTTATAATTCATAAAAGAAGAGTAATTTTACCGCATCTTCCCTTTAGACATTTAGAAAAAAATATGCTATATTTGACCAATCAAGTTTTGCAAAATATAGTATTTAGGATTGCTAAGTATTGGTTCATTATAACTGGTAAAATTAAAAAATGGGTTAATAAGAAGTGGCCTCAGATTGATTCTTATTTTACAGAGAAGCCTAGATCTAACACTTCATATAGACATTCTTTCCTTAAAAAAGCAATCTTGGAATCAAAGGCAAAAATAAAAAAAATAAAAGCCGAAGTTGATAAAGAGATATAAGTAAATACGCCGCCTTAGCTCAGTTGGTAGAGCAACGGTTTTGTAAACCGTAGGTCCTCAGTTCGAATCTGAGAGGCGGCTCCAATAAAAACTATTATTTATGTTTACTATCACCACTAGTGTTTGAGGAAGTGGTATTTGAGGCTGTAGTATTAAGCTGCAGAGCTTTTTCTTCTATCTTCTCTAAAGACTGAAAACCTGTATATGTTTTATCGTTTATAACAACAGCTGGAAGTTCTGTGTCTTTTATTTTGTATATAGTTAAGAGGGCTTTTAAGGCCGAAAGATTTAGACTATAATCGAAAGAATAAACTCTAAGAACAGGGTATTTCTCCCGTAGATTTGTTAAAACATAACCTTGTTTTACACATTCTGTGCAATTATTAGCTGTTGTGTAAAAATAAAGAATAGGTGTAAATTTCTCTCCACACTTTTCATTTATCTTTTTTATTAAAAGATAATCTCTTATTTCCAAAAGAGAATATTCTTTTTTCAATTCTATGACTTGAGAATTATCCTCCAAATTCTGTTCTGCATAGTTAATTTTCTGAGCCAAATCATTTAATTCCCCAGATAAATTAACCTCCCCAGAATCTTGCTTACAAGACAGGTCTGAAAGTAATAGAAACTGAGTCTCAGAAGATAATATATCTGTAGATAATTTATTTTGGATTGATCTTATATCATTCAATTTCTTATTCGTGAAAAAATTACTCAATCCGGCAGCAACAGCGAACAAGGCTATAGTAATAAAAAATACAATAATATACTTCTTCCAATCATTCTTTTTGTTTCTCATAAATTATTTATACAGGTGTGTTAAGCGAATAATCTCTTTCTTTAACCCAATTTGTCTCTCGAGAACGTATAGCATCCCAAACAGACTTCAATAGCCAAATTGGCGAGAGGAAAAAGTATATGATAATAAATAGCAGGATATCAACGGAAAAAACTTTTCGTCCATAAACCATTTTCCTTCCCAAAATTAAAGAAACTATAATAAAAGCATACAACAATAACGATATAAAAAGAAAAACATTCGTATTTATATAAAATAAACTAAAGTGAATATTACCATTAAACATAGAGTAAAAACCCGTAGCATTTAACTGTAAAACTTTGTTAGAAATAAAATTTAAAAGACTGTCTATATAATATAATAATAAAAATATGGTTCCCAGGATAGGAATAAAGCCTGAAGGCAAAGTAAACATTCCAACTGTTCCAAACTTAGGCCTAAAGAATAAGCCTTTATAATCTAAAGAATTCCTTATAAAACCTAGAGTCCAGCGAACTCTCTGTCTATATAATTTGGGGACACTATTAGGGCTACCAGCATATACATAAGCATCTGGACAATGATCAATGGCAAGCCCATGAGTGTGCATTCGAAGGGCAATCTCTTGGTCTTCTGTATTGTGTGCCTTGCGATAAAGACCAATTTTATCAAACACTTCTCGACGGAAAATTGAAAATGGTCCAGGTGTAACATTTATACCCTTCAAGAATCCAAGCATCTTTTTCATATAATGGTTCATATCAAATTCTGCCTGTTGAGCATACTGAATTATATTTTTAGGTTCGCGAACAAGAATAGAGGAAGCTACCGCCATAGTTTCTTTATTATTATTGAAAAAAGTAATTATACGTTTAAGAGCTTCTGGGTGAACAGAAGAATCCGAATCAAGACAACCGATGAATTCGCTATCATTCTTTTCAATACCAAAGTTCAGGGCTGTATGTTTACCTCCATTTTCTTTTTTGAAAAGTTTAACTAATGGATTTGAGTTATATTTCTGTAAAACTTTCCATGTACCATCTTTAGATCCATCGTCAACAACAAAAATTTTAAGTTTACTCCTTGGATAATTAAGCTTAATTAATGAATCAATCGTCAAACATATATCTTTTTCCTCATTGTAACAAGGCACTATGATGGTTACAGTAGGATAGTTTTTCAAAATAAGTTTATTACCATCACTTCTTATTAAAATATCCTTTCTATTTTCAAAGAAAGTCACAAGGTAAAAAACCTGTATATATATTATAAGAAAAGAGATAACATAAAATATAATCATGAGGGGGCTCATACTCTATAGCCGATTGTAGCACAAATGAGAGTACTTCTCAATAGTAATATACCCTTATGATATAAGCATTTACCGCTATTTACGAAAAGAACAAAAAGTATGCTATAATTGTCGGCATGGATAATAATAAAAAACAAACAGTTTCTACTCCAGTCGCTATAATTATCGCAGGCTTTCTTATAATGCTAGGGATAATTTTTAGTAAATCTGGACCAAAAAATATTAATACTAATAATACTAGTAATACTTCTCAGAAAACTCTTTCTGAACAAGTTGGAATTTCTAAATCCCAATTGGATAACTGCATGCAAAATACAGACGCTCAAGCTTTAAATGCTAAAATACAAGATAGCGTCAATAAAGCCATGTCTAATATTCCACAGAATCAACGTGGAACTCCATTCAGCGTAATCCTTGGACCTAATAATGTAAATACTTACCTAGGAGGAGCTGCACCACTTACTACAGTTCAAGATAGTATAAATCAAGTAAAATCTGGTAAAGTGAAAATTCCTTACACGGGGAACGTTCCTCCTACCACCTCTGCTGATCATATCTATGGTAATCAAAATGCTCCAATAACTATAATAGAATACTCTGATTTTGAGTGCCCTTATTGTAAAACTTTCCATCCTATCTTGAAACAAACTGTTGATCAATCGAATGGTGGTGTAAAGTGGGTTTACAGAAGCTTCCCTATTCACCAAGATTCATTTAAAGAATTATTGGCTGCTGAATGTGTAGCAAAGATAAAAGGTAATGATGCCTTCTGGAAATATGGGGACTTGCTGTTCGGAATTCAAAGCTCAGTTGAAAGCAACCCAACTACAGCAAATAAGGAATTGTAATTTTATAAAGATTATTCTTAAAAACCCAAGCACTGCTTGGGTTTTTAATTAATCAAAATAGTTTTTAAGACGCGAGATTTTATCATTGTTTCTAAGTTTTTCGTGAACTTTCGCTTCAATCTGACGGATACGTTCACGGGTAACTCCAAATTCTGTACCAACCTCTTCAAGAGTATGCTGAATACCATCATTTAACCCATAACGAAGTTCTAATATTCTACGTTCTTTATCAGATAAAGTAGATAGAACTTCCTTGATTTGATCAGATAAAATCCTTCTGGATGCATCCTGATCCGGTTTTAAAATTTTATCATCCGGAATAAACTCCCCCCTTGTAGACTTGTCGTCGTCATCTCCTATAGGTTGTTCTAAAGAAACAGTATCTTGGTTGATCTTTTCTATCACATGTATTTTCTCTACATCAAGCCCCATTTCTGTACTAATTTCTTCTATTAGTGGATCACGCCCTAAATCTTGAGAAAGTCTACGAACTACTTGTTTATATTTTGAAATAGTTTCAACCATATGCACAGGTATACGAATAGTCCTAGATTGGTCAGCCAGAGCACGAGTTATAGATTGCCTAATCCACCAAGTTGCGTAAGTAGAAAATTTATAACCCTTAGTCCAGTCAAATTTTTCTACGGCTTTGAATAAACCTAGATTACCTGCTTGAATTAAATCAAGTAAGGTTAGATCAGAGCTTCTTCTAACAAACATT
>Ga0114934_10001378_pt1 | contig 15797 bp, 11 predicted proteins | sample 4SBtaG_2_FD_99695 | JGI IMG/M metagenome (GOLD analysis project Ga0114934, IMG submission 99695) | Deep subsurface microbial communities from Kolumbo volcano to uncover new lineages of life (NeLLi) - 4SBTROV10_white metaG | ecosystem: Environmental > Aquatic > Marine > Volcanic ... | reverse complement strand
TTTGTGGAGGGGGCGATTGGTGCAGATTTGGATGACCCCAAAAAGGCAGTCTTTGGTGGGATGATCTTAGGGAGTCCTATATTTATCAAGGAAGCCCTGGGTCGCCTGAAGGATGTAGCGTTCCAGCATGAGGAGATCTCCCAGGGTAGAGAACTGAGATCGGCCTTGATAATTGAGGATATCTTGATGGCTCTGTGCGGGTATTTCGATATTCTCCCCCTTACCGAATTGTGCCAAAGAAAAATCGGATAAGTTCACTTTTGCACCAAACCCGGAAGGATTTTTCTTTAGTTTGTGTTGTAAGCGTGTTAAGTTTTTGGTCATGGAAGAGAGTATCAGAATTTAAAGTTTTTATTTGGCTACCCTAAATACCAGGACACAAGAGGGTTTGCAATTCCAGGAGATTCAAAGAAGTTATGACGCCCTTTCCTCATGCAGGTGAACTGGCAGCTTTAGCCACGGCGGGCTGTTGGACTTTAACCGCCCTATGCTTTGAAGCGGCCAGCCGGCGCGTCGGTTCCCTGATCGTAAACCTGGCAAGATTGGCAATCGCTATGTCCTTCATTTCGATTTATTGCTGGATAATGCGCGGGTACTGGCTTCCTTTCGACGCAACTTCGTATAACTGGTTTTGGCTTTTAATTTCAGGCGTGGTCGGAATTTTTGTGGGGGATATGTGTCTTTTCCGGGCCTTTGTCCTGATCGGCGCCAGAAAGACCATGCTGGTCATGTCCCTGACCCCACCTTTAACGGCCGTTGCGGGTTGGCTGATCATGGGTGAATTGCTCACCGCCCTTGACTGGGCCGGGATGGCCCTCACCGTCATAGGGGTGTGTTGGGTGGTCATAGAAAGGGGCCCGAAAGGGACTGAGAAATCTTCCGGGACCCCTCTTTCTGGCATTGCCCTTGCCTTTATTGCGGCGACGGCCCAGGCCACAGGTCTGGTTTTGTCCAAGTTTGGAATGAAGGATTACGATCCCTTCGGTGCCACCCAGATTAGGATTATAGCAGCCCTTGGATGTTTTGTAATTTTGTTCACCGTTTTTAAATGGTGGCCAAGGGCTAAAACCATTTTTGTGCACAGGGCAGCTTTAGGATGGACGGCCATGGGAGCCTTTTTTGGCACTTTCCTGGGGATATCCCTTTCTCTCCTATCAGTAAAATTGACTGAGACAGGCGTTGCAGCCACGATCATGTCTATTGTACCTATACTTATCATCCCCCCGGCGGCTTTTTTCTTCAAAGAAAGGATTACGCCACGTGCAGTCATCGGTGCCTTTCTCGCCGTGATAGGTGTCTCCTTCTTGTTTTTGTAGATAGTACTTGACTGTACACGGTACACGTTTAAAGTTTCGAAGGGAAATTGTTCGAGAAATCACAAAATACTATCATGGCCTGCAAACCTCATAAGAGATTGGCTATGCCTCGCATATTTAATGGAAAAGGTAATAAATTCCTTGTACTTGCTAAAATCGGAAACCCTGCAGAGTGTGAGAAAAGATGTCCATCATAGCAAACGAACCCAATCTCACAGCGCCTTCCTGATGCGAGACGAGAAAAAAACGATCGAGCAGAAATCTTCCCAGGGAAAGACTCAGCTCCACTTCTGCCATTATATGCGTTAATAAACAGAGAAGAAGGTTTTATCATGAGCACAGTTAAAAATGAGGTGTAGTCACTTCTGGAGAGACTTCCGGATGGCTGCACGTTGAAATATATCCAGTACCATTTATATGATGTTGAAAAAAACTTTCGAGGCATTGAGCAAGCAGAAGACGAGATATCGCAACAGGATGTGGGGAAAAGGCTTAGTAAATGGAATACCGAGTAACCTGGCCACCCGAATCGGTTGAAGATATAGAATCAATCGCTGATTACATAGGAAGAGACTCTTTATTCTATGTTTAGCCTGTTGTCTCAAAGATTCTTTAGGCATCGAGAAACATCAAAAAATTCTCTTAATTGGAAGAATAGTGCCCGAAATAGGCGATGAGAATATCCGCGGTTTGAATGATATTATGGACTTGACATCGGTCTTAATTTAATGCCATAAAAAGACCGGAGTTGATAAAATGAATATTTCACGAGATATAAAGCCGGTTACCTACCTTAAATCAGGAGCAGCTGACTTGTTGAAGCAAATTAATGAAACCCATCGTCCGGTTATCATTACACAAAACGGAGAGCCAAAGGCCGTATTATAAGACCCAGAAAGTTTTGAGAATATGCGGAATACTATCGGGATATTAAAACTAATTTCCCAAGGTGAGAATGAAATAAGGAGCGGAAAATCAAAATCTCAGCAGGAAGTCTTTGTGAACATTGAAAATTATCTGAAAGACAAAATGAAATGAGCAAAAGATACGACGTTGTATGGTTACATGTTGCTAAGAATGATCTAAAAAACATTATTGGCTACATTGCCTACGAAAACCTACCTTACACCCTGAAATTATTTAAAAACATAAAACAAAAAGCCTCAAGTTTTTATGTCTTTCCTGAAAAAGGATGCATCGTCCCGGAATTACGGGATCAAGGGATATCGCAATATTGTGAATTAGTCATTTCTCCATGGAGAATCCTATACAGAATATCAGAAAAGAGTGCCTTCGTATTATCAGTTTTGGATTCACGCCAAAATATTGAGGATATCCTATTAAAAAGGCTCATAGACTTAAAAATCCAGACCTGCTAATAATGGCATGATGACGGATGGGCTATACTATGAGGTTTTGTTGTAAAATGATCGGTTCCAATAGCTATGCTTTTTATACTTACCGTGGTTCAATCAGCCCGCATTGTGGATGATGGATATTCTGCTTTACGGAGACACGAAAGCCGCGGGAGGTACTTAAATTTATTCAGGGTGGGGAATAAGGAGTAATTGTCAAATGATAACGATGATTATCGTAGGCATCCTTATATTCACAGTGGCAGTCTCGATGACCATGGTTGGTAAAGGAGGCGGCAATTTTTATGTTGTGATTTTGGCAATAGCCAATGTCCCTATGCACCAGGCGGCAACAACTGGTCAGTTTATTCTTTTTGCAGCATCCGTTGCGGCGATGATAATTTTTCAAAAGAATAAATCTATATCATGGACATTAGCTGTCTTGATTGGAAGTTTTACGGCTTTATCGGCACTGGCAGGAGGTTATTTTTCTCATTTATTCAGTGGTTTTTCACTAAAGATGATATTTGCTGTTATGCTGTTGACAGCAGGCGCAGTAATGCTCATTCCAGTTCCAGAGAAAAGGAATGTGACGAAGGAAAAGCATTTTGGAATCATAATTTTTAAATCTGGTGGCGAAAGATATAGTGTAAATTTGTGGGTTGCATTACCAGTCACTGTTTTAACGGGTTTTGGTTCAGGGATGGTGGGTGTATCAGGCGGATCTTTTCTGGTTCCGCTGATGGTATTGGCCTGCGGAGTTCCAATGTATACAGCAGTCGGAACGGCATCCACCTTAATTGCGGCAACTGCCTTTATGGGTTTTACAGGACATGCTTTCCGGGGAGATTTCAATCCATCATGGGCTATCCCATTAGCTTTCATCACAATTCTCGGAGGAGTAATAGGCGGAAAGTTTGCCTTGAAAACAAAGCCTAAACATCTTAAGACACTCTTCGCCTATACTAATTGGCTTGCAGCTCTCTTTATGGTTATTAACGCATTTCACACAAAAGGAATGATATAAACATTGACGGGCATAGCGACGAGTTGGACTCGGATTTGAAAAAGCTGACGAATTTTCAAACCGTTATCCCAAACGTTATGCAGCTTAAGCATATACTCAAAACAGATCAAATTTAAAAAAATGGGGGAAGTAATGAGCGCGGTCGAATTAGCGGGCTATGTTACAGGAGCAATTGACGAGTAACCGAATTACACTGAATATATTACAGCCAGAATAGGGGTTTCGGTCTTTTCTTCGAATCCAAAGTAGCTATTGAATTATCGACATTTTTAGATCGTTTTGACAACACTCGTGATGGATTTTGGACAGCTTGTCTCAACAATCGTGTTGAAGGTTCTGTTGCCATTGATGCAATCAAGGCCGAATCGGAAGGAGCACATCTCCGATGGTTCATCCTCTCATCGAAACTGCGGGGGCATGGTGTGGGCAATACACTTATGGATCAAGCCATAAGTTTTTGTAAGAAGAAAAAGTATTACCGCATCTACCTGTGGACATTTGAGGGCCTGCATGCTGCCCGTCACCTTTACGAGAAGTTTGGTTTCAGGCTCGTAGAACAACATAAGGGTCTTCAATGGGGGACAACGGTCAACGAACAAAGGTTTGTTCTCAATTTACGGGCAGAAACGAGGAGAAATGAGGGTCATTCATGACAATTGGGTATACTTAGGTGATAAGCAGGGTGTGATGCGTAAGGCTAAAGGTTGAAACCTCAAGATCGGCTTTTTGTTCAGGCTGATTTCCCTTTTTGGATCTGAATTTTCAACTTCTTTTCAGCTTGTGTATGTATAAGATAGCCCAACCAAAAGCGATGGGGATATAGGCCATGCCTGCCGCGACCATGCCAATCCACACCCCCCGCAGTTCCCACCCCATGTAAACACCAAGGAACCACGCGAAGGGGACCGTAAAGACAAGGGTGCGAACCAGGGTCATGATCAGAGCGTAAAACCCTTTGCCCACGCCCTGAAACAGGGCCGAAGAGAGCATACCAAAGGCCACTGTTGGCAAAAGCAGCCAGCAAATACGCAAAAATAAGACGAGATCGCCGACGATACGTGTCGTTGCCTTTGACCATGTAAATATCCACGTGATCTGTGGCGCAAATATCAGGATAATTAGCGCAAGGACGATCTCCGCCAAGACCCCTGCCTTCAGGGCATACAGGTATGCATCTTTAACTTTCTGATAGTCGCGCGCCCCAAAGGCCGCGCCTGTAACCGAGGTCACGGCACTGGCAACCCCCAACATCGGTAATATGGCAAGAGAGATAACCCGCCACCCCGTGGTATAGACGGCAACCCCATCGGGACCGCCTACGGAAGCAACGATTGTGGTCAGGATGAAGGCCATCAGTGACATAGACACCTGGGAAACGGAAGCAGGAAAACCAACCCTGCTTATATCCCACAAGGCCTCTTTGCCGAACCTGAACCCCCTGAACTTGAAAGAAACGTAGGTCTTTTTTCCCATAAACAACCAATAAAAGATGACAATAGATACCAGAAACATGGATAATATCGTTGCCAAAGCGGCGCCGGCGACCCCAAGCCCGAGGGAATAGATGAAGATAGGGTCAAGCATAATGTTGAGAACAGCTCCCGAACCCATCGCATACATGGCCCTTTTAACATCTCCCTCGCTTCTGAGCAGGGCAACAGCTACCTGCATAAAGAAGACAAAGGCGATGCCGGCAAACATGATCCTTGCGTATGTTACGGAGAGGTCAAGCGCTGCCCCTGCTCCCATAAAGCGAAGTAGCGGCCTCGCCACAATAAGCATGGACGATGTAAAAAAGAAGACAATTATCACCATGATGACGATGGTGTGGCTTGCGATACTGTCGGCGCCTTTTTTGTCATTTGCTCCAATCCTTCTGGATATGGCTGCACCGCCCCCGATGCCGATGCCATTGGCTATCGCCATTGCGAGAAAAAAGAAGGGGAAGGTGAAGCCCACTGCTGCTAATGACTCGGGTCCTTTTCCCGAGACCCATATCGCATCCACAAGGTTATAGATTGTCTGGGCCGACATGGCCGCGACCATGGGGATAGAAAGCTTGATGATGGCCTTTTTGGGGTCGCCCAGAAGGGTTTTGACGCCCTTTGTCTGCCTTTTTGGTTCTAAAATGGCGGCTCCAACTTTAATGCTGTCTTCTTGCATTCCATTTTCCTGCTGTTACATTTTCCAGGGTATTTGTTGTTATCTTCCAAGACTCCCATCCGCAGCCGAGAGTCTTGTTAATCAGGCATGTGAAAATAACCCGAGGATACAATCCTTATTAGATGCAGCTGGTTATGACCCACTTTGATTTGTCTTGGGCTGGTTAGCACCTCCGCCTAATACAGCATAAAGCCTAACCTGGTTGGCGAGCCTCTTCAGGCGGAGTGCGACCAGGGCCTGCTGCTGGGAATAGAGGGCTCGGTGTGCATCCAACACGCTAAGATAATCGTCAATTCCTGTTGTAAAGCGCTTTTCTGAGAGGCGGTAAGTTTCTTCTGCTGCATTCACGAGAGACTCTTGCGCCGATACCTGCTGATCTATGGTGCCTTGCACGGCAAGGGCGTCGGCAACCTCCCTGAACGCCGTCTGGATTGTTCTTTCATACTGCGTCAGGGCGATCTTCCGTTCCGTTTTTTTGACCCGCAGGGCTGCCCATGTACGCATATCAAAGATCGGCATTGTAATCCGCGGCGCAAAGTTCCAGGTACCTGTGCCGGGATTGAAGAGGCCAGACAGTTCATCACTTGCGGTTCCCACCCCTGTCGTCAGGGCAATACGGGGAAAGAAGGCCGCTCGCGCCGCACCGATAGAGGCGTAAGCGGCCTTGAGCCGGTGTTCCGCCGCAACAATATCCGGACGTCGCAGAAGCACCTCGGAAGACAGTCCGGGAGAAATATCTTTAAGGGGGTCAATACTACTCAGGTCACCTGGGAGGAGTTTCTTTAGTACCGGCGAGCCGGTTAGAAGGTTCAGGGCGTTTTCATCCTGTGCCACCCGTTGCATGTAGCGCGGGACATCTCTGCGCGCCGTATCCACCTGGGTTTGCGCACGGCGCAGGTCCAATTCGGTAGCAAGTCCAACTTCGTAGCGGTTTTTAATTAAGGTGTAAACGCCCTGCTGGGTCTCCAGCGTGGAACGGGCCAGTTTGTGGTTTTCCCTGTCCGCGGCAAGGGTCAGGTAAGCCCTGGCAACCTCGGACACCAGTGCGATCTGTGCGCTGCGGCGTGCCTCTTCCGTGGCCAGATACTGTTGCAGCGCCTGTTCTTTGAGGCTGCGGATGCGGCCGAAGAAATCGATCTCCCAGGAGGCTATACCCAGGTTTACACTGAATTGCTTCGTTGTTCTTGGCTCTCCGGGGCGTGTAAGGTCGGAGGAACTCCTTTGTTTGCTTTCACTGCCTGTTGCATTGACCGATGGGAACAATTCAGCCCGTTGAACGCCATAAAGGGCACGCGCCCTTTCAACATTCAGCGCGGCGAGACGCAGGTCACGATTGTTACTTAAGGCCGTCTCAATTATCTTTTGAAGCTTACGGTCGGTAAAAAAATCCTGCCAGCTCAACTCCTGGGCGGTCGGTGTCCCAGGTATAGCCTTGGCACCCTTGTAGGCCTCCCCCTGCGGCCACTCGGCCGGGATTGGCGCTTTGGGCCGGGTATATTTAGGGGCCAGTGTGCAACCGTTAAGCCAAACAAACAGACCAAGGATCAGAAGTATTTTCCTTGTCATCTTAACCCACCTCCCGTGAACCTGTGAAGCTCGCTTGTTGATCAGGCCCTTGCCGGGATTTTTTTCCCTTGAACAGGCGATATACAAGGACAAAGAAGAACGGTATGTAAAAGAGGTCGATAAACGTTGCGGAAAGCATCCCACCGCAAACGGCGGTGCCGATGCCATTCATGGCACCTGAACCAGCACCGGTCGCAAGGGCCAGCGGCAGTACACCAAAGAAGAAAGCCAGCGAGGTCATCATGACCGGCCGCAGTCTTACCCGCGCTGCTCCAAGGGTTGCTTCGATAAGTCCCTCTCCATGGTTCAAGCGTTCCTTGATGAATTGAATAATCAGGATAGCATTTTTCGTTGAAAGCCCCATAGTGGTAATAAACCCAATCTGGAAATAAACATCATTGTAAAGCCCCCGTGACCAGGTAGCCACTGTTGCACCTAATACCCCGAGGGGAAGCATCAGCATATTCGCAAGCGGGATAGGCCAGCTCTCATACAGTGCCGCCAGGAAGAGAAATATCACGAAAACGGAAAATCCATACAACAGGGGGGCCTGGGTCGTAGCCATCCGCTCCTGGTAGGACAGCCCTGTCCAGTCATAGCCGATCCCCTGCGGTAGTTTTGAAACAAATTCCTCCATGGCAGTCATGGCCTCGCCGGAACTCCTGCCGGGGGCCGGTTCGCCCCAGATATTGATGGAAGGAAACCCGTTGTAGCGCTCCAGCCGCGGCGACCCATAGAACCAGTGTCCTGTGGCAAAGGAGGAAAAGGGAACCATCTTGCCGGAGGTGTTGCGGACATAGAGCTTATTCAGGTCTTTCGGAAGCATCCGATAGGGGGCGTCTGCCTGGAGATAGACCTTTTTAACACGACCGGCCCGGACAAAATCGTTTACATACGCGCTGCCAAAGGCGGCCGAAATGGTGTTGTGGATCGAGGCGATGGGAACACCTAAAGCACCGGCCTTTTCCCAATCCACATCGATCTTGTATTCAGGCACATCCTCCATCCCATTGGGCCGAACCCGGATTACCCTCGGGTCCCGTGCCGCCATACCAAGGAGCTGGTTTCGTGCCGCCATGAGTTTTTTATGCCCCAGGCCACCGAAGTCCAGGAGTTCAAAATCAAATCCCGCAGCATTGCCTAATTCGATGATGGCTGGCGGTGGAAAACAAAAAACCCTGGCACCTTTGATTCGTGAAAATGCCCGCATGGCCCTCCCGGCCACGGCCCCTGCCTTTAAATCGGGCCGTTCGCGAAGCTTCCAGTCCTTGAGTTTTACAAACCCCAGGCCCACGTTCTGTCCCTGGCCGCCGAAGGAGTGACCCGCTATATTAGCAAAGGATTTCACGGCATCCTTTTCGTGGGTCATGAAATACTGCTCCGCCTGTTTTATGATGCTGCCTGTTTGTTCCAGCGTTGATCCTGCCGGGAGCGTGGCCTGAACCAGCAGGATCCCCTGGTCCTCATCCGGAAGATAGGCAGTGGGCATGTGCAGAAACAGAAATCCCATGACCCCCACAAGGATAAAGTAGATAAACACATAGCGAAGTTTTCTCCCTAACACATGGCCCACCAGCCGGACATATAGGTTCCTGGAACGATTAACCATGCGGTCAAACCACCTAAAAAAGGGGCGCAGGAAAAAGACCGTGTTGTCTGCCGGTTCGTGCCCTTTTGGCACCGGTTTTAAGAGAGACGCGCAGAGAACCGGGGTGAGAATAAGGGCAACCAGGACCGAAAGGAGCATGGCGGACGCAATGGTCACGGAAAACTGGCGGTAGATGAGCCCGGTGGACCCTGGAAAAAAGGCCATGGGGCCGAAGACTGCTGCAAGCACGAGCCCGATACCGATCAGGGCACTGGTAATCTGGTCCATGGACTTGGCCGTTGCCTCTTTTGGGGGGAGCCCCTCCTCCGTCATGATACGTTCGACGTTCTCCACCACCACGATAGCGTCATCCACCAACAGCCCGATGGCAAGGACCATGGCAAACATGGTCAGCATGTTAATCGAGAGTCCGAAAATTCCCAGGACGCCGAATGTCCCGAGGAGAACTACCGGGACTGCGATGGTCGGGATCAGGGTGGCCCGGATGTTTCCCATAAAGAGCCACATCACCAGAAAGACCAGAAATAGCGCTTCGTACAGGGTTTTAACCACCTCATGAATGGCCACCTTGGTGAACGGGGTGGTATCGTAGGGATAAACCACCTTCATACCTGGTGGAAAATACCGGCTCACCTCCCTTAGTTTTTTCTTGATGCGAGCAGCGGTATCCAGTGCGTTGGCACCGGGTTCCTTTCTGATGGCAAGCATGGCGGCAGGTTTGCCGTTGTAACGGGCCACCACGTCATAGCGTTCGGTTCCCAGCTCTGTTCGGCCGACGTCCCTGATCCGGACGATGGAACCATCCGGATTGGACCGGATGGGGATCGCGGCAAACTCCTCCGGGGTCTTCAGGTAATGCTGCACAATAATGGAAGCGTTTAATCGCTGACCTTTCACCGCCGGTGCTCCTCCGAACTGGCCGGCGGAGACCTCTACATTGTAGGCCCTAAGCGCCATAACGACGTCATTTATTGTCAGGTGATAATTTGTCAATTTGTTAGGGTTGAGCCAGATACGCATGGCATATTCCGTACCGAAGGATTCTACCTCCCCCACGCCCGGCACCCGCGCAAGGACCTTTTCCAGGTTGGATTTGGCATAATCCCTAAGATCATAGCCATCCATACTGCCGTCTTCCGAAATAATTCCCGCAAACAGCATGTAATTACGGGTCGATTTGCTTACCCTGACCCCCTGACGACGCACTTCTTCCGGCAAACTCGCCAGGGCCAATTGGAGCTTGTTTTGCACCTTGGACCATGCGAGGTCCGGATCGGTGCCCGGCGCAAAGGTCAGCTCAATGCGGGATGCCCCTGATGAGCTACTGTTAGCGGAAAGGTAAAGCATCTTATCCAGACCTGTCATCTTCTGTTCGATGATCTGGGTCACGGTGTTTTCTACCGTCTCTGCCGAGGCCCCGGGATAAAAGGCATCCACCGCGATGACCGGCGGGGCGAGTTCCGGATACTGCGATATTGGAAGAAAATAGATGGCCAGCGCCCCGGCACTCATAATGGCAATGGCAATGACCCAGGCAAAAACCGGGCGATCCAGAAAAAACCTCGATAGCATCTCGTATCTCCCTTAATTCCCTTTTGAAGCCGCTTTCACCGTATTTCCTTTTGGGGCGCGCTTCTTTACGTCCCCGGTAAAAGGGACAACCTTCACAGCCATCCCGGGCCGAACCTTCTGAAGTCCCTCTACAATTACCCTATCTCCCGGAGCGAGCCCGGAGGAAACCAGCCATTTATCACCGATGGCCCGCCCGAGGGTGAGCATCCGTGCCCTAACCTTACCCCTTGTATCTACAATCAGCGAAAAGGGATTCCCTTTGCGGTCGCGGGCAACCCCTTGCTGGGGAACAAGGATAGCCTGTTCATCGACGCCTTCCTTAACAACCGCCCGGACAAACATGCCGGGCAGCAGGACCCTTTTAGGGTTTGGAAAGACCATGCGCAGGATGACGGATCCGGTGGTAGGATCCACCGTGACATCGCTAAATTGCAGCGTTCCTTTTAGGGGGTAGGTTGTGCCGTCTTCCAAAATGAGCTTGACCTTGTTCCGGTTCTTTCCATCGTGGTTGAGACGACCGTTTTTCAGGCTGCGTTTCAGGCGCAGCAGCTCGGTGGTGGATTGAGGCACATCCACGTAAATGGGATCCAATTGTTGAATGGTGGCAAGAGGTGTGGGCTGATACGCCGTGACAATCGCACCCTCGGTCACGCTCGATCTTCCGATACGGCCGGAGATGGGTGCGGTGACTTTGGTATATCCCAGATTGATACGGGCCGTCTTTACCGCCGCTTCCGCCTGCTGAATGGCTGCCCCGGCTGAGGCTATGGCCGCCCGGTCGCTTTCCACCTTCGCCTCAGCGGATCGCAGCGTTGCCTTGGCCACGTTGGCATTGGTGACGGCCTGGTCCCGCTGGTTGGCTGAGACAGATCTGCTCTTAAAAGCTTCCTCGAACCGTTGGCGGTTCGTCAGGGCGAGTTTCAGGGTAGCCTGCAGTCGTGCCACGTTGGCAATGTCCGCGGTTAGCGCGGCCCGTGCACGGTCAGCGGTCTTCCGCGCGACATCGAGATTAGCTTTCGCGCTGTCGAGCGCCGCCTGAAAGGGGGCCGGATCGATTTGATAGAGTATCTGGCCGGCCTTGACATCGGATCCCTCCCGGAACAGGCGTTTTAATATCAGCCCGCTGACCTGGGGCCGGATCTCCGCGATACGAAAAGGCGTCGTGCGGCCCGGCAATTCTGTGGTTAGTACCACCTTTTGGGTTTTGACCGTTACGACGGATACCTCGGGTATAACATGACGGCGTGGTGGGGGTTTCTGCCCGCGGTCGCAACCCGCCAGCAAAAGACCACCTGACAGGACCATCAACACCACGCGCCATTTCAGGGACTTATAAACGGTTTTGTTGGGATGCATCATAGTGCCTCCAGACATTGATTTAATAGGTTTGTGATTGGTTTCATTGCATCACATCAGGTATCCTTTAAATATCGATGGTTATAGAAATGGTTTTCCAAGCCTCTCAGGGAGTCACGGAACCAGCAATCCCTTGAACAGAATGTTCAGAATCAAATCCGGGTTTTTAGGGTAGGGGTGACGCTCTGGCGCTTCGAGCCAGAGAAAAAGAAATGCGTTGGTAATACTGTCAAGTGCTACTGCCAAGTGGTAAGGTTTGGCAATATTTTTAAACCTCTTTTCTTTGATTCCCCTTTTAAAAATAGTGGTGAGAGTTTGCAGGGACTGTTCATAAAGCTCCTGGATCTTACTATCGAGGCCTGCCCTGATATTGAAGCTTGCTCCGTGGGTCTCCGCGAAATAGAGGCGAATCATGGAAACATGCTTGCTAAAAATTTCACCTTTGGCCTTCACGTACCCTCGCAGCTTTTCAATCACGTCAACTGGTTCTTCCAAGGCTTTCATGAGGGTATCGTGGAATTTCTTTGCCTGCTCAAGGACGAGTGATTTGTAAAGGTCTTCTTTATTTTCGAAAAACTTGTAGAGCGTCCCGATGGCAAACTCGGACTTCTCGGCAATCTCATGCATGGAGACGTTGTGGTACCCTTTCTCCGAGAAAAGCCCGAGGGCGGCATCAAGCATCTCTTGACGCTGCCTGAGCCTCTCTCTCTCCCGCCGCGAAACCTTCTTTTCCTGCATAGCCTGACCTCCCGGGTGCGCTGCCTTATGAAGTTCGCACCCAGCACAAGTGAACGTTGCGTCACATTATGACATGTCTTTTCATTTGTCAAGCAAAATCAGAAAAAATATCTTGTGCAGCAACTTGGGACCTCAGGCGTTTTCATTATCCGGTTTAAAGGGAAACCCTTGTGAGGAAACGACAAAGGCAGATAAAAGGCCCTTTAGATTTGTGCTTATGACATTTGGCGGTACCCCTTTGTTTTTAAAGGTAGAATGTAACTGTTCAGGTAGCCACCAAGACACAAAGAATAGATATGACTTTTACCCCTTTACCTGAAAGGGAAGAACGTACTTATAGAAAGATAGTAGATGCGGCATATGCTGTACATTATGCATTAGGACCTGGTTTTCTTATCAACTTACATTTCCCCCTCATCAAAAAGGGTATTAAGAGAATAATTCTGTAATCTTATAGCCTTGGTGCCTTAGTGGCTGAATAGTTACGGTAGAATTTAGAGTCATTTGAAAGGGGAATTTTCGGCAATTATATCCCTCAACCAGCCATAGAATTCCTACGCATTCAGTTTCTCGGCTGCCTCAGATAGCAAGGTCTTAAACCGATCCAGGGTCACCGGATAGGGTTGAATGGGAAGACCCATCCAGTCGGAATAGTCCAGGAATTCCTCCGGTTTTTCTTCCATGTATTTTTCCGTATAGCCGATGGCATCCAGAACAATTGCACCGCCATCGTGGCGGCCAAAGTTTTCATTGGCCCTGGCTTTATCCATTCCCTTGAAGACAAGGTTGCGATATTTAATCCAGCCAGGCGTCATCCACCAGACGCTCTCTCCCCCGGCAATCTCCTTGGCAATCTTTGTGCGTTCTTCCTCACTGGCAATCATGTCCATGCAGTGGGTGGCATCGATTCGCGCGACGCCGGGTTGAAGCTCGGCAATTAGGGTTTTCATGGTTCGGGTTGGTTCCTTGGTATTGACATAGCAAAACTTCCCCCCGTAAACGACAAGAACCTTGTCAGCCACCTCTTTCGCCTTTCGGACCTTGTCCATCAGTTGCCTTTCCAGCTCAAAAGGGTCCTGGTGCAGCCCTGGCGTGGTGTAAAAGACATGTTGGGTATCAAGAAACCCTTCGTCTTGAAGGGCGCGAATCTCCATGCTCATCACACCGCAGGAAACGATGGCGCAATCGGAAAACGAAACCTTTTCCATGATGGTTCCCCCTCTTGGCTGTGACTCATTTTACACGGGGGTTACCCCCCGCGACTTATTGATAATACGGCCATCACTGGTTTGAAGTCAAGGATTTTCCGAAATTAAAGGGGTTTAAGATTTTCCCAAGGCGTGATAAAATTATTTAATGATTCAGAGGGGCAAGATGAACCGGAAAAACAGGATAGCCGAGGCGATTCGTTTGAAATATCCCCCAGTTGCCCTGCTTTGGACCGACCAGAAACCCGAGAGCGCTGTTCAGTTTAAGAAGGGCAAGTGGGGGTGTATCATGTGGCTGGTTGCAAGCGCGGCGAAGGGAAAGACGGCCGTTTGTGACCGTGAGACATTTGGCTGCTTCGGCGGAGGTGTTGGTGTCGGTTTTGGTGAGCAGTATAAAAACTTCCCGGGAGGGGAAGAATGCTTCTTTTATTTCCTCTCGTCGGGAAATGCCCTGTGGGAAAGAGGGCGCCAGGTTGCCGAACAGGCCAAACCCTTCATGAGAGGAGAGGCCTATGATGACTTTATCCATGGCGAGCGATACCTCAAAACGCCAGAGCAGGTAGAAGCATTTGTTAAATGTCTGCCCATCATAGATATTCCTGCGACGTTTGTGGTTTTCAAGCCCCTTAACGAGGTGGATTTAAAGAGAGAAACGCCTAAGTCTATCATCTTTTTTGCCGATCCGGATCAACTTTCAGCCCTCGTGATTCTCGCGAACTATGGCACAGGGGATAATGAGAATGCGATTATCCCCTATGCCGCCGGGTGCCAGACCATTGGGATCTATCCCTACCGTGAGTCCGTCGCAGAAAGACAGCGCGCCGTTGTAGGTTTGACCGACCTGTCCGCGCGCGTTCCCATCCGCAGACAGCTTGGGGATAACCTGATGACCTTTACCGTTCCCTTTGCCATGTTTCAGGAAATGGAAGATAACGTGGAAGGATCCTTCCTTCAACGCCCCACATGGCTGGAACTGGTGAAAGACAAGTATTGATCTTGAAGGGCCCGTCAGGATAGTTTAGGTATGATCAGGAGGTGCACACAATCTGATTTTGAGACCATCTGGGAGATCATTAATGATGCAGCACAGGCCTATAAAGGGATTATACCTGATGATTGCTGGCATGACCCCTATATGACCAAAGAGGAGCTCAGGCGGGAGTTTGCGGCCGGGGTGGATTTCTTTGGGTGGGAGCAAAACAGAAACCTTCTTGGAGTCATGGGCATGCAGGACAAGGGTATGGTGATGCTCATACGCCACGCCTATGTCAGGTCAGCGTATCGAAGAACCGGCATCGGATCACGGTTACTGCAGTTTATTGAGGCACGTACCGACAAGCCAATCCTGATTGGCACCTGGGCTGATGCCGTCTGGGCCATCAGTTTCTATCGGAAACATGGGTATCGTCTGCTGGGCATGGGAGAGAGAGATAAACTTCTTCGAAGATTTTGGTCCATCCCGGAGAGGCAAGTTGAAACCTCTGTGGTTTTGGCCGGTAAGTATTTTAAAGACTAACGGGGACTGGAACAGCCGGCGTCTGGTTTGGGATTTGGGTTCATGTTTTGTGCAGGTTGTAATTTTTTATTTTATCCTTCTTTACGTTTCCGGCGCATTTGCGCGAGAAAATGGAATAAATGAGTCTGGCCAGCAGAGCTGAGATGTCGGTCTATAAGGCCAGCCCCTTCCCTCCTCACACCGGAGACATGGATTACTTCTGTACAGCCGCTTCCACAACTACATGTGCGAACATGCAATTCGCATGGTTGGTTCCTTTCATTCAGCAGGATTGGCCAGGCTTGCCCTCTCCCACATTTAACAGGCCTTCAAAAAATACAAATATAATCAATAGGTTAATAGGGTGTAAAATTTCCAGTGGCACTACATTT
>Ga0114934_10001377_pt1 | contig 15804 bp, 18 predicted proteins | sample 4SBtaG_2_FD_99695 | JGI IMG/M metagenome (GOLD analysis project Ga0114934, IMG submission 99695) | Deep subsurface microbial communities from Kolumbo volcano to uncover new lineages of life (NeLLi) - 4SBTROV10_white metaG | ecosystem: Environmental > Aquatic > Marine > Volcanic ... | reverse complement strand
TTAGCCATCCCTAAAACATAAACCATGTGGTCACTATTCAGGAGAAAGCCAACGTTTGAGCCAAAGCCAATGTTCAAGCAAGGCGACAAGATAAGAATTGTTACAAAGAAACCAGCAACACCAGCTATTATAGCACGAATAGAAGGTTTTTCTAATGTTGGCATAGGGGACTATTGCAGCATTACAAGCGATTCTTACCTATTCTACGACTCCGAAACAAAAGACCGTATATTCTTTAGGGTCAGCACTAATTATTTGCCTAGAGTGGGAAGTTTAGAAGCTCCTCATGGGTCTATAGTGTATTTCGAAAAAGAACATTTTAATAAGTTGCACTATGTTTTTTATAAGCGAGGCAGAGCAATAGATTGCAAACCTGAAAAATAGATAGATTTTGACAAAACCAACAGTAACCCCCGAACACGGCTCAATAGTAACCGTACAAACGGGCTTATCCGACCGAATAACCAAGCGCGTAATGGTCAAACACGAACGCGGCAAGGATGGAAACCTAAAGCTCACTTATTGGAGTGTGGACGGGAAATACAAACAATTTGTGATTAACGAAACGATTATTTAACAACTAAAATAGAGATTATGAGAATTGAAACAATATTAGTTACCCCTGAATTAGCGGCACAATATCTAGAGGCTAATACAAATAACCGACCAGTTAAGCCTATTAGTATAAAAAAGTATGCTAAAGATATGAAAGAGGGTAAATGGAAAACAGGAACAAAAGAGTTTATAAAAATAGGCACTAGTGGTCGTGTTTTAGACGGTCAAAATAGATTATTCGCCATTATTAAGGCTGATGTAGCAGTCGAATTAGAATTTGTTTTTGATATGGATGAAAGTTTGTTTGATGTATTAGATACTGGTACAGCTAGAACCCCAGGCGATGTATTCACCATAGCAGGGATAAAGAACTCTACAAGAGTTTCGGCTATTATTGGTTTTTATAGTAATCTGTGTCAACTTACCACAGTGGACAACAATAAACTAAGATTAACCAATCAAGGGTTATTAAGTATCTATAAGGAAAAACCCGAATATTGGGATAGTATCGCATTGCAAACACAAAGAAACTATAAGGCGTTTTCTAACATATTAAGCCCTTCTGTTATCGGTGGATTTCATGCCTACTTCGATAAATGCAATAGCGAGAAAAGTACCACATTTATAGAGGCTTTGTGTACAGGTATTAACGTAACTAATAAAGTAATAGCCCTCCTTCGTTCTACCTTAATATCGGATAAATTAGCTACAAAAAAGATGAATATAGCGCACAAAAAGGCGTTAATAATTAAAACTTGGAATTATTATAATAAAAACATTGAGGTTAAAAAATTGAGCTACCAACCTAACGGCTCTAAGTCTGAAAAATTCCCAATAGCATACACATTATAAAACAAAAACAAAGCCGCCCCTCGAACGAGAAGGCGGCTTTTCAGATTATGAAAGTGAAAATCACTTAGAGAATGGAATAGTTGAATATCTTTATTATTGGCACTCTGGACATAAAACAGCTTTCAATGTTCTAGCAACCCACCAAAAAACCTTAGTAGGGTTTACCGTGTCTGCCTCGTTCTCTGTTGTCGTTTCAGTTGGTTCTATTTCGTTCCCCTCAACGTCTAACCCTTCAATTGTGACATAATACACGCCCTCTTCCTCCGTTACAGAACCCCATGTAATAGAGCCTTGGTCTTGACCTTGCACCTCATTATTCTCAAATAATGCAGCGTTCCCTGTTAGCGGGGATGCAGATAGTAATTTAATAGCCATTTTTATAATTTTAGATTTACAAATTCAGTAGGATCTAGCGCGTTTCCTCCTTTTAAGAACGAAAACGGGTCAAAGCTGCCCAATACGGCTATAATAGCGTCGTAAAAGTTTGGCATAACTAAGCTACTAAACCACAAAGCAGAAAGTACAAATGTACATAAGAATGAAGCAACTTTCATAAAACTCTTATATTCTTTTTTGCTCTTTATTCCTTCTTTTTTTTTGTCCTCCACATTAGCAGCTTTTACTATATTAGACTTATTGCCTCTTGTCTTTATCGCGTGCTTTCGCTTCTCTATAGCTCTTAGCAGCCTTTCAAGTGAGGCTTCATCTTTGGGAACTACTTCATTTACAGCCATATTATTTAGGTTTTGTAATGTAAGCTTTGATAGACTCAAGCACTTCTATGTTTTCAGCGTCCCTTTCTCTTATATAGTCGTTTAACTCTTGCATAGCTTGTGTATGAGCCTCGTTTAGCTCTTTAATTTCTTTCTTGTGCGCTTTGCGTTCTGCTATGGCTGCCTTTTCTTTCTCGGCAATCTTTTTCCATAGCGCATAGCAGCCCAAACCTAGGGCTATCACTACGGGGGTCTGCTCTAACAGACTGAATAGGATTTCATCCATTGTTCATTTGTTTTAGGCTCCGTTCGTCTATACAAAGCGTTTATTGTGTCAACTCTTCCTAAACAGGGACAGAGAAAGAGTGATAACTTAATTACGAAGTGTAGTACACTAATGCCGTACCAGTTCCGTCAATCTCTACAGCTGTTTCGGACTCTGTATCAGCTACTAATGTAGGGGGTCCGTAAACAGTAAGAGAACCAAGCGTGTAAGGGTAGGTGATAGTTTCGCCCTCTATTGTCACGCCAATAGTCCCTGAACAAAAAATATCTAATCGCTTCCAATTCTCTATACTTTCTGTGGATGGGTCTATAAATTCAAATTGATTTATTACGTTAAATAATGTGCCACTTGATACCGTTGTCTCTTTTAGCCCTGATAGGTAGTTCTTAACAGCCGTTGTGTCGCCTATAGGTGTTCCAGACTCGTTCTGAATATCAGTGACAGGGACCGTTATTGTTTGCTGTTGAACATTATCAATTAATTGGACATAGTCCGTTGGAGTGGTTGGTATTATTGAAAAATCAAACGCTTCTTGAGGGAAATTAATTTCTGGTTTAGCGTCTTCTTGCCCCACTACAAAGCCGCCTCTCTTAAATACTTTAGTTGCCATGTTTTATACTAATTCTTGCACACAATAGTCGTAAACCGTTGTGTTAGTGTTTAAATTAATTACTCGCTCTAAAATGGTTTTAAACGGCTGCTCATTATTCGTTATCATCTCATCAAATCTGTCAATAATAGCATTCATTCCGCATGCCTCGTATATATGTTCCTCTCCGTAAATTGCGCTTAGCAATCTGGATAGGTCGTTTGCTCCTATCGGTTGAGGCGCACCCTCTCCAACATGAAGTATTGTTGCTTCGAATGTATCCTCTCTATCGCTTCTGTCTGTTATTATGCTGGATGTCGCCATAATTATAGTTTATCTGGTGTTACTGTTGCTTGCTCACACGAAAGGAAACCATCGTAAATAGCCGCCTCATTGTTTGCTGTGCTTGAGGTCCATTCAATCTCAATGGTATAGATTAAACCAGCTGTCAAAGTTTCGTTTATCTCGAAATACGTTCTAAACCTCTGGTTTGTTCCGCTGTTTACCGTTCCTCCAATCACACCTCCGCTAATTATGTCTAATACATCGCCTGGTCCCCCGCTGTCTTTCGGCTCTGCTACTTGCGGTACAATCGTTCTTATTGTTGTTACTCCTTCTTTTAATAGAATCCTATCTATGAAATCTTTATTTGTCGCATTGTATGACCAAGAATAACCACCTTTAAATTTGTAATTAGTTGCAACCAATGGTTTAACATCTAAAGATAAATATGTTTCGTAAGAAGTTGTTTGATTAACTAGTCCTATTGTTGTTTGTCCAGATCTCGACAGTGAAGCCTCAATAAATTTATACGCCCTTGCCGAATCTTCGCCGTTAAATGGTAGTTGAATTGCCTGTTGTTCCATCAAGTAGGCGTCTACTTCTGGTTGAGTGCCAATTAAAACACCATTCACATCAGCAACGTCCGAAGTTGCCACTGTTATTTCAGCAAGTGTTAACGTATTAGTGATTACAAGATTTGGACCAGAAAACACCCAAGAAAAATACTGAGCTAGCATGTCAGTTTCGACACCTCGCCTCAATATAACCATATAACCACCTCTATTGAATATTGGTGTAATCATTAGCAATTAAGTTTTCTATTGTTCTTGAATCGGTCCGTAAATGTTAAATTCACATTCGGCTTTCTGCTCAATGAATTGTATTCTACGCTATCCACATTTTCTAATACTACTTCGAACTGTTCATAATTATAACTCGGGTTATTCTTGTTATAATCACTCACTAAAAGCCTGTTCCCAAATAAAATAAACTCCATCAATTCATCTATAACACAATCAGGAAGTTGTAACCCTTGTAATTTATACTCTTTAATGAGGCTCATATTTACCTGCTGAGTGTCATAATCTCGCCTAAAGAGGTTATCTTGTTCATAGCTGTAGTCAGGGTTACCAAAGTATCCTCGTATCCTTAAACCAGTCCTAAAGCTTGTACCCTTGAAGTTTACGCTTTCTCTAATTAGTAACCCATTTTCAACGGTTGATATTCGTACTGTATCGTCTGCTGCATCTATTGAGAATTGACATAGTGTATAGGTGTTGCTAAATAAATCCGTAGTAATACCAGCTATATCAATCTCTTGTTTGATTTGATAATCACCCTCGCCTAACGCCATCAAAACTTTTCTCCAATCTACGATATAGTATGATAAATCAGGTTGAGCTACCCCGTCAAAATCTAAAAACTCACCATATGTACTATCATCCAATAGATACTCTGTTGCTGAAGAGTCAACTAATTTGAATACAACGGTGCTATTAGGTGTTGGTCGATTAAACCAAACCCCTGTTTCATCATTCTTGTATGGGTCTGTGTCGCCCGAATCTGCTAAAACCTTAGCCTCGTAACAACACTCTTTAAATCCTCTATCTGGAGGTGCTTCTTGTGGCAACTGGACTCGTACGGCGTAAGACAACGAGCGTTCCCCAATGGGGCATAATTCCTCTCTACGCGTATCTAAGCACTCGGTACACGTATCATACTCGGAATAACTATTAAATAGCTCTTGCGCTATTGCTTCCTCGCTGACAAATTTCCAACAATCACATTCGCCATCCTTCCTTACTACGCTTTTTGTTGGGTCTGCTATTGGGAAGCCTATATTTCTCTCCTCACCTGTTTCACAATTCCTAAATTTAAATATACCGTATGTAGGTGCGCAAGTCTGTTGCGTAGATACTGCTAATCTTGGCAACCAGTCCAAACATTCGCACGTGTCAACGCCATTTAGGCTTAATGTATACGTTTGTGTAGGGTCAACTGGATTGCCTTGGTACACTTGGTTTATGTACACAATTAGCCCCTCCATTGGGTGAGTACTATCCCAACATAAATCACCCAAATCAGGGTACATCAGTGCATCGCAGCTAGTAAGTGTGTAACAATATGCCATATCTAAGGATTGCAGCCGATTCGACCTGTTATTTTATAATCTGTATCTTGAATTAACAACGATGGGTCTATTAAACATGTTGCACGAATTATAGTAGGAGACACCAAGACCACATCTAAAAGCGTATCACCAGCCAAAGGCAGCAAAGGATTGTCAAGCTCAGGAAGCCAAATGCTACTCAATTGCCTGTACTCTTTAAATCCTGCACCTTCTCGAACTTCAATAGTGTTAATACAGTACACCTCACTAGCACTAGCCCATGACCCAACACTACGCGTATACTCTATTTCTAAACGTACTAATTCACCTGCCAATATAACACCAAGAGGCAACCCGCTTTCCGCGTCTATACCGCCCGTTATTACTGTTAAGTCACTCTCTCGTTTATATGTAAACACTGTTGAAATATCCGTATTATCATTGTAATCAACAAATGTCATTTCTTTTAAATTCTCATATCGTACCGTTTGACCGTCTAAAGTTGCATCAACCAACACCGCAAAATACATAGACCATCCTGCCGTATTAAGGTATCTAAACCAATCATTCGAAAGCCCGTTGCTCTTTAACGAGTTATCAAAGAAAACGTTTCTAACCTCGATAGGTACATTAGTTCTTGCCAACCAGTCCTCCCAGCGAACTTTCCACCCGTACAAACCCTGCACGCCTAGTTCAGTTCCACTATCTAAAGCAGGGAAATAGTCCACCTTGACAAAGTTTTTATTATTACCGTCACCTAATTTAAAACCTCTACTCGCATCGAATGCGTATTGTGTAGGGTCAGGGAATTGTGTTAGGTCGATTGCTTGCTCTTCTAAAAAGTATTGAAACCCATCACTATCACGCTCAATCAATATAGCATATGTTATGCCTGTAGGAATAGGAATAGTTGGACCTATTGCGCTATCGACTGTGAATTGAACTTTACTAAGTATATCGTCCTCAATACGCATATCAACACCACACGTATTAGGTGTGTCGCTTTCATCTTGCGTATGATCTAGAAAACCAATAGTGATTCCAGGGTAAGGACCAACGGGAACAATCTCTGTATCTAGTTGTCTAAAATCAAGCAATAAACAAACTCTATCACTTTTATTTGTTACCTCTGTTTGGTCACCTACGTTTATCCATAATATGTAATTCCTGTCTGTTATATCCCTTCCGTCCATAAAAGAAGCAAAAGCAGAAGATGGAACAAAGTCAGCCTCAAATGTTATTTGGTCGGGAGCTGTATTCTGAAAGCGTATGTTCGTAACATCCATACTAGCACCATCTGAACTGTAACCCGTCCTTAGTGAACCATCTATTAAGTTAGATACCGTGAATACGTCTCCAAAAGTAGATACCTGACCTCCTGTATTCATTTTTACATTCTCGTAGAAAGGAGTTATGAGGCTCTTGTAGTCTGCCTCCTCGATTGGAACCCACATAAAACCAAACGTACATTTAGTTTGTCCACTTACATTAGGAATGCCATCTATTACAGTACGTAGAGATATTGTATTTTGGTAGTCGAGCTGTTGTACTATATCACCCGATACGTTTCTATAAGTCAATGATGAGACTGTGAATACATTAGGTAGCCCGTTGTAATTTTCGTTAAACCATCCTGTATTGCCTAATTGCTTAGTATCTTGTGGGTCGTTCTTTATTGTTACATTCGGATTGTTCGCCGTAGGGTAGCCCTTTATATTATAGTTATCCGTGAGGCTTGATGCGTCAAATGTTTGGGGCGGTGATACTGTATTTTGGAAAGTCGTAATATCATCAAAGAACGAACTAATCAAAAACACTATATCAATGTCATAGATAAATTTATTTCCTACCCTTGTAATGTACGTCAAATCACAAGAAGCAACACTCATTCCTGATTGATTATTTAGGAATATGAAAGGCATAGAAGAACCTTGCGCTAGTTGGTCCACGTTCTCAGCTAAGAACCTTGTTTGTGTTCCGTCTATAAAGCTTGCTAGATTTACGCTATCGGCTGTGTTGTTCGTTAGATGCCCATACTCAAACTCGATGCTTTCAGGCTCCGTTGAATTGGTCTTTGTTATAAATACGCTATGTATCTTTTCGTCTGCGAATTGTGCAGGGTAGATGTTAGATATTAATGCACCAGCACCTAACGTAGAGTTATTAGACTCCATTATGTTACCCTGAATAGATACGATTGTACCAGTTACTTGGCTAGTTGTGGCGCTACCTGTGCTTGTGTTGGTTGTCACCCATTGGACTAAAAAACTATCCCCTACATCAAAGCCTTGTTCCCTCCAGTCGCTACCGTCTGTTAGCGTGAATAGGTTAGGCTCCTCCATGAATAGCGTATTAGTAGTACTAAAATCAATCCCTACCCTGAACTCACAAGTTAGGGTTAATTGTTGCCATACGCCAGTATTGCCCAATAGCCAAGAAATGTTAGTATCTTGTGGGCGCTCAATGTGCGTATATTGTCTATTTAGTACTTTTACAGCCATTACTTATTAAAGTCTTGTTTAAATTGCTTGGTGTATTCTCGTATCTTTTCCTCGTTTATTTTTCCTTCTTTGGCATCTTTTAGCAGTGCATTCAATTGTACACTTGCCTTTTGAGTAGCTCGTCTTTGCTCCTTGGTAGCGTTCTTGTTGGCTAGCTCCATAGCTGCCGCTGCTTGTCTTTCCGCAGCAATCATCAAGTTTCTAGCCGCGTCTGCTGCGACTTGTGCTGCTTTTATTTGGTCTAATAAGTTCTTACTCATAAGAAAGTTATATTAAAATTATTGTCGTACAATTCATTCACCTTATACGAGATAGTTGCCTTGTCATTCCATACGTCCCATTCTAAACGCTCTATCTCTGCATTCTTGCCGTCAGGCGTAACAACTAGATTGTTATCTATCAAAGATACAAAATCATCGAAACAAAAAGGTATTTCTTGGTCACGGAATAAACGGTATTGGTTGTGAATGCCGCCAATAGGCGCAAAAGAATTTATAAAATGGTAGTTATCCCAAAGCCCTTGCGCCCCTACAATACTACGTTGGTCCTGTGCTAATTGTTTACCTCTCACTGCTACTAGCTTAGAAATGCTAGTAAAATGGCTAGATAAGTGCATTGAACCAATCCTATTATTAATATTACCACTTAGACTCTGAGGGTTTCCCAATTGACCCGTTACTGTATCTGCTAAAACCGCAAACGCTTTTACGACTTCTTCAACTGTTGTAAGTCGATTTTTACGAACAGCTAAAGAGCAAGGGATAGGAACCTCTACTAACCCCGTTAGGTTTAATAGGTCGGCGTTAATTGTTTGCTTAGGTGTCAACTGAGCTTGAAACAATCTACCTATTTGGTTATCTATGGTGTTTTGGTCCTGAATATCGAAGGCATAATTAATGTTATAATTAGCTGCTATCTCATCCGTGTTAAATCCGCTGACGTCTTGGAAGCTGTCTTGCTCTGTGAATGTGTCAGGGATAACATACGGGCTATTCGTGCGGAATTGATCGCGACGCTCAAGCCTAAATGTACCGTCAACTATTTTATATTCAGCATTAAACCACGTTTGTAGTTGTCTAATTACTTTGCCGAATGTATCAAAAGGGTCGTTTTGATTTGGTACTCCAGTTTCCCGCCATGACGCATCTCGCCCCGTAGGTCTTTCGCCGCCGCGGTGGTCTTTCGCTGGCATAATAACCCACTTAACGCCCGTACCTATCCCGTCTAACAAGTCCAATAAACTGCTATCTACTTTTAAATTTAGGTAGTCACAAGCACGTTGCACAAGAGTTCTAATACCAATAGCCTTATGAAAACGTTTTGGAGGCATCAATTCCTCTATGATTTGCTTTACTAACTCAACCAAGGCAAACACAATAGCTGCCAAATATGCAACTTGAGCAATTAATTTTAGAGCCGCTAGGATAATATTACCAATATCATAGGCAGTTACCGCACCAGCACCAAAACCAGCACTTACACCTACTACCGGTGTGGCTGCATCCGTTAGGTCGCTCACCCTGTCACTAAGCGCTTTAATGCCTTCTATCAATTCTTTTGTTAAGGAAAAAGTGCTGATAGCTAGCAATAGCAATTGTACGCCGTCAGGGATATAATTTATAACATACGGCACACTAAAAAAGTCATTATCCGTAATAATCCCCTCGCTCTCTAAAAAACGATAACTAAAGCCGTCTGCTACATCGGTTAGCCAGTCTACACCCTGCTTACGCTGCATAGATACCTCGACCTCTGAACATCCTATAAAGTTTACATTCTTAGTGAAATCTAAGTACCCCTGAAAAGAAGCGGCGGGATTGCCTATTGGTCCTACTTCTATGCGGTAGGGTTCACCCTCAAAAAAACCAACACCTCCATTAAGCCCTGATAGAATACGTTCTCTTAGCTGCGTCCCTTCGTCACCTACAAAATTGAGGGAATCAATCTTGATAGTGGGTTGCCCCTCGTTGCCCGTCCAGTCCATACTAATTAAGAACTCTTCGAACTCGCGAGGGTTTACTAAAATATCGTTTCTATAGTGCCTAATATCAGCCATTAGTTAAGTCTCTTCTTTTCTCGTTTAGTTTTTGTCATATTACCTTTTCTGTACTTCTTGAGTAATATGTAATAATCCTCTTCTATGCGTTCAAGTTCTGCAGAATAATCGGGCATATTGTTTATTGCTTTGGTCATTGTGTCCAACTTGCCTTCAATTCTACTCGTATCTAATCTGCTCGCGCTTTTATTAGTAGCATTTACAAAGTCATTCGTTTGCTTTCTAAGCGTGTTTGCATCAAGCATAGGGTTAGCATGTAAATCGCTCATGTGTTGACCTAATAGCGCATAATTCACGGCATCATCGTTAGACATTGAACCTAGTAATTGGTTCTGAATTGGGTTAAATATCCTTTCCCCGCCATCAAATTTAAACATCTTGCCTCTCTTGGTCATGCCCAAATAGTTATCATAGGCATTAGAAAATACTGAGTTCTTTTTACCTAGCGATTCCTCTACATTTTCCGTACCATCAATGAAACCAAATAGCGACTCTAAGCCCTCGATTAATCCTATCTGAGCAATACCAGTAATAGCTGCGTTTGGGTCGCCTGCTGCCGCCGCTGCTGCTATGATATTAAGGATAGCGGTTAGCTTTGCCGCTTGTTGTTGGCGCTTCTCTGCCTGTAATCGTTCGGACTCTCTCTTGGCTAGTTCTTCCTGCTCGAATTTCAGGTTATTTTCTAGCCCTAATCTAGCGCGTTCTCTTGCATCTTCTAGAGCTTTAGTTTGTGTCTCTACTCGTTCCTCACTTATATCTACTTGCTTCTCAAAAATATCGTTGATTGCTTCACCTATTTTAGCGGTTGCGTCCTTGATGTTGTTAAGTAGCTGCTTAGTATTTTCTTCCTGCTGCTTTAATCTATCTTTTCGTTTCTCCGCTAATGCAGCCTCTTCGTCATCAATAGATTTAATGCTATCCTTTATTAAATCCTCTTCTTTTTTAGTTGCATCCTCAGTAACATCTATTGTCTCAATCTCTAGACGCTTCAAAGCAAACTCTTTTCTTATTGCTAACTTTCTTTCTTCGCTAGCTGTTAATTGTTCCTCACTTAGTTTTTGATTTAGCTCTTGAATCTTTAGTAAATCTTTATCCGCTTGCTCTTGGAAAGCTTGAACCTCTTTTGAGTTTTCCCCAAATAGCTCAATAAGTTTATCGTTTTGCTGTTCAATTAACTCCTGCTGCTTCGCTAAATTATCTTGTAATTGCTTTTGCTCCGCTTGAAATCTAAGTTCCTCTAGCCTAAATGCTTGCTCTTGTCTATCCTCGATGTTCTCGGCTTCTGCTCTAGCTAGTTGGTCTTGCAGGCTTATTATTGCTTGTATGCGTTCACTTTCTAAACGTGTAGATTCCGATATTAATTGATTTTGCCTCTCTAATTGCTGAGTTCTTGCGGCTTCTGCTGCTGCTAAATCTTCGCTATTGTCAAGTTGTACCTCCTGATTAGCTGTAAACTCTTCTTGTGCTGCTAAAGTTTCATTAAAACCGTCTCTAAAGGCTTGGAATACTCCCACCTGGTCAGTAGCTAACTCCGCTTGCCTTTGCCTCAATCTTCTAATACCAGCCTCAATTTCATCAATGGACCTATCAGAAAAAGGGTTAACTTTCTCTATATTGGCAAACAGTATTTGAAGCTGTAAACCTAGCTGCCTAAAATTGCTCGCTACGTTAGATGCTAATTGTTTAGAGGCGGCTATGATGCCACCGAAAATAGCTGGTATATTCTGTAAAGCAAATACAAATCCATCTATTATTGTACGAACAATAGTAAAGCTCCTAGCAAAATCAATTATTGATTTACCAGTATCAAACAAAACTCTACCTACAGCAGTTAATTGGGATACCAAAAAAGACACACCATTAAGGAATCCTGTTAATGGACCAGCTATAAAATCTAAAAAAGTAACCGCTACTGCTTTTGCATTTTGTTGAAGTATAGCAATAGAGTCGCCTAATCTTGATATTCTTTCATTGCCTTCTGAGCTATCCTCTACTAATTGTAAGAACCCACTAGATAAGCGTTTCAGGGCATCAATTGCGCTTCGACCTAGGAACACTCTAGCAGTTATTTTTCCAAGCCTAGATAAAGAGTCTGTATAGTTACCTACGTTCCTTCTAGTGTCACCCGTTTGTTTTTCTAGTCGCTTTAATTGGTTAGTTAAGTCTAACTTTTCTTTAATCAGCCTTTTACCTGCCTTTGTGTTCTCTAGCTCTTCTTTGCTTAATTTCTTCCATTCTATTGTAGTTAGAGCAAGTCTAGCACGTAGCTTTTCGATTTCTCCAGCTTCTTTAGATGTTAAAATAGCTTGTTGTTTAGCTATCTTCACACGTTCACGTGCTGCAATCTTTTCTCGTTCTCTTTGTATTAGTTCCTCATCTGTTAAGTCAGCTAGTTTTTTTCTAGTCTTTACATTAACCTCTCTTTGCTTATTTAGGGTTTTTGTTGCTTTCTCAGCAGTAGCTAAGGACTTGCTAAGCTTTTCTATCTGCTCTATATCATTTGCCTTGACTATCTTTAATTCGCCTTGTACGTTCTTCACTAGTGACAATATCTGCTTCTCCAAAGCGTCTAAATTCGCTTCGATGACCTCAAATGTATCATCTGGTCCAATGATATTACTGTAACTAATTATTGATTCGTCAGCCATTTTTATGCTTCTCTTCTAAATGATTCATTAAAGAATAGAAATCTATTACCGTGATACTATCCATATCTGCTCGCGTGTATTCCGCAACAGCAAATAACATCTTTCTAGCTTCTATTTCGGTCTGCACTTCTGCATTGTCTGGCATGTGTGCATTCCAAAAACTAGGCTTTGTAAGGGTTAATAGACGTTGCGTTGTTGCATCTATTGTATGTTGTGGCTTTTCTTCATCCAATAAATCGCTAGCTCTTGCCTTTAAATTATTGATTAGCGCGATATTAAACGCTGTTTGATTCGAACCAAAACGCTTTTTAAAATATATCTTAAGCTCTTGCGAGATTTTTTTTTTATTTCTACTGTCTTATTCTCTACTTCTTCAAAACTCATTCCTCCATCACTTAACCTTTGTATTACCGCCTCTAACCCTTCGGTTGAAATATCTGTACATGCCACACCGTCTATACTCTTAACCATTAACGCTAACGCTGTTCCTTTCGGGGTATATTCGTTTATAATGTTAGTCATAGTCATTTTAAGATTAGACAATTCGCGTATAACCCCGTCTTGGTCACCCCCTTTATTATATCCTAATGCCCTGTCTATTCGCTTGAATATATCTTGTGGTGTACTACCTACCTCACCGTCCAAGGCTAAGAACTTGTTAAACTTTTGATAGCGTTTAAACGGGCATGTTTCCGCGCTATCGTAATACTCTATCTTCATTGCTCTATTAATTATCGTTGAAGGTGGTAAACTTGTTCTTAAACTCGTCTAGTGTTATATCTAAACCCTTCGCTAACCACCCAAAAAAAAGATAGTAATAGTTATCCATTGCAACCGCTAACGGTATGGCTGATATTACTCCTAAATGAGATTCTCTACAAAATGGACAATCTAATGCCCCATATATTAAATCTCCAGTACGCTTATGTTTTATATTGGAAGCCCACTTGATCCAATCGTTATCCTTGTTGTCTAGTTGTGTTCTTACATAAATGAAATTAATAAACCACTTGTAAAACAAAAAGAATCCTAAAAATTGCTCCATTATATCAAATCTAAATCAATACACTCACTTATAACGTTAACTGTCATGTTCCAACGAAAGTGCGTTAGCGGTGCTTTCTCTAATACTTCGCGGTTCTCTACTGTGAACTCTCTAAAAACATCTCTAAAGTTATATAAGCACTCGTTAAGAGTAACAACATAACCGCCGCCTAATATTTTATCTATAAACACCTGTCTAACTTGTGCTGCTAGCACTTGTTGAAAGTATGTTGTATCTGTTAAGGTGCTGTCTATTGTGTCCAAATTGGCGCTAAATATAGCAGCTAAATTATAAGTTAAGTAGGGTTGATTACCCACTTGAAAATCATTAACTACCTCACGTGTCACAAAGAAAAAACATTGCCCTTCCTTGTCGTTGTCAGGGGTTACTATTGTGTATCGTTGGCTATTATTTTGAGTCCCTAAATATACCTCAGGATAAATCCTTGTGTCTCCACTTTGGGTAACATCGGCATGCTCATACGCTCTGCCGTAATTATTAGATAACCATGGAAGCCATGTAGCCAAAATAGTACGCATGCTCTCAATAGCCTTATCTATTTCGATAGGGTCTGTTGGAGTTGGTACGGTTGGATTTTGGATTACTGTCATAGCTGATTCTCTATAATTATGTTATTGATATTCTTATCTAATTGAGGTACTATTAACTGATTTACAATGTTAGTCAAATTCTCAACGGTCAATCCTAACACATCACTACCGTATCTATTAGCTAAAAAAACAGCGTAGGTTATGTTAGACCTAATAATTAATTGTGTTGCTTGGGCATCTACTATAATACTCTCGTAATAATCACCCGTATCTTTTAATGTAACCCTATCTGTCGGTTGCCCTTTCTTTTGCTTTATGCTTATCGTGCTTTGTGCGTAAGAGGGCGTTATGCTTAACCCTGTACTCTTTTGCCCCTTGTCGAACATTTGGTCCTGAGTTTGCAAATCCTTTATCAAATTAGCAGCCCTATTAAGAACGTCCTGGATAGTTGGGTTTATAACCTCTTCTATCTTCGTAACGGTGCTTTTAACACTGTCTAATATGCTTGTATTTATCTCAAAAGCCATTATAAGAAGCTTACACTAGAACCTTTTCTCGAGCAAGGCAAGCAAGGACTATCGTTAGTGTTACCAGTTTCTAAATTCATAGCCTTAATATAGCTATCTACCGTTTCCTCAAACGGGACCATCTTTGATTCTGCTGCACCCTCTAGTTTTCTAAGAGCTAATATTTGTACATTCTGCTCAACGTTCGATACCTGTCCGCTACTTGCATACATCTGTAATACTTTCCATATCACAGAATGAGCAATAGCGCCCCTAAAGGCACTACGGTTATCTATGAGGAATTGCGATATATTACAACGAATAGATATATTTAGATTAAACCCATAATTATTAGTGTTGTCATAAGTGACATCATCTGTATCAAACCTATCGTTTGGGTTAGCTGGTAATTGGCTATTAGCTATATAAAAAGGGCGCATACCTACATACTTGGTTAGGCTTTTCCAAATCTTGTACGCCTTACCTCCATCACATGACCCACAATACCCATTCTTCCAATTAAGTTTTTTGTACTTTACGGCTTGCCCCGTTAAGTCGTCCTGGTAATAACCTAAGTACCAAACCGCACCGCTGTTATCTGTACCGTCCGTGTAGTCTATTATTACTTGTTGCTCTAACCATTCAAAGGCATTCGCATTGGATGAAGTGTAAGTGTACGTATCAATTGCAGTAGGCTGTAAACTATTAAATAGATACAGCGTCAAGCCAGCCTCGGCAGCCGTTAAATACAAGCCTATACGGTTAATAATAGCGCGTACGCCCATATTACCATCAACACTAAATTCTATGCCAACAAACCGCCCCTCGTTGGCTATTAACTCACCTCTAATTGAACTATGATAAACGATGTTATTAGTTACTAATACTTTGGTATTGTCTCCTAAGCTCTTCTCATTTTGGAGCTTGTCAAGCATTGTTGTAATAGCATCCGTTTCTACTTGGTCCAGATAACCGTTCAATGTTTCATTCGAAGGTAATAACGCCTCAATGTAATCTAGCCTCAACATACGCGAATAGCTTTGGTAAGCTAATCCACTCTCTGAAGCGTCAGCACGTAAGGAAGCAGGAAGCGCGGGTATCTCGCCCGTA
>Ga0114934_10001375_pt1 | contig 15808 bp, 12 predicted proteins | sample 4SBtaG_2_FD_99695 | JGI IMG/M metagenome (GOLD analysis project Ga0114934, IMG submission 99695) | Deep subsurface microbial communities from Kolumbo volcano to uncover new lineages of life (NeLLi) - 4SBTROV10_white metaG | ecosystem: Environmental > Aquatic > Marine > Volcanic ... | reverse complement strand
TAAACTTAAAAAAAATACTTGAAAAATGAATGTTTTAGTAACAGGTGCAGCAGGTACAGTAGGCAGTGAGACTGTAGAAAAATTGTTGCTGCTTGATAAAAATATAAACATAAGTGTTTTTGATTTAGACAATAGTTCTGTAAGAAAAAAAATGTCAAAATTTGAAAACAAAGTAAATATAATGTATGGCGAAATAACTAATTACGAACAAGTGCAAAAAGTCTGCAAAAATCAAGATGTGATAATTCATCTGGCAGCTATAATTCCACCTTTAGCTGATTATAAGCCAGATTTGGCTTATGATGTGAACGTAAACGGAACTAGAAACATTATCAAAGCAATCAAGACTAACGACAAAGACACTATGTTGATTTATAGTTCGTCTATTTCAGTGTATGGTGATAGAATCAACAATCCTGACATTTATGTAACAGACAAACTCGAAGCTTCAGATGGCGACGAATATGCAAAGACAAAAATCATGGCAGAAAAACTGATTCAGGAAAGTGGTATTCGCTGGACTATTTTTCGACTTACAGCGATTTTCGGAATCAGAAATCACAAAATCAACAAATTGATGTTTCATATGCCACTTGATACACCAATAGAACTTGCAACAGCAGAAGACACGGGTAGGGCATTTGCCTTGGCTACATTGAATACTGAAAAAATACAGGGTCAGATTTTTAATCTCAGCGGCGGAAAGGAATGTAGAATTTCGTATCGTGAATTTTTGAAACGTAATTTTCTTATTTACGGACTTGGCAAATTAAAATTTCCAAAGAATGCATTTGCATCAAAGAATTTTCATTGTGCCTATTATGCTGATGGAGACAAATTAGAAGAAATTTTACATTTTAGAAAGGACACAATTGACACATATTTTGAAAAATTGAAAGCAAATTATCCTCCAGTTTTTCGTTTTTTTACAAAAATAGTAAATAGTCTTGTTCAGAAGATTCTACTAATGTATTCAGAACCTTATCAGGCGCTCAGAAAAAAAGATACTGCTATGATAAATCGATTTTTTGGTCAAATGAGTTATTAAAACGGGAACAAGATTTTTACAAAAAAAGGAAAGTTTCAATATCTTGGAAGACGGAAAGTTGTTTGAAAAATTTTGAAAATCATAGTAAAAGTCTTTTTTTTGGAAAAAAAATAGATGAAGATATTAATAACAAACGACGATAGTATTCATGCAAAAGGACTAAAAAATTTGGTAGAAGTAGCTGTCGAATTTGGCGAAGTAATTGTTGTTGCACCTGAGCAGCCTCAATCTGCAAAGTCTCATTCTATTAGCCTAGAAAAGCCCATAACATACAAGAAAAGCAATATTTTTGGTGACAATGTCGAAGCATACTATGTGAGCGGAACTCCAGCCGATTGCGTCAAGCTAGCAATCAACAATTTATTGCCCGAAAAACCAGACTTACTTTTATCAGGCATAAATCACGGAGACAATACTTCTGTAAATTTGCTATATTCTGGAACAGTTGCAGGTGCTGTAGAAGGAGCAATGCACGATATTCCTTCATTGGCTCTATCATTGGCTTCACACGACCCTGAAGCTGATTTTACAGGAGCAAATCACTATATCAAAAAGGTAATAGAATTTGCACTTGAGGTTTCAAAATCAAAGCCATTGTGCCTCAATGTAAATGTGCCTGATATACCATTAAAAGAAATTAAAGGCATTAGAATTGTAAAACAAGCCAAAGGTGCGTGGTTTGAAGAGTTTGAGAAAATACCTCATCCAAATAAAAATGCAAATTATTTTTGGCTCACAGGTAAATATGTTAATTTTGAACCTGAAAATACTGACAACGATGTTTGGTCAATTCAAAACGGTTATGTTTCAATTGTACCTCTAAAGATTGATTTCACAAACGAAGTTATATACAATGAATTCAAAGATTACAAATTTTAAAAAGATACAATATGAAAGCTTTTCACGCTTATGACATTAGAGGAATCTACAATCAGGATTTTAATAAGCAAGATGCGTACAAAATTGGATTTTTTATTCCTCAGTTGCTAAAAACAAACAAAGTACTTGTCGGCAGAGATGTGCGAGAATCATCACCTGAAATTTATGATTTCTTAACAAAAGGAATAACAGACGCAGGAGCAGATGTTTACAACGTGGGAATAGCAACTACTCCGATGGTTTATTATGCAACAGCAAAATTTGATTTCAAAGCATCAGTGCAGATTACAGCTTCACACAATCCAAAAGAATATAATGGAATGAAGATTTCCAGAGAAAATGCTCTTCCTGTTGGTTATGACAGTGGTTTGGCTGATTTGGAAAAAATGATGAATACTAAAGAAATAAAGTCTGTTCAGAAAAAAGGTGAAATCATAGATTTTGACATAAAAGACAAATATCTTGAATTTTTAAAAAGTTATTTGACTGATTTTTCAGATTTGAAAATAGGAATTGACTGCTCAAATGGAATGGCAGCATTGCTAATAAAAGATATTTTAGGAGATTCACCAAAATATATTTTCGATGAACTAGATGGAACATTTCCAAATCACGAAGCAAATCCGCTCATACCTAAAAATCAGGAACAGTTGATAAAACTTGTAAAAGAAAACAATCTTGATGTAGGAATAATTTTTGACGGTGATGCAGATAGGGTTATGTTTATCGACAATAAAGGAAAATTTGTACCTCCTGATTTGATTATCGCTTTTCTTGGACATTATTTTGCTGAAGAGAAAAAGGTATTTGGCACAGTCATTCAAGACATTAGAACCTCAAAAGCTGTTGGCGAATATTTGAAACCAATGGGCTATGAAATGGAAATATGGCGTGTAGGACGTGCCTATGCAGCAAAAAAATTACGTGAAATAGACGGTGTTTATGGCGGAGAATTGGCAGGGCATTATTACTTCCGAGATTTTTATTTTTCAGATTCAGGATTGTTAGCATCAATTTTAGTTTTGAGAACAATTGCAAGATTCAAAGAAAAAGGAATCAGCTTTTCTGAAGTAATCGACAAAATAAAAAAATATCAGAATTCGGGTGAAATCAATTTCAAAATTGAGCAGAAAAAAGAAGCAATAGAAGGCGTAGTCAGTCATTTCCAAAAGAAAGAAACACCCGAAAAAGTGCTTGATTTTGACGGATACAGAGTAGAATACAAAGATTGGTGGTTCAATATTCGTCCTTCAAATACAGAGCCATATTTGAGGCTTATTGTTGAAGCAAAAACTGAACAATTGCTGACAGAAAAAGTAGAGGAAATTAAAGCTATTATTTCTCAATTTAAATAAATCTGAAAAATAGGCTGTAAATTTTATTGCAGCCTTTTTTTGGTAATAGTTCGTTAAATATTTATGTAACGTATTGATAAACAACTACTTAACTACAAAGAGCAAGCAAGTTCTATGTGTTGAAAATCAATAATATTCGTGCAATCGTGGCAAAATACAACGAACTATTGTTTAAAGTAATATTATGTTTTTTTTTATTATAAATAAACTTTAATTTTGAAAAAAAATAATGATGAAACTTGGTCTTTTCATTTTGTACATGTTTTTTATTACTAGTCTATTTGCGCAAAACTCGTTAGATTCATTATTAAATTTATATAATAATGAACAAGATACGTCTAAAAAAATCGAACTGCTCGACGAAATAGTTAACGAAGCCTATCAATATTCTTTAGACTCTTCTATTTATTACAAAAAAATTTCTGTTGAGTTGGCAAAAAAAACAAATGATTTAGAACTTATAGTAAATCAATTACACGGATTAGCAAAACTTTATATATATAATAGTGAATATACAAATGCAATAGAACAATACACTAATGCAATACCTTATGCAAAAAAATCAGGAAACTTAAAATTATATGCATTATCATTACATAGCACTGGGAATGGGTATATGTATAAAAATGATTTTAATACTGCAGTTGAATATTATCAGAAAGCATTAATTATCAGAGAGCAAATTAATGATACAATTGGTCTGGCAGCAACTACAAATAATATTGGGCTTATATACTGGAAACTTAAGCAATACGATTTAGCTCTACCATATTACAGACAATCTCTAAATTATGAAATTTTAGCACAAAACTATGCAGGAATTGCTGCCTCGTATAATAATATTGGTATGTTATACTGGAAAACAAATGAAATTGATTCAGCTATTATTTATTTAAGAAAAGGACTCAATATTAGGGTAGAAAAAAACATAGATAGACTTACTTTTAACAATACTTATAATAATTTGGGTATTTTATATCGACATAAAGGAATTTATGATAGTGCATTGTATTTTTTTAAAAAAACTCTTGAAATAGATAAAATAATACAAGATAAGCACAATCTCGCAAATACATATACTAATATTGGAACTACATATTTATATCTAAACAACTCAAATAAATCAATTAAATATCTGGATTCAGCACTGGCTATTGCAAAGTTGGCAAATGATTATGAGATTTTGAGAAATATATATGATGTTTTAGCTGAGTTTTATGCATTAAAAAATAGATATAAAGAAGCTTACCAATATCTAAGATTACATTTGAAATACAAAGATTCGGTATATACTGCGGATTTGGCCAATCAGATTACTGAAATGCAGACAAAATTTGAAACAGAAAGAAAAGAACAAGAAATTTTATTACAAAAAAAGGAAATTGAATTACAAAGTTTGACAATTGATAAAAAGAATGCAGCTCTCACTTTTCAAAAAAAGATGTTATATGCTTTTATTAGTTTTTCAATTATAGTTCTATTGTTATTAATCTTTTTGGCAAGGTTGTTTTTTCAAAAAAGAAAAGCCAATAAGCTTTTGCATCAAAAAAACACGGAAATTATGCAGCAAAAGGAAGAAATTGAAACACAGGCAAATACATTGAGTGATGCTTTTGAAAAGATTAGAAAAAATAATGAAGAATTGGTTTTGAAGAATGAACAAATAGAATTGCAAAGACAACAGCTTAAAGAAAAAAATGAGTTTGTCGAATCTTCCATAAGGTATGCAAGCTCAATACAAAATGCAAGTTTACCACTTATTTCAGAAATTGATAAATACTTTGAAAATTATATAATATTTCTTCCAAAGGATATTGTATCCGGCGATTTTTATTTCTTTTCAAGGGTGTCAAAAGATAACACTGAAAATTTATTTTTTGTAGTAGCTGATTGCACAGGTCACGGTGTGCCGGGAGCTTTTATGTCAATGATTGGAATAAGATTGCTAAATAAATATGTGAATGAAGAAAAACTAGATAGTCCTGCCGAAATATTAAAAAATATTGATAAAGATATTGTAGCTACACTAAAACAAGAGCAAAGGGATAATCAAGATGGAATGGATATGGTTATTTGTAAGTTTACAGCAAAAAATGGAAAAAATCTAAACATTACTTATGCAGGAGCAAAACGACCATTATATTATTATAGTAACTCAAATAATAAAATAGAAAGAATAGCAGCGACAAGAAAATCAATTGGAGGTGGAATATCAAATAATCCTAAAATTTTCAAGGATATAACTATGGATTTAGAAAAAGACTCAAGATTTTATTTATTTTCAGATGGCATACTGGACCAAAACAATAAAAAAAGAATACGTTTTGGAACACATAAATTAATTAGAATACTAGAGACGACTACTGATAAACCTATCGAAAAGCAAGGTTCAATTGTCTTCTCTGAACTAAAAGAATGGCAAGCCGATGAATCTCAAAGAGATGACATTACTTTTGTTGCTCTAAAACTAAAATCTGTATTCAAGACTTGAATTTAGCATTAAAATTTTTATTTTTAAATGAAATTTATTATAAATTTGTAAAATCAAATAATGATGAAAAAGTTGCTCTTAAAACTTGAATTCAGTTTATGTGAACTTTAAAAAATTTGAACTTTGAAAAATAAAATATTTATAAAATCAACAATAATAATACTATTTATTTCAATATCAATAGTTACAAAAGCCCAAATTTTTTACGAAGTTAATTTAGCGAATATGAATTCAGCAGCACAAGGCACACAAATATCAAATACAAATTCTTTGGATTATGGAGCAGCTGTAAAATATTCTATGAAAAACAACAAATTCAATATTGGCTTGGGATACACAGGTTTGTATAGGAATATATTTTATAATAATGAATTTATAAAACCTTCTCAAAACAATGTTCTTTTATCTTTGGATTAGTGTTTTTTTTCTGTAAATAATCTCAGACCAATGGCGAGTTTAGGAGTTTATTCATCTTTTATCAATAAATATGAAGCATACAAACTTGGTTATAATATTGGATATTACGCATCATTTTCAGTTAATTATCAAAATCCATCCGGATATTATTTGAATTTTGGAATAAAAAATCTTACTGATTTTTACAATTCTACATCAACTGATAATGCTTTATTAAATAGTTATGGATTTTATATTGCTTGGGGAGTTGATTTGAATAAAATATTGTTTAAAAAACAAAAATAATTTTAAGTTTATTAATCTTTAGTATAGCAATTTTAGAGGCTGTCTATAAAAGGCAGCCTCTTTTTTATATTTATTCCTCAATAGCAAATTTTAGAGGGTCAACTTCTGCTTTGAATATGAAGTATTCTTCATTTATATTTATAGGTATAAACAAATATTCAATTTTGTTTTCTGTTTTTCTTGCAATATCAATCAACCCAAGTCCAGCACCACCTTCAGCATTAATACTGCCTTCTTTAAGTTGTTTTTTGTACATTTCATTGAGTTCTTCTTTCGATTTATTGTTTACAGTGTCTATTGCTTTTGATACAACTTCTGTTTTTGCCGAGCTTATTTTATTGACAGTTATAATATAATAAATATGTTTAATGCGGCCTATCATAAATAAACCGTTGCTGAAAAAATCATCTGCAAAATTATCAGAGTGTCTTTGTATATTTTGCATAGTTTCTACCATTGCATGGTAAACTCTTCTTTTTGTTTTTTTCTCAACATTTTGTTTCTCTAATTCTTCTTCCAACATAGAAGAGAATATAGATGTGATTTTTTGAGTAAATTTCCCGATATATACTATATATATACCATTTATGTTTAACTCTTCGTAAAGGCTTACTATAGTTTCAATAAAAGCTTTTTCGAGTTGCATAATTTACTTTTTTTCTTTTGCTAAAAACAAATAAACAGGAAAGTGGTCGCTGTATCCACCCATAAAAGTATCTCCTACATAAGTTCTTAAAGGATATCCTGCATATTTACCACTTGATTGTGTCATCCATTTTTTCTTGAAAATATGAGCATTTACAAATTTATAAGAAGAAATATCGTCACCAAGAAGGCTTTGTGTAAAAATAAATTGATCAAAAAGGTTCCACGCATCATTGTATGCTAGTGTTCCGTTTCCATTTTTATATTTAGCAACCATTGGGTCATACAACTGATCTGGCTTTATTTTCTTTAATTTTCCTGTTGCTTTCATAAAAGTTTTGACGCTTTCATCAATCGGATCATCATTTAGGTCACCCATGTAAATAATCTTAGCATCAGGATGCAATGCAAGAATTGAGTCAATAACCATTCTGTCGTGTTTTGCAACACTATCTCTTAATGGTTCTGGACCTCCTCTTGACGGCCAGTGGTCAACAATAAAATAAAAAGGTTCGCCATCGAGTTGTCCATACATAGCAAGCATATCCCTTGTTTTGTCATTGTTTGGTAAACTTGTTTCGTGTCTAACCCAAGATTTTTCTAATACAAATCTGTTTGGTTGGTACAAGAATGCAACATCAATACCTCTTTCATCAGGTGAATCATAATGAACAATTTGATAATTTCGATTCTTTAGCATTGGTCTGCTTATTAAATCTTCCAAGACTGATCTGTTTTCAACTTCAGCAACACCAATAACTGCAGGACCTGTTGGGCACATTTCTGTTCCTAATTTTGATAATACTTTGGCCATATTATCCAGCTTAATATAGTATTTTTCTGTGTTCCATGCTTTAGGCCCTTTAGGGGTAAAATCTTCTCTCAGAATTAAGTTTGTATCCGGGTCAACTATTGTATCAAAGAGATTTTCCAGATTGTAAAACGCAATAGATGTGATTTGTACTTTTTTCCCTTTTAAATTATCAATGTCTATTTGTGCAAATGAATTTATTACCGCAAAAAGTAATAAAATGTAGATTATAAAACTTTTCTTCACCTTTTTTTTATTATGAATTATTATTTAGCAAATATAAAAAAAAAAATAATTTTAATATTTTTTTTTAGAAAAAAAGCAATTATTTTTAGTATTTATTTTGTAAGTTATAATATGTCAATGCATTAGTCTAAGAGATTGATTCGTTGATATGTAAAATATTCTTTACTTTATTTTTTTAGTTTTGCTTCATTTTGCTTTTGTATTTATTATTTTTGTTACTTTTTAGATGATTATGAAAAAATTACTATTTATATTTTTATTGCTTTTTTTAGATATTAGTTATGTAAAATCACAAGTTGTTAGAGAAACAACAGAAATGCGAGGTGTATGGATTTGTACTGTCAAGAGATTAGACTTTCCGTCTAGAAGTAATTTGACTGGGAATGAATTAAAAGAAGAAATTATCAAAATTCTTGATTCTTGTAAAAAAGAGGGATTGAATACTATTATTTTTCAGATTCGGCCAGCTGCAGATGCTTTTTACGATTCTCCTTACGAACCTTGGTCTGAATGGCTTACAGGAAAACAAGGACGTGCTCCAAGTCCATATTTTGACCCTCTTAAATTTATGATTGAACAAACACATAAACGTAATATGACTTTTCACGCTTGGATAAATCCTTTTAGAGCTATTGCAACTATTGGTAAAGCAGACATTGTAAGTAATCATATTACAAAAAGAAAACCTGAATGGTTTTTTGATTATGGTGTTAATAGATATTTCGATCCGGGAATACCAGAAGTTCAGGATTATATTGTAAAAATAATTGCCGATATAACCAGAAGGTACGATATTGATGCTATTCACTTTGATGATTATTTTTATCCATATCCTTTGAGAGATAAAAATAAAAAAATAATACCTATCCCAGATTACGGGACTTTTCAAAAATACGGAAAGGGTTTTGCTGATATAACTGATTGGAGAAGAGATAATATAAATCGCTTTATTAAGCGTGTTCACGATACAATCAAATCTATAAAACCTTATGTTGAATTTGGAGTGAGTCCTCCGGCAGTATGGCGAAATAAAGGTTATGATCCCAAAGGTTCTAATACACTTGGATTGGCTTCTTACGATTGGCTTTATGCAGATGTTTTGTTGTGGGTAAAAAACGGTTGGCTAGATTATGTTGCTCCTCAACTTTATTGGTATATAGGGCATAGCAGAGCTGATTTTAAGGTGCTTTTGGAATGGTGGACCAGGAATTGTTATTCAACAAAACTTTATATTGGTCTTAATCTTGATGCCTTGATTAGCTGGAGCAAAGATGTCCATTACCAAAATCCTAATGAAATACCAAATCAAATCAAACTTGCAGAAGAGTATCCGCAAGTGAAAGGATTTATTCTTTTTAGATATAAAAGCCTGAATAGCAATCCTCTTGGAATTAAATATCGATTGAAAAATGAGTTTTTTGCAGATACTCAGACTGTAGTATTGATAGCAATGAATGACACAAACAATACTTTTTTTAATGATACTGTAGGGATACCAATGTATAAGGATACAACAACTCAACCATTGGTATATCCTCCGCTTAATGTAGAAAAATATAGACTTGGAAATGAGGTGTCTATTGTTTGGGATAAAAATCCAAAGAACAGTAAGGCAATTAAATATAATGTATACAGATTTGAAAAAGAAGAAGAAATTGTGCCAGATTTTGCACATTTATATGCAAAAACCGAAACTAATTATTTTAGATTCAAAACAGAAAAACGTATAATGTTATTTGCAAAAAAATACACCTTCGTTATTACAGCTATAGATAAAAATGGAGTTGAAAGCAAGATGAGCAGTACTTTGCATATAAGAATGAAACATTAGCTAATTACTTAGCGAATCAATAACAATGTATGTGCCTATGTAAAGAATAATTTCTTTTTTTTCATTATACACAGGAGTGAATTCTGATTTAATCAAGTATTTTTTCTTTGTTTTTTGGTTTAAAAATTCAAATTTGCCTTTGTATTTTTCTTTGTTTTTAATGGTATTATAAATATCGTAAAGATGGCCTTTCGGAATTTTCTTTGATCTAATAATTCTATCTGTCAATCTATTTATTTCTTCCATAGAGTATCCTAGTATATTGTGGAAAGCTTTGTTTGAAAATTCGAATTTACCTTGCAAATTAGTAATAATAATTCCAATTGGAATGCTTTCTAATGCATTCTGAAATTTTTTTAAATATTCAGTTTTCTTTTTTTGTTTTGTAAGATCTGTCATGATTCCGATTATTCCTTTTAATTCACCTTGATGATTGAAATAAGGAACCTTAGATAGATTGAGCCACTTGTTGAATTTGAAAATCTCTGAATTAATCTGAGGTTTTAGAGTATCAAAAATTTCCAAATCTGATATTTCAACTTCTTTGTCGTAAGGAAACAATTCAGAATATTTCTTTCCAATTATTTCGTTTTTATCTTTATCAATAAGTTCAGCGTATGTGTCATTAAAAATAATGTAGCGTAAGTCTTTATCTTTGAAATAAATATATGCAGGTAAGTTATTAATAAGTGTTGAAAGTTGATTCATTTTCTCTTTTAGAATCTGTTGATTTTCAATAATTTCTGTAATTTCTCTAACAACAGCTACTGTGCCAATTATTTCGCCTTTGTCATTATAATCAGGAACAGCGCTAACAGAAAGATATTTAGTTTTGTTTTGTGAAGTTTTTAATTCAAAGTCGAAACTCAGTATTTTTTTCTTGTTGCCTAAAAAGGATTTAGAGATAATTCTATTATATTGAGATTCTGAAATAATATCTTTGAGCTCCAGTCCAATTAAATTTTTCGATTCAAAAATCGTGTTAGCTGCCCGGTTTGAATAGGTTATAAGTTCATCATTGCTGACAATAAGAATTCCTTCTCCCAAATTGTCTAATATATTGCTAAGTCTTTTTTCTTTTTGTTCAATAACTTCTTTTAAACTATATAATTCTTCATTTTGTTCGGAGAGTCTTTTTTGAGACATTTTTAGTTCTTTGGTTTTGGCTGAAATCATCAATTCTTTTTCTGTGTCATCAGTAATATCTTTTATAATTATAGCAATTTCCTTTCGTTTTCTATGAACGTTAATATTACTGTACATTTTGATTAAAAGAGTCTTTTTATTATTATTAAAGTTATAAACGAGTTTTTGTTCAACTTTTTCTCCTCTTTTTACTTTCTCAATATTATGTAAAATTTTTAGTGTCTCAGAATAATTGAATAAATCCTGTATGCTTAACTGTAATATCTCTGTTTTGAACTTTTCTAGTATATCTGTTAATACTTTGTTGGCATATATGAATTTCCCGTCAAATTCAATAATAGCAAAACCGTTGTCTAAATTATCAATAAGAGTTTCGAATTTTAATTTTTGAAGTTTCAGTTCCTGATTTTTCTGTTCTAAATTTTTATTAATTTCTTGGTGATAATTTTTAGCACTTAACACTTCTTCTTTTTGTATTTCAATTTCGTTTATATATTCTTGCATTTGTCGTGTGTATTGCTCTTTATTGTATTCGTAAACAAGAATAATTATTGTAATTATGATACATACAAAAAGAATTCTGAAGAGTAATTCTGGTTCATATTTGTATCCCAAAATTTGAGGTAGAAATAGATAAATGAAAGTTAAAATAATAATTAATGCAAAAAACAGAATTAAACTTTTCTTTTTTCCTATAAACAAAATTGATACAGGAGGTAAAAGAAAAAACCAAAGTAAAGAATAGCCATTTGAAGGTATAAAAATAAATACTAAAATAAGCATAAAGAAAAATGAAAATACAATTGAGTATTTGACAAAATTATATTTTCTTTTTAAAATTATCATTAATATGTTTATAATATTAACAACACTGAAAAGAGTAAGAATAACAAATGATGAAATAGAATTTTCAATTAAATATTTCACAGAAAAAAAAAGCAGAGAAAATAGAGAAATTATATTTAATATAAGTAATGTAAAATGTAATTCGTTGGGATTGCTTTTCATTTTTATCTTATTTATTCTTTGCTTATTCATAAAAAGAAATTATAAGTTCAAAAGTATTAAAAAAAAATAAATAATAAAGTATTTTATATGTTTTATTTAAATTTTTTACATTAGCAAAATATTTAGAAAAATGAATTTATTATCCGAAACAAAATTTTCAGTGCGATCAGATCAATCAGACATGTTTGGACGATTAAGATTAAGTAGTTTGTTTAATTTCTTTATTCAGGCTGCAATTGATTCTTCAAATAAGTTTGGTTTTGGTTTTGAAACTCTCAAAGCTAAAAGTTTGACATGGATGTTAGGTCGAATATCTGTAGAAATATACAAACAAGTGCTTTGGAATGACAATGTGAGGGTTGAAACTTGGCCTAAAACTGTTGATGGTTTATTATACATTAGGGATTTTATTGCTTATAACGACAATAATGAAATAATTGCAAGAGGAACTACAGGATGGCTTGCTGTAGATTTTGTGAAAAAGAGAATTACTAAAGTTGACTTTATAGATGAAAATTATAGGTTAGAAGACAAAAAAGCTTTAGATTATATGCCAATTAAAATTGATGAAACCAATGTTGATGAAATTTTTTCTATAAAATCATTATATTATGATATTGATTTGAATCAGCATGTTACAGCTATTAGATATATTGACTGGATGATGGATACTTTTCATGAAGATTTTCATTCAAAAAATTTCCCTACAGAAGTTCACATTAATTATTTGAAAGAAATAAAATCAGGACAAATAATTGAACTTGGAAAATCACAAATTTCAAATAATAAATTCTTCTTTTCAGCAAAGAATTTAACTATGAGCAACAATGCTTTTCGAGCAATAATAAAATTCTAATTTTGTTATTTATATCTTGTTTTATTTAACAATTTGATTGAAGAATATTTTTTTGCAATTGTTTCTGAAACAGCAGTGCTAAAACTTATTTGTTTTGAATTAAATAATAAAAAATAGATTGCTAATGGAACTATTATTCCACCAATTAGAATAATAAACATTGCCAGTAAATTTCTCTTTATGCCCGGAAAAGCACCAAAAATTCTAATATTTTTCTTCTTTATTATTATATATGCACCTACAAAAGGATTTTTTTCTGCTAAAATTATGTTTTTTGAAATTTCCCAAAATCTTACTCTAGGAAATTCATTTACAATAAAGTATTTAAAAGCATCATAATCAAAATCTTTATCCGAAATTTTTATTTTCATCATGTTTTTATTTTTATTGTTTCAACTTTTCGTTAATAATAATTTATTGAATTTGTGCCAGTAATCTTATAAAGATTATTTGTTTCTTTATTGACAAAGATAATAAAAATAAAATATCAAAAGGGTAATTTTTTTAAAATTTTATAATGAAAAATTAAGCTATAAAATGCTTTATATGTGTTTTATAAAATAATTTATATTATATTTTTTTATGATTATGAAATTTAGTCAGTTAATCGTATATTTATATGACAAAATGTCGATGCATTAACGTCTTGATTATATGTATTTTAATTAAATTTGAATTATAAGGCAAACTTTTTGTAAATTGTTTATAAAAAAATTGAAAAAAATGAAAATAGACAATTTTACTATAAAGGCTCAAGAAGCAATTAATTCTGCTTTTTTATTGGCTAAAGAAAATGATAATCAAGCAATTGAAACTGGTCATTTACTGAAGGCAACTCTTAAAGCAGACGAAAATTTAACAAAATATTTGTTGAATAAACTTGATGTAAATCCAAGCCACATTGAAACTTTAATTGATAGACAAATCGCTTCTTATCCCAAAGTAAGAGGGGGTGAACAATATCTGTCTGCAAAAGCACAAGATGCTCTTCAGACTTCTATAAAGGAAGCTCAAAAAGATGGCGATGAGTTTGTTTCGTTAGAATATATTTTAATCGGAATTTTGAAAGTATCTGACTCAACATCAGATATTTTGAAAGACAACGGAATAACTTATAAATCTTTGATAGCTGCAATAAAAGAGCTTAGAAAAGGCAAGCAAGTCAATTCGCAAACTGCCGAAGAAACATACAATTCGCTTAGCAAATACGCTATCAATTTGAATAAAATGGCTCAAGATGGTAAACTCGACCCTGTAATCGGCCGTGATGAAGAGATTAGACGTGTTTTGCAAATTCTTTCAAGGCGTACAAAAAATAATCCTATTTTAATTGGAGAACCCGGTGTAGGAAAAACTGCAATTGCCGAAGGTTTGGCTTTCAAAATTATAAAAGGCGACGTGCCTGATAACTTGAAATCAAAACAAATCTTCGCTCTTGATATGGGGGCATTAATTGCAGGTGCTAAATACAAAGGTGAATTTGAAGAACGTTTGAAATCTGTTGTTAATGAGGTGATTAACTCTGATGGTGAAATTGTGCTTTTTATCGATGAAATTCATACTCTTGTAGGTGCAGGAAAAAGTGGAGGTGCAATGGACGCAGCAAATATACTAAAACCAGCATTGGCAAGAGGCGAATTGAGAGCTATTGGAGCTACTACATTAGACGAATATCAAAAATATTTTGAAAAAGACAAAGCTCTCGAAAGACGTTTTCAAAAAGTAATGATTGACGAACCAGACGTAAATTCTGCAATTTCAATTTTAAGAGGATTGAAAGAGCGTTATGAAAATCATCATAAGGTTAGAATTACTGATGATGCTATTATTGCTGCTGTGCAATTATCAAACAGATATATCTCTGATAGATTTTTACCAGACAAAGCTATTGATTTAATTGACGAGGCTGCTTCAAGAAAACGATTGGAAATGAATTCTGTTCCATTGCCTATTGATATTCTCAATAGCAAAATCAAGCAACTTGAAATAGAAAAAGCTGCTTTGAAAATGGAAAAAAACAAAGAACTTTTGACTGAAATTAATCAAAGGATAAAAAATCTTTTGGAAGAAAAACAATCTCTTGAAGCCAAATGGAATCAGGAAAAAGAAATTATAACCGCTATTCATAAACTGAAACAAGATATTGAAAACTACAAATATGAAGCTGAAAAAGCAGAACGTGAAAGTAATTTTGGCCTTGTTGCAGAGCTTCGATACGGCAAAATAAAACAAGCTGAAAATGAAATTGAGAATTTGAATAAAAAATTGCTCGACATTCAGGGAGAAAGCTCGTTGATGAAAGAAGAAGTGGATCAGGAAGACATTGCATATATTGTTTCAAAATGGACAAATATTCCTGTCACTCGTATGTTGCAAAGTGAAAAGGAAAAGTTATTGAATCTCGAAAAAGAGTTGCACAAAAGGGTAGTAGGACAAGATGAAGCTATACAGGCAATTTCTGATGCTGTTAGAAGGAGTAGGGCAGGATTGCAAGATAGTAGAAAACCACTTGGATCGTTTATATTTGTTGGGACAACAGGTGTTGGAAAAACTGAATTAGCAAAGGCATTGGCAGAATTTCTTTTTGATGATGAAAACCAGATTACACGAATAGATATGTCTGAATATCAGGAAAGACACAGTGTTTCAAGACTCATTGGTGCTCCTCCCGGATATGTTGGCTATGAAGAAGGTGGACAATTGACCGAAGCCGTAAGAAGAAAGCCCTATAGCGTTGTTTTGCTTGATGAAATAGAAAAAGCACACAAAGATGTTTTCAATATTCTCTTG
>Ga0114934_10001374_pt1 | contig 15810 bp, 13 predicted proteins | sample 4SBtaG_2_FD_99695 | JGI IMG/M metagenome (GOLD analysis project Ga0114934, IMG submission 99695) | Deep subsurface microbial communities from Kolumbo volcano to uncover new lineages of life (NeLLi) - 4SBTROV10_white metaG | ecosystem: Environmental > Aquatic > Marine > Volcanic ... | reverse complement strand
TGCTACGATGAGCGAAAAGGTTGTTGAAGAGGATTCTGAAGCAACGTCTGAAAGTATACAGCAGGACATTATAGAAGAAGATTTAGAAGAGACTGTAGAAGAAGTGGTAGAAAAAATAGTTGAAAATGAAGCTTTAGAGCAAGTTGAAGAAAGTATTGATGATAAAGATATAGGTATCATAAAACAAGCCGAAACAGGATTGGAAAAGGCTGTATTGGAAGGTGAAGTGATGAATGATTCTGTGTGGCCGCAGCAAGCGGATAAACGATTGTTAAGGGTGCTTAAAAAGCAGGTTGGCGGATCCTTAGAGCTATTGAATGAGAGCTGTGAAGAAGGCTTGGTCAAACTGACTGAAGTCCTTGATATGGGTGTATCAGAAGAAGTCGAAGAATTGATTATGGCGGCTTTGACTGACCTACAAAATATTGATCGCGTATCACAGCGTTTGAATAATGTGAAAAGTTGTTTGAAGGATTGGTCGAATCATGTGCCTGAAAGTGGTCAGGCTGCATTATGGCAAGAGGAAGTAAGTCAGCGTTATGTGATGGAAGAAGAACGCATGGTTTTGAAGGAGGAGTTATGAGCGGCCCAAGAATATTAATCGTTGAAGATTCAACCATGGTGCGGATTACTGTGAAACGCACCTTGGCAAAAGTTGATTTTCAAGTGGATGAGGCCAAAGACGGACAGATTGGTTTAGACAAGGCAACAGCATCGGCTGATAACCCTTATGACTTGATTTTAACTGATTTGAATATGCCGAATATGGATGGTTTGACTATGATTCAGAATATTCGCGCTATTCCAGCTTATACAGAAACACCCATTGTAATGCTAACAACGGAGTCGGGTGAAGATAAGAAATCGGTTGGTCATGAATCGGGCGTTTCTGCATGGCTGGTGAAACCTTTTGAACCGGATGCATTGATAGAAATGGTGGGCGGTATGTTGTTTTAATTTATAGTGGTTCAGGTACTAAATTACCTCGTCATCCCCGAATGTTTGAATCGAGGATCCATTGTAAACTATGGGTTCCCGCTTTCGCGGGAATGACCGTAAAGGTAAATAAATACTTGAATGACTATTTATCAGTCTGAATAGGTGACTTTTAGTGAATTGATTGGATTTCGGAGTAAGGTATGGATGAAGAACTATTAGCGGAATTTTTAACGGAAAGTAACGAGAATCTATCTGCCATCGAGCAACAACTGATGGATTTAGAGGCAAACCCTCAAGATGAAGAAATTCTGGGGGCAATTTTCCGTGCTATTCATACGGTTAAGGGTAGTTGTGGGTTCCTTGGTTTAGTTGGACTGGAAAAGGTGGCGCATGCGGGCGAGAATCTTTTAAGTAAAATACGTTCGTTAAAGTTTGAGATGAATGCAGACCTTGTATCATTATTATTGGAGTGTGCGGATGCCATTACCAGTTTGTTGGATGGGCTTGAATCGGAAGGTGCAGAGCCAGATATAGATTATAGTGGTTTGATTAATCGTTTGCATGCTGCTGAGCGTTTGGTGGCAACGATGGATGGTGAAGAAAAGCCTGCTGCTGAGCCTGTACAAGAAAATGCAGGAAGCGATGCCTTGGCGGAGCTTAAAACATGGGCGGCAGATGTATCCGAAGAAGCTGCAGGCGCATTGGTAAATAATGGTTTGCTTTCTGCCCAAGCAGTCATAGATGTAGGTTTTGCGAAGTTGAAAGAACTGGATGGTTTTACAGCTGGCGATGCATTGAAATTATTGGGTGTTGCTAAAGTAGCGGCGAATAGTTCCAGCAAAGAAGAGAAAGCCAAATTACCTGAAAAAGTGGCTGAAAAAATGGATGTTGAGCCAGCTAGCACAGAGGTACATCAGGAAAGCAATGTTGAGATAGTGAAGGAAAAAGCTTCTGAACCTCAAGCCGCTGCCCCTGTTCCAGTGAAGAAAAAAGCGAGTTCTGTGAAGCCTAAAAGCGCTGGAAGTATTCGTGTGGACGTGGGTTTATTGGATTCTTTGATGAATCAGGTGGGTGAGTTGGTATTAACCCGTAATCGTTTGGTTCAAATGGTGCAAGCTTCGGGGAATATGGAGTTTGTGCGTGTTAGCCGCGATATTGATCATATTACGGAGCAACTACAATCGCAGTTACTACGTACACGTATGCAACCGATTCAGAGTATTTGGAATAGTGTGCCTCGTATTGTTCGTGATATGGGCAAACAGTTGGAAAAGAAAATATCTGTCGTGATGCATGGAGAAGAAACAGAGCTGGACCGTACGATTCTAAATGCCTTGAAAGACCCTTTAACACACATTATCCGCAATAGTTGTGATCATGGTATTGAAATGCCCAATGATAGGCGTAAAGCGGGTAAACCTGATGAAGGCACGTTGCGTTTATCAGCTTCGCAGGAATCTGGCTTTATTGTGATTCTTATTGAAGATGATGGTGCTGGCATTGATGCAGAACGGGTGAAAAAGAAAGCTGTTACGATGGGCGTTTTGACCGAAGAACAAGGTGAAAAGATTAGTGATAAAGCTGCGCTTCAGCTTATTTTCCATGCTGGGTTATCGACTGCTGAAAAGGTTAGTAATTTATCTGGTCGCGGTGTTGGTATGGATGTGGTGCGAACCGAAATTGAGAAAGTGGGTGGCAATGTTGATATCAGCAGTGAGCCTGGTAAGGGAACAACGCTGCGTATTCGTATTCCGTTAACCTTAGCAATTATTTCGGCGATGATTGTGAGTTGCCAAAATCAACGTTTTGCTATTCCTCAAATGAGTATCCAAGAGTTATTGAGTGCGCCCAAGGATTCGCAAGAATGGCGGGTGATTGGTGGGCAAACATTTTACCGTTTGCGTGGAAAGCTATTACCCATCATGCGACTGAAAGAGAAGTTGCAATTGAGCGATAGCATTGAAGATGCAGGTTCGATTGTGGTGATTGATTTGGGAGATCGAAACTTTGGCGTCTTGGTTGATCAAATTTATGGTGCTGAGGAAATTGTTGTTAAGCCATTGGGTGTACACTTTCAACATTTAGGGCTTTATGGTGGTTGCAGTATTTTGGGTGATGGTATTGTAATACCCATTTTTGATTGTAATGAGTTGGCGAACCTGATGCAGCTTTCTTCAGAAGTGGAAGCCATGCGCCAAGATGAAGAAGATGATGAAAGTGACTTTTCTAAGAATGAATTACAACATACCTTAGTTTTTTCTCAGGGTAAGCAACGCTTTGCTATTCCGATGGTGTTGATTGAGCGCTTGGAGCTTTTTCCTGCTGAACGTATTGAATATTCTGGAACATCAGAGGTCTTACAATACCGTGGTGATGTGATCCCTGTGATTCGTTGGGGTGATTTGATTGAAGTTGGGGAGCGGCTATGCAGTGGTGAGGTGTATGCTTTAATCTTATCAGATGGGCATAAGCGGATGTGTTTACAGGTTGAACAAGTAGAAGATATTCTTGAAACACCGTTAGAAATTAAAACACAATCGGATAACCCATTGTTTTTAGGTACATCAGTGATTGATGGTATGGCAACTGAAGTGATTGATGCATTTGAAGTAGTAAAAAAAGTAGATGTCAATTGGTTTGCACGCACATCATCAAACTTATCCAGTTCAGATGATATAAGTCTGCGACAAAAAATATTATTTGTTGAAGACGCAGCATTTTTTAGAAACTTGGTAATGCCAATCTTTGATGTTTTAGGTTATGAAGCATGGGTGGCAAAAGATGGCATTGAAGCATGTAAAATTTTGGAAGAAAGGCGACCTGATTTAATTCTAACCGATTTGGAAATGCCCAATATGAATGGTTATGAATTGACTGACTGGGTGAGAGGACGTGAAGAATTTGATGATATCCCGATTGTTGCGCTAACGGCTACGCCGGTAGATGACATTGATGTTGCGCATAGGGATAAGTTTGTAGAAGTGATGTTGAAGCTGGATCGGCAGAGTTTAACTGAAGGATTAAGTGAAGTGATGGCAAATATAAGGAAGCAAAAACCTTTGAGTGTTGAAGGCGCAGTGATTGTAGATGCGGACGACAGCATTTGATGCACATGCTTGTTCAAGAAGGGAGTCATATATGAATGCATTGGTGGCAGTGAAAGAACAGATACATACTGAATTGTTAACCTGCCGAGTAGGCGAGCAATGGATTGGTTTTCATGTTCAGCAAGTGCGCGAAGTGGTCACCAATCAGGAACGAACTCAAATGCCTTTGAGTCCTGATGCGGTGCTTGGACTGATTAATTTGCGTGGTCGGGTGATGACTGAGCTGGATGTGCGCAAAGTCGTGGGTTTGCCAGAGCGAGCTGAGGGTGAATCTTGTCATGTGGCGATTATTGAAAGCAGTTCGGGGGAAGATTTCGGTTTGGCTGTGGATGATGTAGGTGAAGTGATGCTGTTGAACCTTGATAATTATGAACCAACACCGCGCTCACTGGATGCTATTTGGCGACACGTGAGTGAAGGTGTTTTGAAATTAGAACAAGGTGTTTTGGTATTGGTGAATGTGGATAAATTTATTGCCTTGACGATACCCAGTGCAGAGCAGGGTGCACCTGATCAAGCAGTATTACATTGAGTTATCATGAAATAGGGAGATTTGGATGACAAAAAAAGCATTAATTGTGGATGATGCCAAGGTCGTGCGTACTTCCTTGGGGCGTATTATGCAGGCACTTGGTTTTGAAGTGTTCGAAGCTGCCAATGGCGCGTTAGCTCAAGAGCAGATGCAAGCGCATGATGATATATCGGTGGTTCTTTTGGATTGGAATATGCCAGTGATGAATGGTTATGAATTTTTAGTGGCTTTGCGCTCTGATGCCAAATATACCACAGAGCCTTCGGTTATTATGGTTACGACAGAAACGGGCATGCCATCGATGTTGAAAGCGCTTGCAGCAGGTGCGGATGAATACATTATGAAGCCATTTGATAAAGAGATGGTGATGGATAAGTTAGATATTGTTGGTATTGCGTACGAAAAATGAATAAATCTATACGTGTATTGATTGTTGATGATGATGTGATTTTCCGCACCTTTTTACGTAGCTGTATGAGTGAGATGGAGGATATAGAGGTGTTGGGCGTAGCGCGTGATGGACGGGATGCGCTACAGAAAATTAAAACACTCAAACCTGACTTGGTGACGCTGGATATGGAAATGCCTTTTTTAACGGGTATTGAAGTATTGCAATGTTTGCAAGAAGAAGCACCAGAGGTGCACGTATTGGTGATTACCAATGAATCGGAAACCAGTGCAGAAAAAACTGTTCAAGCACTCGAATCTGGGGCTTATGACTTTATTTTGAAATCGACTTGTTTGGAAAAGAAACCAAGGAATATTCTGCAGACACTATTAAAAGAAAAAATTCCATTAGCACGAAGTATTGCCACTGTTACGCAGCGTAGGGTGGGTAAGAATAAACCGACAAGCATGGTGAAAAACACTACAAGAAACCGTAGAAGTTGCCCTGATATTATTGCGATTGGTTCGAGTACAGGTGGTCCTGTTGCACTGCATCATGTCTTAAATATGTTACCTGCCTCTTTTTCTGTGCCAATTGTGGTCACGCAGCATATGCCGAAATTGTTTCTTGTTTCATTGGTTGAGAGGTTGGAAAAAGATACTGATTTAACATGTAAACTGGCAGAAGATGGTATGGTATTGAAATCGGGCTGTATTTATGTTGCGCCTGGCGATATTCATATGGAAATTGAACGTATTGGAACCCAATTGCGCGTACATTTGGTGGATGGCGAGCGGGTTAATCATTGCAAGCCTGCTGTGGATGTAACATTTCATTCGTTAGCAGTATTGGCACCGCGTATTTGCACGATGGCTGTTGTTTTGACAGGTATGGGCAATGATGGTGCGGCGGGAGCAAAGGCATTAGCCGGTAAAAATATGCATGTTATTGCGCAAGATAAAGCCAGTAGTGTGGTTTGGGGAATGCCTGGAGAAACTGTAAAGGTAGGGGCTGCTAGTGAGATTATAGCACTTAATGATATTGCAGCCGCTATCATGAAATATTGTGGGATGGGTGGGTTATGAGTCTACGACCAGAGCTATTTCGTTATTTGCGGGAATTTTTACTGCATAAAAGTGGTTTGGTGTTGGATGATAGTAAATTATATTTGATTCGTTCGCGTGTGCAGGCTCTATTACGTAACTTTGAAATTTCTGACATGGATGCCTTGGCTCAACAAATTAAACGTGATGAAAACAGCAAACTTGCACATCATTTCTTGGATGCGATGACAACCAATGAAACGTTATTTTTTCGAGATACTTATCCTTTTGAAGCTTTGAAAACATTGGTATTCCCAGAGCTAATACATGTTGGGAATGGTCATGGAAATATAAAAATATGGTCTGCGGCCTCATCCAAAGGTCAGGAGCCATACTCCATAGCTATGACAGCTTCTGAGACTGTGCCAATGGCGGATAAACGCGTTTCGATTTTAGGAACTGATTTGTCAGAAAGTGCGATTGCTTATGCGCGCGAGGCAAAATATTCTCAGATGGAAGTGCAGCGTGGTATGCCTGTGAAACAATTGGTGCGCTTTTTTACGCAAGAAGGTCTTGATTGGTTTGTATGTGATGAGTTAAAAGAAATGCTGACGTTTCAAAATGGAAATTTAGTCAATGACGCATTGGTCAGTCAAGTCCGTCGTTTTGGACCTTTTGATATTGTATTTTGTCGTAATGTATTGATTTATTTTTCGCCTGAAGAGCGCATGAATGTGATTGATCGTTTGGCAAAAACGATGAAAAAAGGCGGTTATTTATTTACGGGTGCAACAGAAATACCAGAAGGACATCATTCCAAATGGGAATGTGTGATGTTTAAAGGAAAGCGACTCTGGAAACTTCTCTAACTGTTTATATTACCACTGACTTACCCGATAGCTGCGTCTAAAGTGTTTATATACAGTAGTATATTTCGTGCTTTTTTCTTACTCTTAAACAAGGCCGTGCTTGGTGTTGTGGGGTTATATCATAATATACCTACCTTGATTGCTTTGGGGCTTATTTATTGCGTTGTGTTAGCCATGCTGTTCCCCAACTCATGATAAACATGACGCATAATGTTAATACGATGGTTGCACCAGACGGCCAATCATAGTGATATGAGAATAGCAGTCCGATGAAGGTACCTATGATGGCGAAGCTCATACTTAATAGCCATAAACTAATTAGCGAACGTCCCCATAACCATGCACAGGTTGCAGGCAAGACCATCAAACCTGTGGTAAGTACAATACCTGCAAGTTTAACGCACATTACCACGGAAAGCCCAACTGTAGCATATAATAATAAACGTAATAGTGAGACAGGCAACCCACTTGCAGCGGCAGTAATGGCATCAAAAGCGATGCTCCACCAAGCGCGTGCCATGGTGATAAAAGCTAAAAGAATCATGCAACCAATGAATAATAACCAATGCCATTCTTGTGTAGAAACAGTCAGAATGTTACCAAATAAAAGTCCGAATAAGTCCACCTGATTACGGCTAACTTGTGAAATTAGCACAATGCCTAGCGCCATGCTGCCAGCAAATAAAAGCCCTGTGCCCGTATCCTCGCTAATGCCGCGTTGTTTGGGTAGTGCGGCAAGAAGCAATGCAATGGCAACACAAAAAGCAGTAGCAGTGGGCAACAAGGGAAAGGAAAATGCAATTGCTAACCCTAAACCTGCCAGTGAAGCATGAGAGATGCCGACTGTGAGAAATGACAAGCGATGCGCCAAAATCATCACAGATATTGACGATGCAACAACAGCAATAAAAAGTGCAGGTGGTAAGGCATCTTGCATGACTGGGCTGGTGAAAAATTGCTGCAAGAAGTCAAGCATGATGGCACCCAATACAACTCGTATCATGGGCAATCACATGCATGTGTTGACCATACATTTGATGCCATACATCTTCAGGTATTTGTTCGCCTTTCATGGCGTGGTGGTGAATGCTGCGGTTCAAGCATGCAACGGAATCCACATGCCCTGTAATTGCCGCAATATCATGCTCAACCATCATGATAGCAATGTCTTGAGTATCACATAATTGCCGTAATAAGGTATATAATTTTTGTTGCTGTTTACTATCCAAAGCGGCGGCAGGTTCATCTAAAAGCAATAGTTTAGGCTTGCGAACTAGGGCGCGAGCTAAGCGCACCCGTTGTTGCTGACCGCCTGATAATTGCCTGAAATCATGATCCATCAAATGTTCCATTTCCACATATTGCAGAGCCTGAACAATGTCTGTATGTTGATGGGAGGTGGAACCAAACCATTGCCATAATGGTTTGGCATAATCATGTAGTCCCATAGCAACAATATCATACACCTTTAATGGCAAATTGGGTGCGTAATCATGGAGTTGATGTAAATAGCCGATATTTTTTAATAAACGATAGCGATTAAAACGTTTGAGGCATTCGCCAAATAGGTCGATATGCCCCGAATCAGGCTGTAAACGACCTATAACCATGGAAAGAATGGTGCTTTTCCCTGCGCCATTAGGTCCAACAATGCCCATAAAGTGCCCTGACTCGAGCTCGAGTGAAATATCATCCAAAATGGGTGTGTGCGATGGACCAAAATTGATATGGGACAGGCTGATTACAGGGCTTTTCATGGTTGTAAATCATCCAAGTTGCGTTGCATAAGGTGTACCCATGACTCACCGCATGAGCCAAGAGCATCAAGGGTTGTGATGGTGCTCGATGGATGGTGATTTTTCAGCCACTGCAAGGCACGGTTACTATGATGGTTATCGGCAATGAGTCGAATGTTCGGGTGTTGCTGCAATTGCCGTAATGCTGCTTCTAGTTTACGAGGCCCATATTCATGACCATGTTGTTCGGATTCTAGGCTATTAAAAATAGGTATATGCAAAGCCTGAAAAAGATTTGTCCAAGATGGGTGTTGCATAATAACACCATGTTTATTTAGTCCAGTTGTTTGGCTAATCTGTACCCAAGCTTGCCATAACGCTTCACTTTGTGTGAGGGCGAGCGCAAGATTTTGTTGTATTTTTTGTTTGTCTTCGGGGTACATCGTCTGCAATTGCGCTGCTAATTTCGGTAATACAGCTTGGATTGCATGGGGGTTTAACCATGCATGATTGGCTCGGTGTTGTTCATGTTCATGCTGCTTGATATGTTCTGTACGCGGCCATAAATCAAATACATGCGCTTGATTTCCCAAGCTTGCCCAATGTCCATCATCTTGCGATGAGCGCACCAAAAGCTTGCTTTGTTGCAGGCTTTCAACTTGGCGTGGGGAAAGCTGAAAATGATGAGGATCAGCATTGGCGGGCAACAGACATAAAACATCAGCATCAGGCTCTAGCCAGTGAACCAGTCCCGCGATTGGCGGTAAGGTGGTGATAATATCAGTAGCCTTGGCAAATATAGGCATGCTAAAAATGAATAAGGTGAGTAAGAAGCTATGAAATAAAGGTCTCATTTTTTATGGATTGGCATAATCATTGCGTTTTATGTTGTCCTATAGATTTTTTTTAACTACATTTATGACAATGAGCAGACAGCGAAAGCTAAGGCTTTGCTTTATGTCTGGCAATTTGTCTGGTAATTTGAATACATGCACCCATGGTTGCTTGTTTGTATTCATACTTGATAAAAGGCGTATATGCGCTAGATATATGGGTTATGTGGTAAAAAAAAGCAGGAGGCTGGATATGTTATCCCCGGGGTATTTTGATTTTCGCTGGAGTTGGTACCGCCCGATTTTTAATCGTGGCGAAGCAACTGCTGGGCGTTGCCGTGTGGATGTGCGTCGTTTGCCAATACGTTTTTCTGGCGAAGATGGTAAGGAATATATCCCTTATGCTGTGAAACCTAGTATGTCAGAAACCATTTACACGTCGATGCGACGGCTGCAAGATTATTCTGTGCGTTATATTATTTCAGGCGAAAAAGTTTCAGCACATCAATTACCTAGCATGACACCCGTATCTCGGAAAATGATTTTGCATTTACATAAACGTTACCCTCATTTACCTCAAATGTTGTTGCACCATTGGTGCGCTGATGAAAAAGGTGGCTTGGCGTTGTTGGCAATGTGGCAGGAAATGTGGAAGCAATCTTGGAAGCAAGATCAAGCCGATAATGCGCCATGGGTAGCCAGTGTAAATATTTTGATTTTGAAGCTTATTAGAGAAGCTATTGCCCAATTGCCAAAGGAGCATGAAGCACATACCGATCATATATTGGTTTGTGTCGCAGGTGGCTTGTATGAATGGGCATTGCGTGGATTTCTAAAAAAACATTTAGAAGGGGCTGTGGAAGTCACACGTATTGCTACCTATGAAGCCATGATGATTCCTGCAACACCGATTGCTTTTTTGTATCGCCAACCAGACGATTCACTGTTGGGCGATGATAGGTTTGTTATTATGTCCTACGGTCTAGAGCCAGATATTGTGCCACGTTTACGTCAATTGCGTGCCAAAGTAGCTGCTAAACATGAAGCTGGTATTTTAGCCTTGTTGGCTCAAGATCGTATGGGTGAACATATGTTAAAGCGTACTTGGGCGCGCTTGGCTTTGTGGGAGTTGGCTGAACAAACAGGGCAGGGCATTTGGATGCAGTGGGTACTTGATGCCAAAAAACTAGATCAATTCTTGGCAAAACCTGAGTTGTTGCCTGAAAGTGCTGTGAAGCTACTAGAGGCTCACACAGACTACCCTGTGGTGAGTTGGGTGTTAGCGCGACGAGATTCTAAGAAATCGAAATTTACATCTTCTGGGCCATGGTTGAAAGATGATCGTGTGCTAAATGCATTTCGTGTTTTTGAAGAAGATGTCGTGGTTGAACGTACCCGTCGTCAGGCTGAAACTGTATGGTTGGATCGTCGTAAGGCGTTGGCTGGTAAAGGGCGTAGCACGGAAGCTGAGAAAGCTTTATCTGCAGCGTGGCAAGATGGTAAGTTGGTTTACTTTCAAAGTGTGGATAAATCGCTGCATAGTGGTGTTTCATTAACGTCAAAGCAGGCATGCTTAAGAATTGAATGGTCGGATTATTTGGCGACAATGTATGCGACGCATGTTGATTATGAGAAATTTTTAGAAACTGTATTTTTACCTGCATTACTGGCAAAAATTGAAGATGCTGACAGTGTTTTCTTGGATGCATTGCAGGCATCTGGCTGCTCGCTTCGTGGTAGTAGCGAAGCTTTGGTAGAAGTGGGTTCTGCGATTCAAAATCTATTACGCCAATTTTATATGGATGCGATTGAGGGCGATGGACGAGGGCGTATACCAACAGCATCCATGTGTATGGTGATGATGGGTGAATGGACAGTTGTTGATTATAAGCATAAAAAATTTGGAGATGTTCGCATGGCAAGTGGCTTGGTTGTGGCGCAGGCAGATGCTGGTATTGCTCATGATGCTGCTATTGCACAAATTATTGCATGGCGCGACCATCAAGCAGGGCAAAAAGCTTTGGGCGGAGTGCGTGTTGAAACGATAGAGTCAGGGACAGGAAAGTCAGCCAGTGTACTGTGCAACCAAGGTTTTGCACTTAGTGAAACGGTTGTTGTTGAGTATTTATCAGTCATGCGTGCGAAAGCAGGCGTGAAGAAATTTTACTTAGATCGGCATAAAGCAGCATCGATTTTTTCAACATACCGTTTGCCGAGTGATGTGTTTGAACTGGTGGTAATTATTCCTCATAATGAGGAAAAAAACATGTCACTGTTTGTGAAAGTGGGCTCTCCTTCTTTAAATGGCAGCTCGGTAAATTTGTATGAATTATTGGATCCTGCGACAGAAGCAGCGCAATTGATTCGTTCAGAAGTTTTGACGAGTTGGGCTGGAGGTTAACGATTCGTACACCGCATTTATCACAAGCGGGAGAATGGTTGAAAACATCAAGTTTGGCACACTGCCTACCGCAATCAATGGCTGTAGGTTGGTCTGGCGGCATAGACTCAACAGCCTTACTTTTAGCTTTGCATCATGCAGGTGTTCAAGTGCATGCGTGGCATATTGACCATGCCTGGCATCAGCAATCTTCCTATGACGCCGAGAAGCTCTCTCATTTAGCAGCGTCTTGGGGTATCAGCTTTTTATCACAGAGGTTGGATGAAACACCGACATCCAACCGTGAAGCACATGCGCGACACGGGCGTTATCAAGCTTTTCAAGCGATGGCTAAACAAACGGACGTATATGCGATTGCTTTGGGACACCATGCTGATGATCAGGCAGAAACTGTTTGTATGCGGATGTTGCAGGGTGCTGGTGTGATGGGCTGTCGGGGAATAAGCCCACATAGTTGCCGTAATGGATTAGATATTTATCGACCTTTATTGCATGTGCGAAGATCTTCTTTAAAGAATGCTTTACAGGAAGCGGGTATTGCTTGGTTACATGACGCTAGTAATGACGATGTGAGTCTATGGCGAAATCGGATTCGTCTGGAGCTTTTTCCTAAAATATTGTCTATGGGTCATAATCCTTATAGGCTTTTTACACGTTGGCAAAAGCAGGCTGTAGCATTGGCAAATAGAGTGGATAATGAGGCTGATAGCATAGCTTTGAATGTGACAGGTTCGACTTGCTCCGTTTTATGGTATGATTGGCAAAATTTGTCGCAGGCTGTACGCGCGCAGGTTTTGCAGCGCATGGCAGCATCTGTGCTAGGTGAAGGTGTAGTTTTTGGGCGTAGACATATTGAGTTGATTGAGTTTTGGCAAAGAAAAGGTGGGCGTGGTGGTCTGGATTTATCGGCTTGCCGCTTATCACATTGTGCTGGTTACTTGCATCTTGAGAGTAGAAAGGCAATCTCCCGCATCTAATGCTGTAGTGTTGTTTGTTTAAGAATTCATGTTGGCTTCATCTTGTATGGGTCATAGTTGTCTTTTAAGTAAAAATTGGAGTTTAGTGTATGGGTAAGAATTTTTTATTGTGGATTGTCATTGGTCTGACCATGATGAGTGTGTTTAATATGTTTACGGCGCCTTCTGGTAAGCAGGAAGCAATGACCTACTCCTCATTTATTGACCATGTTGAGCAGGGCATGGTTGAGCAAGTCACTATCAGTGACAAACAAGTTTCGGGGCAGTTTCGCGACTTATCTGGTGAGATGAAAAGCTTCACATTACAGGTTCCCAATGATCCCGGCTTGATGCAGCGTTTGTTGGATAATAAGGTAGAAGTAGATGTGAAAGCACCTGCAGAAGTACCATTCCTGTTATCTATTCTTATTTCATGGTTCCCAATGTTATTATTGATTGGTGTGTGGATTTTCTTTATGCGCCAAATGCAAGGTGGTGGTAAAGGTGGAGCGATGGGCTTTGGCAAGAGTAAAGCAAAATTGTTAACTGAAAACACCAACCGTGTAACCTTTGATGATGTAGCTGGTTGTGATGAAGCCAAGCAAGAAGTAACGGAAGTGATTGAATTTTTGCGTGACCCTTCAAAATTTACCCGCTTGGGTGGCAAGATCCCCAAAGGTGTATTGTTGGTAGGACCTCCAGGCACAGGTAAAACATTGCTGGGACGTGCGATTGCTGGTGAAGCAGAAGTGCCGTTCTTTTCAATTTCAGGCTCAGATTTTGTGGAAATGTTTGTGGGTGTGGGCGCATCACGTGTGCGTGATATGTTTGAACAAGCTAAAAAACATGCGCCTTGCATTGTATTTGTGGATGAAATTGATGCTATGGGTCGTCATCGTGGAGCTGGTGTAGGTGGTGGCAATGATGAGCGAGAACAGACATTGAACCAAATGCTGGTTGAAATGGATGGTTTTGAGGCCAATGAAAGTGTGATTTTGGTGGCAGCAACGAACCGTCCTGATGTGCTGGATCCTGCATTGATGCGCCCAGGTCGTTTTGATCGCCAAGTTGTAGTGGGTAATGCTGATCTAAATGGTCGCGTTCAAATTCTTAAAGTACATATGAAAAATGTTCCTTTGGCATCAGATGTGGATGCTAAGGTTATCGCGCGTGGGACACCGGGTTTTTCAGGTGCGGAACTTGCAAATCTAGTGAACGAAGCCGCACTTAATGCGGCTAGATTTAATAAAGATAAGGTGTCTGCGGCGGATTTTGATGAAGCCAAAGATAAGGTCATGATGGGTACAGAGCGTCGCTCGATGGCGATGACGGAAGATGAGAAAAAACTCACTGCATACCATGAAGGGGGTCATGCTTTGGTGGCAATTCATTGTCCTGCATCAGACCCTATTCACAAAATGACCATTATTCCACGAGGTCGGGCATTGGGTATGGTGATGCGTTTACCAGAGAAAGATGAATATTCACAATCACGTGAAAAAATGCATGATAGTCTAGCGATTGCTATGGGTGGGCGCGTGGCTGAAGAATTGATCTTTGGCTATGATAATGTGACTTCTGGCGCTTCCAGTGATATTCAAATGGCGACCAATTTAGCAAAAAATATGGTTACCAAATGGGGATTTTCGGATAAATTGGGTCCTTTGTTATATGGTGAAGATGAACAGGAAGTATTTCTTGGTCGTTCTATGACACAGAGTCAAAGTATGTCGGATGAAACATCACGCCTTATTGATAGTGAAGTAAGGCGCTTTGTTGATGATGCTTATGATAGAGCAAATAAAATTCTCACTGATCATATTGACGAGCTACATAAACTGGCTGAGGCAGCATTGGAATATGAGACACTATCAGGTGATGAAATCAATCAGATTTTGGCGGGTAAGTCTATACGCACTGAAAGTGATGAGGTAAAAGCGGAAAGTGCTGATATCACTGATGACATGGTCGAAGATGAGGCTGTGGTATTGGATGATGAAACAGACGATAAAAGCAAACACGCTGGTGATGAGGCTGGTCAGTCACACTGATGCACGCCCTTCAGGGTCAAAAGCCATCTGAATGGCGACGCCAGACTGGGCAACCAGCATGGATAATGGGGGTGCTAAATTGCACCCCCGATTCGTTTTCAGATGGTGGTCAATTTGTGGATGTTGATACGGCTGTTCAACATGGTTTGGCGTTGTGGCATGCTGGAGCAAAGATTATTGATGTGGGGGGTGAGTCCACACGCCCAGGAGCGAAAGCTGTTGGGGAAGGTGAAGAATTACGACGTGTACTTCCAGTGGTCGAGGCTTTGGTTGCACAAGGCTGCAAGGTTTCGATTGATACACGGCATGCGATGGTGATGAAACAAGCTGTTCAGGCAGGAGCATGTTTGATTAATGATGTGAGTGCGTTGTTTGATGATAAGAGTTTGGATGTGGCTGTTCATACGGGTGTGGATGTATGTTTGATGCATATGCTGGGTACCCCAGAGACCATGCAACAAAGCCCAAAATATCATGATGTTTTGTCTGACGTTGAGGATTTTTTTGATAATTGCCTTGAACGTTGTTTGTGTGCAGGCATGTCAGAATCGGCAGTTATACTTGATCCAGGTATTGGTTTTGGAAAATCTCTAGAAGATAATTTGACGCTAATTGCCAATATTAGTGTACTAAAAGAGCGTTTTGGTCTACCTATATTACTGGGAGTGTCGCGAAAATCATTCATAGGCTCACTTACTGAAGCAGGTGTGAATGAACGTGAATTGGAGACAGCAGTGGCAGGCAGCATTGGTGTTTTTCAAGGTGTAGACGGTGTGCGTGTGCATGATGTGGTAGCCCAACATCGAGCCTGTCAGGTAGCTTCTGCCTTGTTTGATGCTAAAAAGGAAGTTCTGAATAAGTCATGAATTTGTATTTTGCATCCAGAATATCCAAACTCTGCGTTGTAAATCTTCGCAATAGCTCTGCTATTACGTGCGATTCACGCCTTGATTTT
>Ga0114934_10001371_pt1 | contig 15827 bp, 10 predicted proteins | sample 4SBtaG_2_FD_99695 | JGI IMG/M metagenome (GOLD analysis project Ga0114934, IMG submission 99695) | Deep subsurface microbial communities from Kolumbo volcano to uncover new lineages of life (NeLLi) - 4SBTROV10_white metaG | ecosystem: Environmental > Aquatic > Marine > Volcanic ... | reverse complement strand
TAAAGAAATAGACTTGATTGAGGTTACCTATACGGAAAAGAACTATATCCACTACTGCATTTTTACTAAAGAAGGCGACTCTAAGCTTGTTGAACGAGATTTAAAAAGTTTCCCGTGGGTTGTTAGTCGATACATGAAAGCAAGCAACGAGCGTTATGGTCGGGGTCCCGTGCTGTATGCCCTGCCGGACATTAAAACGCTTAACAAGGTTGTTGAACTAACACTTAAAAACGCCAGTATATCAATCGGCGGTGTCTTCACAGCTGTCGATGATGGAGTTTTAAACCCACAAGCTATTTCAATTGTACCTGGAGCAGTGATTGGTGTCTCCTCAAACGGTGGGCCAAGAGGTCCATCCCTTCAACCTCTTCCGAGAAGTGGAGATGCCAATACCAGCCAAATACTAACAAATGATTTGCGTATGCAAATAAAGCAAACTCTGCTTGATACCTCATTGCCCCCAGATAATATGTCAGCGAGGTCAGCAACTGAGATTGTTGAGAGGATGAAGGAACTGTCACAGAATATGGGTGCAGCTTTTGGACGACTAATTTCTGAGACAATGTATCCAATTGTTCGACGAACGCTTGAGCTTATGGATGAATTAGGAATGATTGACTTACCGTTAAAGGTAAATGGATTACAGGTTAATGTTACACCAATATCGCCTCTAGCAATGGCTTCCAACATGGATAAAATTAACGAGGTTATGCAATTCTTACAGATTTCTCAAGCATTAGGTCAGACAGGTCAAACGCTTGTTAAGATGGACGCGGTCGGTGATTACATCGCGGACCAACTTGGAATACCAGCAAACCTGAGAACAACACCAGAAGAGCGCCAAGCAATGCAAGAGCAAATGGCAGCACAAGCTGAAGCTATGATGGCTGCACAAATGGCGCAAGCCGGTGGTGAAGCACCACCACAACAAGGAGAGCAACCTGTATGAACCAAGCAGAACGCATTAGGAGCATAAACGATATCGGTTGGGACGGCGTTGATGCGTCCCCTACCCTAAAATTTGAGAATAAAGACCTCCAGCAAGAGCTTGATATGCTGTTTAAGCGAACATTTACAAGCGAAAGTGGAATTAAAGTTCTTCAACATTTAGAGAGCATAACACTAGACCAACCTTCTTGGGTGCCAGGTGCTGATAGTAGCTATGGTTTTAGCCGTGAGGGTCAAAATAGTTTAGTGCGCGAAATCAAGCAAAGGATGAAAAGAGCAGATGAACGAACAGGTTGAGCAAATACAAGAAGAAACAGCTGCGCCAATGCCCAATGGCTTAATGGACGGCGTTAAAAGTGAAGATACTGAGGCAGCAAATGAAGAAGAACTGTTAGCGCCGCACTTAGAAGAAGGCGAGGAAGAGGCAAAAGAAGCTGAGCCGCTGGAACGCCCTGACTGGTTTCCTGAGAAATTCTGGAATGAAGAAGATGGCTTTGAGTTAGAAAAAATGACTAAGTCATATGAAAGCCTAGAAAAAGCATTTAGCCAGGGTAAGCATAAAGCACCAAAAGAGTATGATACAAAGGTTCTTGATGATGCAGGGTTTCAAAAAGAAGACCCAATGGTCGATGCGTATTTAGGTTGGGCCAAGAAATTTGGTGTTAATCAGGCAGCGTTTGACGAGCTTGCCGGAACAATAGCCGAAATTGGTGGTGAAAACACGGCACAAATCCAGCAAGATTATGAAACAGAGATTAAAGCTCTTGGTCAAAATGCAAATGAAATTATCCAGAGCAATGTGAATTGGTCTGATGGTTTGTTGCGAAAAGGTGTTATTACTGAGGCTCAACGTGCGGAGATAAATGTTTGGGGCGGCACAGCTGAAGGGCAGCGTTTGCTGCAAACAATGCGTAGCCTTACAGGTGATATGACGCAAATGCCAACAATAGCTGTCAGTGATGAGGCGTTAAGCGAGTCTGATTTCCAAGCAGAAATTGACTCTATGATGGCTGACCCTCGCTACGGTTCAGACCCCAAATTTAGTAATGATGTTGCTCGAAAAATTTACAGAAGGCGTGGCGAAAGCTTCCCTGGATAACTTTTATAGTTTAGGTTCTTTACAAAACACGCGTTTTAGTATAACGAAATAATAACTGATAACCTTTTGGCCAGTTGTGAAACACATTCACCAGGCCGGAGCCTTCTCCGACAACCAGGTTCATTTTGAAACTTTAATGGAGAAGTAATATGAGTACAGGACTCAGTACAGCCTTCGTCCAACTTTTTGACTCTGAGGTCAAGCAAGCTTACCAAGCTACCTCAAAGCTCCAAGGAGTTTGTCGGATGCGTAACGGTGTTGTCGGAAGCACTGTAAACTTTCCGAGCGTGGGTAAAGGCACTGCAAGTGTTCGAACCCCACAAACAGATGTTGTTCCTCTGAACACAGCTTTTGCAACTGTATCTGCCACAATGACAGACTACATTGCAGCTGAGTATTCAGACATTTTCAATCAGCAAAAAGTTAACTTCGACGAACGTCGAGAATTAGCCGAGCTAGTTGGTAATGCTATTGGACGACGACAAGACCAAATCATCCTTGATGCTATCGCAGCAGCAACCGCTGGAACCACCGTTGCAAACACGGTTGTAACTAGTGGCAGCGCTGCGGCTTCAGACATGAATGTTGGAAAAATCATAGCGGCTGCGAAAGCACTTAACGCTGCAAATGTTCCAGCGGCGGATAGGCATTTGGTTATGCACGCTAATGGTCTAGCATCTTTGCTTGCTGACGAAAGAGCCGTAAGCGCAGATTATGCGTCTATCAAAGCTCTGTCTCAAGGCGGTGGAAATGTTGGTTCCTTCATGGGATTCACAATCCACGTTCTAGGCGATATGGACGAGGGTGGAGTAGCAATAGACGGTTCTAGTGACCGAACAAACTTTGCTTTCCATAAATCGGCTATAGGCTGTGGCGTGGGAATGGCTCCTTCAACCAAAATCGACTTTATTCCAGAAAAAACATCTTTTCTTGTTGCTTCTACCCTTTCAATGGGTGCGGTTGCAATCGATGCAAATGGAATCGTTGATATAACAACAAGGGAGTCATAATCATGGCATTTGCAAGAGCCGGCTGGGGACCAATAGGCGGTCAATCCCTTAAAGGAAAAGTCCCTGCGATGTGGAGTTACACATCAACTGACGCAAAAACAGTTATTGATGGAGCAGGTTATTTTAACGATGTTTCAGACGATGTGACTGTTGGCGACATTATCTACTCATGGGCATCTACTGGAGGAACAGCAACTGCGAGTTGGCACGTTGTCGTTTCTAACGCTTCTGGAGTAGTGGATTGCGGAGATGGGGTCACTATCGCAGTGACCGATTCCGACTAAAGAATGTGGTGGGGGCGGTCTTCCGCCCCTTCCCTCTTTTTATTTTAGGAGAAGAATATGGCAGCTGGTGATTCAAGTGTAGGAATTGTTAACAAAGCGTTACTTCTTCTAGGAGCCGAACCGATTACTTCTTTCACAGACGGTTCAGCTGCCGGTGCTGCGGCAAACACAATTTATAATGAAGTAAAACTAACGACACTTGGAATGTATCCTTGGTCCTTTACAATAAGCAAAGGTACTTTAGCACGTTCGACAACAACTCCCAATAATGAGTGGACGTACGAATATACACTGCCAAACGATATGCTCACTGGTGTTCCTAGAGCTGTTCGTTCTTCCTCAATAGCTGGTGCTGGAATTGTTAAGGGTTGGGAAATTGGACAATCCACAGATGGCAATACTGTTTTGTTTACCGAAGAAACTGAAGTTCATATTGATTACCAAAAATCTGTGGGTGAAGGCTCTATGCCAACGTATTTTGTACAATTACTTGCGTATCAAATGGCGTGGCATCTAGCGGAAGTTATAACAGACCAAACTACAAAGATGGAGCATTGGAAAGCCGTGGCGATTGGTACGCCTGGCGAAGGGATGAGGGGTGGGTTTTTTAGGCAAGCTGCCAATATAGACTCAGCCGGTCAAACACCTCAAGTAATATCTGATTATATGTTAGTGGATGTCAGATGAGCAGAGTACAGCAATACCAAGCTGGCTTTACTACAGGTGAGTTAGACCCATTACTCCGTGGGCGAATTGACCTTGAGCAATATTATTCGTCCGTAGCAACAGCTGATAACGTGTTGTTTGAACCGCAGGGTGGCGTATCCCGAAGACCTGGGACTAAATTTTGCTTTGATGCAACAGCTGACAATGCGTCGAACGGCACGATACTTATTCCCTTTGAGTTCTCAACCACGCAAAACCTAATGATATTAGCGTCTGCCTACAATACAGCTTCAACAATACGCTTTAGATTCTTTATCAATGGTGTTGTACAAACAAACATCAATGGAAGTGGAAATGATTATTTGGACAGAGCAGTAGGTACGCTGTATTCTGTGTCTGCTTTTGATATTTCTAAGCTTTATTTCACGCAGAATATGGATACTTTGGTTTTTACCCATGAAAATTTTATACCGTTTACACTGACGCGAGGTGCAAACAACTCAACGTGGACGCTAACAAGTTTAGATTTTACCACAGCCCCAGAAAAAAACGCACCCTACTATGTGTTTACTGAAAGCATTTCTCAACCTTCTGCTACGCTTACACCCTCGGCTGTCTCTGGCTCAATAACTCTTACTGCATCAGCTGGGGTTTTTAGCAGTATTAACAATCAAAGAATACGAGCTAAAACTGGCTTTGGCATTGCCAAGATAATTTCTCTGCAAAGTAGTACGGTTGCTAATGCAATTACTGAAGTTCCCTTTATGTCTACGGCTGCGATTGCGTCGGGAGATTGGGACTTAGTAACGGGCTGGGAGTCAGCTTTTAGTGCAACCCGTGGTTGGCCTCGTACTTGTACATTCCACGAAGGACGGCTTTATTTTGGTGGAACAGCACAATTACCGGCGACCTTGTTTGGTAGTAAAATAAGTGATTTTTATAATTTCTCACAGGCTGAAGCCTTAGACGATGATGCAATTATGGTGACGCTAAATACGGATTCCGTAAATGCAATTACTGCCATGCGGTCTGGTCGAGACTTACAAATTTTTACAACGGGTGGTGAGTTCTTTATTCCTCAATCGAACCTCGACCCTATTACACCGGCAAACATTGTAGTGAAATCCACAACCAGACGCGGTTCTAAACCTGGCATTCGGCCTCAAGCCGCTGAAGGTGGTACACTTTTTATTCAGCGCCAAGGTAAAGCGTTACGCGAAATGATTTTTTCAGACACTGAAATATCCTATGTGGCGAACAACATTAGTCTACTTTCCTCCCACCTGATAGTTGACCCACAAAGGATGGCCCTGAGAGCCGCTACAGACACTACTGAGGGCGACTTGCTCCTTATCGTCAATGGCAGTGACTCAACTGGCTACAGGGCCGCTTCAACGGGTTTTACAGGAACCCTCGCAGCTTTCATGTTGAACCGAGGACAACAAATAGTGGCCCCGTCAACGTGGACAACCGATGGTGATTTTGTAGATGTCGGCGTTGATATAGACCAAATTTATACTGTTGTGAAACGAACCATCGGGGGAGCTGCAAAATACTATGTCGAAGTTTTTGATGATGATAGAACAACGGATAGTGCAATACAGTATTATACAAGCCCTGTATCTCCCGACCAGGCAAAGCCGAGCAACACAACAGCCGGTGGATTAGCGCATTTAAACGGAGAAGTTGTTAAGATAATTAGAGATGATATTGTGGATGCTGATTTTACGGTGTCCGGCGGTAATGCAACTCTTGGCGGCGTGCCATCTGTCTATGCAGAAGTTGGGTTAAACTATACGATTACACTGACAACAAACCCCTTTGAGCCAAGGCTTCCTTCGGGAACAGTGGCATCACAAAAACGCAGAGTGCTAGAGGTAACTCCTCGCCTGTATCGTTCACAAAATATTACAATTAATTCTAGGACTATTCCTCTGCAAACCTTGCCTATTAGTGGCTTGGGTAAAGTGCCAACGTTTACTGGCCTCAAAAAAACAAAGGGATTTCTGGGATATTCCACGGATGCACAAATAACAATTAGCCAAGACCAGCCGGTATTTTTTACGGTCTTGGCCCTAGATTTTAAAGTGAGTATTTAATGACCGCAGTTTTATCAACAATAGGAACAGTGGCTGGCACGTTGTTACAGTCAAACGCAGAAGCAGCGCAGTATGAAGCCGAAGCACAACAGGCAATCGTTCAAAGCCGCGTATCGGCTCTTAATTATGAACGAGAAAGCAACGCAATTAAAGAACGTGTTTTAGCAAATATCGCCAGCAGTGCTGCTAGGTCAGCTAGTGGTGGTATTTCTCCTTATGAAAGTGGGTCAAGCGGTCATTATCTTAATCTAGCAAGTTTATCCGCAGCTTCTACAGATAGTCGAATAGCGCTGAACAATGCAGAAATAGCTCGCAAAATGGGTAAATTCCAAGAAGCTCAGTATTTCTCCGCAGCTCGTACAACACGCCGATTTGGTAAAATTGCTGCTGTTACTAAAGGCGCTATAAACATTCAAGAAATGGCTAGTTATTCTGGGGGAGCACAAAAGTAATGGCGCGTAACAGTCCATATCAACGAGCTAGAATGGGTCTATCGGTTCCTAAGATAGATTTTGCCGCAAGCAAGGCAACAGCGCGTGGGTTTGCTAATCTTACACAAGCGCTCGACCGTATGACCTCGCAGATAATGGACCGTGAAAAAATAAAAGCTAAAGCAGCTGGAGAAGATTACGGTGCAGAAAATGCCCCAACAAACAAGCAAATTGAAGACGCGTTTAAAACGGGTGAAGATGTTACAATACCTGGAGATAAAGGCGGTTCTCTCTTTGAGCGCTCCGCTTATGCGTCCGGAGCCCAAGTTATTTCAGACCAAATTTCAGTACTAGCTAGAAAAACTATTTCGGAAAAAGTAAACGAAGCAAACTTAAATGAGCATCCACCTAGCTGGCTTTTAAACGAAATAAACATTATTACTGATGGTTATTTTAAAACCCTTGATGAAACAGACCCAAAATTAGCAAAAGGGTTTAGAGCCGAAACAGCTGCCATTGGTAATTCTCAATATAATGCGTATTCAAAGCTTTATATCGCGCAAATTAAAGTAAAAGATAAAGCTATTTTCGAGTCTGGTCTTGATACAGAATACAATAAAATTCTGCCGCGTCTTTTTGATATGGGTATTAACGTAAGTGCAGACCCTAACGATGAATTTTTTGTGCCAGCAACTGTTAATTTAATAAACGGTTTAAAGCAAAGAACAATAGATGCGGCTGTTAGAGCTGGTTACACTCGAAGTGAAATTATTGGTTTAAGAACTGAATATGATAAAAGAATACAAGAGGCCGCTACAGCTTATATTGGCGATGCAATAAGGGACTCAGACGATAAGTTTGGAATGTACACAGATATTTTAGATGGAAATGTTTCGGCAAACTTAAAAGTTGCGTTAGACATTGCCGATAATGGTATAAAAGGTTCAGCCGAAAAAGCTGCTAGAGATGCTTGGACGCAAAGTTACGAAGATGAAAGTTTTGTTGAACAACAAAAAAAGAAATTCCGCACTCAACTTATGGATGAGGTAAATGACAAATTAGTTCCAAGCTTAAAAATAATGGCAATAGACCCTGTTGTTGGAACTGAAGAATATTTGGAAGTAATAGACTCCTACATGGAGCGCATCCCAGAATTAGCCTCAGAACTTTTAGTGTTACGAGAAAAAGTAACAAGTCTAACCGCAAACGGAAACGTATTTAATATTCCGATTAAGTCAAACGATTCAACTATAGCAGAATTAGAAATCATGTTAAGTTCGCAGAACGCTGTTGGAACTGGTGATAATCAAATAAACCTAGCAATGTTACAAGGTTTATTCTTGGATTCCAGATTAACCACCGAAGATTTTTCTAAATATTCAGACATTATTCGAGCAAGAATGAATACTGATTTTTCCAATGCAATGAAAACTGCCAGAGGTCGATTACAAATCCCAGATGGTATGATATTCGATTTTGGACCAAACAATGATTACAAAGACAGAATGAATAAGTTGGGTGAAATTGAAGCAGATATGCTCAAGGCTCAACGAACTGACCCTAACTTCATTGCTTCAGAATGGATGGATGCAAACTTAAGTCAGTATATAGAATCTACAGATGATGAAGAGGTAAAAGCGCTTCAAAATTTATTGGATGATAATGACCGTACAAAAAAACAATTAGAACAAGAGTTAAACGGTAAAATAAACAAACAACGACGCGAAGAAATAAATAGAATATTTCGGGCTGCGTTGGATGACCGTACGACAAAAAAGGATAATTGGTTTGACTGACGATTGGACAAAAACACTTATTGAAATGAAATCAGAAATACCTCCTGATTTTATGTACCGTGACCCTATTACAGGCGATGCGACAAACGGATATGGGGAAATACCTTTGCCTTGGGGTGAGTATCCAGAAGGTATGGACGTTGATGGTGAAGAAGCTGCGGCATATGATTTAAACCGTGGTCGTATATTAATGATACCCTCTCAGACTTTTGACCAACAAAACTTAGGAAAGATTGTTGCTCAAGAGCAAGGCACAGAACTAAACGACCCTCATTTTATAACAGCATCGCGTATTTTACATGATTATTTAAATGACTACAAAACTGAGAATTTTGTTAGAAGTGAAAATAACACTGGAACATTTGCTAATGTTAATGAGTCTAATGTTTACCGTGTAGCAGCTGAAGAGGCAAACACTCCCGAAGTTGAAAATTCTGAATATTATGCAAATTGGGGTCATAGTTTTATGAACCGTTTTAATATGAACTTAACGGCAATGGGAGTAAATACGGCTCAATTATATGATGCCCCTCCTGGTGTTCATCGAGCTATGTATTATTTGTTAGAGACTTTTGACCGTGAAGGAATGACGGCTGGTAATATTGCTAAAGGTTTTGGCAATTTAGCAATGGACCCCTTTTCTTGGGTTGGGCTTTCAACACTTGGATTTGGTGTGCTAGGAAAAGCTGGATTAAAAAAAGTAACCAAAGAAACATTGTCGGCATTTTTACAGGACTCTATGTCAAAGAACGCTGGTAAACTTGCTATCTCTATTGCAAAAGCGCCAAAATCAGCAATTGGGTTAGAGGGTGGTTTTTATACTGCTGCCGACAATCTTATGAGACAGAATGTTGCAATACAAGCAAATCAACAAGATGGCCCTAACTATGCTGAAGCTGCCGCAATGTTTGGCTTGGGATTAGGCGGCGGCAATGTTTTAAAGAATGTTATGGATGTAGCGCCAAGGGCAGTAAGTTCAGCGGTCAATACAACAAAAAATAAATTAAGTGATATGGGCGAAAACGCACAAGCACGCCTTGATGCTAACGAAAACACTACAACTCTTTCATCGATGGGTGGCGGTGAGATTGATAAAGCAATAGATACTGGCATTGCTAAAGTAGGACAGAGGTTTGCTGATTCCCAAGCCCGATACTTTGAGACAGGTCGCTTTGAACCACCTACAGCTGAAGCGCCGGTATCGATTGTAAAACCAACTGAGGCAGAACCTGGCATTATAGCGTTTCATGGCTCTGGAGCAGATTTCGATAAATTTGAACTTAGTATGATTGGAACAGGCGAAGGCAACCAAGCTTTTGGTTACGGCCTTTATTTTACTGATAACGAGGACATAGCTAAGTTTTATAAAGACAGTATGCAAAAAGAGCGCAGCTATATAAAATTAGATGGAAAAGAATTAAGTGTTTTCACTACGGATAATAAAGAAAAATTTTCTGAATATATAAAAAATAATTTTTCAGAAGATAATTATGCCGATGTTTTGTTAGTATTAAGTAATTTAGGACAAAGAATTGTTTCAATAGATGACGCAGACCAAGTGGCGTTTAGCTCTATAAGTCCAATTCAAGAACAAATTTATAAAAAATTAAAAAAAGACATTACTGAGCCAGGCAAAATCTACAAAGTCGGCCTTGCTCCGCAGCTAGATGAACTTATTGATTATGATGCACCATTAAGCGGTCAAACTGACAACGTAAGAAAATTATTAGAACCAATTTATGAAAAATATGGTGTTGCTGAAACAGATGATTTTGCAACCTTACAAAGTAGTATCCCAAGATTAATGTCGCAAAGTATGCTTTCTGAAGAACTATCAAACGCCGGACTAAAAGGCATCAAATATCGTTCCTCAAACAGTCGAACTCAGTCAACTGGGGATGCTAACCCAGAACAAAATTACGTTATATTTGATGACAGTATGATTAAAATTATGGAGAAATATGGCATTGTCGGGCCAGTTGCAATCACAAGTCTAGCGGCTTCAAAAGGTAGGGAACAAGATGGCAATTAACAGAGAAACCTTGATAGAAGAAGAAGTTCCGCTAACAGACGTAAATGCGGATGCTGATGCTATTGCTTTAGATTCTGGGCTAGATTTGATTGACGAAACAGAGCAGCCACCCGTTGAGGTTGCTATGGGCAGAGTTCCACAAAAGATTGGTGAGAATACCGCTCAAAAGGTAGGCGATGCCATAAACCGTCCAGTGAGAAGACAAGGGGAAAATCCTCTAGCAACATCTACTAAAAAAGTTCCGCTTGCAGACCCGTTGGTTAAAACGGATGGTGGTAAAGTTTACATTAGACCCATCTCAGAAGAAGAGAGAATGTCTATTGATACATTTTCAAAGGTAGACCCGGACTTTAAATTAGTTATTCCTAACCTAAAAATGATAGCAGAAGCAGCTGCTAAAGACCCAGATAACGCTGTTGAGGCAAGTACAGCTGAATTGCAAAAATTAATTGGTGCTATTTTTGAAACATATAAGGCAACGCCGTTTAGAGATGGTACTTGGTTAAGACAAAATAGAACACTTAAAGACGTTGTTAAAGAAGCTGAAAACATTGACGCGGTTGATATATTTTTACAATTACTTCAGCGTGAGCCAGGGGCTAGAACTTTTACACCAGCTGAGAACTTTGCAGCGTCTAAGGTTGTTGTTTCAATAGCTGCACAAGTTTTAGACGCTAAAAAAGCTTACAGGTTATCAGGAAAAGCTAACGATAAAGCAAAATACGCACAGCTCATAGCCCTACAAGCAGCATCTCAAATGCAATTAGCTGGTTTAAAATCTGACGCTGGTTTTGCTTTTGTTGCTCAGAAAATAATAGTAACGCCATCCAAAGCGTATATGGACCAAATGCAAGCGATATTAGAACGCGCTGGCCCTGATGGACCTCAAATTAATAAAAGACCACCTGGTGCAACAGCTGAGATTGATGAAACAAACCAAGGCATATATTTTGAGCAATGGGGTGGCGAAAACAAAGTAAACGAATTTATCTCAATGTATGAATCATTGCCTGATGAGCGAACAAAGATGATGTTTGCAAGAGGCGTTGTGTCTAAGTTTGGCGCTGTAATGACAGAAATTTATACATCGGCTTTATTATCTAACCCCCTCACCCATGCGTATAACGCAGCTGGTAATGGCGTAATGATGGAGCTGCAAGTTTTTGATAAACTTATAAGCTCAATGGTTCATTTAAATCCTAACGAAGCACGCCAAGCCCTTGCAATGCTAACAGCTCAAGCCAAATATATGCCTCAAGCTTTACGCGCTGGTTGGTTTGCTCTTAAGCATGAAAGGTCAATGTCTGGTGGAATTAACTCCAAATTTGACAACCAAATGAATGTTATCAGCGCAAAGGGCTTTAATTTGCGACGACGAGGTGATGGTGGAGAAGGCAAAGAGGCAGCAGCTGCGCTGTTCCTTGACGGTTTTGGCGCTCTTATGAGGCTCCAAGGATTTAGACCAATGATAGCCGCTGATGAGTTTTTTAAGACACTTGGTCGTGGTATGGAAATGGAACGAATGGGCGTAGAAGCTCAATCAGCAGCGTATAGAGCTGCAATGGAAACTGGAGCTACAAAAAAACAAGCACAAGAAGCAAGTTTAGAAGCGTATTTTAAAACACTTCACAGCCCAGAAGCATACGACAGTGGTCAAGACTTTGCTAAAATGATTACTTTTCAAGATGATTTGCCTCCATTGTTTGATAACTTAACTGGATTTTTTAACAACCCGATTGTGAAAATTTTTGCACCATTTTACAAAACACCAACGCAAATTGTTCGTAGAATAGGTGAGCGAAGTCCTCTTATAATTCCTATAGATTTACTTACAAAAAAGAATTTAATAGCAAAAGGTCCAGAAGGACGAGCTGCGCGAACAAAATTAATAACAGGTTCTGCGTTGGGAACTACTCTTATTTATACGGCAAAGGGCGGTACGTCAGATGATGTTACTTTTACCGGTTATGGACCAACAGACAAAAATGTTAGAAAACGATGGCTTGAAAATCATAAGCCATACTCTATTGGCGTTCGTCAGGATAATGGTTCGTGGACTTGGATTTCGTATGAGCGTTATGACCCCATTGCTGGTGTTATGGCGATGGCAGCTGACGCAGCTGATGCGTTAGAATTATCTGAAGAGCCAGAACTTAATGGTGCGCTGCACACAAATCTAGCATATGCAACATCTCGCTATGTTACTTCGGCGTTACCAATGACGCAATTTATAGGAGAATTTTTACATCTTGCTGGTAGTAGCTTTGAGTCAGGTGAAAAAAAAGCAGAACGAATAACACAGCTTTTATCTAAACAAATTGGAAATTACGGATTAACGGTCGGACAGCACGCTATAACATTTGGGCAAGGTAGTAACTCATTGAGTGGATGGCTAGAACGAACATACTTTGACCCTGCGTCAAGCAGTACAACGCCTCACGACCAATACCCTGACTTTATGAGGAATACGAATACTCATATGCAGCCTGTTCTAAGAGGTTTTTACGAGGCTTATAATCTTATTAACTCCAGAATACCTGGTAGAAGCAATTCCCTACCCTCTAAGAAAAACCGTTGGTATGAAGAGCAAATCTCAACGGCATACACAATGGATGATGGTTCTCCTAGAGCAAACAAATGGCAAGCGTATTTTCCATTTAAAGCAATAAATCTGCCTGGCAAAGACCTTTTAAACAACGAGCTAGAAAGTTTAGGTATAGGTTTAAAGATGCTTAGCAATACGATGGGTGAACCAATGGTAAAGTTAAACGCCGAACAGTATGATAGATATATAGAGCTTTATAATTATCCAGGGCGAAGTAAGTTTCCAGAAGTATTAACAAAAAAAGAAAAAAACTTAACCGCATATGGAACTTATATGGATTTGTTAAGTCCAAACACTAAATTAAACAAAGCGTATATGATGGCTAAAGTACCTGGCGATAAAGTAAAGATGTTAAGAAGTATTGATTCAGATTTTAAACGTATTGCTAAAAAATTAATGATACTAGAATATCCTGAGTTAAGAGCGTTAATGACAAAGCGAGATAAATTTAACGAATATTCCGGGGTAAATCCAATCAGTTTAGGTAAGCCAACGGACGCTGAGTTAAATAGAGCTAATAGAGAAATTAACGAAGTATTAGACCAATCTAGATGACAAAGGTTTAAAAATAGTGTACAGAACCAAAACTATAAGAGGTAAATAAAATGGCAACTTTTGATGTAACAGACGTTCTACGACGGACCCAAGCTACTGGCAACGGCTCCACAACGAGCTTTGCTTTCTCATTTAGAGTAAATAATACCTCCGATGTTAAAGTCTATGTTGACTCAACGCTAAAAACGGAAAGCTCACATTACTCAGTGCAGGACGGTTCGGGTGGTGCTGGTTTAGCAGCAAATGGAACGGGCGCGGTCGTGTTTGGTTCTGCACCGGCAAGCGACGCAATTGTTACAATACTCTCAGATGTGCCTCTGTCGCGTACTGGTGTCTATACATCAGGTGGTACGATTACGGCTGCGGCTTTAGAAACAGACTTTGACTCTTTAACAATGGCTTTAGGCGACAGAGAAGAGCGCGACGCACGCAGTTTAATGGCACCTGTAAACGATACTACAAGTGTTGATATGACGCTTCCAGCTAAAGCGACAAGAGCCGGTAAAGTACTTGGTTTTAATGCCTCTACAGGTAATCCAGAAGCTGGCCCAAGTATAACGGATGTACAAACATTATCGGCTGTAACAGCTTCGATTGCTTTACTTGGTACGAGTGACGCTGTTTCCGATATGAATACTTTAGCTACATCGGCAATCGTTGAGGATATGAACCTACTAGCTACTTCTGCCGTTATAGAAGATATGGGCTTGCTTGCTACGTCTGCGGTCATTGAGGACATGGGCTTACTTGCTACCTCTGCTGTTATCGAGGACATGGGGCTGTTAGGTACATCTGCAAATGTAACGGCAATGGGTTTGTTAGGAACATCGGCAGTCATTGAGGACATGGGTATATTATCTGCAAGTGCAGTTATAGCAGATATGGCAATTTTAGCTACTACAGATATAGTTGCAGACATGGCATTGCTTGCTAACAGTGATGTAATTGCTGATATGAATACCTTAGCAACATCTGATATTGTGAGTGACCTTAACACATTAGCTACATCTGATATTGTTAGTGATATAAATACGCTTGCTACAAGCGATATAGTCTCTGATTTAAACACGCTTGCTACTTCCGATATTGTAAGTGATATGAATACATTGGCTACTTCTGATATAGTAAGTGACATTAATACTTTAGCTACTAGTGACATTGTTTCTGACTTAAACACTTTAGCTACGAGTGACATTGTTACCGATTTAAATTTATTAGCTACAAGTGCAATTGTAGAAGATTTAGGTTTACTTGCTACTAGTTCAGTTATTGCTGATATGGCATCATTGGCTGGGTCAGGTGCTAATCCTAATATAACTAGCGTTACTGCTTCTGGCACAATACAGTTTGGTTCTCTTTCAGATGGCACTGTTACTATTACAGATATAGCTGATGAAGATAATATGGCTTCAAACTCAGCAGTTAAGCTAGCTACACAGCAATCTATCAAAGCTTATGCAGATTCTCTTGCTCTTAGCCTTATTGACGAAGATAACATGGCAAGTAACTCTGCAACTCGACCACCATCTCAACAGTCTGTAAAAGCTTATGTCGATGCAAATGCAGCAGATTTTTCTTCAGATGTTACATTTCAAACAGGAGCTGATTTAATTACATCATCGGCAGGAACTAGCAATTTAAGACTTGGTGTAAATGCTGGTAACTCAATACAATCTGGCGGTAATTACAACGTGGTCGTGGGTGATGAAGCTGGTACTGCGATTACTACAGGGGATGATAATAGTTTTGTAGGTTATGCGTCAGGTGATGCTACAACTACAGGTTATTCTAACACAGCAGTTGGTAAGAATGCTTTAACGGCTAACACTACAGGACATAGAAATTCTGCTTTTGGTAAAGATTCTTTAGACGCTAATACAACTGGTTATTATAATACAGCCGTTGGTGAGTCTAGTATGGGAGCAAATACTGAAGGCCATTCAAATACTGCGGCTGGGCATGAAGCCTTATTAGCAAACACTACAGGAGATGAAAATGTTGCTGTTGGAAATGGTGCTTTAACAACTAATACCACAGCAGGTAACAATACGGCTGTTGGTACTAATGCATTAAGACTAACTACAACTGGTGCTAACAACGTAGCTGTTGGTAAGAGTGCTTTAGATGCTAACACTACAGGTTCTTACAACACGGCTCTGGGGGGAAGCGCACTTACAAGTACTACCACTTCAGCAGAAAATACAGCGGTTGGATTTCAGTCAGGATTCACAAATGTAACAGGTGCTGGACTTACTACGTTAGGAACTAAAGCTGGATATTATAGCACAGCAGATAATAATAC